>Ga0315900_10006905_pt1 | contig 15049 bp, 14 predicted proteins | sample LakEriMetagenome_FD_203521 | JGI IMG/M metagenome (GOLD analysis project Ga0315900, IMG submission 203521) | Freshwater fungal communities from buoy surface, Lake Erie, Ohio, United States - Buoy 12 MA114 | ecosystem: Environmental > Aquatic > Freshwater > Lake > Lake biofilm | place: USA: Lake...
CAAAAACAAATGAAGAAAAAGTCCCTTACTTGTTGCCAATGCTTGGATTAGAAACGTTATCTACAAAAATGAAAGCATCAATGCTAGAAATTGAGCAAACTATAACTACTTGGCCTCAACTTGCTTCTTCAGTGGCTTTAGGTGGCGGGATAGGTGCTGACATTTGCAGAAGAATTTTACTAAATCAATTTCATGACTCAGGAAGATATTTTGTTGATTTAGATGAATTAATTTCTGATAAAAACATTACTAAAGAAATCCAAGAAGAACGATTTATACTTAGACCTTCAATTCAATTAGAAGAAATGATGTCTATAATTAAAAAAAGAAATAATTCATTAATTAAAGGTCAAGTGAATTTAAGCGACAACTTAGTTAAAGAAATTGTTAATGCTGCTACCCTTGCTCCAACAGGAGCTAACATTCAGCCCTGGAAGTTTATTTATCACAAAAGCAGTTTATATATGTTTTTTGATGATAGATATTCCGCAGGATTATTAGATTGTGGAAACACCACATCATTTGTAGGGCTGGGAGCTGCAACAGAAAATTTAGTTTTGAAATCACACGAACTGGGTCTTAAGGTTATAATAGAAAAAGATACACTTAACAAAGACAGTAAATTAATTGCAACTTACAAATTTTTTGAAGCTGTAAACGATAACATTAAAAACAAAATAGAACCAAATATTTGCGATGAATTAGTTGCAACAATTCATAATAGATTAACTAACAGAAATATTGGTAAGCGAATCCCAATCGAAAATGAAAGATTTGAAAGATTAATAAAAATAACCCAGTCTGTTCCTGGAGCTGATTTAAAAATAATTCAAGATGAAAAAATTCTTGATGAAATTAAAGAAGTTACAGCAGTTATGGATAGAATTAGGGTTACTCATAAAGGTGGCCATAAAGATTTTCTTGCAGAAATAAGATGGACTCCTGAAGAAGCAAAATTATATAGTAATGGTGTTGATCTTTTAGGCACGGTAGACTTAACTCCTTCCGAATTAGCTGGATGGCGTGTACTGAAAGATTGGAATGTTGTTAATCATTTAAATAATTGGGGTTTAGGCAGAGCGACTGAAAAAATTCAAAGAAAAAGTATTGAAGGATCATCTGCGGTTGGTCTTTTAACAATGCCTAAATTTAATTGTGATGATTTTTATGAAGCTGGCAGAGCTTTTCAAAGAATATGGCTTTTAGCAAACCAAGATAATATTTGTGTTCATCCCGCATCATTATCTACTCTTATTTTTAATACTTTTAATCATGGAGATAAAAATATATTTCCCGAAAAAATGCGGAGCGAAGTTGCTGATATGAGAAAAAAATTTGAAAAATTATTTTCAATTAACAAATCGGTAGGTGAAGTTATTTTATTTAGATTTTTTATTGGTGGTCCTCCAAAATCTAGATCTGTAAGATATCCTTTAGATCAAGTACTTCAGTTAATAAATTAATCACAGAAATGATAACGATTAAAGTCTTTAGATCAATCAATGAATTAGACGCTTGTCAAGAATACCTAAAAGGTCATATGCAAGTGTTGATTGATTATAATGTCATGAAAATTACTTCTTATAATCAGACATGGATTAATAATCCTTCTGTTTATGTTTTAACAGCAGAGTTAAGTGATACTGGCCAAATGATTGGTGGTATTAGGGTAGAAATAACCAAAGGAGATATTCCTTTACCAATAGAAAATGCAATTGGTAAACTCGATCCTAAAATTTACGATTTAGTAGAAAAATATGGAATTGAAGGGGGTGTTGGAGAATTGTGTGGTTTATGGAATTCTAAAGAGGTTAAAGGATTTGGGGTAAGTTTTTTTCTTACTAGAGCAGCAATATCTTTAATTAATCAGATTAATTTTAAAACATTAGTTGGCATTTGTGCGGAGTATACTTTAGAAATGTTTACGAATGTTGGCTTTGAAATAGATCAATCTTTAGGAAATAATGGAGAATTTCCTTATCCAGATGAAAGATATATTACTCGTGCTTTAGGTATTTTAAATGCCGAAACACTAAAAACTGCCGCTCCTTTTGATAAAGAAATTATTTTGTCATTAAGAAATAACCCTCAACAAACAAGAATTGAAATAGGATCTAAAGGCTCCGTTGAAGTCAAATATGATCTCATTGTGAAAAATCCTGATCAATTAATTTATAAACCCAGGTTAAAATGCTTAAACATGCAAGATTAGTAATTTTATTTTTTCTGAATAGTCATATTTATTCGGAAAATATCTTATCGTATAATGACAAAAATAAAATTTTAGATATCATTGGTTCTCAAATTAAAATTATAGAAGACAAAGAAGATACATTAAGTTTTATTCAAATTTTAAGTTCTAAAAATTTCGCATCCAATAAAAATGATATTCCAAATTTCGGAGTTACTTCTTCTTCTTTTTGGCTAAAATTTGAAATAAAAAACACTTCTGATGTTAATCATTTACTTCTAAATATTAAGGCTTACAATATTGATGAAATTAGTTTTTACTTGATATCCCCGAATAAAAAAATACATTATTCAAAAACGGGAAATAACGTTCCCTTTTATCAAAGGGTATATAAGAATCCAGGCTGTTTTTTTGATTTAATAATGGCTAATAATAGTTCAGCAATTTGTTTTATTAAAATTAAAGGTAGCGGTCAAATAATTACCCCAATTTTTATTGGTAGTAAAGACAAAATTTTAGAATCTGTAAAAAAAGAAAATTTATTTATAGGCATATTTATTGGAATTTTTTTAGGTATGTTTTTTTATAATCTCTTTATTTATTTTTCCACAAGAGAAAAAGTATACTTATATTATGTTTCATATCTTTTTATTGTTGCTTTAACACAATTGTGTATTTTGGGATATACGTTTCAATTTTTTTGGCCTAATTCAACTTGGTTAGCTTCTCATAGTTTATTCTTATTAAGTTCTCTTGTTGGTATTACGAGTATTGAATTTACTAAAGAATTTCTGAGTATTAAAAGAATAAAAACACGTTTAAATAAAGTTTTTTTTACAATTAATCTATTTTATGTTTGTTATTTTATTCTTACTCTTTTTGATCTTGGCGATGAGTTGTATAATACTATTCAGATATGCGCAATTATTTTATCATTTTATATTTTTTATGCTGCAATAAAAATTTCAAGAACAGGCTACAAGCCAGCAAATTATTTTATATTGTCGTGGACTATGTTTTTAATTGGAGTTTTTATTTTTGCGTTAAAAGATTTTGGCATCTTACCTTACAATTATTTTACTCTTTATTCAATGCCAATCGGCTCAGCACTCGAAACAGTTTTACTTTCTTTTGCCTTAGCAGATCGCATTAATATCTTAAAAAAAGAAAAAGAAAAATCACAAGATCTTGCTTTGACAGCGATGAGAGAAAAAAGAAAAGTAATTGCCGACCAAAACAAAGAACTAGAAAAAACTGTAGCCATCAGAACACAAGAATTACAAACTACTTTATCTAATCTTAAAGATGCGCAAGTGCAATTGGTTAATGCTGAAAAAATGGCTTCTTTAGGACAATTAACAGCTGGCATCGCACATGAAATCAATAACCCAATAAATTTTGTGACGGCAAATATAAAACCTTTGAAATTGGATATTGTTGACTTACTTGAATTATTAAATAAATATGAAGCGCTTAAGCCTGACGAAAAATCTGTCAATCAATTTAAAGAAATAGAAAAATATAGAAAAGACATTGATATTGAATACATCAAAAAAGAAATGGATGATTTGCTTACAGGTATTGAAAATGGAGCACAACGCACAGCTGATATTGTTGTTGGTTTAAAAAACTTCTCAAGGTTGGATGAAAGCGAAATAAAAAAAGCCAATATCAATGAAGGGATATTATCTACTCTGTTATTAATTAAAAGGAGCGTACCTGACAATACCGAGGTTATTACCGAATTAGGTGAAATACCCTTTATTGAATGTTTACCTGGCAAGCTTAACCAAGTGTTTATGAATTTGTTTAGCAATGCCCTCTACGCCATAGCAGCTAAAAAAGATGGTGGGCCAAACAAATTAACAATAAAAACCTTCGAGTTGGGAGATAAGATTTGCATGAGTGTAGAAGACACTGGAATTGGCATGAGTGAGGAAGTGAAAAATAAAATATTTGAACCATTTTTTACTACAAAGGATGTAGGCGAAGGAACAGGTTTGGGCATGTCAATCGTTTTTAAAATTGTAGAGAATCATCAAGCAAAATTAGAAGTAGAATCACAAGTTGGAATAGGAACAAAATTTTTGCTTACATTGAACAAAAATATTTCTGAGTTAAAATTATGATGGGTGAAGAAAAAATAAAAGTTTTATTTGTTGATGATGAGGAGCAAAATCTGATTTCCTTTAGAGCCAATTTCAGGAAACTATATGAAATTCATACAGCCTTAAATGCAAAAGATGCTTTAGATTTTTTAGAGAAAAATCAAGTACATATTATTATTTCGGACCAACGTATGCCAAACATTTCTGGCGTTGATTTTTTAGAACAAACTGTAAAACTATATCCTGACAGTATTCGGTTATTAATTACTGGCCAATCAGACATTGATGTGGTGGTTGATGCGATTAACCGTGGACAAATTACCAAGTTTATTACCAAGCCTTGGGATTGGGAAAAACTTTCATTAGCCATTGATAATTGTGCAAGTTTGTATCAATACAGAACTGAAATTAAAAATAAAAATGCGGAGCTTCAAAAAATAAATGAAGAACTAAATAAATTTGTCTATAGCGTATCACATGATTTGCGTTCACCTTTAACGTCTATCTTAGGCTTAACTAATCTTGCTAAAGAAATGCCCGAAATGGTTGTTGCTCAACCTTATTTTGAAATGATTGAAGGTAGAGTAATAAAATTAGATGGATTTATAAAAAAAATTATTGCCTATTATAAAAATGGCAGACCAGAGGAATTAATAAAAGATATTGATTTTAAGAATTTGATTGAATCTGTCTGGGATCCGCTCAAAGATCAAGACTTATCAATTAAGTTTGAATTAAATGTGAATCAAAATGGCACTTTTTCAGGCGATTTATTTAGACTAGAAATTATATTGGATAATTTAATTTCCAATGCAATTAAGTATCAGAACCCATTAAATGACAATCGAAACATTCATGTGACAGTTGATAGTGATGATAAAATAGCAAAAATAATAATTTCAGACAATGGCGTTGGAATAGATCAGTCGCAAATTGACAATGTATTTAAATTATTTTACCGCGCTGAAAACTCATTAAATGCCTCTGGAAGTGGTATTGGCCTTTATATTGTTAAAGAGGCGGTAGAAAAAATGAATGGTAAAATATCAGTCAATTCTGAGCAATTGGTTAAAACAAGTATTGAAATTGAAATACCAAATAAAAAGGAAAAATGAATAAGAACTTAACTGTCATGTTAATTGATGATAGTAAGTTAGATTTATATATCAATTACTTATTCGTTAACAAAATTGAAATAGCTGATTCTATTTTGCAATACGAATCGGCAACTAAAGCATTACGTTTTTTATCAGAAACCGACTATACGGCTTGGCCTGATTTGATATTATTAGACATTAACATGCCAGTAATGAATGGTTTTGAATTTTTGGAAAAATACAATACGCTCCCAGAAAACGCAAAACAAAAATGTAAAATAATCATGGTTTCTTCTACCTTGGATGAGGGAGAAATTTCAAAAGCCAACGAACATCCTTTGGTTTTGAAATTGCTTGAAAAACCAATCAACACAAAAGAATTAAAAAAAATATTACTACAAGAAAAAATTATTTAAACTTTTTGTTTAATTAAAAACTCCTTCTTTTAATTTTACTTTAGCACACTATCAGCATTTACTTGTGCATATAAAGTGTTAACGACAGTTAAAAAAAAGAATGCGAATTGATTTTTTCATTTTCATGATAATTTAAATTCCCTTAATTACTGATAAAAATAAAGGCATGCCAATCGTAATATTTAAAGGGAAAGTAATAGCAAGAGCCATTGGAAGAAATAGTCCTGGATTTGCTTTTGGAACAGCTATTTTCATAGCAGCTGGCACGGCAATATAAGAAGCGCTTGCTGCAAGAACTGCAAATATAAATCGGTTAGCAATATCGTGAGTTACAAATGAGCTTAAGTAAGCAACCACACAGCCATTAATTAATGGAATGACAATAGCGAAAATTAAAGGAAATAATCCATTATTGGTAAATGAATTTAATTTTCGTCCACTTACAATTCCCATATCTAATAAAAAGATAGCTAGGAATCCTTTAAAAATATCGTTAGTAAATGGTTTAATTCCTTCTGCTTGTTTTGCATTTGCAAGTAAGCCAATTACTAAACTACCTAAAATAAGCAAAACACTACCATTGGTTAGTGAATGTTTAACCACAGAAAGAGGTTTAACTTTGTTTGATTTATCTTTATTAAAAATAGACATCAGTATTAAGCCAGCTATAATGGCTGGAGATTCCATTAAAGCCATTATAGCCACCATATGGCCGTGCAACTCAAGTTTCTGTATATCCAAATAAGAAACTGCCGTTACAAAAGTCACAGCACTTACAGATCCATATGCTGCTGCAATTGCACCAGCATCATATATATTTAATTTTCGTTTCAGAATAAAAAATGTGTAAACAGGAATGAGCAAAGACAAACCAATGCCGAATAACATAGACCAAACAATCTCTGCACTAAATGTTTCATGCGACAACTCTTGCCCTCCTTTAAAGCCAATTGAAAACAATAGATATAAGGAAATAAATTTTGAAGAATTGGGTGGAATTTCTAAATCACTTTTTAATTTAACGGCAATAATTCCTAAAATAAAAAATAAGAATGCTGGGTTAGTAACATTTGAGATGAGTAAGTCTAAATTCATAATTGCTTGTTGATCTTATTGGTTATTATTTATCTGTATTTTTCAAATAGTAATCGTTTGCCTTTTATTTGTTCGTTAAAACTGCGGTTATCATATACAATTTGTCCATTTACAAGTGTTTTAATTATTTTACTTTTAAAAGTATCATTTTCAAAGGCAGACCATCCGCATTTGTATAATGTGTTTTCTTTTGTAGACTTCCAACTATTATTTAGGTCTACTAAAACTAAATCAGCATAATAACCTTCTCTAATATACCCTCTATCAACTATTCGGTATATTTCAGAAACATGATGACTGGTTTTCTCAACAATTTTTTCTAATGAAAAATGTCCTTGGTGGTACAACTCCAATAAAGTTACTAAAGCATGTTGCACTAATGGCCCTCCTGATTTAGATTGTGCATAGTTTCCTTCTTTTTCTGAAAGTATGTGAGGTGCATGATCTGTGGCAATAATGTCAATTAGATTATCATTTAAGGCTTTAATTAATCCTGACTTATTATTTTCTGATTTAATAGAAGGATTCCATTTTATAAGATTACCTAATTGATTATAATCTTTATCCGTAAACCATAAATGATGAACACAAGCTTCAGCAGTTATTCTTTTATCTCTTAACGAATCAGATGATTGAAATAAATGCGTTTCCATTTCAGTAGAAATATGGTAGGCATGAAAACGAGCTTGATATTTTTTTGCAATTTCTATGACTCTTTTGGTAGCTTCAAAACAAGCTTGCTCATTTCTAATTAAAGGATGACAACAATCAGGAATAGCATCACCAAATTTCTCTTTAAATAACTGGGTATTTCTGTTTATGATTGTATCGTCTTCGCAATGTAATGTTACTAATGAATTTGTTCTTGAAAAAAGTTGTTCTAAAAACTCAGGGTAATTTGCTAATATGCCATCATCGGCGTCAAAATACAAACCATCATCCGTCAAACCACAAATCATTTCATTATCAATTTTCAAAGCCTCTTCCAAGTTATACTTTGTAATGCCCATAAAAAAAGAGTAATTAGCCAAAGAAGTATTATTAGCTATAGCATATTTATCTTCTAATAATTTTAATGAAGTTGTATTTGGTATTGTATTAGGCATATCCATAAATGAGGTAATGCCTCCTGCAACTGCTGCTCTTGATTCAGAATAGATGTTTGCTTTATGTGTTAATCCAGGTTCTCTAAAATGAACTTGGTCATCTATAAAGCCTGGCAAAAGATATAAGCCTTCTGCATTTATAACTTTTATATTTTCATTATCAACTGTAATTGAATAATTTATTTTTGAAATTCTTTCTCCGTCAATCAATACATCTAAGGTCTTTATTTTTCCTTCGTTTACTACTTGTGCTGATTTAATAAGTAATTTTTTAGTCATCAATAGAAATTAAGGATTACAGATGTCGCAATACATGGGGTCTTCACTAAAAATTCCATTTGGATACATTTTTTCTTCTTGATAATTACATTTTTTGCATTGATAATGATGTGCAATAATAGACTTGGTTTTAAAACCGCAATTACTGCAAGGTAAGCCTATTTTAATATCAACTATATCAAATCCAATTGTACTACATTTTGGACAACAACTATTAATTTTTGAAATTAACTTTTGAAAAACTTTTTCAATAACTAACATTCTGGTTGGATTATACATGGCACGCATGTCCGTTTCAGCAAAAACAGTTCCATACTTTTTAAACAAAAAATAATAGGCTTTACTTAATTCATTGGCAGAAGTAATCCCTTTAAAAATATCTTGTTTAAATTCCGCATCTTTTCTCAATATGATAGCATGTGAAGGAAATTTAGAGTTGTCTGCAAAGTTTAATAAATCTTCATAAGAATCTATTTCTCGTCCGCCAAAATTAGTATTCACTGATGTTTCACTGGCTATAATTTCAATTTCGTTTTTTTTATCAATTAATATGGCGAGTTCATTATCGGCTGGAGCAAAATAAAATTGAGGATGTGGCCCAAATGAACCTTCGCTTGCTACTGCTAAATCAGCATCTTCTAACTCCATAGCTTGCAAACATTTATTGCGAAGCGTAGTAACAGGATCGTGAACACGTTCTATCTCTCCAGTAAAAGTTCCTAAACTATCTGTATCGAAATGAACGGGAACCTTACTATTTAAACCAAATGCTTTTTTAAACAAAGGAGAAATAACTTTTTCTTTGTGGTGCTTGGTTGCAATTATCAGGGTTCTTTTATCAAACATTCGAACTAAAGAATTACGCTATTCATTCTTAAATACTATATCCGTTAATCACACTATTTTTGTTATTTTAGAATTTAATATTGAGTGCTTGAATTAATTTTTTTCTAAAAAAAGAAGGACAAAATGTCCTTCCATAAATTAATCCAAGCCAATTTAAAAAAAACCATTATAGTGTAATGCTACTTTGAATGCTTATTTGCCCATCTTGAGATTCAATGTGTTTTCTCATATCAAACAATTGCTTTTGTAATCTCTTAATTCGCGTTTCACGCATGTTAATATCTTCTTCACTAGATGATTTATTTATTTTATCTTCCTGAAACTTAATCTTAACATGTATGATTTTTGTTAAGATGTCCAAAGCGTCTTTCGCATCAAAATTACCTTCAATCAGTTGAATCGTCATATTTTAAAATTTATTTATATTATTGACCTTGACCTAATGAGTATGAAGCTTTACCATCAAATGAATAAAGATTTTCAGTTTTTATGGTATCTATTTTTTCTTCGATAGAATTTTTTAAAAGTTCAATAATATTTGCTTTAGTTATTACTGAATCTTCTTTAGGCTTAAAACGACAACGCCAATGGTCTGTACAGAATGTTTCTTTAAAACCATCAGGCCAAACTTTAATACCACGGTTCGTAATCATGGATAATGCAATACCATTGTTTTCGATGGATTTAATTTTTGTAGCTAACTCATTTGGATCCGTTCCTTGCCAATGAACAAATAAATCTACACCTACTAATTCTTTTTTAGCAGCTGGTTTACGTTTGTATTTTGGCAAACTTAATGCGGAATTATTGGCGTATGATACGGGCTTAAGAATAGATGGTTTTTGACCAAGATTTGTAATTACTGCTTTTGCAAATTCTTGTGTACCTACTTTTTGTTTACTGATGCCTTCTTTATAAATATCGTATGTATGAATTGAACTTTTTCTGCTACTTCAGTTTGCCCGATATGATTTAACATCAATATCGCACCTTGAAGTAAACCTGATGGATTTGCTAAGTTTTGACCTGCTCTTCTTGGTGCCGAACCATGAATGGCCTCAAACATTGAACACTCTTCGCCAATATTTGCTGACCCAGCCAATCCAACTGAACCAGTGATTTGAGCGGCGACATCACTTAACACATCACCATATAAATTAGGCATTACAATTACGTCAAAAGCTTCTGGCGTATCAGCCATTTTTGCTGCGCCAATATCAATGATCCAATGTTCATTTTCTATTTCAGGATATTCTTTTGCGATTTCATCAAACACTTGATGGAACAAGCCATCCGTTTGCTTCATAATATTATCCTTTGTAAAGCAAGTAACTTTTTTTCGGTTTTGTTGTTTGGCATATTCAAAAGCGTATCTTACAATTTTTTCACAACCAGGTCTGCTAATTAATTTTAGACATTGAACCACTTCATCAGTTTGCTGATGTTCAATACCAGCATATAAATCTTCTTCGTTTTCTCTCACAATAACAATGTCCATCACCGGATGTTTTGTGCTGACAAAAGGATGTAAACTCATGCAAGGACGAACATTAGAATACAAACCTAAAAATTTACGAGTAGTTACATTTAAGCTTTTATAACCTCCCCCTTGAGGAGTAGTAATTGGCGCCTTTAAAAACACCTTATTACGTCTGATAGTTTCCCATGATTCGTTAGCAATACCAGATGTATTACCAGCTAGGTAAACTTTTTCACCAACTTCAATTTCATCAATTTCAATTTTAGCACCCGCAGCTAAAATAATTTCTAAGGTAGCGTCCATTATTTCTGGCCCTATACCATCTCCTTTTGCAACTGTTATTTTTGTCATAATTATTATATATTTATTTTGTTTTTGTTTCTTTTATTAAAAATTCATATTCTGGTTTTAATTCGTTTATGTAACCTCTGTATATCGATATACTAATTGATTTTTTATAGTGATGATGTTTCTTGTGGATGTTAAATTCCTTTGGGTAGAACCCTAAATGAAAATTAACATTTACCCTATCAAAATAGTCCTGCGAGTTATTTAAAAATAAGAACCCATCTTTAGAAATTTCAAAAATGTTTAACTCAATTGTATATGGTTTTGAAACACCATTAAGGTTTAAAATTCCATTTATAATAATTGGTTTGGAAATATGATGAGTTAATGCTAGTAAGTTGTTACTGTTTAGATGACCTTTAAAAATGAGATGAGATTCTGCCAAGTCCAATAGCCATTCGTCCAAAGAATCATTACCTATTTTGAATTTATTAAAGTCTATCTGAACAATTAATTCACTATTATTTTGATTGAAAAAAATGAACCCTGAATTACTTATAGAAAAGCATTCACGCTTATTAAAACAAGATTGAATATAGGTGGCAGAAGGTAATGGTGCTTGAGCATTGCAAAATTGAGCAATAATCAAAATCAGGGCTACCAAAAATCTTCTTATTTCAATTATTACGTTATCCATCAACTTCATTTATTTTGTATTTCAATTAAATTTCTACTTTATAAATACTTTTAATTGGTAATATGATTCCACTTTTTAAAGTTATATTATGCTCATCTAATTGCCATATAGTCGTTTCTATGTGTTTGTTTGACGCTATATCCCTAAAATAAATTTTAACTTTATGTTTATACGTGTTTCCTAATTTAAGGGCATTATTTAAATCATTTTCTCTTTGTTTCATATCATCTGATGAGAAAAGAACATCATCAGGCAAAAAAGATAATGAGCTTAAATTTTCTTTTTCAATCAATTTACTTTTAGAATGGTCTATTTTATTTGCTAATTGTTTTTTATAATTTTCAATTCGTTCAATTTTTTTTAGCAATCTTTTGTTCCTAGTCTGTTTTTTTAATATATTAAATGAAGTTACTTTATTTGGAGTGTCATTATAAAGTCTTATGCTTATCAACATTACAATTAAAGATATAAATCCTGTTAAAAAATAATGATGAGTAGCAAAATCCTGAAGATCATGCTCTAATTCTATCAGTTTTATATGAAGTATAAAGCTTAATAGTATGATGCATCCAGCTATAGTAGATATAACTATTAATAATGCGTTTAATCGGGTTATGGTTTTTTGTTTTGAGTTTGACATAATCGCCTATTTTTGTTTATGCAAATTTCAGTATTTGTATTCATAAATTTTAATTTATATTTGTTATAATATATATATAAATTATTTATGAATTATACCTTACATCAATTACAAGTATTTGTTAAAGTGGTACAGCTAAAGAGTATTACCAAAGCATCAGAAGAACTATTCTTAACTCAACCCGCAGTGTCTATACAGCTCAAAAATTTTCAAGAACAATTTGAAATTCCCTTAACTGAAATTATCGGACGCAAATTATATGTTACTGATTTTGGTAAAGAAATTGCAAAAGCAGCCGAAAATATTTTAAATGAAGTGTATGCCATCAATTATAAAACCATGGCTTTTAAAGGCCAATTAACTGGTCGATTAAAAATTTCTATAGTTTCAACAGGAAAGTACATCATGCCTTTATTTTTAACCAATTTTCTAAAATCACATCCTGATATTGAATTGATCTTAGATGTAACTAATAAATCAAAGGTTATTGAAAGTTTGGAAAATAATGAAGTTGATTTCTCCTTGGTATCTGTGTTGCCAGAAAAATTATCAATCAATAAAATTGAATTAATGCAAAACAAATTGTATTTAATTGGAAATTCAGATAAAAAATTTAAAACAACTCAATATGATAAAAAAATATTTGAGGAACTACCTCTTATTTATAGAGAAAATGGTTCAGGCACTCGCTTGGTAATGGAAAAATTTATAGAAAAAAATAATTTGCCTGTCCGTAAAAAAATGGAGTTAACTACCAATGAAGCGGTTAAACAAGCTGTTATGAGTGGTTTGGGCTACTCTATCATGCCATTAATAGGTCTAAAAAATGAATTATTAAATGGTGACTTACAAATTATACCCGTCAAAAATTTCCCAATCAAATCTACTTGGAATCTTATTTGGTTAAACCACAAACATTTTTCGCCAGTTGCAGTAGCTTATCTTAACTACATTAAAAAAGAAAAGAACAATATTATTAAAGAAAAATTTGAATGGTTTGAGAATTATTAAATTATATTTTGTAATTCAAATTACCTTTTAAATAGATTATGTTAAGTACTGTTTTTATGAATTTTAATTTATACTCAGCTAATTTAAGTTCAGAATCTAGCCACTTGCTTTCCCTAGCATTTAAAATAAATAGGGAACTTTCACCATTCGAAAATTTTAATTTTTCTGCCTCAACCAATTGCCTGTTATATTTAGTAGATCTTTCCGCATTTTCAAGCTGCTGAATTAAAATATTGATGGTTTGTTTGAGCGCGTTGATTTTAAAATCTAATTCGTTGTTTTTATTTTTTAATTCAAAAGAGTTATTTTGAGAATTTATTTTTCCCATTTTAAATTCATTCCGAGAGTTTCTGAGTAATAGCGGAAACGACACATTGGCACCCCATTTGTAACTATTATATGATAATGCTGGATTAATTTGAGATGAATTGTTAGAAAGAAAATTGTAGTTTATGTTTAATTTTGGTTTAATCATTTCCTTTTTGAGTCTGTTTTCAATGTCTAAAACATTTTGAAATGAGTTATATTTTGCAATAACTGGATTATTGCTCGAATCTTGATATAATGTTTTTAAAAAATTATTTTTAGCCTTGATATAATAATTATCTAAACTATCTACTGGCTGATAATTTATTTGAAGATTACTTGGATTATTTTCTTGCCAATTAAAAGAAGCTAAGTCATTATTCATTTTTTGATTTTCGATGATTGAATTTTGAAGGTCTAATAAACGTGTTTGATAAAATATTGCCGCTTCAATTGTATCAATAGTTGCCCTTTCGCCAATATTAGCTAAGGCTTCAATTCCTTTTAGGCGTTGGTTAGCAATGTTCATAAAGTAATTGTTTAAGGCTAGCTGTTTAGTTGTAAATAGCCAATCAAAATATTTTTGAGAAGATTCAAATAATAAGTCATTGATTTGAATATTTCTTTCTGCATTATAATAATTGATGTATTCTTTTGATTTTAAAACGTCTGCTCTTCTATAATCAATCAATAATCCTTGCAATAAGCCAACTTCTAATCCTAAATAAGATAATCCATTTGTAGGAGTATAACTTTCTGGGTTTGTATAATTACCAATGCCATAATCATAACCAAATTTTAAATATTGAGATGTAAAAAGTTGTTGCTTAATCTCGCTATTTAAATTTGTGTAATAATTTTTACCATCAAAGTATTTATTTTCATACGCTGCATTTATGCTTGGATCATAATTACCTCTTGCCGCTTTGTTTTGCAATTTACCGTAAGTCCTAATGTTTTCTGCTTTTTTTGATAGTGGATTATTCGCGATTATATTATCAACATAATTATCAAAACTTAAAGTCATAAAGTTTTGACTATCTAATTGGATAGATAGAAAGCAAAAAACAAAAAGAAAAGCGTAGTAATTATTTTTTTTCATTTTTACCAGCATCACTTTTTTTAACATAAAATTCTGGAGGGAAACCATTTAATTTCCGCCACAACTCATAAATTAATGGCACATTATTTAACAAGGCAAAGCCTTCAACACCGCCACCAATTTGAATTGCATCAGGCCATTTATGCCCGTTATTTTTTGCAAGTATTCTAAATTTACCATTATCAGAAATGGATTTATCAAAGGCCACAATTTCTGAACTATAGGTTCCATAACTCACGCCAGGCCATCCCGAAAAAACAAAGGCAGGCCATCCATCAAATGTTAATTGAACGGTTTGTCCAATTTTTATCAAAGGCAAATCAATTGGATTGATATATAATTCAACAACTTGTTCTTCTTGAACCGGAACAATAAAACAAAGAGAAG
>Ga0315900_10006906_pt1 | contig 15048 bp, 11 predicted proteins | sample LakEriMetagenome_FD_203521 | JGI IMG/M metagenome (GOLD analysis project Ga0315900, IMG submission 203521) | Freshwater fungal communities from buoy surface, Lake Erie, Ohio, United States - Buoy 12 MA114 | ecosystem: Environmental > Aquatic > Freshwater > Lake > Lake biofilm | place: USA: Lake...
TGCAGATAAATACGTCTACCACGCCGACGGGATGACAAAGCCCGTGACCGATGAAGACCGCCAGGTTCTCCTCATGCGAGAAGATGAAACGCGCTCGCAAATGGCAAACCTTGTGGCCGCCTTTGGTGCAGAGAATTGTTATCAGCTCTATGATCGTCTGGCCATGCAGGTGGTCGTCAGAAAAGCCTATATGGAGGCTTACAACCGCTCCTTTATGATGCCGGGGGTGACACTTCTTGACGAAATCAAGCTCATGCATGACAACGCCTGGAACCACGAGAAGGCCGAGGACATAGGCCTTCGGCTACGCGTCTTGAAACTCTCGTACGCAGAAGTCGCAGAAATTCCTTTGATTGCCTACCGCCTTATGACCTATGACCAGTTCTTGGTGGCGTCCCCTCAGGTCTTCTTGCCCAAGACCCTTAAGGATGATCCATGCCTGAAAAAGCTCCAACAAGGGGCCGGCGCGGTGGCAGAAAACGCCCTGACCCTCAAGGGTAAGAACGGGGATATCTCTGCCGGCTTCTACGCAAATAACAGCATTGACGCAACGTTCCAAGAAAACCTCAAGGTCGAGGCTAAAACCCAACACGAGAGCCGACCCGGCGGCTCTAGCGATACCGTGATCCAGGGCTCTGGCACTTTTGAAACCAAAGACACAGGCACCATAAAACTCGAAGCCACGGGTGGCATACTCGAAGAAAACGGCATCAAAGTAAGTTCTGGTGATGTGAAGATCGGGGCGGGACAAGGAATTGTCCACGGCACGGTTCAAGAACGCGACATAAGCCAGGAATCCAAGCGAAGAGCCTTTGGCGGAAAGACAGAAAAAACCACCATCAAAAGCACAGATATCGTCTCTCATATTAGGGGCGCCAAGGGGATTGTCCTTTATTCAACCAAAGAGGGCGTGAAGATTAACTTTACGGCCACGGGCGGCGTCTTAGAGTCGGATAACATCAAGTTTGATGGCGTAAACATTATACAGTTAAAGGCGGCGGTGAACACTACGGACACCACCATCAATAGCTCTAGCGGCAATCACATCACGGGCAAGAAATCCCTGAAACGTCACCACACCCATCAAGAATCGGTCCCCTTTAAGTTTTGCGGTCTTGGGGGAGGTGTGACCGGCACCCTCGATCTTGGAGAGGTCGATTTTCTTTCACCACAGGGCGCGATTTTTGGCAACGGCGTCAACAAGGGGCGCATCAAGAAAGGCTATTTCCAGTGCCGTGCGGATGTGGACCATGTGGAAGAGATCAAGCAAAACGGAAACCCCTTGGTGAACAAGGTCATTCAACAAGGCCACCACCAAGAGATCCTCGTGCTCCCCCAGATCTTAGGCAAAAACGAGTTCGTCTTTGGCGAGCTGGTGGTCGAAGCGCCAAAGCGCCTGATTGACCCCGAGTACGAGGAATACGTCAAGGGCATGGGCGGGACCCTCGTCATGAAGGAAGAAGAGTTTAGACACTGGCGTACAGTCAGCAAATCTCTAAGCCCCCTCATGATGACAGCCGTCGGGATTGGGTGTGCGTTTTTTGTGTGGCCTGGGGCCGCAGGCGCTGTTTCCATTGCGGGTAAGGCCGCTCTTTGCTGCGGCGTTGCCCAGATGTCCAATAACTTGGTGGCGTGTGATGGGGATCCCTTCAAGGCGATCGCGCGTCTGGCAAGCTTTCCTCAGCTCAAGCAAATGGCCATTGCGGCGGCAACGGCAGGGCTTTGCGCCAAGCTGTTTGAGTTTTTTACCCTTCCGACCGACAGCACCGCGTTCGAGTTTATGGAGGAGCTTAAAAAAGCGGGCATCCGGGCGGGGGTCAATGCCGCCGTGAACGCGGCTGTGGCTGGCAAGGGTTTTGGGCTTGCCGCCCGTGACGCCCTTTTGACCGGAGTCGTCAGCCTAGGGGCCAGTTTCCTTTCCTCACAAATTGGCCAGATGCGAAGCCCCCTTAACCCTGACGGCACCCCTAATGAGGCTCAGCTTGGTTTTTGGGAGCACAAGTTCATGCACGCGGCGCTTGGCGGCCTTTCAGCGGCTGCCCTTGGCAACGACATTGGGGCGGGGGCCATTGGCGCCTCTGTCGGTGAAATCATTGCCGAATCGTATGCGTATTACTGTCTTGAAAACCCTGACGTAATGTCTGACTTTTTAGACAAAGGAGATATTACCAAAAAAGGAATGATCTTTGGACGCCTTGGGGCGGCCTTTGGCGCGTATCTTGCGGGATGCGACCCCGAGGAAGCTGACCGCGCGGCCGCCGTTGCCGTGGAAAACAACTTTATTCATTTTGTACCAGCCGTGGTGGCCTTTTTTGCCATAGAAGCCCTTGAAATAGCAGGTCTTTCCCTTATGGCGGTAGGTGTTGTGGAAGGCATTATCGAAGTCAAAGAAGGCTATGATAAAAACGGCGTCAAAGGCGCCCTTCATGTGCTTCGAGAATATCTAGGCGCAGAGATTTCGACCTGTGGCATGGCAGGGGCGACAAGGGCCGCCGCAAGACTTTGCGGATCTGTCCAAAAGGGGCTTGCTGCGTTAAATCATATTCCCCTTGCCCAACGGGAAAAAGTCCTCCAAAGCTTTAGCAATCTGTTCAAGGTCGAAGGGGTACCAGTCCCCGCCCTTTCCGTGGCGAGCCACGTGCCCCAGTTTCCCCAAGGAGTCAAAGGCGGCGGCAGTGGCGGTGGTCATGGACACGTCCCCAAAGAGGCCCCGCCCCAAGGCCCCCAAAAAGAGTACAATCTTCAAGATCGCCGTGACCGCGTCAGGGGAAAATTTGGAAAAGACATGGCACAGGTACATCATATTATTAGCCCGACAAACCCAATTACCTCAGGTCATCCGCTGTGGGCTCTCTCGGGCATAGGTAAAAATGCCCGACAAAACCTGGTAATCTTACCAACCCCCCAAGGCGCAGACCTGGGTGGTAAACGAGCAATCCACAACGGACGCCATAATCAAGACGTTCATAGAATTTTGAAGGAACAGATGGACCGAGCCGTTAATATTGGAAGGGAGAATAAATGGAATGAAAAACAGTATCTTGACGCCATGAAACGCATTATGCAAGCGGAACGCAAAGCCCTTGTGCAAGGGCAAAGAGCCCTTGGTCAAAAAGATGCTCGACCAGGTGCAGAGATACAATTTAAATTAGAAGTAAATTTTGAGGGGATTTAGAAATGTATAACAAGCCGTATTTCTGGCGGATGCCTTACCCACCCTATGATCAGATCGCGATCTACAATTCTGTAGAACGAGAAACCGATTATTTAATTTTCCAAAAAGGAATGCAATTACCAGCGGCAGATATTGGTCATATGCGCTACTCCCAAGATCCTGAGACCTATGACTTGATTTTTGATCTTAAATGCGCCAAAGAGAAAATTTCTTCAACGGGCACTTTGGAAAACACCACGAGTGTACCGTTGGTGAGAGAAGATGTTTTAGCTATTTTAAATGAAATATGCCCTGATGACTTTCAAGCTTTTCCCACCCTTGTGCGGGGAACGAACCCTAAGTTTCCCCCTTACGAGCTGACCAACTATTGGCTGATTAATGTTAATAACTTATCAGGAAAAGTCGATACTGAACGTACCCCCCCCCATAGGCCACATGTCTTATTACCAGATCACATGAACGGGCATCACCTATCGCGTTTAGCGGACGATAGATACAAAATTATTGTGTCACAAACTCTCTATAAAGCCCTCAAGAAATCTAAAATTAGGGGCCTGATGTTCGAAAAAGACCTTGAAGGAAGGGATGGTCTTCTTCCCAAAGACGTCTAGCCTCATCTCCTCTCTCTCACAAGGCCGCACCCCGCGGCCTTTTTCTTTTCTCCTCTTTTAGGCCATTGCGGCCGCAACAGCAGGGCTTTGCGCCAAGCTGTTCAAGTTCTTTACCCTTCCGACCGACAGCACTGCGTTCGAGTTTATGGAGGAGCTGAAAAAAGCTGGCATCCGGGCAGGCGTGAACGCGGGTGTCAATGCCGCTGTGGCCGGCAAGGGCTTTGGGCTTGCCGCCCGTGACGCCCTTTACACTGGCATTGTCAGCCTAGGGGCCAGTTTCCTTTCCTCACAAATTGGCCAGATGCGAAGCCCCCTTAACCCTGACGGCACCCCTAATGAGGCTCAGCTTGGTTTTTGGGAGCACAAGTTCATGCACGCGGCGCTTGGCGGCCTTTCAGCGGCTGCCCTTGGCAACGACATTGGGGCGGGGGCCATTGGCGCCTCTGTCGGTGAAATCATTGCCGAATCGTATGCGTATTACTGTCTTGAAAACCCTGACGTAATGTCTGACTTTTTAGACAAAGGAGATATTACCAAAAAAGGAATGATCTTTGGACGCCTTGGGGCGGCCTTTGGCGCGTATCTTGCGGGATGCGACCCCGAGGAAGCTGACCGCGCGGCCGCCGTTGCCGTGGAAAACAACTTTATTCATTTTGTACCAGCCGTGGTGGCCTTTTTTGCCATAGAAGCCCTTGAAATAGCAGGTCTTTCCCTTATGGCGGTAGGTGTTGTGGAAGGCATTATCGAAGTCAAAGAAGGCTATGATAAAAACGGCGTCAAAGGCGCCCTTCATGTGCTTCGAGAATATCTAGGCGCAGAAATCTCCACCTGTGGCATGGCAGGGGCGGCAAGGGCCGCCGCAAGACTTTGCGGATCTGTCCAAAAGGGGCTTGCTGCGTTAAATCATATTCCCCTTGCCCAACGGGAAAAGGTCCTCCAAAGCTTTAGCAATCTGTTCAAGGTCGAAGGGGTCCCGGTCCCCGCCCTTTCCGTGGCGAACCACGTGCCTCAGTTTCCTCAAGGAGTCAAAGGCGGCGGCAGTGGCGGCGGTCATGGACACGCGCCCAAAGAGATCCCGCCCCAAGGCCCCCAAAAAGAGTACAATCTTCAAGATCTCCGAGACCGTGTCAGGGAAAAGTTTGGAGAAAGAATGGCACAGGTGCATCATATTATTAGCCCGACAAATGAGGCGACAATGAATCATCCCCTATGGGATCTCTCTGGGATAGGTAAAGACGCCCGGCATAACCTGATCATTTTACCGACACCCAAAGGGGTAGAGATTGGCGGTAAAAGAGCCATCCATGCCGGTCGTCATAACAAAGAAGTGATGCTAGACTTGAAAGGACAGATGGATAAGGCTCGGGATATAGGGAAGGATAAAAACTGGAACCAACAGCAATATGCCGAGGCCATGAAGCGTATTATGCAGGCGGAACGTAAAGCCCTTAAGCAAGGAGAACGTGCCCTTGGTAAAAAGAATGTGCAGCCAGGGGCTGATCCAGACTTTAAGTTAAAAGTAAATTTCGAAGGAATTTAACGATGTACCATAAACCTTATTTCTGGCGCATGCCTTATCTGCCTGACAGCCAAATGGCTGTTTACAAATGGCAGGAACGAAAAACGGATTATCTTATTTTTCAGAGAGGTGTTGATTTGCCTGATCTTAGCCTAAAACAAGAACGCTTCTCTCAAGATCCCTCTACCTATGATCTGATTTTTGATACCAGATGTTCTGAGGAGAAAATCACTCCCTTAGGGGCCTTGTACAATACAACAAGTGCGCCGATCGTCCGGGAAGATGTGCTCGCTATTTTGCAAGAGATGTGTCCCGGTGACTTTCAGGCTTTTCCGACCCTTGTGCGGGGCATAAATCCTAAGCACCCGCCGTACGAGCTAACCAACTATTGGCTGATTAACGTCACCAATTTATCAGGTAAGATCGACGCAGAACGTCAACCCCCCAACAGAAAATATGTTCTTTTACCCGACCATATGAATGGTCATCATTTATCGCGTTTAACGGATGATCGTTACGAGATTATTGTGTCACAAACTCTCTATAAAGCCCTCAAGAAATCTAGAATTAGGGGCCTAATGTTCGAAAAAGACCTTGAAGGAAGGGGTGGCCTTCTTCCCAAAGACGCCTAGCCTCATCTCCTCTCTCTCACAAGGCCGCGTTCTGCGGCCTTTTTCTTTTCTCCTCTTTTAGGCCATTGCGGCGGCGGCAGCAGGGCTTTGCGCCAAGCTGTTTGAGTTTTTTACCCTTCCGACCGACAGCACCGCGTTCGAGTTTATGGAGGAGCTTAAAAAAGCTGGCATCCGGGCGGGAGTCAATGCGGGTGTTAACGCCGCTGTGGCCGGCAAGGGCTTTGGTATTGCCTCCCGTGACGCGCTTTTGACCGGCGTTGTGAGCCTGGGTGCTGGCTTCCTCTCGTCCCACATCGGCAAGATGTATAATCCAGAAAACCCTGACGGCACCCCTAATCAGAAGCAGATTGGGTACTGGGAACACAAGCTCATGCACGCAGGGCTTGGCGGTCTGACAGCGGCCGCCCTTGGCAATGACATTGGCTCGGGGGCTGTGGGCGGAGCCGTGGGGACCATGGTGGCCGACGCCTGGATCGATCACCAGGTCAACTCTGCTCTGATTACAGGCACGCCCTATGATCCCGACGCGGCCTTTGAAAAGGGTGTCGCTCTTTCGGGTCTTGTGGGTGCCTTTGGGGCGTACCTTATTGGGGGTGACCCCGCTGAAAGCGCGCGCGCCGCGCAACTGGCTGTGGAAACCAACTGTTTGCCCCTGCTCTTTGCGGCGGCGAGCATGGTGTGGCTGGCGGTGGACCTTTACGACGCGTACAAGGCGGGCGGCGTGGACGCGGTCGTCACCGAGCTTGGCAAGCAAATCGCGATCCAGATCGCGGGCGGTGCCATCATGAAGGGTGTCATTGCCGGGGCGCGTCATCTTTTGATGTCGCCGACCTCTAAGAAAATCTTTGGCAAGATGATGGAGCTGATTGATGATACGCCCTTTGCCAAAGAGGCCCTGGATCAAGGAAAAGCCCTTGCAGGCAAGGCCCTGGATCAAGGCGCCAAGCTGATGGACAGGTTCGATCAAAGCAAGCTTGGCAAGTTCTTGAACATGCTGGATGCCAAACTGACCGAGTTCTCTCTCCTGACGGCCGAACAGCTGAAGAACCTTTACCTCACGCCCGTCCTCCAAGGGGCAGGTCAGGCGGGCGGGAAGATCGCCGCCAAAGGCGCCGTCAAAGCCGAAGGCCACGCTGCCGAAGACGTGCTTGAGGCGGTCGAAGACGAGGCGATTAAGCGCTACAATAAATACAAGGTTCCCAACCGAAAAGAGTACGGAAAAGATATTCCTTTGAACCCAGGCGACGATCCCAACTGGTCTTCTAAAATCTGGGGCACGGCGCAAAAGACAGGGACACCTGGCCACGCCGAAACCTGTATCCATATCGCGGTCATCATGTCCCGTGATCCGAACGTCGCCCAAGTGGTCCTGAACCGCGGATACCACCTGGTGACAGGACTCAAGATTGCACCTAACCGCCGTCCCGATGTCTTTGTCAAATACAAAGATGGCACCTACAAAGTCTTTGAGGTACCCTCTAAGACGGATTTCGTAGATATACTGCAAAACAGAAATGAGATTGCCATGAAAATGCTTCCAGAACATATGAGGGGGAAGGTTCTTGTGAAGCCGATTGCAACATTAGAAGAATTGATGGAAAAATTTTTAGAAAGGAAATAACAAGATGCTGCCTGATACCCCTATGACCACCATCGCCCTTTATGATTATCCAGCGGGCAGTGCGGACCTAAAGGCTTTTTGGCGCCTCATGATGGATTTTTCTGAAAAAACAGGCATCCCCTGGGGAAGTATAGGGTTAGGGGGTAAAGCCAAGTACCTTACCTTTAAGGGTGGGTTTAGTCGTGTGATTAAAAATGATTTATCTGGGTTACAGGCACAAGAGCGGGTTTCTCTTTTGGGCGGCGTCAGCGAAGCCGGGACATCCAGCGACTGGCAAGTGAGTGCCTCTATCACAAAAGAAAATACAACCTACATTGGCATTAATAATTACACAACCTATTTTAGTTTTCCCTCTCGTTTAATAGAGGAAAAACGGATTGATCCTCAAGAGCTTTTAAAAGAGTTTTTGGCCTGTGCCCCCTTTCAATATGGCATTATGTTTGACATGTGCTACGTCTATGTACCAAACGCTTATGCATACGGCGGGCTTGTAAACGTAAACCATTGGGATCACAAAAGAAATGATCTTATTCATAAGTGGTCAAATGTATACGGATTCTCTGATGGAACCTACCGCACAGGGCTCCTCCGTGACGTGTACCCCCATAACATCCTGGTGGATACGCATCTGAATGAGCGTGTGGGGCATACGACCCTGGGAGCCTGGATTGAAAAAGATCCAGTTAGAGGCACTCTTGAAAAACTCACCGACGCCCACTGGCTGTGGTCCTTAACCCCTGATCAAATTCCCCCCGTTCAAGAGGTCCTACAAGACGCAGGTCTCTTGCTCTGCTATCAGCTTTAGCTTTCTGACCTTCTCACAAGGCCGCACCCAGCGGCCTTTTTCTTTTCTCCTCTTTAAGGCCATTGCGGCGGCAACGGCGGGTCTTTGTGCCAAGCTGTTTTCATGCTTTGAGGTGGCGACTAACTCAAAGACCTTCGAGTTTGTGGCCGAGCTTAAAAAAGCGGGCATCCGGGCGGGGGTCAATGCGGGTGTTAACGCAGCTGTGGCCGGCAAGGGCTTTGGTATTGCCTCCCGTGACGCGCTTTTGACCGGCGTTGTGAGCCTGGGTGCTGGCTTCCTCTCGTCCCACATCGGCAAGATGTATAATCCAGAAAACCCTGACGGCACCCCTAATCAGAAGCAGATTGGGTACTGGGAACACAAGCTCATGCACGCAGGGCTTGGCGGTCTGACAGCGGCCGCCCTTGGCAATGACATTGGCTCGGGGGCTGTGGGCGGAGCCGTGGGGACCATGGTGGCCGACGCCTGGATCGATCACCAGGTCAACTCTGCTCTGATTACAGGCACGCCCTATGATCCCGACGCGGCCTTTGAAAAGGGTGTCGCTCTTTCGGGTCTTGTGGGTGCCTTTGGGGCGTACCTTATTGGGGGTGACCCCGCTGAAAGCGCGCGCGCCGCGCAACTGGCCGTGGAAACCAACTGTTTGCCGCTGCTCTTTGCGCCAGCGAGCATGGTGTGGCTGGCGACCCGCCTCTATAGGAGGTCTTGGTTAGCTGCAACGTCTTGGCACAGACACCGTGCGCCTGTGTAAAGAAGTGCCGTCAATTCTTCACAAGAGCTACGCAGCCCTTCGGAGGCAACAAGTTGTTCAAACCCTAATTTCTGCACCTTCTCTAAAACCGCCTCTAATACCACACATAATTCTACTTCTAGGTAGAAACTTGGATACACACTTCATCGAAGCACTATTAGAAAATTTAGAAAAAATGATTATGCGTGCCTTCAGTAACAAAATTATACTTCATCTTTGAGCTCGTCTGTGATACAAATAGTTTATTTCCGTATTGATAATAAAGTCAATTATTAAATTTCTATAAACAACTTGTAATAAGTGATATGAAAAATTCTAACCTAAAAATATGTGATGTTTTTGTTAAGCCAGGCGAGGCGGCCAATTTAGCCCTTCCTTTGCCAGAGCAATATTCTTGTGCTCCGCTTTATATGCCAATTAAAATAATCCATGGTAAGGTGAGAGGGCCCTTAGTTTTAATATTCTCAACGTTAAATGGTAACGAGTTGAATGGAATAGAAATTGTCAATCGAGTTATAGATGAGGTTGATGCAGACCAAATCAGAGGGACAATTATAGCAATTCCAGTGTTAAATGTTTATGGTCTTACCCATTTCCCCTCGCTGCTTCCATCCGAGCAAAAACTCTCGGAATGCTTTCCAGGAAAAGAAAATGGAACATTTGGCGAGCGACTAGCTCATATATTTACTCAGGAAATTTTGAAAAAAGCGGACTATTGTATAGAGCTTGAAACTGGCGATATCAATCATAATATACTCCCTCAAGTTTATTGCAATCTTGAAAATGCGCAAACAAAAAAACTTGCAAAGGCTTTTAATTGTCCAGTTATCACTGCTGTGCCCATTGAGGGTAACACGTTGAGACAGGTAACTGAAAATTTAAATATACCCTTACTTGTATATCAGGCAGGGGAGGCAATGCGTTTTGATGAAAACTCTATTGCAGCTGGTTATAGCGGAGTAATTAATGTTTTGAGATATGTGGACGTTTTACCCAAAGAAGCGGTACAAGAAATAAAACCTATTATCTCGCATGATGAAAACTGGATAACAGCTCATCGAGCCGGTATTTTACATACAACGGTATCCCTAGGTCAGTTAATAAATAAATCCGAGGTGATAGGAAAGATCAGAGACCCATTCATTGCTGGCGATTCAGAAGTCTTAAAATCACCAAGAGATGGTATCGTAGTTGGGATTAACACAACCCCTCTTATTCACGAAGGGCTTCCAATTTTTAAAATTGCGTCTTTTCTTGATTATGAAAGAGCAGAGGCTTCGATCGAGGAATGGGATAAAAGTCAACTTGATAGCCTTTTAAGCTAAGTATGAACAAAATAAATAAATTTACACTGCAGGGGACCTTAATATGGGGTGTTTGTGCGATATTTTTTCTGTATGAGTTTTTATTACGCACGGTAATAGGGACATTTCAACATCCAATTATGTATGACTTGGATATATCATTTGTACAGTTTTCACTACTAAGCTCCACGGCATATGGCTTGATTTACGGTGCTATGCAAATTCCTGTCGGAATAATTGTCGATAGAGTTGGTCTAAAAAAATCCCTTCTTATAGGTGCAGGTGTCTGTTCATTATCCATGTTGCTCTTTGCTTATGCACAGAACTACCATTTAGCATTTCTTTTTAGGATCATGACAGGATTTGGATCATCATTTGGATTTATATGTTTGCTCGTTTCTGTATATGAATGGCTGCCAACTAAAAATATAGCTCTTTTAATAGGAGTTTCTCAGTTTATAGGAACAATGGGGCCAATGTTGGCAGCAGGGCCTATGGAAAAAATAGCAGGAGAAGTCAGTCTTAGTTGGCGCAACATATTCGTATTTTTGGCTCTTTTTGGCATAGTTCTTGAAGTTTTAATTTTTTTCTTTGTGAAAAATAACAGTGAGAAAAGTAAGAAGATTATTATATTGAAAAGGGCAGGATCAATCAAAAAAGCTATAACAAATCTATTCAAAAAATCACAACCATGGATTATTGGGCTTTTTTCAGCGCTTGTATATAGCTCGATTGAATATCTTTCTGAAAATGAGGGGAAAAGTTATTTGATGTTAAAGGGACTTTTACCTTTGTCGGCGTCGTATATGATTACCTTTGCTTGGATAGGGTATGCTATAGGATGTCCCTTGATGGGAATAATTTCTGATTATATTCGTCTTAGAAAACCTCTGTTCATAGCAGCAGCAGTAATTTACACAATATCACTGAGTGTGCTTATGTTGACCAGAAATATATATGCACTATCTTTTTCTTTCTTTTTACTTGGAGTAGGAGCAAGTGGCCAAAGCATAGGATTCGCAACAATTGTCGAGAATTTCAAAAAAACTTACTTGGCTCTTGCTCTTAGCCTAAACAACTCATTAATAACGCTTCTTACAGCAATCAATGCACCTATATTAGGGCTTATAATTGACTCTAGAAAGCAGTCTACAACTCTTACTCTTGATGATTATACATATATGTTTACGATATTAATTATTATAGCCTGTGCCTCACTTTTCATTGCAGTTTTCTTGGTAAAAGAGACTAATTGTAAGTCAGCAGTGGAATTAACAGTTCTTGATCGGAAGGCCACTCTCTAAAAAAACATCGATATAGTCTTTGACCCACCAGGAACTGACAGCACCATAGAAAGTAAGGCCCTTGATCACTATGTGCCTGAAATGAAGCAAGCACCTACTGGTCAAAGCTATTCTCAGAAATCTGATTCTCCGTCTACCTTGCCCACACGATCAGAAAAAGAGGTAGCCTCAAGCGTCGTAAATACGCCGAGCGTAGACCGCTCGCATGATGTCAGCTTAAAATCTGAAAGCGCTATTTCACCTTCTTCAATGGATAGAAGCCCTGTCGATTTTGAAAGAAATCCTAAAGAAAACCTAAGGGAGACAAAGCCTGTGCAAGAGGAGCAAGCACCTCCTCCATCGCATCCCCTCCCATCTCCCTCTCGTACCCCTGAGAGACAAGAAGAACCTCATCATTCTGGTGACCCCCTTCATTCCTTGAAGAAGTCAGTGTCACCAGGGTTGACGTCCCGCGATTTGGAAACGCACAAAAACCCGGCATCTTTAAACAAGTCACATGAGGAAGAACTTTCTACTTCCTTTAAAAAAACAGGGAGTAAAGGATAAATGCGGCATGGCGCACCCGTTCTTTCTTTTTTGAAGAGAAATCCTTTTCTCTTTTCCCTCTTTATATCGGGTTCAGGAGTTGGATTTTCTTTCTTTTTTTCAAACCTCTCTTCTTGTTCGTCTTGTCAGACACAGCGTGTCCTTTGGGCCCTGTTGGTTTTTTGTTGTTTGATTGGACATTTTTACAAAAACAACCTCATGCTTTTTCCTCTGTTATTGCTTTCAGTCCTCATAGGATATTTTTCCTCCCTCAAGATTAATATGGCTGGGCTTTTCAACAAGAGTGAGTACGTTCTTGTTTCTTCCGTGATTCCTCAAGGTCTTTCCTGCAAATCCTCTCATTTCCTAAAAATATCGTTACCTATGTGGAGCTTTTTAGGAGCTCTTCTCGTGTGTATGAGCAGTGTCTTTTTTATATGGATCCTTTCAAGAAGGGAAAAATTATGACCCAAAGAGAATCATTAACCCATACTGACAGCGCCACCAAAGGGGGCCAGATTTTCAGCCATATATGGCGCATGAAATTACAAAATTTAAATCTTCTGTTTCTTATTTTTATGGCGACCTTTTTTCTGTCATCCATAATCTTTTTATTCCTCAAAAATGTAACGTGGTGGGCCTTTTTTGATTTTTATCTGGGTGGCTATCTTTGTGGCATGATCAAATTTATGACCTGGGATGCTTGGAAGGAATATGTGGTGATTCCTTTTGATGATTTCTCCATGGGCCTTTCTCATTTTTTGGGAAAAAAGAAACAACATCTTGAAAGCTTCTATCTGAGGAAACAAGATCTCACGACACTTCTGTTTGTGCCTCAGTGGAAGGGAGTATTCGTTTGGAAAACACATCTCTTTTTGAAAGAACCTTGGGTGAAAGCGCTCGCGTCCCTGTTTAATGGATGTCTATGTAAAGGAGCTAGCATCGCAGGAGGTGTTTCACTGCTAATGCTTTGGTATTTTTATTACAAAGGCCGGCGCACAGAAAAACCTTACATTCTTTCCGGAAAGGATCAGGTCACAGAAGAAGTCCTCGCGTCCCTTGTTAAAAAAAAGAGATCATCATTGATGCTCTCTCCTCTCCTACCCTTTGTGGAGGGAACTCAAACAGAACATACGCTTCTTGTAGGATCAACAGGTCAAGGAAAAACCAATAGAATGCTTGATATCCTAAGGCAGCTGCGTGCCCAAAAAAAGAAAGCCATCATTCTTGATATTACAGGAGAGTTCACGGCAACTTTTTTTAGACAAGGAACGGATATTCTTTTAAATCCCCTGGATGAAAGATCTCACACCTGGGATGTATGGTCAGAGGACCTTTCGACCCATGAATATGATGCGTGGGCCGCCAGTATGGTAGCTGAAAATCCCAAAGACCCCGTGTGGCATGAAATGGCCCGCAAACTCTTGGCAACCACAGCTCGTCGTCTTGAAAACTCTTCCGATAAATCTATGAAAAGAATATTGGAATGGGCTTGTTGGAAACCTCTTGATGCTGTGACACAGAGTTTTTATGCAGACTCCCCTGTGTCAGGCCTGATGCAGGCCTCAGCTGAAAAAACAACGGTAGGTGTGCGCATGAATCTGTCGGCTGGCATTAGCGCGCTTGAGCTATTAGAAAAAAACAGGACGCCCTTTTCTATTACAAAGTGGATGAAAGAAGACACAGACGAATGGCTTTTTTTAACAGCGCTTCCGTCCCAAAGAAACACCCTTGCGCCTCTTCTTGCCTCTTGGTTTAACTTTTCTTTCTTAGGTCTTGAACGCTGCGGTCCCAGGCGTGATCGTCAAATTTGGTTTGTGATCGACGAACTGCCCGGCCTTCGATATCGCATAGACGCCCTGCCCCGAATGGTGGCGGAGGGGCGAAAGTACGGCGCATGTTGTTTGTTTGGGTTTCAAAACAAAGCGCAGCTAGATCACTTGTTTGGCCTTCATGACGCGAAGGCAATTCTCTCAAACTGCTCGACCAAAGTGATCTACCGAACACCAGAATCACAGACGGCTGAGTATATTGCCAGTACCCTTGGAAGGATCGAGGTGCAAGAATCAAGCGAGAATCTGTCCCTTGGCTCCCATCAAATGAGGGACGGCGTCAATTTAAGTCAGTCACGGCGAGAAAAACATGTGGTCACCCCGACAGACATTATGAATCTTGAGCGCTTTGAAGCTTATGTTTCACTGCCAGGAGATTACCCCATTGCCAAGATCAAATTTCCCCTCGTAGAAATGACTCCCCTTTGCGAACCTTTTGTTCCAAAAATGAAACAACAACAGGAGAAGTTTCCAAAATGGGAAGCCTTGGCAGGCGCAACACAAGATGTAAAAGATTTTCTAAAGAAAATTTCTTCACAAACGTAGTTTGTGATTGTGGGAAGAGATTAGGTATTTTTTCATTTGAATGTCACTTCCCTCTTCAAATGGGCAATTAAGGGAGTAAATTATTTTTCTAGAAAAGCCTTTTACATGAATAAGTTATATGACCAACAGACAAGAGAATTTTTCTTTTTGTTGCTTTTTTTGACGCGCTTGTTTTACAAAAAGACAAAATACACGACTTAGGTGATACCCCTTGGTGAAGAGTGCCATCTTCGCCAACATTTCTTTCAAGAACTTCTTAGTTATAGACATGATCACGCTCCAAGAGAGGACTTTATCTGTGCGTTTTTACAAGCATATTACGTTATCTTCTGTGCCCATCAAGCAACTTTTAAAGAGGTATGTTACATACTTCATGGTCATGAATCTCATCATGACCAACGTTGCTCAAGCGTTTGGACCGTC
>Ga0315900_10006907_pt1 | contig 15048 bp, 8 predicted proteins | sample LakEriMetagenome_FD_203521 | JGI IMG/M metagenome (GOLD analysis project Ga0315900, IMG submission 203521) | Freshwater fungal communities from buoy surface, Lake Erie, Ohio, United States - Buoy 12 MA114 | ecosystem: Environmental > Aquatic > Freshwater > Lake > Lake biofilm | place: USA: Lake...
CACCCACCATCGCCTGCGGGTTGGAACGCGCGGCCAGCGCGCCGAGGATCGTGGCCGCCAGCGTGACCATCGAGGTCTGGCGCTGGCGCGCGAGCATGCGCGCGATGTGTCGCTGCGTGACGTGGCCAATCTCGTGCGCGAGCACCGAGGCAAGCTCGGATTCGGTCTGCGAGGCGACGATCAGACCGCTGTGCACGCCGATGAAGCCCCCTGGCAGCGCGAAGGCATTCAGCGAGGCATCGCGCACGAGGAAGAACTCGAAGCCGAAACCGGCGGCCGCCGGCGTCTGCGACAGCAGCCCGCCGAGGGCAGCCAGGTACTCGCCGACCTCGACATCGTCGGCCACCGCCGGGTCACGGCGCAGGTCGCGCATGATCGCCTCGCCGAGCCGGCGCTCGGCGACCGGCGACAGTTCCTCCCCCCCGGCATCGCCCAGGCGCGGCAGATTGTCGACCTGTGCCCGACCCGCCGCGGGCTGCAGCACGAGCGCCAGCGCGGCGACGGCGGCAGCCAGGCGCACCGACACGCGGCGCGGCGACGGGCGGCGCGACGAACGGATCGGGGCGATCGGGGACGGCGTGGACAAGGCAGCGATGCGATGACGGTCGCGACTATCATAGACCCAACCCGAGCCACCGCCCCGCGCCCGGCACCAGGCCGGGCGGACAGACACCGATGACATCTCCGCTCACCCACTTCGACGCGGCCGGCCAGGCGCACATGGTCGACGTTGGCGACAAGGCGGTCACGCGCCGCGTGGCCCTTGCCGAAGGCCGCATCCGCATGCTGCCGGCCACCCTGGCCCTCGTGCGCGACGGCAGCGCCCGCAAGGGCGACGTGCTCGGCGTGGCGCGCATCGCCGCGATCCAGGGCGCCAAGCGCACGGCGGATCTCATTCCGCTGTGCCACCCGATCGCGCTGACCCGCGTCGCGGTCGACTTCGAGCTCGACGATGCGGCGAGCGAGGTCGTCGCCCGGGTGCGGGTCGAGTGCAGCGGCCAGACCGGTGTCGAGATGGAGGCCCTCACCGCGGTGCAGGTCGGTCTGCTGACCGTCTACGACATGCTGAAGGCGACCGACCGCGGCATGACGATCACCGGGGTCAGGCTGCTCGAGAAGCACGGCGGCAAGTCGGGCGACTGGGTGGCGCCGGCCGAGACCTGAGCAACGCCGCAGGCGTCGGCGGCGCGCCAGCCCCTCGGAGGACCCAACGATGTCGGCTCCTACCCCACCAACCTTCTTCCAGAGCGCTCGCGGCTTCTACAGCTTTGCCGGCAGTGGGGGCCAGCGACTGGGCGGCGCACAGATCGTCGACGCGGTCGCCCGGCCCCACGGAAGCCTCGTCGTGCTCGCGGCGGTCTGGCGCAGCAGCGAGACCCAGACCGACTTCGGCCTGATGTGCATCCGCGGCGATGGGTCGATCGACACATCATTCGGCGATCAGGGCTTCGCCTACGTCGATCTCGAGGGCCGGCGGCTTGTTCATGAGGCCGAGGGCCTGCCAGCCGGCTCCCCCGACCAGCCGGCCGCGCTTGCCCTGCAGCCCGACGGCGGGATCGTCGTGGTCGGAAGCACCGATGCGGTCCTGCGACAGGTGAACTCGGACGGCAGCACGGAGCTCTATCCGATCATGCCGCTGACGGTCGCCGCGCACTTCGAGGCCACCGGCGAACTCGACAGGAGCTTCGGCGACGAGGGCAAGCTGCTGCTGCCCATGCGTCAGCAGGCGTACTTTCAGGGCGCCTTCTCGCGTTACGCCGCGGGAGGTGCCGCCGATGTGGCCGTCCAACCCGACGGCCGCATCCTGATCGTCGGCATGGAAGGCTTCGCCGGCACCCACGGGGATGCGGCGATCGCGAGGCTGCTGCCCGATGGCAGACTCGACACCGCCTTCGGAGGCTACGCCGACTGGGATACGCCGAACGCCGCGATCCCCGGGGCAAGCTTCGTGAAGCAGACCACTGCCCGGCATCCCGATCGCACCTTCAGCGGCAGCGGCGACCGTTTCACGCAGGTGGTGGTCGCGCCCGACGGGGCGATCTTCGCGGCAGGTACCACCTGGTGGGGCGGACCGGCGACCGACGCATTCGTCGTCCGGTTCGACGCGACAGGCCGGCCCGATCCCGGCTTCGGGAGAGAAGGCAGGGTCATCATCGATTTCGGGCAGAGCGCCGACGGGCAGGCTTCCGATGTCGTGCACGCGATGCTCCTGCAGGCGGACGGCCGACTCGTGATCGCCGGCTCGACCACCGGCACGGCAGGCTCGATCGCGATTGCGCGGCTCGAGCCCGACGGCTCGCTCGACACGGACTTCGCCGGCGACGGCCGCCTCACGCTCGCAACCTGGCCGAGCGTCGGCGAGCGCGCCGACGTCGGCACCGTGCGCTCGCTGCTACCGGGACCCGACGGGTCGCTGCTGGCGATCATCGAGACCGGGTCGGCCAGCAACGTGCTGATCGTCCGGCTCGGCACCGACGGCACGCTCGACCCCCGCTTCGGCGATGCCGGACGGGTGTATGTCGATCCCCGCGACCCGACGCGAATCGCTGAAGACTGGGCCGGCGCTTCCGCCGTCGTGGCGGTTGCCGGCGACGATGGACGGATCTCGATCCTGGGGCGCAAGTTCTCCACCGGATCCCGGGTTGAGGACGATATCAGCCTCGTGCGGATCCTCGCGGGCAATGGCCGGGTCGACGAGAGCCTGCTGCCGCTGGCGACCAGCGACGCGATGGGATTCGTGCCGCAGTACGAATGGCGCCCGCCGGATCAGGATTCGCCACCGATGCTGCTGAATCCCTCGGTGCGTATCTGGGATGCGGAGCACATCCTCGCCGGTGAATTCGGCGGATCGGTATTCGAGCTTCGCCGCAGCGGCGGCGCAGACCCGCGAGACCAGTTCGCGGCAGCCGAAGGCTATGGTCTCACCCCGCTCATCGAGGGGCAGGCCTTCGGCAGGATCTTCGAGCCGCTCGGCGATCGCATCGGCGTGGTCGAACGCAACAGCGACGGCATCCTGCGTCTGCGCTTCGCAGACGGCGCCACCGAGGCGCAGGTCAACGCGACGCTGAGTTCGATCGGCTACCGTTTCGTCGCCAGCGACGCGCCGCACGGGCTCGACAGCCCGCCGCTGAGGACCGCGTTCACCTGGACCTTCCACGACGGCGACCCGGCCGACGCCAGTTCTCGCAGCGCACGGATCGATCTCGAGATCCTGCTGACGCGCGCCGACCGCGACATGCAGCGTCCCTACCTGATCGACCTTCACCCGCTCCAGGGTGCCGGGGACGTGCCGCTCGACACTCGAGAGATCGTGCTTCGATTCAGCGAACCCGTGCTGCTCACGGAAACCCCGCTGCGCCTTTCGCGTATCGACCCGACCACGGGCCAGGGGGTGGAGATCGCCTCGAGCACCAACCCGGGGCAGATCTTCGTGCGCGGCGGCGATGCCGTGGTGGTCAGCCTGCCCGAGGGTCTCGCCGCAGGCGCGCGCTACCAGCTGCGCCACGACTATCCCGCGGTGCGCGATGCCGCCGGCAACGGCTGGGATGCGAGCGGCATGATCGAATTCCGGGCTTCCGCCGCGGGCAGCCCGGAGTCACCTCAGGAGCCCTCGGGGCGCCACGTCGCGGGCGATGGGGGCGACAACCGGCTCACCGGCAGCGCCGACAACGAGTCCTTCGACGGCCTCGGTGGCATCGACACCGTCGCCTTCACCGGGCCGCGCGCCGACTATGGCCTGCAACCCCTGGGGGCCGGCCGCTATCGCGTCACCGATGGCGTTGCCGAGCGCGACGGTATCGATCTCCTCGATGGCGTGGAGCGGATCAGCTTCGCCGACCGGCAGTTCGCGATCGATCTCGCCCCGGGCCAGGCCGGTGATCGCGCCGCCAGGCTGATCGGCGTCGTCGCACCGCCGCTGATCGCCGAACCGGCCATCGTCGGGACGGTGCTGAATCTGTTCGATGCGGGCCACAGCCTCGAATCGGCGTTCCAGCTGCTCGTCGACCTCGGCATCCTCGCCGCCCTCGCGGGCCCGGTGGAGCCGCCGAACGTGGCCCGGCTGGCCTTCCGGAACATCGTGCGAGCCGAGCCGGAAGCCGGCATGGTGGACATGCTCGCTTCGTTCATGGACGGGCGGGCCGCCAGCTATTCCCCGGCGCGGTTCCTGGCCGAAGTCGCCAATCTGGAGCTCAACGCGACGCAGATCGGCCTGGTGGGTCTGCAGGAGACCGGTCTGCCGTATCTGTGAGCGATGCAGCCTCGCCGCCCTGCCACCCGCCGCCCAGCGCCTTGTAGAGCCCCACCAGGCTCTGCGCGAGCTGGCCTCGCACCACGGTGAGCGCCTGGCGCGCCGCGTAGAGCGAGCGCTGCGCATCGAGCACCTCGAGATAGCTGGCCGCCCCGTTGCGATGCCGGATTTCGGCGAGTTCCGCGCGCGCGGACTCGGCCCGCACCAGCGCTTGCTGGGCCTCGGCCTGCGCCAGCAGCGAGCTGCGAGCGACCAGCGCATCGGCCACCTCGCGGAAGGCCTGCTGCACCGCGCGCTCGTACTGCGCCACCGCCTGCTCGCGGGTCAGCGTGGCCGACTGCAGCACGGCCTGGTTGCGGCCGCCGTCGAAGATCGGCGCAAACAGCTGCCCGGCGAGACCGGCGGCAAACGTGCCGCCGCTGAACAGGCTGGTGAGGCTGCGGGTGGCGCTGCCGGCGCTCGCGGTCAGGGTGATCCGCGGGAAAAAGGCGGCGCGCGCAGCCTCGATGCCGGCCTCCGAGGCCACGAGCTGGCGCTCGGCGGCGCGCAGATCGGGCCGCCGGGCCAGCAGCTCGGAGGGCAGGCCTGCCGCGAGTTCGGGAAAGGCGATGAGCTCGCCCAGCGGTGGCGGGCTCAGACCGGTCGAGGCGAAGGGCACACCCAGCAGCAGCGAGAGCGCATTCTCGTCCTGGGCCCGCTGACGCTGCAGCTGCGCCAGGCTGGCGCGCGCCGCCTCGAACAGCGACTGCGCGGCTTGCAGCTCGAGCATCGATGCGGCACCCAGCCGCTGGCGAGTCTGCGCAAGCCGCAGGCTCTCCTCGCGCGAACGCAGGGTCAGACGGGTGAGTTCGAGCAGCGACTCGTCGGCCTGCAGGTTGAGCCAGGCCTGCGCCACCGCGGCCACCAGCGCGATGCGGGCCGCCTGGCGCTGCGCCTCGGTCGCCTCGAACTGGGCAGCCGCGGCCGCGCTCAGGCTGCGCAACCGGCCGAAGAGATCGAGCTCCCAGGCGCTCATCTGCAGGCCGCCGAGGTAGAGGCTGTTGAAGCCGCCCGCCCCGTTGGGGTTGCGCGATCCCGACAGGCCGGCGCCCACGGCGGGCAGCAGGTCGGCCTCGCGCAGCTGCATCTGCGCGCGCGCCTGCTCGATGGCCAGCGCCGAGAGCCGCAGATCGCGGTTGCGGGCGAGCGCGGTGTCGATCAGGCGATGCAGCGCCTCGTCCTGGAAGAAGGCCCGCCAGCCGATCGTATCGACCGGGGCCGCCCCTGCGGCCGCGACGGCAGCCGACGACGGATAGCTCGCCGGCAGGTCGGGGGATGGCGACCGCGGCGGCACGGCGGGTGGCAGGCCCGCGCAGGCCGAAAGCAGCGGCACGCCGAGCGCGGTCAGCAGGTGGCGCCGCTTCATGTGCCCCCCTCGCCGTCGGCGGCACCACGCGAGCGGCCGCCTCCGAACAGGCGGCGAACCACCACGAAGAACACCGGCACCAGGAAGATCGCGAGTACCGTGGCGCTGATCATGCCGCCAAGCACGCCGGTGCCGATCGAGCGCTGGCTGGCCGAGCCCGCGCCCGTGGCGAGCACCAGCGGCATCACGCCGAGGATGAAGGCGAGCGAGGTCATCAGGATGGGTCGCAGGCGCAGATGGGCGGCCTCCAGCACCGCCTCGACCGCGCTGCGGCCGCGCGCCTGCAGCTCGCGCGCGAACTCGATGATCAGCACCGCGTTCTTGGCCGACAGGCCGATGATCGTGATCAGGCCGACCTTGAAGAACACGTCGTTCTCGAGCCCGCGCAGCGATGCGGCGGCCACGACGCCGAAGACCCCGAGCGGCACCACGAGGATCACCGCCAGCGGGATCGTCCAGCTCTCGTAGAGCGCGGCAAGGCACAGGAACACCGACAGCAGCGCGAAGCCGAACAGCAGCGTGGCGGTGGCGCCGGAGAGCTTCTCCTCGCGCGCCAGCCCGGTCCATTCGTAGCCCAGCCCGGGCGGCAGCCCGGCGGCGATGCGCTCCATCTCGGCGATCGCGGCGCCCGAACTCACACCGGGGGCGGGTTCGCCGGCGATGCGCATCGCCGGATAGCCGTTGTAGCGGATCGCCTGCATCGCACCACTGATCCACTGCACCGAGGCAAAGGCCGACAGCGGCACCGGCTGGGCCTGGGCATTGGGCACCGGCAGCTTCAGCAACGCGTCGGGCTGCATGCGCGCCGGCGCATCGGCCTGCACGATCACGCGCTGCACCCGCCCCTGGTTGGGGAAGTCGTTGACGTAGGCCGAACCCAGCGCGCTCGAGAGCGTGGCGTTGATGGCGGCGAAGCTCACGCCGAGCGCCGCCGCCCGGTCGCGATCGATGCGCAGCTCGAGCTGCGCGGCGTCCTCGAGGCCGTCGGGGCGCAACGCCGCCAGCAGCGGGCTGCGGCCGGCCTCGGCGAGGATCTGGTTACGCGCCGCGAGCAGCGCCTCACGACCCACGCCACCGCGGTCCTGAAGACGGAATGCGAAGCCGTTGGCGCGCCCGAGATCGCGGATCGGCGGGGGGCTGAGCGGGAAGATGAAGGCATCGCGGATGCGCGACAGCGCCCCGAAGGCGCGCTTGACCACCGCCTGCGCCGAGCGCTCCTCGCCAGGCCGCTCGGCCCAGTCCTTCAGCGTGACGAAGGCGAGCGCCGCATTCTGGCCGGTGCCGGAGAAGTTGAAGCCGAGCACGCTGACGACGCTCTGGACGTCGGGCTGCTTCAGCATGTAGCCCTCGACCTGCTGCATGACCGCCTGCGTGCGCTGCTGGGTGGCGCCCGGCGGCAGCAGCACGTTGACCAGCAGGTTGCCCTGGTCCTCGTTGGGCACGAAGGACGTCGGCAGGCGCTGGAACATCACGACCGCCGCGCCGATGATCGCCGCGTAGATGACGAGGTAGCGCCAGGCACGCCGCAGGATCCGCGCCACCAGCCCCTGGTAGGCCTGCGCGGTGCGCGCGTAGCCGCGGTTGAACCAGCCGAAGAAGCCGCGTCGGGCCTGGTGGTGACCCGCGGCGACGGGCTTCAGCAGGGTGGCGCAAAGCGCCGGCGAGAATGACAGCGCAAGAAAGGCCGAGAACAGGATGGCCACGACCATCACCGCCGCGAACTGCCGGTAGATGTTGCCGATCGAGCCGCTGAAGAAGGCCAGGGGCACGAACACCGACACCAGCACCACGGTGACCCCGACGATCGCCCCGGAGATCTGCCCCAGAGCCTTGCGGGTGGCCTCGCGCGGGGGCAGCCCCTCCTCGCTCATGATGCGCTCGACGTTCTCGACCACGACGATCGCGTCGTCGACCACGATGCCGATCACCAGCACCATGCCGAACATCGTGAGCACGTTGATCGAGAAACCCATCGCGAGCAGCGCGCCGAAGGTGCCGAGCAGGGCTACCGGCACGACCAGCGTCGGGATCAGCGTGCAGCGAAGGTTCTGCAGGAACAGGTACATCACGACAAACACCAGCAGCACCGCCTCGACCAGCGTCTGGGCCACCTGCCGGATCGAGATCCGGATGAACTTCGAGCTGTCGTAGGGGATGCTCGCCTTCACGCCGGGCGGGAAGAAGCGCGCGAGTTCATCGAGCTTGCCGCGGATGCGCTCGGCGGTGTCGAGCGCATTGGCGTTGGGAGCGAGCTGCACGCCGATGCCGGTGGAAGGCTGGCCGTCGAGCCGCGTGCGAAGGCCGTAACCCTGCGCGCCGAGTTCGATGCGCGCGACGTCGCGCAGGCGGACCGTGGAGCCGTCGGGGTTGGCGCGCAGCACGATGTTGCCGAACTCCGCGGGATCGACGAGCTGACCCCGGACCACCACCGCGGCGAAGATCCGCTGGTCGGCGGTGGCGGGCTGCTCGCCGACGAAACCCGAGGAGACCTGGGCATTCTGCGCGGCGATCGCGGCATTGACGTCGCTCATCGACAGCCGCAGGCCCTGCAGTTTCGCGGGGTCGACCCAGATGCGCATCGCCCGCTCGGTGCCGAAGATCTGGGCCTGGCCCACGCCAGGCACCCGCTGGATCTCGGGCAGCACGCTGCGGGCGGCGTAATCGCCGAGCGCCACCGGGTCCCAGGCCGGGTCGCTCGACGAGAGGATGGTGAAGAGCAGGAAGTTGGGGTTGGCCCGATCGATGCGCACGCCGAGCTGGTTCACGGCCGCCGGCAGTCGCGGCGCGGCGCGGCTCAGGCGGTTCTGCACGTCGACCGCGGCGAGCGAGGGATCGGTGCCGGGCTCGAAGCTGAGCGTGATGGTGCCGGTGCCGTCGGCCTGCGCCACCGACTCCATGTAGATCAGGCCCGGCGACCCGTTCATCTCGCGCTCGATCAGCGAGATCACGCTGTCCTCGAGCACGCGGGCGGTCGCACCGGGATAGGTGACGGACATCTGCACTGCGGGCGGCGCCACCGGCGGGTACTGGGCGATCGGCAGCTGCGTGACCGCCACCGCGCCACCGACCATGATGAACAGCGCGATCACCCACGCGAAGACCGGGCGATCGATGAAGAAACGGGCCACGTTCGGCCTCCGTCAGCGGGCGGCCGGCGTCGACGGCGCCTTGGCCGCGCCGCTCGAAGCCCCCGCGGCCGGAGCGGGGGCGCCGCCCGAGACCCCCGCAGTCGCAGCAGGCCCGCCACCTGGGCCCGCCGCAGCGGGACCACCCTGCCCGGGACCACCCTGCCCCGGACCGCCCGATCCCGGCGCACCCGGCTGCCAGGGCACCGGCTTCACCGGCCCCTTGCCGCCACGCAGCTTCTGGAAGCCGTCGACCATCACCTGCTCGCCCGGCTCGAGCCCGCCCAGGATGACCCACTGGCCGTCGCGCGCCGAGCCGACCTTCACCGGCCGCACGCCGACGATGCCGTCAGCGCCGACTACCCGGACACTGTCGCCCTGGGCGCCACGGCTGACCGCCTGCTGCGGCAGCAGGACCGCTGCTGGCGCCTGCGCCTGCTCGAGCCGCACGCGCACGTACAGCCCTGGCAGCAGCTGGCCGCGCGGATTGGGAACCTCGGCGCGCAGCGTGATCTGCCCGGTGGACGGATCGACACTCAGGTCAGAAAAGAGCAGCCGCCCCGGCAGCGGATAGACGCTGCCATCCTCGAGGGTAAGCCGCACCTGCGCGGCATCCTTGCCGGCAGCGCCGCGCAGCGCGCCGGACTGGATCGCGGCCCGCAGCCGCAGCACGTCGGCGGCGGGCTGGGTGAAATTGACGTAGATCGGATCGATCTGCTGCACGAGCGCCATCGGCGTGGCTTCGCCCTGCCCCACAAGGGCGCCTTCGGTGACCAGCGCCCGGCCGATGCGCCCGGCGATCGGCGCGTTGACCGCGGCATAGCCGAGGTTGATGCGCGCGCTCTGAAGGGCGGCCTGGGCTGCCGCCACCTCGGCCCGGGTCTGCTGCGCGCCGGCCTGCGCGTTGACGAGCTCCTGCTCGCTGATCGCCTTCGCCTCGAACAGCGGTCCGGCCCGATCGGCCTGGGCCTTCGCCTGGAACGCGTTCGCCTCGGCACGGGCGAGCGCCGCCTGCGCGCTGGCCAGCGCCGCCTGCAGGGGCGCGTCGTCGAGCCGGAAGAGCGGCTGGTCGGCGCGAACGTCGCTGCCCTCGACGAACAGGCGCTGCTGCACGATGCCCGCGACCCGCGCACGCACCTGCGCGACACGGAAGGCTTCGGCGCGTCCGGGCAGTTCGGTGACGAGGTTGACCGGCGACTGCGCGACCGTGACCACCCCGACCTCGGGAGGCGGCGGCGCCGGTGGCGCCGCGGCGGGCGCAGCCGCCTCGCGACCGCAGCCGGCGAGCAGCGCGAAACCGAGGGTTGCCGCCAGTCGAAGGAGCACGGCCTTGCTCGTGCCGCGTTCGAGGGCCTGCCGCGCCGACGCGATATCCGGGATCATGGGTTTCCAGAGTAGATGGGCACGATCCGCAAGTGTCCCGGTCGGACCCGAAACACCTGCACCGCGCGTGGCCGAAATCACAGATGACCGGACCGAGGCTAGGATAACCTTCAGCCGAAGCCAGCGGTTTCGAATGCCGTCCTAATCCGCCGAGGTTACTCCATGCCGACCTTCATCGAATACGACCCCGCCACGCACGATGCCGGTACCGTGCTGGGAGCCGTGCTGGGCCTGCCCGCCGGCATGAGCGTCGTGCCGGGAAGCACGCAGATCCGCTCCGGGCTCGCATCGGCCATGACCTATGGCGGGATCGGCGGCAATGGCGACGGGTATCCCGACATCCCGGGATTCCCGGATTTCCCCGGCCTGCCCGGTCTCTCGATGGTGCGTTCGATCAGCTTCTACGACGGCTCGCTGCCGTCGCTGGGGATTGGCGCGGGGCTGCTGTTGTCCACGGGCGGCGCCGTGCCGCCCTCGATCAACGCCGAGGAAGGCTACTCGGGGGTCTTCGAGAACACGACGCCTCCGCCGGTCGATCCCGAGCTGCAGGCGGTGGCACGCGCGGCCTTCGACGGCGCCGGCGATCTCTTCGACACGACCTCGCTGTCGTTCACGCTGAACGTGACCGACCCCACGATCCGGGGCCTGCGCTTCGATCTGGTGTTCGCCTCCGACGAGTACCCCGAGTTCGCCAACAGCGCCTATGTCGACATCGCGGCGGTGATCGTCAACGGCGCCAACTACGCGCTGTTCAATCAGCAGGCGACCCAACCGCTGAGCGTCGTCGAGCGCAACATCGCGTCGGGTAACTTCCGCGACAACCGCAACACCACGATCCCCCTCGAATACGACGGTATCTCGCGAACCCTCAGCGTCGTGGCGCCGCTGAACCCGGGCCTGAACACCATCAAGATCGGCGTGGCCGACACCGGCGACGAAATCTACGATTCGGCGCTGTTCGTCGCACGCATCCAGGCGGTGGATTTCTCCGGCTTCGGCCTCGCGCCGATCATCCAGGTGGCGCCGCCCGTCCAGGGCCCCGCCCCGAAGACCCAGGATCAGATCGGCAACCAGATCTACACCTTCCTGTCCGGATTCGAGGGGGTGCTGTCCTTCGGCTCCAGCAGCGGCAATCCGGGAAGCACGACGCCCGGGGGCAACGATGTCGTCGACGGCTCCGAGGCCTTCGTCACCGTCAAGTTCGACAGCCCGCTCGCGGCGCTCCAGGGGCTCGAGCTGCTGCCGGACGGCTTCAAGCTCACGCTGCCCGACGGCATCAAGGTGCTCAACGACGTCGAGCGGATCGCCTTCGACGATCTGATGGTCGCGCTGGATACCGAGGTCGGCGCGCCAGCCTGGAACGCGCTCGCGCTGCTGAAGGCCGTGCTCGGGACCGCGCCCGCCCCCGCGACGCTGTCGCCCTGGGTCCTGGCCGCCGACAACGCCGCGAATCCCGTCGCGCTGGCCGGACAGATCCTCGACAGCTTCCTGCCCGGCGTCACGCCGGAGAATCTGATCGCTCACCTCTGCCAGACGCTGCTCGGGTTCACGCCACCGCCCGACATGCTCGCTTCGCTGGCCGCGCTGATCGGTCCGAACGCAGCCTTCCCGACCGACGACGCCTTCTTCCATGCGGTGGCCACCACCGAGGGGCTCAACAGCATGGTGGCGTTCACCGGGCTGCCTCTGCTCCTCGATCCCGCGGCCTTCATCGACACCTGGTGACACCGCCGGGTTCATCCGGCATGACCGAAGCAACCGGACGCACCGCACCCCCGTGATAGTCTCGCGGCGACTGTCCCGGAGGCTTCATTGGCCCGCCTTTCCTTCCTTTCCGCCGGCCGCTGGCGATGGCTGGCGGGAGCTCTCGTGCTCGCGGCAGTCGGCGCGGGCGGTTTCGCCTGGTACGAGCGCCAGCAGCGCGACACGGCGCCCCAGTGGCGTACCGCGAAGGTCTCGCGCGGCCCGATCACGGCGAGCGTCTCGGCCACCGGCACGATCAACGCCCGCGTGACGGTGCCGGTCGGCTCGCAGGTCTCGGGCCAGGTCCGCGAGCTGCACGCCGACTTCAACGCCGAGGTCCGCAAGGGCCAGCTGATCGCGCGGATCGATCCCGAGACCTTCGAATACCGCGTGCGGCAGGCGCAGGCCGACCTCGAGGCCGCGCGCGCGCAGGTGCTCACCGCCCAGGCCAACGTGAACGCCGCCGCCGCGGCGGTCTCGCGCATCGGCGTCAATCTCGCCGAGGCGGTGCGCGATGTCGAGCGCAAGCGGCTGCTGGTCGAGCGCGGCTTCATCGCCGGCGCCGAGCTCGACCGCGCGCGGGCGCTGATGGACGCCGCCACCGAGGAGCAGCGCAGCGCGCGCGCGCAGGTCGAAGTCACGCAGGCCCAGACCCGCAGCGCGCAGGCGGTGGTCGCGCAGCGCGAGGCGCAGCTCGCGTCGGCGAAGGTCGACCTCGAGCGCACCGCGATCCGTGCGCCGGTCGACGGCATCGTGATCAAGCGATCGATCGATGCCGGCCAGACGGTCGCCGCAAGCCTGCAGGCGCCCGAACTGTTCGTGATCGCGCGCGACCTGCGCGATCTGCAGGTCGACGCCTCGATCGACGAAGCCGAGATCGGCCGGATCCGCGTCGGCCAGCGCGCCACCTTCACCGTCGATTCCTACCCCGGGCGCAGCTTCTCGGGCACGGTGGCCCAGGTCCGCAAGGCCGCGCAGACCGTGCAGAACGTCGTCACCTACACCGTCGTCGTGGCCACCTCGAACCCCGACCTGACACTGATCCCGGGGATGACCGCGAACGTGCGGATCGTCGTCGATACCCGGGACGATGTCCTGAAGGTGCCCAATGCCGCGTTGCGCTTCCGGCCTCCCGACTGGAAGGAGCCCGAGGCGCCTCGCTCGTCGGCGCTGCCGCCATGGCTCGGCTGGATCGCGTCGGCGCAGGCGCAGGCCCCCGGCGGCGCGCCGGGCGCGGGCGGCGCGCTCGCGCAGTTTCGCGAGCGGCTCGAGCGCGAGCTCGCGCTCAGCGACGACCAGAAGGCGAAGCTCGACGCGATCTTCGCCGCGATGCGCGAGCGTTTCGCCGCGCTGCGCGAGGCTCCCGATGACGAGCGGCCCGCGCTCGCCGAGAAGGCCCGCGCCGAACTGCGCGAGCGCATCGCGAAGATCCTGAGCGCCGAGCAGCGCAGAACCTACCAGGCGATGCTCGCCGAGATCGATGCGCGGCGCGCCGCGGGCGCGGCCGCCGCATCCGTCCCGGGAGTTGCAGCCGGCGCGCCGGCCGCCGCGGGATCCCCTGCCCGAGCGGCCACTGCACCGGCAAAAGATGCATCGACCAAAGATGCATCAGCCAAAGATGCATCCACCGGCACGGGCGCATCGAAAGCGGCGGCAACCGCGGCGGCGGCGGCAACTGCTGCGGCGCCGGGTGCCGCCGGTGCGCCGGCCGTCGGCGGCAGCCCGCTGCAGCAGTTCCGCGCGCGGCTCGAGCGCGAGCTCGCGTTCACCGACGATCAGCGCGTACAGGTCGACGCGATCTTCGCCACGATGCGCGAGAAGTTCGCCACGCTGCGCGACGCGCCCGAGGCCGATCGCGGACGGCTGCTCGAGCGCTATCGGGGCGAGCTGCGCGAGCGCATCGCCGACATCCTCAACGCTGACCAGAAGCCGAAGTACGCGGCGATCATCGCCGAGATCGCCGGACGGCAGTCCGGGCGCGGTCGCGTGTTCGTGCTCGGCGACGATGGCAAGCCGCGTGCGCTCGGCGTGCGCACCGGGCTCACCGACGGCGCCTTCACCGAGGTCAGCGCCGAGGGGCTCAAGGAGGGCGACACCGTGCTGCTTGGCGTGCAGGGCGCCACCGGCACGCCAACCCCGGCACGACCCGCGGCAGGCGGCCCGCCGCGCCTGCCCTTCTGACGAGGAGCAGGTCGTGGCCGAACCGATGGTGGTGGTGCGCGAGCTGAGCAAGACCTACCGTATGGGCGACACCGTCGTGCGCGCGCTCGACCATGTGAGCCTCGCCATCGAGGCCGGCGAGATGGTTGCGGTGATGGGCCCTTCCGGCTCGGGCAAGTCCACCTTCATGAACGTGCTCGGCTGCCTCGACCGCCCGGACTCGGGCTCCTACACGCTCGCCGGCGAGCCGGTGGCCGGCATGAACGGCGACGAACTCGCGTCGGTGCGCAACCGGCGCATCGGCTTCGTGTTCCAGCAGTTCAACCTGCTGCCGCGAACCTCCGCCCTCGAGAATGTCGAGCTGCCCCTGCTGTACACCGCGACCTCTCGCGCCGAGCGCAGCGCCCGCGCGATCCGGCGGCTGCAGCAGGTGGGTCTCGGCGAGCGCGTGGACCACCATCCGCGGCAGCTCTCGGGCGGGCAGCAGCAGCGGGTGGCGATCGCGCGCGCGCTGGTCAACGACCCGGTGCTGATCCTCGCCGACGAGCCCACCGGCGCGCTCGATTCGCGCACCAGCCTCGAGGTGATGGCGCTGCTGCAGAAGCTCAATCGGGACGACGGCATCACCGTGGTGCTGGTGACCCACGAGAACGACATCGCCGAGTTCGCCAGCCGCATCGTCGGTTTTCGCGACGGACGCATCGTCGACGATCGTCGGCACACCGCGCGCGACGCCGCGGCAGCCCTCGAGGCGCTGCCCGTGCCGCAGTCGGCCTGAGCGGCGCTGCCAGGAGCCTGCCCGTGATGCCTCGCCCCGCGCGCGCAGCCGGCCGGCCATGAACTGGACCTCGACGCTTCGCGTCGCGCTCAACGCGCTGCGCGTCAACAAGCTGCGATCGATGCTGACGATGCTGGGCATCGTGATCGGCGTGGCCGCGGTGATCACGATGATCGCCGTCGGCGGCGGCGCGCAGGCCCGGGTC
>Ga0315900_10006910_pt1 | contig 15045 bp, 14 predicted proteins | sample LakEriMetagenome_FD_203521 | JGI IMG/M metagenome (GOLD analysis project Ga0315900, IMG submission 203521) | Freshwater fungal communities from buoy surface, Lake Erie, Ohio, United States - Buoy 12 MA114 | ecosystem: Environmental > Aquatic > Freshwater > Lake > Lake biofilm | place: USA: Lake...
TAACAGCTTTTGCGTCAGCGATTGCTTCTTTTAGCAAGTCTGATTTTGCCATTGTTTTTCTCCTTAAATTTTGTTTTGGAAATAAGATTATTGAGAATCTTAATAGAAAATATTAATTACTAGACACTATATAGAGGATAGCGTATTTTTCAATAAATATAGACATTTTTGAAAAACCAGTAAAAAAGCCCTAACTTTTGTTAGGGCCTCATACTTTTTATACTTTTTCTTAAAAAGAATTTAAATCTTTAATTTTTTGTAAGAATTTTGCTGCTTGAAGTTGTTTTCTTTTTCTAACACTAGGTTTTTCAAATTCTTTTCGATCTTTAACTGCTTCTAAAATTCCGGATGATTTTACTTTACGTTTCCATGACTTTAATGCAAATGCTAAATCTTCTCTTTGCGTTCCCGTTACATTAACTGCTAAAGGATTTCCTGGAACTGTTGTTAAATGTTGTTTTTGTTTTTTGTTCATATATTATAAATTTAAATTTCTGGTTGCGGTGCTTTTGGTTTTTGTTGTCTAACGTTAAATCTAAAATGTTTTAATTCAGGTTTCTGTGCTAAATATCCTTGAAGCTTTTGTGATTCTAAACCTGGGTCTTGTCCTAGTCTAAAATAAAAGTATCCAATTTTACCCGATGGAGAAATTGTATGTTTAACTACAGTGAATCCTTTTCTCTCTGCCCATTCTTTAATTTCTTGTGCTACTGCTTGTGCTTCAGCTGGGTTTCTTAATACGTATTCGATGCCGCCTCGGTAGTCCGTGATATGATTAATTAATTGAGCTTCTTCTAAGTCAGATTCTGTTTTTAATGCATCTTTCATACCTTTTAATGCATCTTTCATATCTTTAGCATTTTGTACATCATCTTTTGTAAACTTCGGTATTGCTGTATTAGAAACCGGTTCTGCTTGTTCCGTTAAACCAAAAAACTCTTTGTATATTTTTTTAAGGGCGTTCATCATTCTACCTATATTATAATAATAATACGTTAATTATCCAAATTATCCAACATCATAATATTTACGAAGGCCTTCGGCAATATCTTCATATGCTGCGCCTAATCGTTGCTGAAGTTGATTCATTTCTTTTGCTGTAGCTTCGAATACTTTGTATGATTCGTTAAGACCTTTCATATGACGATTGATAGTCATTTTATCAAACCATCCTTCATCTTGTAAAGCAATTGATTGAGCTTTTTCTACAATATCGCGTACTCGTTCTGTAAGTTCTTGTAAATTGCCTTTACCATAAACTGATTCACCCATTGCTGAGAAATTCTTTACAGCTTCCATAAAAGCTCGTTTTTCGTCTTTACTTAATTTTACTTGTTCATCACCATTAAGTGTTTCAAGAATATATGCTAAATTGCTTTTCATTATACTATCCTGCATTTACCATCTTCACATAAAATTGATGTAATGATGTCGTTTATTTTATTATATTTATTTAATTGAATACTTTTATTCACAGACTCATTCATGCCCGTAGGCCGCATAAAAGCCCCATGAGTAGAAGGATTTGAAACGAAGTCCCAACATATTAATTCAAAGTCATCTTGAACTTCAACTACACCTTCACTACGTAATTCTTTTACAGAACCTAAACCACGAGATGAAATACCTAATGTAATACCTGCTTTAAATAATTCTTTAAGAATTTTACCAGAAGGCGTATCTAATATTTGTACTGCGCCCATTAAGTCATCACCTCTCCACCAAATCTTAAGAATATTATGTGATACATTATTCAAGTTAACAATTGATGATTCTGGGTGATCTAGTTCTCCTAATGCACGATGTTGATCGATATATTCTTTTTGATAACGGCTACATTCTCTTTCTAAAATTTGTCTAGGATATACTCGACCATTTTGATTCTTTGCGCCTGCTCTTTGTAAAACTCCTTGTACTACGAAACCGCCTGGCACGCCGTATGCATCTCCAGATGATTCTGTTAATGAGCCCATGGGCTTAAATGGAATATATTCTACAATCAATGTTTTCGACATCTTATTCTCCTAATGCTCTAACTCGCTCCGATATTTTAATTAATTTTTCTGAAATCTTAGTTAATGCTTTTTGTGTACTAGAACCATATGTTGAAGCTGATACTCCTGATTCTGTTTTTAATCTTGTATTATAATTAACTAATGTTTCAATTTCTTGCAATTTTTTAGCTAGCTCCTTGATTGTATTTTTTACTTTTCTTTCAGGGCTTAAATGTTTATCTTCTGTTGCAAATCTTCGATATGATTCTATAAGTTCTTCATATTTACGATCCATCATCTCATAAACTTTAGATGATTTATCAGGTATATTTGCAGTGCCATATGGCTGATTAGTAAACTTAACTGGATATTCCTGATCCTTATTCGGCCATTTATCTGTATCTGTAGAGAATGGAAATTTATCTTGAGATGTTTCCTCTGACGATTCAGGTGTTTGATGTACATCATCTTTCCATCTAAATGTCGGCGGAGTGTTTACTGATTCGTATTTAATTTTCTTTTTCTTTTTCTCATATTGAGCAGGTGTTAAAAAAGCACCTGGGGTATTATATCCTGCAACGGCAGCTGTGACATTTTGTTCAGATACATCTGCATCTTCCGATTGTTCTTCGGTTTCTAGTTCTATGAACTTTTCTTCCATTTCTCTTAAGAACGATTTCATTAATGCATCTCCTTTAATTCTCTAACTAAATCAAAATAACGTAATAAAGAAAGTACATGAGATTCTTTAATAGTTTTCATATTCTCTACAGTACATAACATTTCCGAAAGTTTCTGTACTTTAATTTGTGTAACTTTGTCAGTTATTAATTTTGCCTGAGCTGCTAAATCTTTTTTGATTGCAGGTATGATGGTTTGAACGTATTCTTTTAAAGCATTAGTATCATTAACATTTGTTATATACTTATTTAAAAGTTGTTTTTGCGATTCATCTAAATTATTTGAATATTTTTCATTGAATTTATCAATCATCAATTTATATGTTAATAAACGAACATCTTTTGGTTGAGATTGAAATGCTTCTAATGTTAAATCTTTTGTCGGTTGTTTGCGTTCAACAATCATTCCGTTTTCTAAAATAACATTTTTACATTCTAATAATTGTTTTGGGTTATCCGTTTCTTGATATTCAAATATCATATAAATTGAAGCTAACGTTTTGTAGTTATTGATATGAATTTTTGAAATATCATCAAAATTAAAACGTTGTGAAATTTCTTTAACTAAATTATAACGCTGACGTTTTAATAAACTTTGATTTAATTTTGAATGAGTTGATTTAATAGTTCGTATATAATCTAATGCTTGCGCCTCACTTTTATATTGTTCTTTTAACAATGAATTATATAAATACAATTCTTTAGCAAGTTCTGTATTTTTTCCGAAATATTTTTTAATTATATCAACCGTTGTCGTTTTGCTAGATGATAATGTTTCTGATGTTAGTTTTCTCACTAACATTTCGAATAGAATTCCGGTATTTTTATATTTCGAATGTTTTAATTTTTTCATATTTAATACAGTTCTTTTTTATTTAATAAATATGGTTGAAATTATAAAATGTTTCCTTCATCTAGTATCGTACCTCGATCCGAATCTTTTTTCTTATTTTTCAACGTTTCAGTTATAATATTAGGTCCTTTTGAATTATTTTTATTCAAATAACGAAGTATATTATGATTTTCAGTTGCTACCGGTCTAACGGTTTTATCGAAACGTTTATCTGGCGTAAATGTTGTTTTTTGATTTTCTGGATTGAATGCTTGATCAAGTTCTTTTTTACCTGTTGGATCCCATCCAAATGCATTTTTATGTTGCCCAAACTTAATACCTTCTTTTGGTCTGCCGCCTTGATCTTTTTGTTCAACTTCATCGGTTGACATATGCATTGAAGCTAAATCATGAGGTGTTCCAAATGACACTCCAGTTACTGCAGGATCATTTCCTTCTTGTTCAATTTGATTTTGACGGAATCTAAGTTTAAGATCTTCAACAACATCAGTTCGTTGTTGTAACCATTCATCCTCTGACATATTAAATATAAATTCATATATGTATTTATCAGATACTAATTTGCTATCTTTCATAGCAGTTGCTAATGTCATTTTTTCAGTCATTAATGCAACTTTTTGTTGGTCATAAATAATCGATGGTGCTGTTAATTCTAATTCAAAACCAACTAAATCTTCCCCTTCATATCCTTGTGCATACAAATGTACAATTGCAATTTTAGTTAATTCGGATGTTACAATTTTTTGAATACGTTCAATTGTTCTAGCAAAACGAATATCCATTGATGCTAATGTAGTTTTACCTTCAACTGCTTCAGCATAACCTAAAAATGGCTTAGGAACTTTTAGTGCAGCCATCATTTTATCTTTGATGTATTCTAAATCTTCAGTACCTGTCCATGTCATACCTGGCAATGTATCAATTGATGTAGTAGAATTGCCGCCGCGAACTGGTAAGTAATAATCTTCTAACATGTTCATTAAATTGAATTTAAGATTGTAATTACCTGTTTGTTGATCAATATGTGGAATTTTTTTCATTTTATTGATAATCTGTTCCATGAATGAATCAACTTCATTAGGCGGAATATTACCAATATCAATTTTAAAGATACGTTTTTCTGGTGCGCGCATAATTCTGTGAATAAGCATCGCATCTTCCATCATCATTAATTTTTGAAATTCTTTACGAGCTCCTTCTAACATGGATCTACCATATGGTAAAAAGTTAGAATCAGATAACATCCGGAAATGTGCTATTTCAAAAACTTCATAATCTTTTCTAGAATCAGCAACATGTTTGAATCGTATTTTATATTCGCCAGTTGCTTCATCATATTCTTCCCAACGTTCAATTTCATAACTAGAAAATGGTCTTGCATTTATGATTCCAATTTCATCTGCAATATCTAACTTTAAAAAGAAATCTCCGTATTTTGTCATGTTACGAATCCAAGTCCATAAATTGAATTCAATATTTAAAACATCATAAAATAAGTTATAAAGAATTTTTTGTATTTGTGTTTTGTTAGTTTTGATAGTTAAAATATCGCCAAATTGATCTGCTAATGTAGATTCATCAGAATAAATATCTAGAGCTGAACTGATAATAGGATCGCGGTCCATCATTTCATAATCAGCATAAAGTTGCATACGATTTTGATGCATATAGTAGTTGGAATCATATCCTCCCATACCACCAACCATGTGCTTATTAGCACCGTGCATTCTCGTATAACGATCTGCTACTTTTGTTTGATTTAAATTACCTACACTCTGCAGACGATTTGTATCGACTACACGTAATTTATCTTTACCATATGCACGAACAATAACATTCGTTGCAAATAGATTCTGTAAACGTTTTCTTAAAGACGCCATAATATTATTTTACTTTATTATAAATATAACTTGTTACAGAAGCCAGGTCAAATTCTCGTTGTTGTGGCCATTATTCCATGTCCATCCATCTGCACCGTCTGATGGTTTACCTGTAAATATAACTTGTTCTGAAGATTTATGAAATTGACCTAATGTTCGTTTATGAAGTTCAATTCCTTGTTGTCGTAATTTTAAAGATGTATCGCGAAGCCATAATCCAATACAAAATGACATTACGAGGTCATCATTATAACCATTCTGTGCTTGAGCTTTGCCATTCAGCCAAACAAATACAAATAATTCTTGTATCAAACGTTTGCTTCGAATAATTGGCGTTTTCTCACGCATATACATTTCTAAAGCCGATATCATTAATGGGCGTGTACGAGATGTTGTTGATACTCCAGGAACCATTTGGCTCTTATCTTTCATATCATACCCTTTTTTAAGTTGTACGTCTACATCAACATATCCATCATCTTTATATGTATAGAATAAATTTTCGTAGCCTCGATCTAAAGCAGGTTGAATTGCTGCCCAACCAATATTTGCATTTTCTATTGCTAGCAATGCATTATTCCATTCTGTTGCAACTGATACTAACATATTACCAAAATCTTTAGGTGGTAATTTGCCTTTATATTCTGCAACTTGTACAACATCTTGTACATCAATAACATGGAATGTAGACCAGTCGCCCCCATCACCTCGTGCAACGTCAGCTACTACTATATAATCTTTTTCGTAGTTAGGATATTCCCATATCCAATAAGCATTATCAAATCCACGCTTTTCTATAGGCTCAGTGCATTTTAATTCATAATCCATTAATATGCCGCCATCAACTACAGTATGTCCTGATGAAATAAAGTCACAATCACATTCTTGTGCTGCACCTCGTTCACCTAATAATTTAGTTTGTTCATCTCGCCATTGCTGATCTCGATCTGGATGTACGGTCCAATGCAATTTAATTGTATGAAATCCATTTATTTCTTGTTCAGCTTCTGACCATACTGAGTGAAACCAATTACCGACGCCATTAGGTGTTGATAATACAATAGCTCCACCACCCGTAGATAATGTTGCTTGCGATGCTACCCAAATTTCTTCAATGTTACGAATGAAGGCAGCCTCATCTATAATTAGCAATGAAAGTGCTTCTGAACGTGCACCAGTAGTTGCTGATGATACTGCTTTAATTTGTGAGCCGTTTTTAAATTTAAGAGAAAGTTTATTATCAGCTTCAATATTACCTTTTAACCAACTAGGTAAATTATCATGCATGACACGTACTTTTGTTACTAAGTTTTTTGCTACTTCTTGAGTTGTTGCAATAACAAGTACGTTGAAATCTTCTTTGAATAACATGCTCCAAAGAGCAAAACCTGCTGAAAGAGTTGATATACCTAACTGACGAGACTTAAGAATTACGTTGTATCGATTATCTCGTAATTCTGTTAATGAATCTTCCTGAAACGGATATAGGTTAAATTTAATTTTACCTTTTTTCGGGTGTTGAATATAACAATACTGTCTCATGAAAAAAACAGGATCTTTAGCACACATTGTGTACTGTTGTTGTATGATCTGTTTTATATTTTGACTCATATTATTTTATAAGTTGATTAACTAATATACCAGAACCTAATGCTGTGATAAAACCGAATCCGAACCAAACTGATTTTTTATCATTCCATTTTGGTTGTAATAATTCAATTTTCTTTTCTAGATCCGTTACAATGTTTTTTTGATATGTAATAATACTATCTTGTTTAACAATTTGTATTGAATCTAATGCAATTAACGAATCTTGTTTTTTTGCTAATTTTTTGTAAGATGCAATTAATCCATTATTAATATCATCTGCTGCCCAAAGTGAATCTAAAACGAAAGAAATATCGGCTGCTTGTTCTTTAGTAAAACAAACAGTATCAGGTGCAACTTTTTTAGTTTTTTGAGCATAACTCAATGTTGCAACAAATAATGATAATAACAATATCTTTTTCATATTATGCCTTTTTAGGACGGCCTCTGCGTGTTTGTTTCAAGATATTCTCTTTTACTTCGTCTGCAGGCTTTTCTTCAATTGTTAAATTTTCTTTAGCTGTTTCTAACTCTGCAATTTCTTGTTTCACTTCAGCAATTTCTTTTTTAACTGCTTTGCGTTTCTTTGCAACTTGTTTTACTTCAGTTTCAATTCGCTCAACATGTTTTTTATTTGTTGCTATAGCTTGATCTAATTTTTCAATTTTTTTTGATTTTCTTTTTCCTGTAAATAAGAAAAATGCAATTACCGCTCCAATGATTCCGGCAACTGCTAATACAATGTTTTTAATTGTTTTCATTTGTTTCTTCAACCCCATTTAGTTTATTTAAAAAATTTTCTTTGAATTTTGCAAATTGTTTTTCAATAGTTTCTTCAAATTCTTCTACTGTCATTTTGGCAGTCCAAGTTTCTGTTTCTCCTTCGGCATTTGTTACAAACTGTGAAGCTTGCGTATATGCTTGTTTTAATAGTTCAACATCTCGTTCTGCATTTCGTAACCACGCTAAAGCATTTTCACGAATTTTATTTTGTTCATATTCATCATATGTTCCTGCAGTTCGCATTTCATGTTCCATTTCAATTACACAATCAAAACACATACCATGTATCTTTCTCATTTTTTCATCTACATGATTTGATTTAATACATGTACATTTTTCTTTCCTGCAGTTAGGAAATGATCGCATTTCTTCTCGAATTGATTGAAATATTTCTGAATTTTTTGTTTTACGAATTCGGAAACCATCACGCTGTTCTACGACATATACATTTCCAGCAGTATCAGTTTCTTCCCAAACATCACCTATATTATGATGTTCAGATTTTTTTCCTGCTTCTTTAGCATCAGAAAACCCAATTGTTTTTTTAGTTTGAAACTTATGGGTACCATCTAACATTTGTTTGATGGCTTTAACATTTTGTAACTTATTTGACATATAACTTTTTTATTTTGTTTCTGTAGGATCTGTTATTTTTTTATAATTTTTAGCAATTGTTCGTAACATTAATCTATAGAAATTTTTAATATCAATCGGATCTGCATCTTTAAATGTTTGATTGATTCCTTTAAATAATGTTTCAATTCTACTTAAATTTGAACGTTCTGCTGATAATACATCTTTAATTTTAGAAACATTTAATGTTTGACGTTCTTCCGGTCCAGGTTCTTGTGCTGGTGTTGCTTCTGCATCTGCTCCGGCGGCTGCGCCAACTGCGGCTGCTGCGGCTGGTGCTGCGGCCATTGATGCATCAGGTGCTGGTGCTGCGGCCATTGATGCATCAGGTGCTTCTGCACCTAAGGCACCTGGATCTGCTGCAGGTATTTCTGCACCAGGTGTTGCTTCTGCGCCTGCTTCAGGAGCTGCGCCTGCTTCAGCATCTGCACCTAAGGCACCTGGCTCCGGTGCAGGAATATCAGTGTCTGCTGCAGGCTCTTCTTCTGGTTCAGCTTGCTCTCGTAATATATTTGCAATTTTTCTACGAACATATTCTCTAACTAAACGTTCTTTTTGCTCGCGAGTTAAATTTTCAATTTTATCTTTAAGAACATCTTTAACATCCTTTTCTTCAGCATCTTGTCGTTTCTTTAAACGTTTTGCTGCAGTTTTTGGATCATAATCTCCTTCTTCAATATCTTTATATAAACGGTCGTCTGCATTATATGTTGGATACAATTTGCCGTCGTCTTGTACTGTTTTATCAGTTTTGCGAAGTACGTTAAGTTGTTTGTCTTTAGTAGATTTAGGATTTAAACCACCATCTTTATCATCAGTAGTGTAATCTTTTAAATCTTTTCTAGTTTTTGGTTTTTGAGATTTTTCTAAATCTTTTGGTGCTTTGTACTTGCTTTTGTGTTTTTCAGCCATGATTATTATCCAATTTTATTATAAATATATCAACGTGCGTATTTCAATACTCCTAGTATCTGATTGACCGGAGCAAATGCGCCTGTTAATTTATATGTATTGCCGCCATATGTAAATACAATTCCTTCAGATGGTACAATTGCATCGAATCCTCCTAAACGTTGTATACGTTGTAATTCTTGTTCTAACTTAGATATTGTATCAGGATTAGGATTTGATTGTAAATCTTTTATTAATTGTGCCATTTCTTGTTTAATTTCTTGAACAGATTTTGAAGGATTTGCTGCTAAGAAATTTGTAGCATTTTTTAAAACCACTGCTCCTAATCTTAAAAAGATAGTTTCAAATGGTTCCATGTTTTGCTTATAATATTTTTTGAATTCTTTTTTATCAAAGTCTAATACCCAGTTTAAAAATTCTGGATTTGTTATTTGTTTCTTTAATGCGGTAAGATTTGCTGATTTATCAAAGAATCCCCAACGATAAATTAATGCATTTAAAATATCTTCTGGAATTTCATAACCCATTTTATCAGCTTGTGATTTAATTACATCTTTCCACCATGCACGATGATATTCAGTTACTCGATCCGTATCTTTTAAATTATAACGTTTACGTAATTGATCAATTTCATTAAAGAATGCTGATTGTTGGTCTTCGAAATCAGATATACGACCTAATTTAATTTGCTGTGGTGGAATAAATGAAAATGTTTTTTGAAGATGTGCATTTGCATCTTGAATAATACGTTGAACGGTACTGCCGCCAGTTAAATCTGTTTCTATTACATTTGCTTGTTCATCATATTCAACTAAATTGTGAAATTGTAAATGTGCTTTATCATACGAAATAACATTTTTAGTTGCTGGATAAATAATTTCCATATTCGCAAATACTCGGCCGTTTTTAAATATACGTTCTAATATTTTTGAATCAATCTTATTAAATGCAGCAGATAAATCTTCCGCAGTTGCACGGTACGCTTCAACTACTTGTTTATATCCTTCAGCAGCTTTTTCGCCATTTTTTGAAATAGTCTCTTGATATTTTCTTTCAAAATCTGCAATAATTTGTGATGTAGTCATTGGATTAATTACAGTGCCTTTATTACGAGCAAACCCAATTTCTCCATTTTTCCAAGTAACTTGAATATTCTGGCCATCTGTTTTTTCTGTAACTGCAGCTTCTATGTCTAAACGTCCTTCTAATGCTCGGCTTACAATTTCTTTCATATCATTAAAAGTTAAACCATGATCATCATATGGGTGTGCCATATGACCTGCTGCGCCGCCTTCTGATAATAATTTAGATTCATTTAAATCAACACCCATTACTGTTTTTGGAAATTGATCAAAATCATAAACAAAACTTTGGTCATCTTGTTTATCTAAAAACGTATTTAATTTTCGTAGTTTTTTCTTGTGACGCAATGTTTCTGCTTTATTCATTGTTGCGCCAAATACTTCATCAATTTCTTCTTGCAACTCAGTTGTCCACCAATCTTTAGAAAATATCGATGCTTCTTGTATGCCTTTAAGTATTTGCCAAGCATTTTTTATTTTAGCATCATTAAATTGAGGATATGATGCTCGAAATGTTTCATAATCATCATTCATTAATGATTGACGTACGGTAGTAGCTGAAATAGGAGTACCATTTGCATATGTTTCTGGATCTACATCAATACTTAATTCAGTTGCATCAATACCCATTGGCATTTTGCGTCCTTTTTTGTCGCCAATTGTAACATACTTATCTACATTAGGAACAAAATCTTTTGCACGAACATAATCATCTCCTTTAGTAGATGCTGCCATGGCATAACGGCCGGTAGCATCTTCTGGCAATGCAAATAAATATTCATACGCAGCCATGATAGGAGAATTAAATTCAGTTGGTTGAATTTCTATGTTAGGATTATCGTTTAGTATATTAAACATTTCCATGGTTTTTTCTCGGGTAATTCCTTCTCGTTCTTTTGAACCAATTAAAAGAATTACTCGGTCTACTTCGGGATGCTGTGCATAGCGTTGTGCTAATGCTAAATGTGCTCCCGTTAATGGTTTAAATCCTCCAGGAAATAAAACTGTTATTTTGTTCATTTCGTTCCGTTTTATATAAATATATTATTTTGATATATTATGCAAGTTCAAAACTACCGTTCCAAATAAATCGATCAGTGCTTGCCCATGTAAATGGTTGATTTGATCTTACATCTAACGCCGTGCCGCCAGTTGATTGATATTGTATTGCTGTTTTAAAATTAAATCCGGCTCGGGCACCGTTTAACGTTGCATTATACCAAGCTGAACCATTATCTAATAAATTTGCTGTCATTAAGATCGCATCGGCGTGTGATGCTGTAAATGGCATTGAAACATACCATTCACCTGTACCAAATGTTGTAGTCGAGCCCATTACTATATTTCCGCGGACGAAACATGTTTTTCCGATTACTTTATACCAACCTTCTAACGTTCCATTTCCAATAGATGGGTTTACTGAAGCTGCTGTCCATATAGGTGTATATGAAGTCCATGATGTATTAATTGCAATTGTTGACCCTGGGATAATTACAGATCCTGTAACAGTTAAATCTCCGCTTAAACTAACATTTTCATTAGTATCAATTCGAACAGCTCGAGCGGCACCGGTTGTTAGTGATGATGCGTTACTAATATTAAATGAATTACCATCACTTACATCAATTCCAATTGCCCAATTATTTGCTGCAGTATTTGAAAAATTTATCCATGGATCACTACCACTTTTTGCAATTAGTAATCTATTTGTTCCAGAACCGGTTATATATAAATCATTTTTAAAAACATGATCAAATGGATGTTCAGTTCCTGCAGTTGTTAGCCAAGCAGCACCGGTTGAGCCGCCGGCTACAAATGTTATAACTGCATTTGTATCTAATGTTACTGTTGGAGGCGGATATAATGCAGGTGTTGATTTACCAGGAATAAATATATCATAAAATTCTATATTTGAAATAGCAGTTTCAACCGTTATATCTAATTTAGCAGTAGATGATAAAGACGGCAATTTAAAATCTGATATTGGATATGGTGGCGCTACATTTAATCGTATACGACGAATAATTTCGCCGCCTAAAGTGCCATCCATAACGATTCTAGTACCATATGTTATACTAGGCCCAGGTTGTATATCATATGTTTCGAAATAACTAGCAGAATTAGCTGCAGTTACAACAACTGTTTTATCTCTAATTATATTTGCTAATGCTACTCCAGAAAATAATGCGTTGCTTGCCGTTACATTTCCTTGCGGTGATAATACGAAATTGCTAGAAGAAATTGATAATATGCCATTACTGCCACTAATGAACGATGAAGATGGATTTCCAAAAAAGAATTTATCAGTTCTAACTTCAATTTCATTGTCAGCAGTTGAATATCTAAAATAACTAGCAGTATTTGCATAAAGTTCTAAACCTACGCCAGCATATGGATTTCCATATTTAGTAGTTTGACCTGGCAATGCTGAGCCTGACCATAGTAAGAATCCAGGAAAGCCTGATGTATATCCTTCATATCCTAAAGACCTAATGAATCCGGAATTAGGATAACCACTTATTGCTACACCGCTGTTTAATGAATCTGCAACATAAAGTGACCCTGTAAGCATAGAATAATCGCCATCGATATATCTATTACCGCCTTCCCAATCTAAATTATTTACATATGATATTTGTTTGCTTTTTTCGCCATTAACATTGTAATATTCAACTTTAAAATTTAATTGGTTGTCAATTTTATGAGTTGTATTTACATATGATTTAATTCTAGTATAGTTAGGAGTATAACCAGCATCGTTATCTGATGTTACATGAATATCAGAAACCGTCCATTGTCCTGATTCTACTACTAAAAGTAAAACACCGGTGCCCGAATATTCGGATTCGAAACTAAATGTTTTATCATCAAAACGTTGAGTTGTCCCTGGGACACTTATTTCTCCAACTCGTTTTCCTAATTTTGTAGAAAATGCTTGATTGAAAAAATCGGTAGGATCTTGATAGAAACTACTACCTGACAAATATATTGATAATTTTGCTGGATTAACGCCTGTTGTTGTTCCTATAGCATCTAATGAAACTTTATATGAAGAACTTGCTAAAAATACTCCAGCATAATTTGATTTAATTTGTGCTACTAAAACACGATCATTTGCATCTAAATTTAATGATGAAGATGTAATCAACATTCCATTTTCTATAGATGCGGTTGTCCAAGTTAATGTTGCAGGAGCTAATGTTTGAATGCCATTATATGATTTACCTTCCCAATAAGTATTAATAATACTTTGAGATGTAAATATACCAATTGATTTGTCTGGATATAATGATGATGTGCTAGGAACAAATAATTCTGTTTCTTCTAACTCAATATCATTAATCAATTCCCATGTTCCAACGGTACCATTATTATTTGTAAAAACTTTAACTCGAGAAACATCTCCCGTAGCAGGCTCCAATCCTTTTATTTCTATAAATGCAAATGATTGTGAATTTTCTGTTTCTACATATGTAGGTGTTTGTTCATATGTTAATGAAAATGGAGAATAATCAAAATTAGTATATGTGTGAATTGATATACTTTGGCTACTTAGTGCTGTATACTCTGTATCTAATAGTGCTACGGTTGGGTTTAATATCTTTTTAATCGTAGACACATATGCTGTTGTAGACACGGCGTAATTAGGCAGTGGCGTAGGATTTGTCGGTGTATTAACTGTAACAGTACCAGATGACATATCACTTGTAAATGTTCCGCCTTGTATTTCTATTGCAGGCGTTCCATTATATGAAAAATATTTAACTGTTCCTGTTGAGTATGTTACAAATTGATTGCTACCAGAATATATTCGATCTAGTTGTACTCCTATTATTTCTTGTACACTTACATCAGGTGTCTGTTCAAATATAATTTCTGAAACATTTGAAACATTAGGATTAACTGGTATCGTTCTAGTCCATTTTACGTTTGGACGACCTTGCCATTCAGTTGGTACCGGTAAACCGTTAATTGTTGCAGCTTCTGCTAATATTGTTAGTGTACAATCTCCTGGGGAGGTATCTGCATAAATATAAATTGCAATTACTCGACTTTTATCTTCATCAACATAATCAATAACTTGAGAATATATTGGATTGCCATTGTAATCTAAAACTTCAAAGTTTAAAACGCCGCCAACTTTTAAATTTGTAGGATGTCCTCGAAGTTTAAATAAATTTTTACCAGCAGTTAATCGTGTTGGAAATTCAGTTATTTGAAAATAATCCGGCGATGATGCCGAATTATCAGTAAAATAAACATCAATGAATTCTAAACCTTTATAAACAGCTTCTTTGCGTTTCATACGCTTTTACATTCTTTAATATAAATATTAGGAATGATGAATCTGGCTGAATCCGTTTGTTTTATTTACTTCAATTAAATTATCAACCATATCACGCATAGAATCAACGTGTGAAATAATGATTGAGAAATCAAACTTAGTTCGGAAATAATCAAATAAATTTACTACTGATGAAATGTGTTCTGAATCTAAACTTCCCCAACCTTCATCAATTGCAATGAAATTTGGACGAGGTAAAGCAGATACATTGATAAGTGCTATGCGAATTGCTAAAGATGAAATGAATCGTTCCATGCCACTTGTTAATTCTAATGGCCAATAATTATCTTCATCGT
>Ga0315900_10006912_pt1 | contig 15041 bp, 14 predicted proteins | sample LakEriMetagenome_FD_203521 | JGI IMG/M metagenome (GOLD analysis project Ga0315900, IMG submission 203521) | Freshwater fungal communities from buoy surface, Lake Erie, Ohio, United States - Buoy 12 MA114 | ecosystem: Environmental > Aquatic > Freshwater > Lake > Lake biofilm | place: USA: Lake...
AAGTAGGCCATCATCGCCTTGCCGCTCATCTCGCGGCTGCCGGTAAAGGCCTGCAGCGCATCGGGCCAAGGCTTGGATGCGCCCATTTCCAGCATGGCATTCAGGTTCTTGCCCACGTCCTTGTTGCCGTAGAACGAGCAGCGGTGCAGCGGCCCCTTCCAGCCGGCCTGCTTGCAGGCGGCCTCATAGAACTGGAATTGCAGGATGCGGGCAAGGAAGTAGCGGGTGTACGGCACCATGCCGGGGATATGGTACTTGGCCCCGGCATCGAAGGCATCGGCGCCGCGCGGCCCCGGCGGGACAATGCCCTGGTACTTGAGGCGCAGGTCAGTCCACGATTGCTGCGCATCGGTGGTCTGGCCGGAGAACAGCTGCCAGCGGTAGCGGTCAACCAGCAGGCCGAACGGCAGGAAGGCCACCTTGTCCATCGCCTGGCGCAGCAGCAGGCCGGTATCCTTGTCCGCGCTGGGTACCTTGTCGCGATCCAGCAGCCCGATCTGGACCAGGTATTCCGGCGTCATCGACAGGGCGATGGCATCGCCGATCGCTTCGTGGAAGCCATCGTTGGCGCCATCAAGGTACAGGAACGGCTGCTTGTTATAGGCCCGCTGGTAATAGTTGTGGCCCAGCTCGTGGTGGATCGTGACGAAATCATCGCCGTTCACCTTGATGCACATCTTGATCCGCAGATCGTCGACATTGTTGATGTTCCAGGCCGAGGCGTGGCACACCACTTCGCGATCGCGCGGCTTCACGAACTGCGATCGCTCCCAGAAGGTCTTGGGCAGGGGTTCAAAACCCAGCGAGGAGAAGAAGCCTTCGCCCGCCTTCACCATCTTCTGGTCATCATAGCCCTTGGCCGCGAGCAGTTCGGTGACATCGAACCCGACATCGCCCGATCCCGGCGGGGCCACCAGGTCATAGATGTTGCCCCATTCCTGCGCCCACATATTGCCCAGCAGGTCGGCGCGGATCGGCCCGGTCTTCGCCTGGACCTTGTCGCCGTACTTGGCGTTCAGCTTGCCGCGGACATAGGTGTGCAGACTGTCGTACAGCGGCTTCACTTCAAGCCACAGCTTCTCGGTCAGCGCCGCAAACTCTTCCGGGCTCATGTCATAATTGGAGCGCCACAGCGCGCCCATGTCCGAATAGCCCAGTTCTCTGGCACCCTCGTTGCCGAGACCGACCAGCTTGGCATAGTCCGACTTCATCGGCTTGCCGACATTGTCATGCCAGCTGAGCCACATTTCCCTGAGTTCCTCCGGATTGCGGTTGGAACCCATTTCGGCTTCGATATCGCTACCGCTGATCGGCTGGCCCCGGAGCGTGCCCTGCCCCTTGCCATAGATCCCCTCAAGCCGCGCGGCGATAGTCGCCACTTCATCAGCCGCGCCGGGCTTCGTGGGGGCTGGCAGGACAATTGCCGTGCGCAACCGCGAGAGCTTGCGCGCAGTGTCTGCGGACAGCCCCGACGTATTGGCATGGCCCGCCGCCTCGATCGCGCTCTTCACGACCAGTGAATTGTAATTCGCCCCGGCGCGCGCTGTCATCGCCTCGGTATCCTGGTTGATGTAGGTCGAATAGACCCACGCAGCCTGTGCTGCCTCGACGCCCGCCTTGGCCAGCTTGGCCTCGGTGGTGATCACGAATTCATCCGCTTTCTGTTGCGGCGTCTTGGCCGCTTCGGATTGGGCAAGTGCGGGGAAAGCAACCAGCGCTGTGGCCAGCGCGGCGAGCGAAACGATCCTCTTCATGGCAATGTCCTTTATCGCGAACCCGGCGGGCGCAGGCCCGATAATGCCACGCTGGCGGGGGCTTTTGCGAGGGTCAAGCCCGGATCGGCAAAGGATGTTCAGGCCAGCAGGAAATCGCGGATGGCAATACCGAGGTCAGGCTTAGTCACGCAGCTCATATGTGTGCCGGGCACCGTAACCAAGGTTGCATCGGGCAAGGCATCGGCCAGCAGGTCGGGCGAACCGTTGTCGCGATCCTGATCCCCGTTCACCACGAGGGTCGGCATGGTCAGCTTGGCAAGCTCGGCCGGATCGGTATCGCTGAAGGTCTGGAGCAGCAGGCGGGCCGCGACCCGATCGACTTTCATGGTCTTCATGAAGGATACGGCCGGAAAGGCTGGATCCCCCACCTTGACCTCGTCAAACCGGTCGATCGCATCGATGAAGAAGGCTCCGCGCCCGGTCCAGCCGGCCAGCCCTTCCAGCCCCATGCCGCCCAGCACCAGCCGGCGCGGCTTGAGGCCGTGGATCACCGCCCGGACAGACGTGCGTGCGCCCAGCGAAAAGCCGCAGAGGTCAAAGTCGGTCAAGCCGAGTGCTTCGATCAGCGCGATCGCATCACGGGCCAGCACATCGGCAGGATAGGCCGCAGGGTCATGCGACTTGCCGCTTTCGCCATGGGCGCGCAGGTCCGGCATCAGGCATTCAAACCCGGCATCGGCCAGCAACTGGGCCTGCCCCCAGTTCATCCAGTTCATCTGCGCGCTGGAAAACAACCCGTGCAGCAGGATCACCGGACGACCCGTACCCAGGCGGTGCAGCGCCAGCAGGGTGCCATCGAAGGAGGGGATCAGTTCCGGGGCTTCGGCCATCATTGCGTCCTTTCAGGCCAAGTGCGCTGGGCAAAGGGCAAAGCCAGCAAGGCGCCCAGCGCAGCCAGCGCCATGTCCTTCTGCGCGTCGAACATGTCGCCCTGCTCGCCATTGTAGGCTCCGGCATCAGCGGGGGCTAGCGTGAGCGTCAGGGTCCATTCGAAGATCTCATAGATCCCGCCCATGGCGAGGACGAACAGGACCGCGAAGGCCAACGCCATGCGCCGCGTCAGCCGCCAATAACGCGTGCCGAGTTCGACCATCGGGTCAATCGCCAGCAGGCCGAACAGGAAATGGGCCAGCCGGTCGAACATGTTGCGCTGGAACCCCAGGGTGCTGTCGATCCCGCCCAGCCAGGCATCATAAGGGACAAAGCTGTAGGACCAGCGCGCTGCAAACAGGTGCAGCAGGACAAAGGCCGTTATGCACCCGGCCGAGCGGTTGCCAATAGGGTAACGGCGCAGGGCCAGCACCGCCAGCGGCAACAGCAAAGCCACCGGTCCGACCTGGAGCCAGGTGTTGGTGGGATAGATCGCCCCCCACGCGCTTAGCGGGATGCCAAGCGCGACCGCGCCCAGCATCCAGCGCTGCGAAACCGGGATCGCGGACAAACCTCAACCTTTCTTGAGGTGTCGCCGCCCGAGCAGTTCAGCGATCTGGACGGCATTCAGCGCGGCACCCTTGCGCAGGTTATCCGAGACGCACCACAGTGACAGGCCGTTGTCGACAGTTGAGTCCTCGCGGACTCGCGAAACGAAGGTGGCGCCATCGCCGACGCACTCGACCGGGGTGACATATCCGCCGTCCTCGCGCTTGTCGACGAGCATCACGCCGGGCGCTTCACGCAGCAGCTTCTGCGCTTCATCGGCCGAAATCTCGTTCTCGAATTCCAGGTTGATCGCTTCGGAATGGCCGACGAAGACCGGTACCCGTACGCAGGTGGCGGTTACCTTGATCTTCGGATCGAGGATCTTCTTGGTCTCAACCACCATCTTCCATTCTTCCTTGGTCGAACCATCATCAAGAAAGCTGTCGATGTGTGGGATCACGTTGAAGGCGATCTGTTTGGTGAACTTGACCGGCTCGGAGGCATCACCGACGAAGATGTTGCGGCTTTGCTCGAACAGTTCATCCATGCCCTGCTTGCCGGCACCGGAAACCGACTGGTAGGTTGCCACCACCGCGCGTTTGATCTTGGCCGCATCGTGGAGCGGCTTCAACGCCACGACCATCTGCGCGGTCGAGCAGTTGGGGTTGGCGATGATCATTTTGGCCTTGTAGCCGTCAATCGCCTCCGGGTTCACTTCGGGCACGATCAGCGGCACATCCGGATCCATCCGGTAGAAGCTGCTATTGTCGATCACCACGCAGCCGGCAGCAGCGGCCTTCGGTGCAAAGACTTTCGAAACGTCCGACCCGGCGGAAAACAGCGCGATATCCCAGCCGGTGAAATCGAAGTGCTCGATATTCCTGACCTTGAGCATCCGCCCGGTCTCACCGAATTCGATCTCGTCCCCGGTAGAGCGGGACGAGGCCACGGCCGCCAGTTCCTCGATCGGGAATTCGCGCTCGGCCAGCACGTTGAGCATTTCGCGCCCGACATTGCCCGTCGCGCCGACAACAACCACCCGGTAACCCATGCCAAACTCCCAAAATCGTGGAAGCTGCGGCTAGCCCTACCCGGCGGCGTTGTCCACCGGCAGCATGTCAAAGGCGACCGTAATCCGTGGTTCGGCGCTCTCAAACGGGGTCGTACCGTGCCACAGATAGGATGGGAACAACACCAGCTGCCCTTCCTTGGGCTGGACCACCCGGCGAGGCGGCAAATCCAGGCCCAGCGCACTGTCCGGCACGCCAAAAGCCAGCGCCCCCTGCCCCTGACCAGCCTGCACCTCGGGCGGGAGGTGCGCGTAGTAGGCGCTACTCATCCAGCCAACGGGGTGAATGTGGCTCACATGGAATCCTTCGCTGCGGAGGCGGATCGACCAAGAGGTCGGGAAACTGAGCGAACCGGTATTGCGGCTGAGGAACGGATGGGTCGGATCGAATGGCAAGTGCGAGATTCGCTCTTCCGCCGCATCCCGCAGGGCAAAGGCCAAGGCCAGGATCACTGGATCGAGCGTTTCGAACAGGTTGCCGCGGGTCTGGGTGCCACCCCGCAGCGATTGGTCGGCGGGATGCGCCGAGACGGCATGACGCCGGCCCAATGCCTCAAGCAGGTCTGGGTCGGTGCCGATCTCGATCGGCATGACGAAGGTGTCGTAATCGCACAGCCAGTGCTCGCGCGGATCATCAAGCAGGCGCCACGCAACGCCCAGCAGCGACCAGGCCGCCTGGTCGGTCTGATCCAGCTGGCTGGCCCGCTCGGCGGCCAGGGCGGCCGCAGCGGGATCGCCCAGCCGCAGCAGCACATGGGCCTTGGTGGTAAAGGCACTGCCATAGCCCGGTTCGCGCGCGATAATGCGGTCCAGCACGGCAAGCGCTTCCTGATCCTGGCCAAGGCCGGAGAGTGCGGTTGCGCGGTATGTTTCAAGCACGGCATCATCAGGCCATTGCCGGCCAGCCGCCTGCGCCCATTCGAGCAATTGCCCGAACTGGTGATGCGACTTCGCCGTATCGAGCGCCATCGCCCACAGCGGCCCGAATTCCGGCGCGCTTTCCAGTCCGGCGCGCAGGCTGTCGAGCGCTTCATCGGCCCGGCCCAGTTGCGGGAGGAGGCTCGCCAAGACCTGGTGCGCCTCCAGCTGTTCGGGCTTGATCCGCACGGCATCGCGGTAAGCGGAAATAGCATCGTCAAAACGACCGGCGTCAGCCAGCAGGTTGCCGCGCACAACGGCGGTTTCGGCCCGGTGGAACCCTTCGCTCCACAGCCGTTCCGCTTCGATCAGGGCCTCTTCGGGCTGGCCCATCCGACGCAGGGCTACGGCCAGGTTGTGCCGTGCGATCCTGTCCCCCGGGTTGGCGCGGAGCTGCTGTTGCTGCGCCTGAACCTGCTCCGGCGAACCAGTTGGCCCGATGCCGCGTCCGAATTTCAAGGCTTTACTCCATTACGCTCAAGGAAGGCGAAGATCGCCTCCCACATGTGCGTGCCAACCTTTGGCCCACCCACGCGGTGGGTAAAGCCGGGATAGAGCATCATCTCGAACGGCACGGCATTGGCCTGCATCTTGGAGATGAGTGCCGATGAATGTTCGAACACCACGTTGTCGTCCGCCATGCCGTGGATCAGCAACAGCGGATCGCTAAGCTTCGTCGCATCGGCCATGGCATTGGCCTTGTCATAGGCCGCTGCGTCCGGTCCCTTCATGTCCGGCCCCGGGTTGCCCATGTAGCGTTCGGTATAGTGGGTATCGTAGAGTTCCCACTTGGTCACCGGCGCGCCGGCGATCCCGGCGGCATAGACCCCCGGGTTGGCCTGGAGCATCTTGAGCGTCATGTAGCCGCCATAGGACCAGCCATAGGTCGCGATCTTGCCCGGATCGACGTAAGGCAAGGTCTTGAGGAACTGCGCACCGGCCAGCTGGTCTTCCACTTCGACCCCGCCCATGGCGCGATAGAGCTGCTTCGCGAAATCGACGCCGCGATTGTCCGATCCGCGATTGTCGATTTCAAACCAGATGTAGCCCTTGTCGACCACGGCCTGGGCCAGCGGGTTCATCCAGGCCTTCAGAACCTCCTGCGTGCTCGGCCCGCTATAGTGCGAGAAGAACACCGGATAGCGCTTGCCCGGCTCCAGCGGCGGGGTGATCATGTTCCAGTGCAGCACACTCCCGTCAGCAGCCTTGATCGTGCCGTATTCGACCGGGCGATGGCTGGCGAGGAAGGGGGCATAGGGATGGCTGGCATCCAGCTTGTTCTCTTCCACCCAGGCGATCCGCTGGCCGGCCTGGTCAGCCAGATAGACCTGCGGCGGCTGACCCGTCGATGAGCGCGTGATCAGCAGCGACTTGCCGGACTTGTCCATGCCCGCGCTATGATGAAAGCCCGGATCGGTCAGGCGGGCGACTTTCCCCGGTGCCTTAAGATCGAGCGCATAGACCTGATGGGCCCGGACATCGTCCTTGGTGCCAGTGAAGAAGACCTTCCCGGCTTCCTGGTCCACCCCGACCAGCCCGGTAACGACCCATTCGCCCTTGGTGAGCTGCCGCCACTTGCCCTGCTTGAAATGCCACAGGTGGCCGAACCCGTCGCGCTGGGACCACCAGACCAGGCTCCCGTCCTTCAGGAAGCGGTAATCGTAACTGAGGTCGGTCCAGTGCCCCTCAGCTGCGGTCTCGGTGAACAGCACCCGGCTCTTGCCGGTGGCCGGATCGACCGCCAGCATGTCCAGCCGGGTCTGGCCCCGGTCCTGCCGCTGGACATAGAGCGTTTTGCCATCGGGTGCCCAATCGACCCGGGCCAGATAGATGTCCTTGTCTGGTCCCAGGTCGACCGCAACCCGCTCGCTGCCATCGGGCTTCTGCACATAAAGCGCGACCTCGGCATTGGGGGTCCCGGCCAGCGGGTAGCGCTGGGCATAGGTCCGCGTCCCTTCCGCCCCGATGGCGGCCCGGGTGACAACAGCTACATTGGCTTCGTCGAAACGCTGCACGGCAATGCGGCTATCATCCGGCGCCCACCAGTAACCGGTGTGCCGATCCATTTCCTCCTGCGCGACGAATTCTGCCTCGCCCCAATGCACCGTGTCAGAGGGTTCAGCCGGCGTGACCGGCTGGGCCGAAGCACCAGGCGCTCCGGTCCACAGCCGACGGCCGCGGACGAAGGATACATAGCCGCCCTTGGGGCTGAGCGCCGGATTAAGCTCGTCCTCGGAGGTGTCGGACAAGCGCTGCACCGCGCCATCGAGCCGCGCCAGGTACAGATCGCCATCCAGCGGCACCAGGATCGACTGGCTATCTGCCGACCATTCGTAAGTCACGATCCCCTTGAGATCGCCGATCCGCTTGCGCTCACGCTGCATCTTCTCGGCCTCAGACAATTCGCGGCCGGTGCCAAACTTGAGCGAATCGACCAGCATGGTCCACTGCCCGGTGGTGCGGTCATAACCCCACAGGTCAAACCGCTCGCGGTCATCCGGGCGATTGCGCAGCAGGGTAAGCCAGCGACCATCGGGGGAGAGCTTCACCCCGCGCGGCACAGCCCCGGACAGGCTTGGGCTGGCAAAGACCCGTTCAATGGTCAGCGGCTGGGCTGCGGTAGGCACGGTGCTCTCCGTGGTGGTCTGGGCTAAGATCGGAGTGACAGGGGCAAGCGCGGCGATGGCGCAGGCGGCAAGCAAGCGGGAAAGTGATGACACGGCAAACTCACGCAGCGAAAAGGGCGCCCCGATCGCTCGGGACGCCCTTCTCTAAACAGCTTTGCGGCTGATGCCAGAGGCTTGGAGCGAATCCTGGCCTTACTCGGCGTCGCTCCGCACGTCGCGGCGCTCGGCGATGCGAGCGCGCTTACCGGTGCGGCCGCGCAGGTAATAGAGCTTGGCCCGGCGCACCACGCCCTTGCGGACGACGGTGATGCTGTCGATGTTCGGCGAGTAAAGCGGGAATACGCGCTCCACGCCTTCACCAAAGCTCATCTTGCGGACGGTGAAGTTGCTGCCGATGCCCTTGTTCGCACGGGCGATGCAGACGCCTTCAAAGGCCTGCACGCGGCTGCGATCGCCTTCGATCACCTTCACGCCAACGCGGACGGTGTCACCGGGGCGGAACTCCGGAATATCCTTGGCGGCCTTGGCAATTTCCTCGGCCTCGATCTGCTGGATCAGGTTCATGATCCTCAGTCCTTCTTTTCACGCCGCGCGCCAGAGGCAGACTGGATCCGAGCGCCCTCATGACGCTCCCAAAGATCCGGCCTGCGTGACCGTGTATCGATCTCGGCCTGATGCTTTCGCCAGGCCGCAATCTTCGCATGATCCCCCGATCGCAGCACTTCAGGGATCGTGCGCCCTTCCCACTCAGCGGGCCGGGTATAGTGGGGATATTCCAACAAACCGTTCTCGAACGACTCTTCGGACCCACTGGAAGGCGCGCCCATTACGCCGGGAAGCAGGCGAATGCAAGCGTCGAGCAGCATCAGTGCCGCCGGTTCGCCGCCGGACAGCACAATGTCGCCGATCGAGACTTCCTGAACCTGGCGTCCGGCAAAGATCCGCTCGTCAAATCCCTCGAACCGGCCACACAGGATCGTGACGCCTGGCCCTGCCGCCAGCTCGCGCACGCGGGCCTGGGTCAGCGGCTTGCCGCGCGGGGTCATGGCGATGACAGGGGCGTCCGGCTGGGCCGCGCGGGCATGGTCGATCGCGCCGGCCAGCACGTCCGCTCGCAGCACCATTCCGGCCCCGCCGCCGGCTGGCGTGTCATCAACCGTCCGGTGCTTGTCGATCGCGAAATCGCGGATCTGCACCGTCTCCAGCGACCACTTCCCCTCCTCCCGCGCACGCCCTGCCAGGCTGACACCGAGCGGCCCGGGGAACATCTCCGGGTAGAGCGTCAAGACGGTGGCGGCGAAGGTCATGGCCGCCGCCTTTCCCAGATTGGGTGCCCCGGTGCAATTGGACTCTTGCGCCGGCGGTCTTGGCAATGGAGACTGGGCCGGATGAAACGCCTGATCCTGTTGCCGCTGCTGCTTGCGGTTCCCGCCCAAGCCCAGGTCCAGCCCCCGGCCGAAGAAATCGGCGAATGCCGCTTCAGCCGCGAGACGCTGACCTTTGCCGGCAGCCGGGTGGAACAAGCCACCTGCCTGTTGCGCAAGATCGAAATGCTGGCGGTTCGGAAACCCCAACCGCTTCCACCCGTGATCTGCGCCCTGATGGAGCGGGACGATGGGCCAAGCGCGGCCCAGAAGGCTGCGGCAATCGCAGCTTTTCCCGAGCCTTACCGCACCTTTGCAAAGCAATGGGCCGATGCGCCGATCTCACGCACCGAAGAAGGGCTGCCAGCGCTCTATTTCGTGATCCACGATACCTCGACCCCGTTTTACGCCAATGAACCGTTCCCCAAGCGGCTGAACCAGGACCTCAAGGTCAACGATTTCACCCCCTATATGGACGGCACCTTCGCGAAGGCACCGGTGGCGCACATCTTCCTCAACCGGGTGGGCCAGATCTGGGCCGGCCATGATTTCCAGGAAGGCTGGCGCGCAACCAAGCTGGAGAGCCGCGTTGTCGGCCCGCGCGCGCGGGGCCGGATGGTGCATATCGAAACGGTCCAGCCGCGCCGGTTCCTGCCCGGTGCGACCACCCGCGCAAGAACCTATGCGCCCAAGCCGGGCTTCACCAAGGACCAGTACCGCATGCTCGCGGCGCTATATGTCTATGCCAGCGCGCGCGCCGGAACCTGGTTGATCCCAGCCCAGCACAACACGGTGGATGCCGGTATCCCGGAGGCTCACGACGATCCGCAGAACTTCGAGCTGAAGCAGTTCGCGCGTGAACTGGAAAAGTTCGTCAGGCGTACAGATCACGCCGGGTAAAGGGTAGTCCCGAAGGTCCAACGCGGCGCTTGGACGCCAGGGTCTGGAACACCAGCGTGGTACCGCGTTCGAACGCCATCGCGAACAGCGAGAAGTAAAGCAGCCACAGCCGCACCCGCGCTTCGCCGATCTCGGCAATCGCTTCAGCCTCATGGGCAGCCAAACGTGCTGTCCAGTGCTCGAGTGTCAGCTGGAAATGCTCGCGCCAGTTTTCGACATCGTGAACCTCGAACCCGTGACGTTCGAGATTGGTCACGGTCATGCCAATATGGTCGAGCTCGCCGCCCGGGAAGATGAAGCGGGTGATCACCTTCTGATAAGCGGTCGGCTTGCGGAAGCTCTCCAGATCGAGCGGCGCACGGCGCACCGAGGCCTGGTGCAGATAACGCCCGCGCGGCTTGAGCAGGCGGCGCATATCCTCGAAATGCTGGTCGTGATTGTCGATGCCGAGGTGTTCGAACATCTCGATCTGGGCGATCGCGTCAAAACGCTCGACATCCTGCACACTGCGGTAGTCGGCCAGGCGGATTTCCACGCGGTCTTCCAGACCCATGGCCTTGATCTTGGCCGTGGTGAAATCGAACTGCTGTTGCGAAAGGGTGCAGCCCAGTGCCTTGACGCCATAGTGCTTGGCCGCGTGGCAGATCAGCCCGCCCCAGCCAGCGCCCAGATCGAACAGCTCTTCGCCGGGCTTCAACCGCAGCCGCTTGCAGATCATGTCGAGCTTGGCGATCTGCGCCTCTTCAAGGCTGGTTTCGGGCGTTTCGAAATAGGCCGAGGAATAGACCATCTCGGGATCGAGGAAGAGTCCGTAGAACTTGTTCGACACATCGTAATGGAACTGGATCAGGTCCATGTCGCTGCGCCCGGATTCGGGCTTGGCCGCAACATTGCTGTCCCAGGCTGCCGATCCCAGCGAGACATCCGAACCGCCAAGCAGGAAGGGCAGTGCCTTCTTGGCGAGGAACAACTTGTTGACCCGCTTGGGCAGGGCCAGCGCCTTGAGGTGGTCCCACCGCCTGACCGCTTCCAGCGGAGTACCGCCGGTGATCGCCAGTTCACCAGCGCCATAAAGCTCGAACACGGTCATCAGGCCCGGCTTCAGCAGCAGACGGCGGATCGCCTTGGGCGATGAAATCACCAGCCGGATATCGTCGCGCGCATTGGGACCAAGCGGAACGATACTGCCATCCCACAGCTGGACCGAAAGGTCAGCCTCGAGATGTTCGGCAATGTGAGCAACAACTTCGCGCGCAGCGGCGGCGTGACGATCAGGTGCAGTAGTCATGGGCTCTCCCTAAACGGCAGCCGCGATGGCGCAAGCGCTAGTTGTCGGCAAAGACCGCGGAGATAATCAATCGCCTGTCGTTCCATTCGGGTACCGCCTCAGCACGCATCGGCACCATGAACGTCTTGCCAGTCGGGCGCCGGACTTCGATGACATCGCCTGCGCCGAAGTTTTCGACCGCAATCACGTCACCCAATTCAGCCCCATCGGTTGAGATCGCGACGAGACCGATCAGATCGGCATGGTAATACTCGCCCTCGCCTAGCGGCGGCAGGGCTGAGCGCGGAACAGTCAGCAAGGTGCCGCGCAAAGCCTCGGCTGCATTGCGATCCGTCACTTCGGCAAAGCGGGCGATGGCCCCGCCCTTGCCGTCATCGCGCAGCTTGGACAGCGTCAGCGCAGAATCGTTGAAGGCGCGGAACCGCTTAAGCGATTCCACGCCTTCACCAAACAGCTTGAGGCGGACTTCGCCCGTCACCCCGTGCGCACCGGCAATGGCGGCAAGCGTGACAGGCTTGTCCCCAGCCAAGACCGATTAGCCTTCGGCCTGCTCTTCACCAGCTTCGGCAGCCGGAGCTTCCTCAGCAGCAACTTCTTCAGCGGCAGCCTCTTCAGCAGCGGGGGCTTCAGCAGCAACTTCTTCAGCAGCCGGCGCTTCAACGACTTCTTCCACGACCGGAGCAGCGGCGGCAGCAGCTGCGGCCTCTTCAGCCTCACGAGCCTTCTCGGCCTTTTCTTCAGCGCGGTCCTTGGCCTTCTGGCCAGGTTCACCCTTCTTAGGGTTGTTGGTGGCAGCGCGTTCCTTGATGCCAGCCTTGTCGAGCATACGGGCAACGCGGTCAGTCGGCTGGGCGCCAACGCCCAGCCAGTAGCGGACGCGGTCTTCGACCAGACGCACGCGGTTGGCATCGTCCTTGGCGAGCAGCGGGTTGTAGGTGCCAACCTGCTCCAGGTACTTGCCATCGCGCGGAGCGCGGCTGTTGGCAACGACGACCTTGTAATAGGGGCGCTTCTTCGAACCGCCACGCGACAAACGCAGAGAAACAGACATGTGAACTACCTTTCAATCAATGACTTGAAACTTACTTTTTGAGAAACTTGGAAAGATCCGGTCCGCCGCCACCCAGACCGGGCAACCCGCCCCCACCAGGACCGCCAAGCCCCGGCAGGCCACCAGCGCCGCCAAGGCCGCCACCGCCCTTGCCGAACAGCGCACCCAGCCCCTTAAGCCCGCCCATCTTCTTGATCTGCTTCATCGCGCGCTCCATTTCCTGGTGCATCTTGAGCAGCTTGTTGACGTCCTGAACCTGCATTCCGGAACCCTTGGCGATGCGGATCTTGCGCTTGGCGTTGAGCAGTTCGGGGCGCGCGCGTTCCTTGGGAGTCATCGAACCGATGATCGCATCCATCCGCAGCAGCACCCGGTCATCCATGCCGCTGGCGTCCATTGCCGCCTTGGCCTTCTTCATGCCGGGCAGCATCCCGGCCAGTGCGCCAAGGCCGCCCATCTTCTGCATCTGGCGCAGCTGCTGGCGCAGGTCGTTCATATCGAACTGACCCTTGGCCATCCGCGCGGCCATCCGCTCGGCATCTTCCTCCTCGATCGCAGCGGCAGCGCGCTCGACGATCGAGACGACATCACCCATGCCAAGGATCCGGCCTGCCACGCGGCTGGGCTGGAATGCCTCAAGGGCGTCGAGCTTTTCGCCGGTACCGGCAAACTTGATCGGCTTGCCGGTGACTGCGCGCATCGACAGCGCCGCACCGCCGCGGGCATCGCCGTCCATGCGGGTCAGCACCACGCCGGTCAGCGGCACCTGGGCGGTAAAGCTCTGCGCAACGTTGACCGCGTCCTGGCCGGTCAGCGAATCGACCACCAGCAGGACTTCCTTGGGGGCCGAGATCGCGGCGACCGCCTGCATTTCGTCCATCAGCTGCTGGTCGACGTGGAGCCGGCCGGCAGTATCGAGCAGCAGCACGTCGATCGCCTGGAGCTTGGCCGCCTGTAGCGCGCGCGTGGCAATATCGACCGGCTGCTGGCCGGGGATGATGGGCAGGGTGGCAACGTCAACCTGCTCACCCAGCACCTTGAGCTGGTCCTGCGCAGCCGGACGGTTGACGTCCAGCGAGGCCATCATGGCCTTCTTGCCCTGCTTTTCCTTAAGCAGCTTGGCGAGCTTGGCGGTCGTGGTCGTCTTGCCCGAGCCCTGCAGGCCGACCATCATGATCACAACCGGCGGCGCGGCATTGAGATCGAGGCCGGGAACGTCATCGCCGCCGAGCATCTCGACCAGGGCATCGTTGACGATCTTGACGACCTGCTGCCCCGGAGTGACCGACTTCAGGACCGACTGGCCAACTGCCTGTTCGGTAACCGAATCGATAAAGCGACGGACAACGGGAAGCGCAACGTCAGCCTCGAGCAGGGCGATGCGCACTTCGCGCATGGCTTCGCGAACATCTGCCTCGTTCAGCGCACCGCGCCCACGCAGCTTGTCAAAGACGCTGCCTAGCCGGTCTGAAAGACTGTCGAACATTCGCTCATCAACCTCGAAACGCGAAAAAAGCCGGTGGGCGAAACCTCGCCGACCAGCTTGCCGCTCAAATACTCAAACTTCCGAACGATGGTGGAGCCTAGCGGGATCGAACCGCTGACCTCCTGCATGCCATGCAGGCGCTCTCCCAGCTGAGCTAAGGCCCCTTGACCATCATCCGACACACCCTGGGGGATGCGTCATTTCCCGCCCGGCTTGCGAGCGAGGCCGTCCCTCTAGTGGCGGCTCCCGCTCTTGGCAAGAGCGTTTTTGCGTCGATTAATTCTCGTCGCCGTCGTCGTCGCCGACGCCCACTCCAAGGTCATCGTCACCGCCCAGGTCGACGTCATTATCGGGCGAATCGCCGTCCTCGTCGATGTCCAGATCGGCATCGGCCAGGTCGACATCCTCGACCACTTCAACCTTTTCCTTCTGAACTTCTTCATAGGGAATCGGCTGCTTCGACTTGAGCACCGGATCGGGATGCCAGGCATAGCCGCATTCGATGCAGGTCACCGGGTCATCCTTGCCCAGATCGTAAAAGCGGGTGCCGCACTTCGGGCAGCCATGCTTGGCGCCCCATTCAGCCTTGACCATTTCAATTCCTCAGGTGCTGCCGGCTGCCTTGGCGACCGGCGGAAACTCTTCATACGTATTGGAGAGGAGCTACGCCTGCTCCAGCGCGGCGCGCGCCTTGCCATAGCACGGCGCGCCTGTCAAAGCGCCGCTGTCCCAAGCGCCTCGGAAAGCCCAAAAGTGTCTGACGCCGATTCCGCCCAGCCCACGCCGCGCCGCTTCCTGCCGACCGGCCCCCTGCGTGGCACGATCCGGGTTCCGGGGGACAAGTCGATTAGCCACCGCTCGATCATGCTGGGCGCCCTGGCCGTTGGCGAAACCCGGGTGACCGGCCTGCTGGAGGGTGAGGACGTACTCTCCACGGGAGCGGCGATGCGGGCCATGGGCGCTTCGGTTGAGCGGATCGCAGCTGGCGAATGGTCGGTTCACGGCGTGGGTGTCGGCGCGCTACTACAGCCCCAGGCCCCGCTCGACATGGGCAATTCCGGCACTTCCACGCGATTGTTGATGGGGCTGGTGGCCAGCCATCCGCTTACCGCGACCTTTATTGGCGATGCCAGCCTGTCGAAGC
>Ga0315900_10006915_pt1 | contig 15039 bp, 12 predicted proteins | sample LakEriMetagenome_FD_203521 | JGI IMG/M metagenome (GOLD analysis project Ga0315900, IMG submission 203521) | Freshwater fungal communities from buoy surface, Lake Erie, Ohio, United States - Buoy 12 MA114 | ecosystem: Environmental > Aquatic > Freshwater > Lake > Lake biofilm | place: USA: Lake...
CGATGTAGGCGCGTCCGAGCTCGTGGCCAACGGCAGCGTCAAGCTCAAGAGCGGCGTCAACATCGCGCAAATCAAGCCCAAGTCGGTCGTGCTCACCGATGGCACCGAGCTGGAGGCTGACCTCATCGTCTACGCCACCGGCTACGGCTCGATGAACCAGTGGCTGGCCGACCTGATCTCGCCCGAGGTGGCCAACAAGCTCGGCAAGGTCTGGGGCCTGGGCTCCGACACGCCCAAGGACCCCGGCCCCTGGGAAGGTGAGCTGCGCAACATGTGGAAGCCCACCAACGTGCCGCACCTGTGGGTGCAGGGCGGCAACCTGCACCAGAACCGCCACTACTCGCAGTTCATGGGCCTGCAGTTGAAGGCGCGCTACGAGGGCATTCCGACGCCGGTGTACGGGCAGGCGCAGGTGCATCACCAGCGATAGACGTACCCATCCAAGGGCGTTCCACTGATGCTGCTGCGGTTTCTGCCGCGGCAATCACCTCGGTGGTCAAGGACAGCAGGCGCGCAGGTGCGGGGACAATCCCACTTGCGCGCCTTGCCGTTTCGCCAATCTCGACGCCATGAATCCCCCCGCTCTGCACGAATCCCGCCTCCACAGCCTGCCTTTGATCGCCCGTGGCAAGGTGCGTGACAACTACGCGGTAGGCGCGGACCGGCTGCTGATGGTGGCCAGCGACCGCATCTCCGCCTTTGACGTGATCATGGGCGAGCCCATCCCGGGCAAGGGGGAGCTGCTCACGCGCGTGGCGCTGTTCTGGTTCGACCGGCTCTCGCACATCGTGCCTCACCACCTGACCGGCCAGGCGCCCGAAAGCGTGGTGGCGCCTGACGAGGTGGAGCAGGTGCGCGGCCGCTCCATGCTGGTCAAACGGCTCAAGCCCCTGCCCATCGAGGCGGTGGTGCGTGGGTATCTCGCAGGCTCGGGCTGGAAGGAGTACCAGGAAGGGGGCGCCGTGTGCGGCGTGCCGCTGCCGGCCGGACTGCGCAACGCCAGCCGTCTGCCCGAGCCCATCTTCACCCCCGCCACCAAGGCCGAGGCGGGCGAGCATGACGAGAACATCTCCTTCGAGCAGGCCGCGGCCATCGTGGGGGCCGAGCTGGCCGCCCGCGTGCGCGAGGTGTCGATCCGCCTGTACTCGGAGGCCGCGGCCTACGCCTTGGGCCGCGGCATCGTGATCGCGGACACCAAGTTCGAGTTCGGCCTGGACGAGCAGGGCACGCTCACGCTGATGGACGAGGTGCTGACGCCGGATTCCTCGCGCTTCTGGCCTTTGGAATCCTGGAAGGAAGGCGCCAACCCGCCCAGCTTCGACAAGCAGTACCTGCGCGACTGGCTGGAGCAGGCGCAGGTGGACGGCCGGCCCTGGAACAAGACGGCCCCGGCCCCGGCACTGCCGCCCGAGGTGGTGCAGGCCACGGCCGGGCGCTACCAGGCGGCGGCACGGGCGCTCCTCGGCGCCTGAAGCCCCCGGATCAGTGCAGCTTGACCCTCGGCTCGGTGCGGCGGGTGATCAGCCGGGCGGCCGAGCCCAGCGCGGTCTTCCACCAGCCGTGCAGGGCGAGCTCGTGCATCTTGTAAAGCGACAGGTACATGCCGCGGGCGAACAGGCCCTCGACCCAGAGGTTGCCGCCCACAAGTGAGCCCATGAGGTTGCCCACCGTGGAGTAGTGGCCCAGCGAGACGAGCGAGCCGAAGTCGCGGTAGCGCCAGGGCTCCAGCGGCGCGCCCCGCAGGCGGCGCTGGAGTTGCCGCACCAGGTGCGAGGCCTGCTGGTGTGCCGCCTGGGCCCGCGGAGGCACCTGCCCGGCACGGGCCCCGGGGCCGTCCCAGGCCACGGCAGCGCAGTCGCCGATGGCAAAGATGGACGGGTCGCGCGTGGTCTGCAGCGTGGGCCCGACCACCAGCTGGTTCAGCCGGTTGCTCTCCAGCCCGGCCAGGTCGCGCAGGAAGGGTGGCGCCTTCACGCCGGCCGCCCAGACCACCAGTTCGGCCGGGATGAACGCCCCGCCCTCGATCTGCACACCCTCGGCGTGCACCGCGCTCACCTTGGCGCTGGTGTGCACCTGCACCCCCAGACCCTGCAGCAGGCGGTGCGCGGCGCCCGATACGCGCTCGGGCAAGGCCGGCAGGATGCGCGGCCCCGCCTCGATGAGGTGGATGCGGATGTCGCGCTCCGGGTCGATGCGCTCCAGCCCGTAGCTCACGAGCGTGCGCGTGGCCTTGTGAAGCTCTGCCGCCAGCTCCACGCCCGTGGCCCCGGCGCCGATGATGGCCACCTGCAGCTGCGGCGGCCGCAAAGGTTCGGACTGCATGTGGGCCCGCAGGCAGGCATTCACCAGGCGCCGGTGGAAGCGCTGCGCCTGCTCGGGCGTCTCCAGCGAGATGGCGTGCTCGGCCACGCCCGGGGTGCCGAAGTCGTTCGTCTGGCTGCCCACGGCGATCACCAGGGTGTCGTAGGCCCGGCTGTAGCCCGGGGTGACGAGTTGACCGTCCTCGTCGAGCACCGGCCCGACGTGGACCAGGCGTCGATCCCGGTCCAGGCCGACCATCGCCCCAGTGCGGTAGCGGAAGCCATGCCAGTGCGACTGCGCCAGGTAGTTCGTGGCGTGGTCATGCACGTCGATGCTGCCAGCGGCGATCTCGTGCAGGTGCGGCTTCCAGAAGTGGGTGCGCGTCTTCTCCACCAGGGTGACGTGCGCGCGCCCGCGCTTGCCAAGGCGGTCGCCCAGACGGGTGACCAGTTCGAGACCGCCCGCGCCGCCGCCGACCACGACGATGCGGTGCACCTCGGGCTTGGCATCGCTGGGGTGGGCCTGGTCAGGAATCGGTATGGACATGTCGGGCCTCGGATCGTGATGGGCGGTCAGGCCCTGCTGACGGGGCCGGACTCGCGCGGGTCGGTTCAACTGTACGCAGTTCCTGTGCCAGGGCGCCGCCCCCAGTGGCATCATCGCCGGTCACACCTGGAGCCTCACATGAAGAAGATCGGCATGGTCGGCATCGGCCTGATGGGCCACGGCATCGCCACCAACCTGCTCAAGCATGGCCACGAGCTGGCGGTGCTGGACCACCCGGGCAACCAGCCGCTGGAGGCGCTGCGTGCGGGTGGCGTGCAAGTGACGTCCGACCTGGCCGCCCTGGCGGCGCGGTCTGAGGTGCTGATCCTGGTGCTGACGGGCTCGCCCGCTGTCGAGTCAGTGCTGACAGGGCCCGGCGGCGTGCTCCAGGGCCTGCGCCCGGGGACGGTCGTCATCGACTGCTCCACCGCCCTGCCCGCGTCCACCCAGCGTATGGCGCAGGCCGTGGGGGCGGCTGGCGGGCGCTTCCTGGACGCCCCCATGACCCGCACGCCGAAGGAGGCGGCAGAAGGCCGGCTGAACCTGCTGGTGGGCGGCGACGCGGTCTTGCTGGAGCAGTGCCGCTCGGTGCTGGCCTGCTTTGCCGAGAACATCACCCACGTGGGCCCAGTGAGTGCTGGCCACAGCATGAAGCTGCTGCACAACTTCGTGTCGCTCGGCATGGTGACGCTGCTGGCCGAGGCCGGGGCCTGCGCACAGCGCAGCGGCGTGGCGCCCGAAGCCTTCGTGGAGGTGCTGGCCAAGGGCGGCGGCGGTGGCATCGCGCTGGAGCGGCTCAAGCCCTTCCTGCTGGCGCAGGATGCTTCAGGCCTGCGCTTCTCGATCGCCAACGCGCAGAAGGACCTGGGCTACTACCAGACCATGGCGCAGGATGCCGGCGCCTACGCCGCGGTCGCTTCAGCCGTGCTGGCCACGCTGAACATGGGCGCCGAGCGCGCGCCTTCTGGCGCGTGGGTGCCGGAGTTGGTGCGGGTCTTGGGCGAAGCCTAGTCGGCGCGCGCTGGCCAGCCCGGCCGACCCAGCACCTCGTCGTTGTGTTGGCCAAGATTCGGCGCGGGAGTGCGCAGGCGGCCCGGCGTCTCGGCCAGCTTGGGCACGATGCCAGGCACCTTCAGGGGCCGGCCCTGCGCATCGGTCGTCTGCAGGATCATGTCGCGCGCCTGGTACTGCGGGTCGGCGGCGATGTCGGCCACGGAATAGATACGCCCCGCCGGCACCGCGGCAGCGTCCAGCGCCTGCAGGACCTGAGCGATCGGACGCTGCACCGTCCACGCGCCGATGGCCGCGTCGATCTCCGCCACGCGGGCTACGCGGCCCTCGTTGCGCGCCAGCCCCGGGTCATTCTCGAGGTCCGACCGACCGATGGCCCGCATCAGGCGGCGGAAGATGCTGTCGCCATTGCCCGCCACCAGCACGTAGGCGCCGTCGGCGCAGGCATACGCGTTGCTGGGCGCGATGCCGGGCAGCGCACTGCCCGCTGCGCCGCGCACTGCGCCGAAGGCGTCGTACTCCGGCAGCAGGCTTTCCATCACGTTGAACACGCTCTCGTACAGCGCCACGTCGATCATCTGGCCCTGTCCACCCTGGACTTCGCGGTGGCGCAGCGCCATCAGCACGCCCATGACGCCGTGCAATGCCGCCAGTGTGTCGCCAATGGACACCCCCACCCGCACCGGCACGCGCCCGGGTTCGGCGGTCAGGTGGCGCAAGCCCCCCATGGCCTCGCCCAGCACACCGAAGCCGGGCTTGCCGGCATAGGGCCCCGTCTGGCCGTACCCGGAAATGCGCAGCATGATGAGGCGGGGGTTGAGCGCATGCAGGGCGTCCCAGCCCAGGCCCCAGCCCTCCAGGGTGCCAGGCTTGAAGTTCTCGACCAGGACATCCGCCTCGGCCGCCAGGGCGCGCACGGCCGCCTGGCCCTCGGCCGTGCGCAGGTCCAGCGCCACCGAGCGCTTGTTGCGTGATTGCACCTCCCACCACACCGAGGTGCCTTCGCGCAGCAGACGCCACGTGCGCAGCGGGTCGCCACCTTCCACCGGTTCGATCTTGATGACGTCGGCGCCAAAGTCGGCCAGCGTCTTGGCGGCAAACGGGCCGGCGATCAGCTGGCCCAGTTCCAGTACCTTCAGGCCCTGCAAGGCATCCATGGCGACCTCCTCGTGCGAGTCCTGGCCCTTGATCAGGCACCGGTCTTGAGCGACGCCGCAGCACCGGTGAGCGCCGCCAGCGTGTCGGTGATGACGGCCGTGGGAATGCCGGCCAGATAGCCACGGAACCGACCTTTGGCCTCGAACTTCTCGCGAAATCGGGACTGGAAGAAGCGCTCTCCCAGGCGCGGCACGATGCCGCCGCCGATGTAGACCCCGCCCCGGGCCCCCAGCGTCAGCGCCACGTTGCCGGCGAAGCTGCCCAGCAGCGCACAGAAAAGGTCCAGTGTGCGCTCGCACAGCGGGTCCGCGCCCTGCACGCCGGCTTCGACAATCTGCGGCGTCGTGAGGTCCTGGGCTGGCACTCCTGCAAGGGCACACACCGCCCGGTACAGCACGGGCAGCCCTATGCCGGAGAGCAGACGCTCGGCCGACACGTGCTCGAAATCGCGCCGCACCTGCGCCAGCACCTGCGCCTCCTGCTCGTCGGTGGCGGCGAGCGTCGCATGCCCCCCTTCGCCGGGCAAGGCCGTCCACCCTTGTCGGGTCTGGACCAAGCCGGCCACACCGAGCCCGGTGCCCGGCCCGATCACGGCCAGCACCCCATGGGCACGCGGAACGGCGACGTGAGCGCGCAACTGGGCAGGCTGCAGGTGGGGCAACGACAGGGCCAGCGCCTCGAAATCATTGAGCAGGCGCAACTCCTCCAGGTCCAGCGACCGCATCAGCGCGTCCCGGGAAAAGCGCCAATGACTGTTCGTCAGTTCGACCCAGTCGCCCTCCAGGGCCGTGGCCAGGGCCCAGGCCGAGCGGCGCGGCCGGGGCGCGCCTTGACCATGGGGCAAGCGGGGCAAGCTCGCCAGGTACGCCGCCACGGCCTCGGAAGGGCCCGCGTGTTCGGCCACCGGCACCGTCCTGATGTACCTGACCGAACCCGATGGGTCGTCCACCCACCCGAAGCGCGCATTGGTGCCGCCCACGTCGGCCACGAGCCAGGGCAAGGCCAGCACGGGCTCATTGCCGAGGAAGACGTTGTCGCAGGGGATGTTGCTCGAGGAATTCATGATTTGCAACGTCAGGCGCAGTCGCGGAAGGAACGCAGAGCCAAGCCTCCAAACCAAAGCGCTCAGGTGGCGACTGGAGCCGGACGGCCCACCGCGTCAGATTTTCTCACCCAGCACCCGGACGCGCTGGTGTTCGACTTCCCGCTTGGGATGGGCGTCCGCCGGGATCAGGCGCAAGCGAGGCCGGGCCTAGTACTCCCCAATGTCCACCTTGAACGGCTCCTGCCGCAATACTCCAGGCCCGACCCTCTGCCTGCAGACACGAACCATTCGGGCTGCTCTGGAGCCATTCCGACAACGCGCAGCGTTTCCGAGGGAGTCAGGTCTGCGGTAGCAGAGGCCAGGATGGCGAACGAAGCTCGCCTCGAATCGCGAATTGTCCACCCCAGGGAGATGGGCGGAGAGCAGACAAAGGCCCCGCGGGCCTGCTCGAACGGATTCAGACTTGAAGAGCCAACCACTCGAACCGTTTCTGTTCCTCTGTAAGCGTCACGTCGGGGTCGATCAGCACCAGCTTGGTCGTAAATTCCTTCATGGGCGGCGACAGTCGCTCACGCAATTGGGCCTTCACCACTGCCTTGTCTTCCAGAACCCGCAGTGACTCCACCATGATCTGGAACTCTTTTAGGCCTGCCCCCAAGTCCCTGGTCTTGAGAAACACCTTGGAGTCAGAACCCAACAGATTGGAAGGAGTCTGCCGAATCTTGGCTTTGTGGTGATCGGTCAGCTCCACATCGAGATCCAACGGTAGACGTCATGCTCATCAGACTCTTGACCACTTGCAGGCTGCACTGACGCTCGGAGGAGCTAGTACTCTCTGGCCACAAAGCGAAAGCGCTTGTGTTCTTCCGTGAGGGTGAACTGAGGATCGATCAGCAACACCCTGACCCGGCGCCCTTCCAACGGGCGTCTCAGTCGATCGATCAGCGCTGCCTGGGTAACGAGTTTTTCGGACAGCACCCGGGGCGACTCCACCATGATGTGGGTCGTGGGTGCGCCACTGGCAGAAGGCCTCTCGCGGATGAATATCCGGCAATCGGCCCCCAGCAGAAAAGATACGATCTGCCTGATCTGGGCGACTTCAGATTTTGTCAGCCGGTTCGTGCTCGGACCGGACAATTGGGCAGCCAGGGTGTTCCACTGCGTGTCTTGCAGCGCGGTCTGCCAACCGGTCTCAGTGGGTCGCTTGTCCATCTGGTACTCCAGCCCGCCTTCACACGGCCGCCCGCTGGCTCAATCCCTCCAGCACAAAACTCACTTCTACAGAATGCTCTGAATTGTCTCGCAAACCAGACAAGTCTGTGACTCACCGAAAAGCTGCAAATTTGCGCAGGAGCAGTTTCAGGCTGGCAACATCAGCGGAAACGTAACGCCTTGCCCCACGCCTATGGGACCAAGTTCTCCGGCGCCGAGACAGGTTACGGCCCGGCCGCCCTGGACGGGGCCTCGGTTGAGCACATTCGCGTGCCCAGCCCGGCGTGCGTGCTCATCGGTCTGGAATTAAGACCTGGCTAGTATTCCATTGCAACGAAGCGAAAGCGCTTGTGCTCCTCAGTCAGAGTGAACGAGGGATCGATGAGCAGCACTCGGGTGCGGCGCCCTTCCAGGGGGTCCTGCAAGCGCTCTATCAAAGCTTTCTGCGCCGAAAGCCGGTCCGGAAGGACACGAACGCACTGGACCATGATGTGAACGGTGCCGGCGCCCTCTCCCGAGGTCTTCTCGCGAATGAAGATGCGCGAATCCGGCCCGAACAGGAAGGAGACGATCTGCCGGACCTGGCGGATCTCAGCCTGGCCCAGGCGTGCAGAGTTCGACCCCGCTGGCGGCCCGGAAAGGGAGCGCCAGCTGGTGTCGTTCAGCAGGCCCTGCCAAGTGGTATCCGTCGGTTTGGTCACCATGCGGTTTTCTGGAGATCCTGTGCTGCGCAGCGTTTGCGTGCGTGTCGACCACATAAGCTCTGGCCTTGCGAAATCCGGCCTTGAAGTCTGCCGGACTGCCTGGATGTCGTCATTCCCCTAAAAGTTACAGACTCACCAGCTTGAAGCACGGGTTAGCGCCGTGTCTGAATGGCGGCCAGACAGTGCCGGTGAGTAGATAATGGGGGTATCCGAGGAGCGTTGCAATGGCGCTTTGGCCATTTCCAGGCCGACAGCACACATCAGGCTCGGATTCGTGTGACTTAGTTCACGGCAAAAGAAATAGGCCGTGTGACAGACAACGGCGCTCACTCACCCGAACCCCGCGTGATTGAGCCCGCCCATGCACACGATACCCGCCCCCGCCCCCGCGACAACCCGCACTTCCGCGACACAGACGTCGTCCACGTCCAGGTCCTCCGAGGCCGCACCCGTGCAGCCCATGCGCCTGTCCGGCCTGGAGCCCGTGCTGATCGGCCAGGGGTCGCTCTTCGTCAACATTGGTGAGCGCACCAATGTCACCGGCTCCAAGGCCTTCGCCCGGATGATCCTGAACGGCGACTTCGAGCAGGCCCTGGCCGTGGCGCGCCAGCAGGTGGAAAGCGGCGCCCAGATCATCGACATCAACATGGACGAGGCCATGCTCGACAGCAAGGCCGCCATGGTGCGCTTCCTGAACCTGATCGCCGGCGAGCCCGAGATCGCGCGCGTGCCGATCATGATCGACTCCTCGAAGTGGGAGGTGATCGAGGCGGGCCTGAAGTGCATCCAGGGCAGGGGCATCGTCAACTCGATCTCGCTGAAAGAGGGCGAGGCCGAGTTCAAGCGCCAGGCGACTCTCGTGCGCCGCTATGGCGCCGCGGCCGTGGTGATGGCCTTCGACGAGAAAGGCCAGGCCGACACCTTCGCGCGCAAGACCGAGATCTGCTCGCGCGCTTACAGCATCCTGGTGGACGAGGTGGGCTTCCCGCCCGAGGACATCATCTTCGACCCCAACATCTTCGCCATTGCCACCGGCATAGAGGAGCACGACAACTACGCGGTGGACTTCATCGAGGCCACGCGCTGGATCAAGGCGAACCTGCCCGGCGCCAAGGTCTCGGGCGGGGTGTCCAACGTGAGCTTTTCCTTCCGCGGCAACGAGCCGGTGCGCGAGGCCATCCACACCGTGTTCCTGTACCACGCCATCCGCGCCGGCATGGACATGGGCATCGTCAACGCCGGGATGATCGGCGTCTACGACGACCTGGAGCCGGTACTGCGCGAGCGCGTGGAAGACGTGGTGCTGAACCGTACGCCCGCCTGGAAGGCGGGCGAGCCGCACGCCAGCGCCAGCGAGCGCCTGATCGATATCGCAGAGAGCGCCAAGGGCGCGGCCAAGGACGACTCAGCCCGCCTGGCCTGGCGCGCGGGCACGGTGGACGAGCGCCTGAGCCACGCGCTGGTGCACGGCATCACCGAGTTCATCGTCGAGGACACCGAGGCTGCCTGGCAGCGCGTCCAGGCCGAGGGTGGCCGCCCGCTGCACGTCATCGAAGGCCCGCTGATGGCCGGCATGAACGTCGTAGGCGACCTGTTCGGCGCGGGCAAGATGTTCCTGCCCCAGGTGGTGAAGAGTGCGCGCGTGATGAAGCAGGCCGTGGCCCACCTGCTGCCTTACATCGAGGCCGAAAAGCGCGCCCTGGTAGACGCGGGCGGCGAGGCCAAGGCCAAGGGCAAGATCGTCATCGCGACCGTCAAGGGCGACGTGCACGACATCGGCAAGAACATCGTTGCCGTGGTCCTGCAGTGCAACAACTTCGAGGTCGTGAACATGGGCGTGATGGTCCCGTGCCAGGACATCCTCGAGAAGGCCAAGGTCGAGGGCGCCGACATCATCGGACTCTCAGGCCTGATCACCCCCAGCCTGGAGGAGATGCAGCACGTGGCCGCCGAGATGCAGCGCGACGAGCATTTCCGGCTGAAGAAGATCCCGCTGCTGATTGGCGGGGCCACCACCAGCCGCGTGCACACCGCCGTGAAGATTGCGCCGCACTACGAGGGCCCCGTGGTCTATGTGCCCGATGCCTCACGCAGCGTGGGCGTGTGCTCGGACCTGCTCTCCGACGAGCGTGCCAAGGCCTACATCGCCGAGCTCAACGCCGAGTACGAGCGGGTGCGTCAGCAGCACGCGAACAAGAAGGTCACGCCCCTGGTCAGCCTGGCCGCGGCGCGCGCCAACAAGACGCCCGTCGACTGGGCCGCCTACACCCCGCCCAAGCCCCGCTTCATCGGCCGCCGTGTGCTGAAGAACGTGGACCTGGCCGAGATCGCGGCCTGCATCGACTGGGGCCCCTTCTTCCAGACCTGGGACCTGGCCGGCCCCTTCCCGCAGATCCTGCGCGACGAGGTGGTGGGCGCGGAGGCGCAGCGCGTCTTCAGTGACGGCAAGCGCATGCTGCAACGTCTGATCGAAGGCCGCTGGCTGCAGGCCAATGGCGTCTTCGCGCTGCTGCCGGCCAACACGGTGGACGACGACACGGTCGAGGTCTACGCCGACGAGTCACGCGAGCAGGTGATGCTGCGCTGGTCACCGCTGCGCATGCAGACCGAGCGGCCGATGGTGGACGGCGTGAAGAGGCAGAACCGCTGCCTGGCCGACTTCGTCGCGCCCAAAGCAGGACCGGGGGCCAAGCCTGACTACCTCGGCCTCTTCGCCGTCACCGCCGGCCTGGGCGTGGAGAAGAAAGAGCGCCAGTTCATCGCCGACCACGACGACTACTCGGCCATCCTGCTCAAGGCCCTGGCCGACCGCCTGGCCGAGGCCTTCGCCGAGCGGCTGCACCAGCGCGTGCGCACCGAGTTCTGGGGCTACGCGCCAGACGAGGCGCTGAGCAATGAGGCGTTGATTGCCGAGCAGTACCGCGGCATCCGCCCCGCCCCCGGCTACCCCGCCTGCCCCGACCACCGCGTCAAGGCGCAGATGTTCGAGGTGCTCAAGGCGGCCGAGATTGGCATGGGCCTGACCGAAAGCTTGGCCATGACGCCAGCGGCCAGCGTCAGCGGCTTCTACCTGGCGCACCCGGATGCGACCTACTTCAACGTCGGCCGCATCGGTGACGACCAGATCGCCGACTGGGCCAGGCGCATGGCGATGGAGGAGGCGGAGGCGAGGAGGGGGTTGGCGGCGGTGGTGTGAGGTGTGCACGCCAGCCGCACCAGTGCCCTGTCCAGCGCATGCACAAGCAGGCGTGCGCGTGTCGTGCTGGAGTAACGCTGCCCCGCCTCGAGGATGATGTCCTTGCAATCGCCGTCGTGCGTGAGCCAGAGGCTGCCCTGAGTGCACTCCACGGTGACGCCCATGGGGTCGAGCACAACCAGCGTGGCGTTCTTGTGCAGCGGCTGGCTGGACGTCCCTGCCGGGGCGACGGGCCCGAGGGTGGCGGCGGGGGCAGGGACGCGTTGAAACCAGGGGGTGAGTGCGAGGTTCATCGGGATCTCCATCGGTGAGTGCTGACGATGGAGTCAGTGTCGACCGCGCGCCTGGCCGGCGGTCCTGTGCGGATCACGGTATCGGGGACTGACGGCTACGGTATGGATACCGTAGCGCGCAGCTTCACCCCTGCAGCCAGCCTCGCTGCGAAGCGGCGTGCACGGCCTCGGCACGGGTGGCGCAGCCCAACGCGCGCAAGGCGCCGGCCACGTGCATCTCGACCGTGCGCGGGCTCAGGCCGAGCGCGCGCGCTACCTCTTTGTCCGTGCGGCCAGCCGCCACTAGGCGCAACACCTCACGTTGCCGGGGCGTCAGATGCGGGGCCTGTTCGGGCGCTTCGGGCTCACCCAGAAAAGCCCGCACCTCGCTCTCCAGGCGCGGCCAAGCTTCGTCATCGGCCAGGGGCACATGGTTGTCGCCCGGCAGCGGCACCAGCCGCGAATCGGGGATGAGCGAGGCCAACCGCCGACCCTGGTCGAAGGTGACCACCTGATCCCCGCTCACGTGCAGGACGAGCGTGGGGCAGGCCACCTGCCGGGCGTGCTCGCGCACGTCCATGGAGAACATCACTCGCATGCAGCGCGCAGCCATCTCGGGCTCGGCCGTCAGGTTCGAATACGCGTCGAAGGCGTCCTGCACCTCTGCCGAGGCCCTGGGGAAGAATTTCGCGACGAATACGCGACGCAGCGCCGGCGACGCACGCCCCCAGCCCAGTTCGACGAGCTTGATCAGTGTCTCGGCCTCCTCCAGCACGCGTGGGGCGGGGTCTCTTGCACTGAAGTAAGAGGTGGTGAAGCCGCCCAACAAGATCAGGTGCGAGACCCTGTCGGGGTGCCTTCGGGCGTAGTCCACCGCAATGGCGGCACCCTGCGAGATGCCCAGCAAGGGGAGGCGTTCCAGGCCCAGCGCGTCGACCACGGTCTCCAGGTCCTGCACCCAGGCCTGGGCCGAGACTTCCTGCACGCGCCGGGAGGACAGGCCGCAACCGCGCATGTCGTAGGTGACGTAGGTTCGGCCGCGGCTGAGTTCCTCAATCCAGTGCCTGGCGTGGGGGCTGACGGGGTCGCGTTCGACATGCGTGAGCCAGGTCGCGACCTTGACCAGGGGCGGTCCGGCGCCATACAGGGCCATGGCCAGCCGCACGCCATCCGGCGTGGTGCAGAAGCGGATGTCTTGCCGGACGGCCATGGCAAAAGAGTGTGCCATGCAGTCCTGGTGCGCCGGGCGGCCTGGCTGCTTCGCTGGGGTCTGGCGATAGACTCATTCCGATCATCGGCGTCGCGTCGCTGACATGGGAGGGTGCATGACCGAGCTTGAGCGATTCCTGACTGCGCGGGACTTCCTGCTCGCACACCCCACCGACCTGGACGCGGCCTGCGCCGGTTTTGCATGGCCACAGCTGGAACAGTTCAACTGGGCCATCGACTATTTCGACGCCGTTGCGCGCGACAACGATGCGCCCGCGTTGCACATCCTGGAGGAGTCCGGGGCCGAGGCTCGGCTGAGCTACCGGGAGTTGTCCCGTCGGTCTTCGCAGGTCGCGGCCTTTCTGACGGGCCTGGGCGCGACGCGAGGTGACCGTGTCCTGCTGATGCTCGGCAACGAGGTGCCGCTGTGGGAGACGAATCTGGCCGCGATCAAGGCCGGCATCGTGGTCATCCCCGCCACACCCTTGCTGTCGGGCGCCGACCTGGCCGACCGCATGTCGCGGGGCCAGGTGCGCTGGGTGGTCACCAACGCCACCGGGCGCGCGCGCATCGGCGAACTGCCGTCCGAGGCGACCGCAGGCGTGGGGCTGATCCTGGTCGGGGCTGACGCCGTGGCACCTGCAGGCTGGATCGACTACAACGACTCGCATGCCGCGCCCGCCGCCTTCGCGCCGGCGCAAGCCTGTGGCGTGGGCGACCCGCTGCTGGAGTACTTCACCTCCGGCACCACGGCGCAGCCCAAGCTGGTGCGTCACACGCGCCAGAGCTACCCCGTGGGGCACCTGTCGACGATGTACTGGCTGGGGCTGCGGCCCGGCGACGTGCACTGGACGGTGAGCTCACCCGGCTGGGCCAAGCACGCCTGGAGCTGCTTCTTCGCGCCCTTCAACGCCCAGGCCTGCGTGTTCATCTACAACTACACGCGCTTCAACGGCCCGAAGATCCTGGAGGCGCTGGTGGCCCGGGGCGTGAACACCTTCTGCGCGCCGCCCACGGTCTGGCGCATGCTGATCCAGGAAGACCTCAAGCGCTGGCCGGTTGTGCTGCGGGAGGCCATCTCGGCGGGCGAACCGCTGAACCCCGAGGTCATCGAGCAGGTGCGCGGGGCCTGGAACCTGGTGATCCGCGACGGCTACGGGCAGACCGAGACCACGGCCCAGGTGGGCAACAGCCCCGGCCAGCGGCTGAAGCCGGGCTCGATGGGGCGGCCACTGCCCGGCTACCGCATCGTGCTTCTGGATGCTGACGGTCAGCCCGCCGACGAGGGCGAGCTGTGCATCGACCTGTCCGCCCAAGCGCTGCCGCTGATGGAGGGCTACGCCGACGATGCGGCCAAGACGGCCGAGGCCATGCGCGACGGGTATTACCACACCGGCGACGTCGGGCAGCGTGATGCCGAGGGCTACATCACCTACGTGGGCCGCGCCGACGACGTGTTCAAGGCCTCGGGCTACCGCATCAGCCCCTTCGAGCTCGAGAGCGCGCTGATCGAGCACCCCGCGGTGGCCGAGGCCGCGGTGGTGCCCTCGCCCGACCCGGTGCGCGGCTTCGTGCCCAAGGCCTACCTGATCCTGGCGCCGGGCCACTCACCCGATGCGGTGACGGCCAGGGCGATCTTCGGCTTCCTGCGCGAACGCGTGTCGCCGTACAAGATGGTGCGGCGCATCGAGTTCTCGGACCTGCCCAAGACCATCAGCGGCAAGATCCGCCGCGTGGAGCTGCGCGCTCACGAAAAGGGCCGGCCCGCCAGCGGGCCGCGCAACGCGCAGGAGTTCCTGGAGGAATCCTCGCGCTGACCAAACAGTGCCTGCGCCGCCCATGAGCCTGATCTGGCCCCAACATCTGTGGTGGATGCTCGTCCTGCCCCTGCTGGTGGCGGCCTACCTGTGGCTGCTCGGGCGGCGCGTGCGCGTGCCGCTGCGGCTGAGCAGCATCGCCGTCGCACGTCAGGCGCAGGGAGGTGCATGGCGGCGGCACGTCCCGCCGGCGCTCTTCTTCGTGGCGCTGGCCATACTGCTGCTGGCCTTCTGCCGCCCCGTGGGCACGGTCACGCTGCCCGGCACCACCTCCACCATCCTGCTGGCGATGGACGTGTCCTTGAGCATGCGCGTGACCGACGTCAGCCCCTCCCGCATGGTGGCGGCGCAGGAGGCCGCCAAGGGCTTTCTGCAGGACCTGCCGCGCGATGTCGACGTGGGGCTCATCACTTTTGCGGGCACGGCCCAGGTCGCGCAACGGGCCACGCGCGACAGGCCCTCGCTGGTGTCGGCGATCGACGGCATCCAGATGCAGCGCGGCACGGCCATCGGCAGCGCCATCGTGGTGTGCCTGGCCGAGCTGTTCCCCGAACACGGCATCGACCTG
>Ga0315900_10006917_pt1 | contig 15038 bp, 10 predicted proteins | sample LakEriMetagenome_FD_203521 | JGI IMG/M metagenome (GOLD analysis project Ga0315900, IMG submission 203521) | Freshwater fungal communities from buoy surface, Lake Erie, Ohio, United States - Buoy 12 MA114 | ecosystem: Environmental > Aquatic > Freshwater > Lake > Lake biofilm | place: USA: Lake...
CACCTGATGGCAGAACTTCACGGAGTCAGGATCACCACCGTGCTCGCCGCAGATGCCCAGCTTGATGTCAGGGCGGGTGCTGCGGCCTTTTTCGATGGCGGTCTTGATGAGCTGGCCGACGCCGGTGGTGTCCAGCGTGGCAAAGGGGTTCTTCTTGAAGATTTCGTTCTCCGTGTAGGGCATCAGGAACGAGCCCATGTCGTCACGGCTGATGCCGAGGGCGGTCTGGGTCAGGTCATTCGTGCCGAAGGAGAAGAACTGGGCGGTCTGGGCGATCTCATCCGCAGTCAGGGCGCCGCGGGGAACCTCAATCATGGTGCCGACCATGTAGTCGAACTTCACCTTTTTCTCGGCCATGACGGCCTTGGCGACCTTGTGAATGATCTCCACCTGGAGGTCGAGCTCCTTCTTGAATCCGACGAGAGGCACCATGACCTCAGGCTTCACCTTGATTTTCTTCATCGCCACATCGGCGGCGGCCTCAAAGATGGCACGGGCCTGCATGGCGGTGATTTCCGGATAGGCGATGCCGAGACGGCAGCCACGGTGGCCGAGCATCGGGTTGAACTCGTGCAGGGCGGCCACACGGCTCTTCACCTTGTCGACGGACACACCCATCTTCTTGGCAAGGTCGGCCTGGGCGGCCGCTTCATGCGGAACGAATTCGTGAAGGGGCGGGTCAAGCAGACGGATGGTGGCAGGCAGACCGTTGAGGGCCTCAAAGATGCCGGTGAAATCCTCACGCTGATAAGGAAGGAGCTTGGCAAGAGCCTTCTCACGGTCGGCGACGTTGTCGGCGAGGATCATCTCGCGGACGGCGTCGATGCGGTCGCCTTCGAAGAACATGTGCTCCGTGCGGGTGAGGCCGATGCCCTGGGCGCCGAACGCAATGGCGTTTTCGGTCTGCTCAGGGTTGTCGGCATTGGTGCGGACCTGGAGGCGTGACACCTTCGAGCACCAGCTCATCAGCTGCTTGAAGTTCTTGAACTTCTCAGTCGCCTGGGCGGCGTGGTCGCTGTGAAGAAGGCCGGTAACGATGGAGGAGGGACCGGTCTTGATCTTGCCGCCATAGATCGTGCCGGCGGTGCCGTCGATGCTGAGACTGTCCTTGCCTTCCTTGAAGACCTGGCCGGCGATGGTGACGGTCTTCTTGTCGTAGTCGATTTCGACGGCGCTGGCGCCGCAGATGCAGACCTTGCCCATCTGGCGGGCAACGAGGGCCGCGTGGGAGGAGACACCACCCTTGGCGGTCAGGATGCCCGCGGCGGCAATCATGCCGCGAAGGTCTTCCGGAGAGGTTTCGTTGCGGACCAGCAGCACGGTTTCACCAGCCTCGGCGGCGGCGGCGGCGCGGTTGGCATTGAGGTAGATGATGCCGGAGGCGGCGCCGGGACCGGCGGGCAGGCCTTTGGCAAGCTCCTTGGCCTTCTTGACTTCAGAGACGTCGAAGTCAGGGGCAAGAAGCTGCTCAAGCTGGTCGGCCGGGTTGCGCAGGATGGCGGTTTCCCAGTCGATGAGCTTCTCCTTCACCATGTCCATGGAGAACTTCAGGGCGGCGGCGGCCGTGCGCTTGCCGTTGCGGGTCTGCAGCATGAACAGCTTGCCCTGCTGGATGGTGAACTCGACGTCCTGGACGTCCTTGAAGTGCTTCTCGAGGATCTGGCGGACCTTCATGAGCTCGGCGAAGGCCTTGGGCATCTCCTTCTCAAGCTGGGCGACAGGCTCAGGCGTGCGGACGCCGGCCACCACGTCTTCACCCTGGGCGTTGATGAGGAATTCACCGTAGAATTCGTTGACGCCGTTGGCGGGGTTGCGGGTGAAGGCAACACCGGAGCCGGAGTCATTGCCGGTGTTTCCATACACCATGGCCTGGACGTTGACGGCGGTGCCCCACTCATGCGGGATGTTGTACTTGCGGCGGTAGACGATCGCACGGTCGTTCATCCACGAGCCGAAGACGGCGCCGGCGGCGCCGCGCAGCTGGTCCCAGGGATTGTTGGGGAACACCTTGCCGGTGCGCTCCTTGACGAGGGCCTTGAAGCGCTTCACGAGCTCCTTCTGGTCTTCGGCGCTGAGGTCGCTGTCGATGATGTCCTTGTGATAGATCTCGTGCTTGTAAGACTCGATGACGGTCTCGAAGGGCTCGTGGTCCTCTCCTTCGCGCTTCTGCACGCCGAGAACGACGTCACCGTACATCTGGATGAAGCGGCGGTAGCAGTCCCAGGCGAAACGCTCGTTGTTGGTCGCCTTGACCAGCGACAGGACGGTTTCGTCGTTGAGGCCTAGGTTCAGGATGGTGTCCATCATGCCCGGCATCGAATCGCGGGCGCCGGAACGGACGGCGACCAGCAGGGGCATGCCCTTGGCGTCACCAAACTTGCAGCCCATGATCTTCTCCATCTTGGCGACGCCTTCCTCCATCTGCTTCTGAAGCACGGAGGGATAGGTGCGCTTGTTGTCGTAGAAGTAGGTGCAGACTTCCGTGGTGATGGTGAACCCGGGAGGCACCGGCAGGCCGATGCGGCTCATCTCAGCAAGGTTTGCCCCTTTGCCACCAAGCAGCGCCTTCATGGAGCCATCACCATCCGCTTTTCCTGCTCCGAAGGAATAAACGTACTTCACTGCCTTGCTGCTCGTGCTCGCTGCTTTTGCCATAGATGTGGGGTTGATAACCGGCTTGATGTTTTTTTGTTTGGATTAGGCGCCGATAATTATCCTTCGATTATAGGATGCAAGCACAAGTTGACAATCAAAACTTCAGCCGTGCAAAGGCTCTCTCACATGAGCTCATCCAGACGACGTCCCGATGTTTGGTGTCGGGACTCTTGACGAAAGGGCCTCGTTTATGATTTAAGCGGATAACGCTTTGAGATGATTCATGAGCCGTCCAGATGCCGGCGCATGACGACTGAAGCAGCCACCCCCCGCAACAAACCATGAAAACAACATCCACATTCATTCATCCCGCCAGGCGAGGATTCACGCTCGTTGAGCTGCTCGTCGTCATCGTCATCATCGCCATCCTCGCCTCGCTGGCCGTTCCCGTGACCAACAAGGTCATGCAGATGGCGAACACGACGCGCATCAAGGCCGTCATGAAGGACCTGCAGGTCGCCGTCGGCCACTATCGCACGGAATACAACCGCTTCCCGGTCGACCTCAGCGGATCGAGCGGCGGCGATGACATCGACCCCATCCTCACCAACGGCACCACCAACTTCATCAACGTGCTGATGGCAATGACGAACCCGAGCGAGCCGTCCAACATGAACCCCCGAGGCATCAAGTTCATCGACCTTCAGATTGCGAAGAACGGCAGCTCCTTCGGCATTGTCGATCCAAGCGGCGGCACCGGCAACGGCGGCAATGTGCAGCTCGTGGACATCTGGGGAATGCCCTATTACGTGATGCTGGACACCAACCTCGACAACCGCATTCAGAACCCGGACGCAAGCAACGTTGACCAGCGCATCTCCTCGAGGGCGCCGCAGTTCCTGCCGGCCAGCACCGGCGTGCAGTGCCTCGGGCCTGACAAGATCCTCAACACCAAGGATGACATCGTTTCCTGGCGCTGACCTGACTCAACCATCATCCGCAAGGTCTGACAAAAAAACCCCTCCCGGAACCCGGGAGGGGTTTTTGATTCTCTGCCAGGGCTTTCCGCTCAGTTCTTGCTCCCGGCTTCGGCCTTCTCGGGAAGCGAGGGTACGGAAACAGGGGGGGTGGTCACACTGATGGGCTTCGAGGCGGCGGCCGCCGGATTGGGGGCCGAAGCGCCGGCCGCAGGCTGGGGGGCGGATGCCGCCGGCTTCGCGGACTCCGACGCCTTGGGCACTTCCAGCTTCACGATTTCACCGCGCTTCTTCAGCAGGTTGTTGACGGTGTATTCGCTGACCTCATAGACCCAGCCGGCGAACTTCTGCTCCTTCGCCAGCTTCTCCTCGCGGGACTTCTTGTCGGCGGCAAAGGCTTCATCCGCCTTCTTCTTGTCCTCCTCCTTTTCATCCTTCACCGGGGCGCGCGACTTGGGAATGTCGGCGGCGACGTTGACGCTCATGTGGTACTTGTCGCCGCCGTCCTTGCTCTGCTTGGCGACCTGGATGTCATAGGTGAAGCCGTCGAAGGTGGTGATTTTCACCTTCGTGGCGTCCTTGAGCAGCTCGGCGGCCTTCTCCTTCGGACTGACGTCGTTGAAGCTGGGCGAGGACAGCAGGCTGCTGGCCGTGATCTTGGAATTGTCCAGGGACTCGGTGGCCTGGCTGGTCACGAGCACGAAGTCGGTGTCCGAGTCCTTGGCCCGGTTGATCGTCCAGGAATCATCAGCCTTGGGGGCGGTGACGGCGATCTCCTTGATCTTCTGCACGTCGATGAAGGACTTGTCGATCCAGTTCTCGGCCTTGGCCTCCAGGTCAAAGAAGGTGTTGCCCACCTGCCAGATCGTTTCGCCGTCCTCGATCGTGCGCACCAGCCGCTGGCTGGTGCCGCCCATCATCGGGTTGGGGTTGTTCGTGCCGGAGATGTCGGTGTTGTCGCCCAGGATGAGCGTGGCCAGCGCCTTGTCGGCGCCGTCCTTCATCTCGACCTGCGTGCCGATGCCCTCGGCGCCGTCGCCCGGGGCCTTGAGCTTGTTCTTGGCCCAGGCGGACTTGCCGATCTGCACCTTGCTGGAGATCTTCTGCTCGCGCAGGTCACTCATGGTGGTGCTGAGCTTGTCCATGGATGCGGGGTAGCCTGAGCGCTCAGCGACCACCGCGGATTTCAGGTCATCGCTGACCGTGATGGTCACGGTGTTCTTGTCATCCTTGAGGATGAACTTGCGCAGGGCCTCGACGCGCAGGCCGGGCAGCAGGTACTCCCGCTGCCTCACGCCGCGCGTGGCGGCGGTGTTGAGGGTCTTGTTCTGCTCGTTCTGGTAATAGACGGCAAAACCGATGAGGCCGCCAAGGACGACCAGGAGGATAAGAAGCTTCTTCATGGCTGATGAATCAGGTTGAGGTTCTCTCAGAAGGCCGGGTCAGATGGCGGCGGTGGCGGCGCGGCGGCGGATCGCCAGGGTGAGGCCGACGGCCACGACAAGCAGCGGCACGCCAAAGACGTTCAGCAGGGTGATGATGTTCTGGGTGAAGTCGATGTCCTTGTTCTGGTCCTTTTTGATCTCACGGATCTCACGCTTGATCTGGGTCTGCTTGTCCATGAGCTCCTGGAGCTTCTTGATCTGGGCGGGGTCGACCAGCTGGCCGTTTTTCACGCGCAGCGGCCCCATGTCGGCCGCGATCTTGTCCATCTCCGCCTGCTTCTGGGTCAGGCTGGGGCGGAACTTCTTCTCCACGTTTTCACGCAACTCGTCCATCTTGGCAAACGGACGGCGGGTGCTGGCGCGGCTGCGGACCTGCAGAAGGTCGCCACCGCCGCTGAGGATTTCCACGGTGTTCAGGAACATCGGCAGGTTGCCGTCGACGGCGACCAGGCCGCCGGTCATCGGGTCCTGCTGGACAGTGAAGGCGTCGTACATCATGTCGGCGTCAGCAAAGACGACGACCACGCCTTCGGCGTTCTGGGATTCCAGGATGGTGCCATCCGTGGGCTTGGCGGGTTCGGCGGGCTTGGCCTCGTCTTTCTTGGCCTCTTCCTTCTTCGGTTCAGCCGCAGGAGCTGGGGCCGGTGCAGGAGCTGGAGTGACTGCGGCAGGGGTCGCGCTGGTCTTGGGCGCGCTGGCGTCGTCCTGGGCACCGCCGCCCTCGGGCTTGGCCTCGGCAGGAGCCTTGGGCTTGCCGCCCGGGAAGGCGGTCTTGAACTTGCCCTTCAGCATGACGGCGAGGGTCTGCTTCTTGCCGCTGGCGTTGAAGTTGGAGACCGGCTCGCGCAGCAGCTTCTCGGCCGTGGTGTTGTCGATGAGCTCGCTGGCCTCGGAAGAGGCGGCGAGGACGGTGGCATTGATGCCATCCTTGCCGACCACGTCGAGGGTGCCGCTCATCATAAACAGCAGGCTCTGCAGGTCGGCGGTGATGCGCTCCTGCTTGTTGAGCGCCTCGCTGGGCAGCCGAAGGGCGACCGGGGTCTGGCGGCCCATGAGCTGCGTGCGGTAGTTCACGTCGGCGACGATGTCTGCCTTGTTATACGTGAGGCCCCAGGCTTTGAGGAGGTTGGGCAGGTCGGAGGTGGGGTTGACCACGCCTCCGGGCTGGCCGGTCATCGGATTCTGCTGGCCGCTGTAGACACGCTGGGCCACGAGGCACTGCGGATCGACAAGGGCGACGACCTGGCCGCCCTTCATCAAATACTGGTCGATCGCATACTCGGCCTGCTCGGTGATGTCGGCCGGATGCACGACGACGAGCACGCTGACATCGCTGTCGATGCTGGTGGCGCTCATCTGGACCTCACGCACTTCATAATCCATGCGCAGCCGCTGGATCAGCACCCAGGGCTGCTGACCCTGCTGGCGCTGGAAGGGGAACATGGGGGAGCCGATGATCGGCATGGAGCTCATGACACCGACGACGGTCTTCTTCTCCTTGGACACCTTCTGGATGGCGCGGGCGACATTGTATTCGAGCGCGGTCTCCTCGTTCGGGTTGAGGAAAGGCAGCACCTCCTTCTGCTTGGCGCACTGGATGGCAAGGCCGAGGTAGACGTTGTCTCCGTCGGTGTTCACCGGCACGCCCTGGATGTCATCCTCGCGGGCCTTGTCCTCGTCCTCGGTGTTGGGGTTCGGCGCCATCTTCTCGAGGATGACCTTGCCCTTGGCGGCCTTCTGGAACTCGAGGATCAGGTCCTGCACCGTGCGCGAATGCGTCTTCAGCATCGGCGGCATGACCCTGTCCTCGGTGGTCACATAATACCGGATGGTCACCGGTTCGTCCGGGTTCAGGCGGTCGAGAATGTTGCGGGTGCCCTGGGAGAGGGTGTAGAGCCTGTCCTCGGTGACGTCAAAGCGGCCGTTCAGGAAGCCCAGGCCGCCGACCAGGAAGTTCACGGCGATGACGATGGCGATGGTCAGCAGGGCCGTGAGACCTGCGGTGCCTTCTTTGCTGTTCAGATTCATGAGGAAGTTCGCGTGTGAGGGTTCTCAGTTCGCTGGGCGGTGGGATCAGGCGCGTTTCGAACGAAGGCCGAGATGGGTGATGATCAGCGCCACCACGATCACGGAGACAAAGTAGAGCACGTCGCGGATGACGAAGATGCCCTTGGTCATCTCATAGAAGTGATCCATGAAACTCAGGTAGCTGACGAAGCGGACCAGGCCCTCCAGGGAGCCCGGCAGCGTGCGGACGACGCTGTCCACAATGCCCGGGTAGCCGATGAGGGTGAGCAGGATGCAAAGCGCCACGCTGACGATGAAGCAGACGACCTGGCTGCGGGTGTAGGCGCTTGCGGCGCTGGTGACGGCCAGACAGCCGAGGGCGTACATGTAGCTGGCCACATAGCCGGTGATCATCGGCCCAGGATCCGGGTTGCCCAGCCACGAGACGGTGATGACGATGGAGAAGGTCAGCGCCAGGCCGATGGCCCAAACGAGGGCGGCGGCGACGAACTTGCCGACGATGGCCTGCCAGGGTGAGAGCGGCATCGTCATCAGCAGCTCGAAGGTGCCCAGGCGGTGCTCCTCAGACCAGAGGCGCATGCCCACGGCGGGAGCCAGGACAATGTAGATCCAGGGATGCCAGAAGAAAAAGGTCTGCGTCAGGGAGGCGTTGTCGCTGTCCAGGAAGCGGCCGAAGAAGAAGGTGAAGCCCATCGATGCCAGCAGGTAGATGACAACGATGACGTAGAGCACCGGCGAGTTGAAGTAGGAGAGGAACTCCCGTTTGAAGATCGCCAGCGTGTTCGCGAGATCAGAATTTTTCATGGGTGGGAAGAAGAGAGGTCTGGGGTTGTCTCGGTCTCTTATTTCTCCAGGTCGGAGCGGGTGAGGGAGCGGAAGACCTCGTCCAGGCTGGCGCAGCCGGGGACGAGCTTGCGGAGGGACTCGGGCGTGCCGTCGGCCACGACCTTGCCGCGGTCGATGATCATCGCGCGCGAGCAGGCGGCGTCGACCTCCTCGAGGATGTGGGTGGAGAAGATGATCGCCTTGTTTTTGCCCATGTTCTTGATGAGCTGACGCACTTCATGCTTCTGGTTGGGGTCCAGGCCGTCCGTCGGCTCGTCCAGGATCAGGATGTCCGGGTCGTGAATGATGCTCTGGGCGAAGCAGGTGCGGTGGCGGTAGCCCTTGGAAAGCGTGTCCACGCTCTGGTTGCGCACCCGGTGCAGGAAGCAGAGGTCCAGCACCCTGTCGATCGCCTTCGACTTGGCCGCGCCGGTGATGCCGCGAACCTCGGCGCAGAAGCCCAGGAAGCTGGCCACCGTCATGTCGGAGTAAAGCGGCGCGTTTTCCGGCAGGTAGCCGATGCTCTTCTTCGCGAGCTCAGGATTTTCCAGCATGTCGACACCGCCAATCTTGATGCTGCCCGAGGTGGGCCTGAAGTAGCCGGTGACCATGCGCATGGAGGTGGACTTGCCAGCGCCGTTGGGGCCGAGGAAACCGAGAACTTCACCTTTCTCCACGGTGAAGGACACATTGTCCACGGCCACCTTGGCACCGAACTCTTTTCGGAGGTTTTGCACTTGGATCATATTGTCACTGTCATGGTTGATGGGTTGTTTTACGAAGGGGACGCCATGTGACACAGTGGCACGCTGGCGCGTTCAAAAACGAACGGGGCGCTCTTATGATTGCGGGCAAAAAATTTGCAAGGGTGTTTTCGCCTGCCCGAGCCGAGGTGCCTGAACTCAGGGCTGCAAGGACGACTGGCTTGTGCGACAGTCCCTGCGGCTTCTCTGTGAAAATCCAGAACTCATGAAAAGGCTTATCCAGAATCAGTCCAAGGCTTAAGACAGCCACGAAGTCGGGCACGATGTTCCGCTGAACCCACCCCTTTTAGCTACTTCAGTCAAACCCATGGGCCTGAGTTCCTGTGATGTGACCACATTGACCGTTGCATTCCCCCCCCGCCGCCTAGAATCGCGCACCTCCCCGCCGTGCCTCCGCGGCCCTTCCCCACCCCCTTTCCCTCCAGACCCTTCATGTCCCATAAAGTCCTCATCATCGGAGCCGGCGGCGTCGGCCGTGTCGTCACCCACAAATGCGCCCAGCTCCCCGAGGTGTTCGGCGAGATCATGCTGGCCAGCCGCACCAAGTCCAAGTGCGACGGCATCGCCGCCGAGCTGAAGCGTCCCATCCAGACCGCCGCCGTCGATGCCGACAACGTCCCCGAGCTCGTCAAGCTGCTGAAGAGCTTCAAACCCGAGGTCGTCATCAACGTCGCCCTGCCGTACCAGGATCTCACCATCATGGACGCCTGCCTTGAGGCCGGTGTGCATTACATCGACACCGCCAACTACGAGCCGCGGGACGTCGCCAAGTTCGAGTACCACTGGCAGTGGGCCTACCAGGAGAAGTTCAAGAACGCCGGCCTCACCGCCCTGCTCGGCTGCGGCTTCGACCCGGGCGTCACCAATGTCTACACCGCCTACGCCCTGAAGCATCACTTCAGCAAGATCGACACCCTCGACATCATCGACTGCAACGCCGGCGACCACGGCAAGGCTTTCGCCACCAACTTCAATCCGGAGATCAACCTGCGCGAGGTCACCGCCAACGGCCGCTACTGGGAAAACGGCGCCTGGGTGGAGACGAAGCCGCTGGAGATCAAGCGCAGCTTCCCCTTCCCGGACGGCATCGGCCCGAAGAACATCTACTGCCTCTACCATGAGGAGCTGGAGAGCCTCACCAAGCACATCCCCATGCGCCGCGCCCGCTTCTGGATGACCTTTGGCGACGCCTACATCAAGCACATGGAGGTGCTGGTGAACGTCGGCATGACCGGCATCCATCCCGTGAAGCACAAGGGCGTGGACATCATCCCCATCGAGTTCCTCAAGACCCTGCTGCCCGAGCCCGGCACCCTCGGCCCCGACACCAAGGGCAAGACCTGCATCGGCAACTGGATTGAAGGCACCGGCAAGGACGGCAAGCCCCTGCGCTACTACGTCTACAACATCTGCGACCATCAGGACTGCTACAAGGAGACGAACTCCCAGGGCGTCAGCTACACCACCGGCGTGCCCGCCATGATCGCCGCCCGCCAGCTCCTCACCAACCCCGCCGAATACCGCCAGCCCGGCGTCTGGAACGTCGAGCAGCTGAACCCGGATCCCTTCATGGCTGACCTCAACAAGCACGGCCTGCCCTGGGTCGAGACCTGGCCGACGGAGCCGCTGCCCGGCGAGTAAGCCGCATCCTGCGTCGCGGCCAGCCCGCCTCAGCCTGCCAAAGTTTGCTTCAACGCCGCCGCCTGGCAGCAGATCGCCGCCTTCTCGGCCTCCTTCAGCCTGTCCAGGTTGCGCATCTGCATCGCCATGCGCTGGTTGCGCCGCAGGCGCGGCTCATGGCGCATCAGAAAGTCCCAGTAAAGCGTCGTGAACGGACAGGCCGCGGGCCCGCTTGCCCGGGCCGGGTCAAGGCGGCAGCCCGCGCAGTAGTTGCTCATGCGCTGGACGTACTTCCCCGAGGCGACGTAGGGCTTGCTGGCCATGATGCCACCGTCGCCATGCTGGGACATACCCAGCGTGTTCGGCAGCTCCACCCATTCCACCGCGTCCACGTACATGGCCAGGTACCATTCGTGGACCTCGCGCGGACGCACCCCCAGCAGCAGGGCGAACAGGCCCGTCACCATCAGCCGCTGGATGTGGTGCGCGTAGCCCAGGCGCAGCGTCTGCCCGAGGGTTTCACGCAGGCAGTTCATCTCCGTCTCCCCGTTCCAGTAAAACTTGGGCAGCGGCTGGTCGCAGCCCAGCTCATTCATCTCCAGATAACCCGGCATGAGGCGCCAGTACACGCCCCGCACATACTCCCGCCAGCCGAGAATCTGGCGGATGAAACCCTCCACGGCCGCCAGGGGCGCCCTGCCTTTACGATAGGCCGCCTCCGCGGCCGCGATCACCTCCCGCGGGTCCAGCAGCTTCAGGTTCATCACCGCGCTCAGGCGGCTGTGGTAGAGCCAGGGCTCCCGCATCCACATCGCGTCCTGATATTTGCCAAACTCCGGCAGCCGGTTGTCGATGAAGTCAGCCAGCGCAAGCCGCGCATCCGCCTCCGTCACCGGCCAGTCAAACGACCCCAGGTCGCCAGGATGCGAGCCGAACCGTTCCCGCACCTCGCCGATGACCTCGCGCGTGGTGGCGTCCGGCGGGAAGCGAAGCGGCGCGGGCTTCAGCGGCGGCCCCTCCCTGCCAAAGCTGCCCCGGTTCTCAACATCGTAGTTCCAAGCTCCGCCGACGGGCTTGCCATCATCCATCAAAACCTGGTGCCTCACACGCATCTCCCGGTAGAAAAACTCCATCCTCAGCTGCTTCCGCCCCTGAGCATGACGGGCGAAGTCCTCATGGCTGGCCAGGAAATGCCGGTCCTCCCTCTCCTCCAGCTCCACGCCAAGACGACATGCCGCCGCCCGGAGGTTCTCACGCACCTGCCACTCGCCCGCCTCCACCATGACAAGCTTCCGAGGCTTCAGCCGCGCGACCGCCGCCTCCAGCTCCGCCGCAAGACTCCCGCAGTTTTCCACATCGTTGATTCGGCGATACTCCAACGGGGTCCCGTCTGCGCGCAGGGTCTCCGCAAAGTGCCGCATCGCCGAGAGAAAGGTGACGATGCGCGCCTGATGCACCCAGACCTTGGTCGATTCCTCCGCCACCTCGGCCATCCAGACACGGTCCTGGCCCGGGTCCAGGCCGTCGAAGGCCGCCGAACGGCGGTCAAGCTGGTCTCCAAGGACGACGATGAGATGGCGCATGGCCCTCCGTTACGAATCGTTAGGCAAGCCGGACTTGGCTTTTCAGAAAGGCCTGTGCTAAGAGGCAGGTCCATGAAGGTCAGCATCTTTGGTCTGGGTTATGTCGGCGCGGTCACCGCAGGGTGCCTGGCCGAGCAGGGGCATGTCATCATCGGCGCCGATGTGCAGCCGGAAAAGGTCGACGCATTCAACACCGGCCGCAGCCCGATCATCGAGCCCGAACTGGACGATCTCCTCGGCACGGCCCGCCGGGAGGGCCGCCTTTCCGCCACCACCAGCGCGCAGGACGCCGTGCTCGGCAGTGATGTCAGCATCATCTGCGTCGGCACGCCCTCCCTGGAGTCCGGCCGCCTCAACCTCGACTTCGTCCGCAAGGTCAGCGAGCAGATCGCCGCCGTGCTGCGCACCAGCGGCAAGAGGCACGTCCTGCTCTTCCGCAGCACCATGCTCCCCGGCAGCACGCGCCAGATGGTCCGCGATTTCTTCGAGGACCTGCGCGCCTCAGGCCAGGTGCAGGTTTACTACTGCCCCGAGTTCCTGCGTGAAGGCACCGCCGTGAAGGACTTCCGCGTGCCTTCCCTCGCCGTCGTCGGCACCCATGACGGCTCCCCGCCGGAGAGCCACGAGGCCCGCCAGCTCCTCGGCGGTGAACCTGCCGTGCTCGCCTGGGAAGGCGCCGAGATGATCAAGTACTCCTGCAACTATTTCCACGCCCTCAAGGTGGGGTTCGCCAACGAGATCGGCCGCCTCTGCAAGCATCTCGGCGAGGACGGTTCGCGCGTGATGAACGTCGTCTGCAGCGACACGCGCCTGAACATCTCCAGCTACTACATGCGGCCCGGCACGCCCTTCGGCGGATCCTGCCTGCCCAAGGACGTCAGCGCCCTGCTCTCCTTCGCCCGCCAGGAGGGCATCTCCCTGCCTCTGCTCGACAACACGCTCGACACCAACCACGCCCACCTCGACCTCCTGCTGAAGCTCATCACCAGCAAGGGCGTGCGCCGTGTCGGCCTGCTCGGCCTGGCCTTCAAGGCGGACACCGACGACCTGCGTGGCAGCCCCATGGTCGCCGTCGCCGAAACCCTGCTCGGCCGCGGCTATGAGCTGCGCATCTTTGACCCCAGCCTCAACCTCTCCCGCCTCATCGGCGCCAACGCCGCCGAGATGAAGCGCCGCATGCCTCACCTCGAGTCGCTGCTCAAGCAGGACGTCTCCGAAGTCATCGGTGACGCCGAGCTCATCATCGCCTCGCAGAAGTGCGCCCCGCTGGAAACCCTCGCCGCCCTGGCGCGTCCCGGCCAGCAGGTCATCGACATCAATGGCTGGCGCGAGCTCAAGACCCTGCCCTGGAGCTACGAGGGCCTGTGCTGGTAAGCCAGGTTTCACCCCTTCCCAACCCATGCCCTCCAACGTCCTCGGCACCCCCCTTCAAGGCTGCTGCTTCAAGCCCGTCACCGGTTTCTACCGCGACGGCTTCTGCCGCACCGGACCCGATGACATCGGCCTGCACACCGTCTGCGCCGTGATGACGGACGAGTTCCTGGCGTTCAGCAGCGCCCGTGGCAACGACCTCTCGACGCCCATGCCGGAGTTTGACTTCCCGGGCCTCAAGGCCGGCGACTCATGGTGCCTCTGCGTCACCCGCTGGGCCGAGGCCCTGGAGGCGGGCATGGCACCGCCCGTCGTTCTGGAGGCCACCCACATTCATGCGCTTGAGTTTGTCAGTCTCGAAGATCTGCAGGCCCATGAGGCCTGAGGTCCGCAGACGGACGCTTTGATTCGAACAAAGCCGCCTCTTCCTGCATCGAATCCGACATCAGCCACCTGGCACGACCCGTGCTTGAAGGAGGCTGAACCCAATCATCGCAAGCCATGATGACCCGATTCCCCCGCCCAGGCTGCTGGTATCGTTTCTCCGCCGCCGACTGGCAGTTCATCCGCGATTCGCTCGCCCTCACGCCGCAGGACCGCGACAGCCTCATGACCCTGCTCGACGACCCGGAGGCCGTGAAGATGATCCTCGACCACCCGAAGCTCTTCGAGGCCGTCGTGATGGGCCGTCGAGCCGCCCTGCTCTCGCCGGAGATGTTCTTCTTCACCATCGTCCGCCACACCCTGAAGCAGGCCGGTGTCGACGACCTTGAGGTCGCCGACTACATCGCCGTCGTCTGCGCGGACTTCGGCCTTCCCGCCACGGCCGAACAAACGATACCGAACAACCGCCTGGAGAGCCTCTACAGCGTGGACTACATCCAGGCCCTGGAGAACGCCCGCGCCCACGAGCGCTTCTTCATCCATGTGCAGTGCGCCAATCAGTTCCTCGTCCTCACCTGCCTCTACCCGGACTTCCTGCATCGCCGCGCCGAGCGCCGCGGCGCTCCGGACGTGGACTATTATGAAAAGGTCGTCGTCAGCCACCTCGAAGCCGCCGGCCGCCATGCGCTCGCCGGGGAGTTCGCCCTCGATGACACCCTGTCCGAAGTCGCCGCCGCCTTCCCACCCGCACGCCGCGCCCTCAACCACACCGTCCGCGAATACCTGAGCCTCGGCGCCTGATCCGGCCCGGTCCCGTCGCCCCGATGCAGGCACAAGCAAGGTCGGCCCCGTTCCGACGTTGTCCTGACCTGCATGGACATCGACCCGCATCTGCCTGAACACCTCGTCCGCCGTGACTTCCTGAAGAAGCTCGCCGCCGCAGGCACCGCCGCCTGGATGAGCGGCGAGCCCCGCATGATCTGGGGCAAGACCGGCGAAACCGTCAAGCAGCCACCCGCCAAGGCCGACGCCTGCATCCTGCTCTGGATGGCCGGCGGCATGGCCGCGCCGGAAACCTTCGACCCCAAACGCTACTCACCCTTCGAGAAGGGCCTGGAGGTGAAGAAGATGCTCAGCACCTTCCCCGCCATCGACACCCGCCTCGACGGCGTGAAGATCAGCGCCGGCCTGCCGGAGATCGCCAGGGTCATGGACCGCGCCACGCTCATTCGCAGCGCCGTGCAGCCGGACCTGGGCAGCATTCTTCACAGCCGCCACCAGTATCACTGGCACACCGGCTACGTGCCGCCGCAGACTGTCGCCTGCCCGCACATCGGCTCCTGGATGGCCCGCGTGCTCGGCCCGCGCAATGCGGTCATGCCCGCCTTCATCAACATCGGCCAGCGCCTCGAAGGCGTCGGCGAAAGCGAGGAGCTGAAGGTCTTC
>Ga0315900_10006918_pt1 | contig 15038 bp, 14 predicted proteins | sample LakEriMetagenome_FD_203521 | JGI IMG/M metagenome (GOLD analysis project Ga0315900, IMG submission 203521) | Freshwater fungal communities from buoy surface, Lake Erie, Ohio, United States - Buoy 12 MA114 | ecosystem: Environmental > Aquatic > Freshwater > Lake > Lake biofilm | place: USA: Lake...
ACCATCATGGATTGGTAAGGATGTAACGAAAAAGAGCCAATATTCATCACGCGCTCTGGCAAGCAAGTATGATGCAAGGAAAGTGGTCGTAACAGATGGGGAATGGCAACGTAAAATTCTAAGTGATATTGCGAAGCAGCACGAAAAATCCGCACCCCATCACAGGGACCTCGTTAGCAGATGAATTCATCCATCTCCAAGGTTGCAGATCGTGTGTTTTCTGTTTTGTCTGCAGTAGAACCCGAACCCAAAACCGAGTTGTTTTATACCAACGATTTTACCTTGCTGGTGGCGATTGTGCTTTCTGCACAAGCCACGGATGCTGGCGTAAACAAAACAACACCAGCTTTGTTTAAAGTAGCGGATACACCTACCAAGATGCATGCGCTGGGTGAAACAAAGCTCAAACAATTTATCAAAACGATTGGACTGTTTAATAGCAAGGCCAAGAATGTCATCGCATTAAGCAACAAGCTGATTGAGGAATATAAAGGTAAAATCCCTGAAGACCGCGATGCACTTCAAACCTTACCGGGCGTTGGGCGCAAGACGGCCAATGTCTGGCTGAACTGCGCTCGTGGACATAAAACGATTGCTGTAGACACGCACGTATTTCGGGTAAGTAACCGCATCGGAATCACGCGAGCGAAGAACGTGTTACAATCGGAAGTCCAGCTGGAAAAAAATGTACCAGAGCGATGGAAATTAAACGCGCATCACTGGCTGATATTGCACGGCCGTTATGTATGTAAGGCAAGAAAGCCAGAATGCTATCGTTGTCAGATTGCGGAACTGTGCAAATTTAGCCCAAAGACAAAAGCACCCTAAGAACCTATCCATCGTATTGCTTCGAACACGACATGTTCAAAAAAAGCAATGATAACAAACGACATGCCGATGGTGGTAAGTATACCGGCAATGATACCTGCTATAACGAACCCTCCATCCTTGCTGAGTAAGCCCATTGCCATTATGCACATACAGATTGCGGGAATAAAATTACCTAGTGGAATTGGAAGAAATATGATCGCGGCGAGAATAAAAACCATGAAGCCCACTTTTTTCTCGAACATATCTGATGTGAACATATCCATACGAGGCTTGATATAGCGTTCGATCTTTCTGAGTCTCGGTAACGTGCTTCGAATCATGTTGTTGAACGCGAGTGCTGGTACGCTGCGACTGGCAAGCCAGCGTGGCATCCATAAGCGTTGTCTTCCTAGCATCAATTGCAACGCGAATAGCATGATGGGCACCGCGCAGATGGACGAGATGCCCGGAATACCAACAGGAATCGTATTCGGAAGTGCAAACAGCAGAATTGCAAGCCCGTACGCACGATCCCCTAAGCGACCGACTATTTCTGCAAGTGTTATCTCTTCGCCATGTGGCTCAGAGATAAACGCATCCAGAACATCGGCTATACTTTTTTCGCTCATTTTGCTTCGTGCGTGAATGACTGTCCTTTGGTTTTATAAAGAGAATATAGGATACCCGCTGCAATCAAACCAATCGTCACAGAGAGCGAAATTGCAGGAGGGAATTTCTCCAACCCCATTAAGTCCGCAATAAATATTTTGCTGCCGATGAATACCAGAACAACTGCTAATGCGTATTTGAGGTATTTGAAGCGATGCACAATTGCGGCCAGCGCAAAATAGAGTGCCCGTAGCCCCAAGATTGCAAATATGTTGCTGGTATACACAATGTAGGGGTCTTTCGTGATGGCAAATATCGCGGGCACACTGTCCACAGCGAAAATGACATCAACAAATTCCACAAGAATTAACGCGATAAAAAGTGGGGTAAACCAGTTCACTTTTTTACCGGGGGTTTTCTCATCTGGTAAACGGACCATGAACTTCTCACCATGAAGTTCTGGTGTAATCCGAAGATGTTTGCGCAATAACTTTAAAATAGGGTTTTTGGATATATCTGGCGTATCGTCGACCATGAAAAACATTTTAACGCCAGTGATAATGAGGAAAATAGCAAAGAGATAGAGTACCCATGCAAACTCTGCCACAAGCGCGGCTCCCAAGCCTATCATGATGCCGCGAAGGATGATAACGCCAAGTATTCCCCAGAATAGAACACGGTGTTGATAGGACCTAGGAATAGCAAAGTAGGTAAATACCAACGAGATAACAAAGACGTTATCCATCGCGAGGGTCTTTTCAACAATAAAGCCTGTAAAATATTCTTTTCCGCTCTGGGCACCAAGCTCAAACCAGACCCAACCACCAAATAACGAAGCAATGGTGATATAGAACAAGCTCATCCAGAGACTTTCTTTTATCGTTATCTCTTTGGATTTGCGGTGCAATACTCCTAAATCAAAAACCAGCAAGATAATCACAATTCCAATAAATACACCCCACATCCACAACGGCTTATCCAGCATACATTATCTTCCTTATGTGATTATAATTTGATTCGGTAGAAACAAGTGTTGTCTATACAAACCTGCAAACAATTCAATGGATTTGTTTTTTAGTTTTATTTCTTATCTTTCTTGCGTTTCTCTTTGCGCTTTTTCTCGCGTTTATCATCCACCTTTTCCATCAGGCGTACGAACTTGTCCCATGTCATGCTGATCGTATTGAACTGCTTGTTTCGGGGAAGAAAATCAATCGAGCTTTTGCTAATGTAGAGGTGCCCGAGCAACCCATCATCGCCGGTTATTTCGAGGATGAGATCTTTCTTTTTAATTTCCATCTGGGGAAAATGCTTAATCTGAATATCGGCCATCTTTAACCTCACAAAAAAAGGGAGGAATCGCTTCCTCCCTTTTTGTTTATCGCATTGTGTTATGCGGCTTTATCGTACGGCTTGGAACCGGATTTCGAACTAGCACTCGCCATGGTCTTGATCTCGCCGGAGATTTCACCACCACGCTCAATCTCGATTTCGCCGTAAGTGATCGAACCACGAACTTTTCCAGTAGAGTAGATGACAAGACGGCCACGAACAACGATATCGCCGTCGAACGTGCCGCTGATTTCGGCTTCTTCGACTTCTGCCTGACCTTTGAAAGAGCCGGTTTCTGCAATTTCAACGGTGTGCACGTCGCTGATTTTTGCATCGACTTTGCCTTCGATTACCAGGCGGTCGCAGGTAGTGACTTCACCGCGAAGGATGATGTCATTACCAACTGTCAGAACGCGACGATTTGCTTTTACAGGTTTGTCGCTGTTTGCGGCAACTGGAGTCGGACGTGCAGCAGGCTCAGCTGCTGGGCGTGCAACCGGACGGGCAGGGGCTTCCGACACAGGCGAAGAAGCCGGACGGTACGAGGTAGCAGGTGCGGCAGGACGTGCCGGCTCTACTGGACGTGCAGCAGGTGCGAATGGGTTGGATGACACCGGAGCGGAAACGGGTGCTTCGGAGGTGACGGGAGCGGAGACCGGTGCGGCACTGGCGGAAGGCATGGTGTTGCTGTTTGCCGGGCTTGCGTTGCCTTCGGATGGGATGAGTTCTGGTGAGTTTTCTTCTTTGCGACGAAACATGTATTTCTCCTACTACTTCATCTGGTTTTCAGCGATGACGTCCCCCTCGTGATATACACGACAATGACGCCTATTTTGGTCTTTTTTGGATATTGTTTTTGGATGCTACAGGAAAGCCCCCCTAACTTCCAGCAAAATTTTGTGCCTATGAAGCCTCTATAAAATAACTATAAAAATTAATTAAAAGATGCGCTTGTGATTCGAATCTAAACTAACGCTTGAAAAAAATACACACCTGCTTCGAGAGCAAAACGCACTGAAGTGAAAACCATTTACATCCTTGGTTTCTGCCGTTAATCAAGACCTTCAATCGCATTATGGAGAATGTATCTGGCTGTTTACACCACGCTATCCGACAACGACATAGAGAAGCTGCTTGAAAACTATGATCTTGGGACGTTTCAGCAGGCATTCGGCATCGCAGAGGGCGTTGAAAATACCAACTATCTGATTCTGGTACTTGATGCACACGCAAACGAGCAGAAATATATTCTCACTGTCTATGAAAAGCGCGTGAGACCAGAAGATCTACCATTTTTTATGGGTATGCTGGAACATCTTACAAGGCATGGCGTGCCTTGCCCGAAACCAATCGCCGCTAAGGATGGCAGTCCTATTCAAACTTTACTGGGTAAGCCTGTAACTATTGTATCTTTCTTACAGGGACGAGGATGCAGAAACAGCGGAATACAAAGCCAGCATCTCCAGGAATTGGGCAAGCATACTGCGCTGATGCATAATGCTATTGCGGGATTCACTCCACGCCGGGAAAACAATCTGTCGGTATCCGGCTGGAAACAGCTTCAGGAAAAAATCGGACCACGGGCCGACGAAATCGAAAAAGGGCTTACTGCATTACTTGCAGAGGAAATGCAGTATCTCAAGCAACACTGGCCAACCCATCTTCCCGCCGGTGTGATTCACGCCGATTTATTTCCAGACAATGTATTCTACATTGACCAGAAGCTTACCGGCATCATTGATTTTTATTTTTCCTGTAACGATATCCTGATTTACGATCTGGCCATAATCATCAATGCCTGGTGTTTTGAGCAACAGCGCGAATTCAATGTAACAAAAGCGCGTGCGTTACTGCGCGAATATCATGCGGTGCGCCCCATATCGAATGCTGAACTGGAGGCATTGCCAATCCTCTGTCGTGGCGCAGCACTTCGCTTTCTTCTCACCCGGGCATATGATTGGTTGAATCCCGTGGAAGGTGCGGTCGTCACCCCCAAAGACCCGATGGAATATGTGCGTAAGCTGCGGTTCCATCAGTCGGTGAAGCAGCATGGTGAGTACGGATTGTAAACTTTTGCTTAAGGCCAAGCGTAAATTGAATATAACATAGCTGATGAAACACATAAAAATTTATACCGATGGCGCGTGCAGCGGAAACCCCGGTCCGGGAGGATGGGGGGCGTTGCTCGTGTATGGCGAGACGGAGAAAGAGTTATCTGGCGGCGAGAAAGATACGACCAATAACCGCATGGAGATGATGGCCGTTATCACGGCACTCGAATCGCTCAAATCCGCATGTAAAATTGATCTCTATACAGATAGCAAATATGTATTGCAGGGAGCGACCGAGTGGATGCCGGGCTGGAAAAAAAAGGGGTGGAAAACGGCAGACAAAAAACCCGTCAAGAATCAGGATCTATGGCAACGCCTCGATGACGCCATGCTGCGTCATGAGATCAAATGGCATTGGGTGAAAGGCCATGACGGGCATGTGGAGAACGAGCGCGTTGATGAATTGGCGCGTGCTGCAATTCAAAGATAAACGACTACATCAGGAACTGAAGAATATTGGAATAGCGATCGGTCCAAACACGGGCATTGCTGCCGGATAATTTCGTCCATCCTTTTTCCATAATTGCGGTGCGCTTTTCGGGTGGAAGAGGATTGGTCATAAATACCCACTTTGAGCTATACGAATACGGATCGTCCTTTGGAGCCTCAAACCCTTTATAATAGGCCTCCATACCCAGTGCTTCGCCCAATGCACCAAACAAATCCCTGAGCTCAAAGAATCGATTGGAAATGTTGAAAGCCAGAATACCGTCTTTTACAATTTTCGACTGGTATGTTTCCACCGCCTCTTTTGTAAGTAGGTGGATCGGTATTGCATCTGATGTGAAGGCATCCATGATGATCATCCGGTATTTCCCGTCCGGTTGCTCGGCGATGCGTTTGCGGGCATCTCCCAGGATGAGGGTGTGCGTGGAGGGGCAATCCCTGAGATAGGTAAAATAGTCGGGATTTTTTGCTATTTCTATCACGGCCGGATCAATCTCGATTGCATCGAAATGGGTGTTTTTCGTAAGACAAAATATGGTGCCGGTGCCTAGTCCTCCGAGCGCGATGGGTAATGTATTCAACTGCGGTGGACTGAATGCAAGAATCTCAATTAATGGTGCATAGTAAGATACGACGGAAAGACGGTGCGCTTCGTCGCGTGCCTGAAGACCGTGCACCGTTGAACCATGTCTGTACAGGTTGGCATTTTTTTCGCGATCAAAGATCACTTTGCTGATGCCAAAGAAACTACGGCTTTGATGCAGCATTTCCCCCTCAGAATTGTAGTGTGAGAGGGCTGCGGGAAGCAGGAAAAGAGTGGATACCACCATTACGAAACTATCTCGTCTTCTATGGAAGCGTAATAATAACGCGAATCCCAATCCGATCCATAGAATGACCCGTAGTGTATTGATGTTCAGCAGTGGGGCATGTTGTAAAAACCACGCGTTCATTGCGGGCAGAGGTGGATAGTCATTTTTGATCGCCATATGCGACAGCCACACAATAGTAATGGCTACCAAACATGCCATCGCTGGATAGAGGTAATCCTCACGCAAGCGAGCATCATTGGTTGCTACTTCTTTGGTGTTGGGCTTTAAAAACGAAGCGAGAATCAATGTGATGCCATACTCCCATGGACCGTTAAACCACAGCGGTGAGAGCAGGGACGCAAAGATTCCACCCAGCACTCCTCCAACGGAAATCCACAGATAATACTCGCCCAGATACGCTGGGTCTGGCTTGCTTCTCGACAGAAGCAGATGCGACCACAATGCGACCCCAAACATCAAGGCAAAATGCAACATGGAAATATGCGCGGCCAGTGGCATATTGATAGAAATAACGAGCAGTATAAGCAGAGAGAATCCAATTCCTTTCAAATGCTGCTTGGTAATTCTCTCGGGTATAGAGGAAAAGGCGATGATAAACGTGATCAGGTACAGTGCGAGCGGAATAATCCATAAGAGCGGTGCTGCTGCAATATCCGTGGTAACAAACGTGGTAACGCTGATGAAAAGACTCGAAGGGATAAAGGCCAGAAATATCCAGTAGGCGCGTGACTCGAGCGAGAGCTTTTCTTGGGGCGTTTGAGCAGGATTGGGTGCGTTCTTTGCATTCTGTTTCTGCATCATGATCAGCGATATAATCATCATGCATACAAATATCAAAAACCCGACACTCCAGATCTTTTTTATCTGATCGAGGTCAAACAGTGGCTCGAATACGAGCGGGAATAGTAGTAGTGCAAGAAGGCTTCCTGCATTGCTCGCGGCATATAAGAAATAGGGATTGTGCGCATGGGGATGATGGGTACGCGCAAACCATCCCTGCGCCAGAGTATTGGTGGTGGAGAGTAAAAAAAATGGAACAGCCAGCGATATGGAAAAGCTAACGACGATCCACCACACTGGATGCAGTGATGCATCGGTATGCGTGTGTATGGCGACGCTTAGCGGCAGGAACAACAAGCCACATAGTGCGATGAGAATGTAGCCGACAGCTTGCACGACAAAGGTTTTGCATTTTAGAATTAAAAATGAAAACAAATATCCCAGCAGGAGTGTGAACTGAAAAAACACCATAGCAGTGCCCCATACAAAGGGGGAGCCGCCTAGCTCTGGCAAAATAGATTTTGTGGCCAGGGGTTGAATAAGAAACAGCAGGAATGCGCTAAAAAAGGTTGCTACGGTCGGTAGCCAGACCCAGGATGTCTGTTGTGATTGCGGGCTAGTCAAGACGCTTTCTCCAAATGAGATTTTTCTCATTCATAGAAGCGAAGCCGTATCAAGACAAGCGGATCCTTGTTTATGCGGCTTCTGCTCTATTGACTTGGCTCTGCAATGCCGCCTGTGCAGCGGCCAGGCGTGCGACTGGAACGCGGTATGGCGAACAGGACACATAGGTAAGCCCTGCTTTCTGACAGAAGGCAATGGAAGCAGGATCGCCACCATGCTCGCCGCAGATGCCGAGCTTAATGTCGGCGCGGGCTTTGCGTCCACGTTCACATGCAATCTCGATTAACTCGCCCACACCTTCGGTATCGAGCGTTACGAAGGGATCATGTTCCACAATATGCTTGGTTTTGTATATTTCAATAAATGAGGCAGAATCATCACGCGAGATACCAAGCGTAGTCTGGGTAAGGTCGTTCGTACCAAAGCTGAAAAACTGTGCATGGTTGGCAATCTCACCGGCTTTAAGTGCTGCGCGTGGTAGTTCGATCATTGTGCCAACCAGATATTCGATCTTCACACCGGTTGCTTTCGATACGTCTGCGTAAGCCTGATCAACGACCGCTTTCATCATCTCGAGTTCTTTGGGGGTCATGACGAGTGGGATCATGATTTCAGGAATGACTTTGGTCTTGGAGGATTTATTTACTTCGGCAGCCGCTTCGAATATTGCATGCGCTTGCATTTCATAGATTTCGGGATAGGTGATTCCCAAGCGGCATCCGCGATGACCCAGCATCGGGTTTGCCTCATGCAGTGCACCTGCGCGGGCTTTAATAAATTCTACTGTGACACCGGCGGATTTTGCGACTTCCTGCATCTCAGCTTCAGTGTGCGGCAGGAACTCGTGCAGCGGTGGGTCGAGCAGGCGGACGGTGACCGGCAAACCTTCCATGATGCGGAAAATTTCGATAAAATCCTGACGTTGCATAGGCAGCAATTTTGCCAATGCTGCTTTACGTTTTTCAACCGTATCGGATACGATCATCTCACGCATTGCAGTAATACGCGACGCATCAAAGAACATATGCTCGGTGCGACACAGGCCAATTCCTTCTGCGCCAAACTTACGAGCGGTTGCGGCATCGGCGGGTGTCTCGGCGTTGGTACGAACTTTCATGCTGCGCAGCTCATCCGCCCATCCCATGATGGTTGCAAAGTCACCGGAGAGTTGTGGCTCGATGGTCGGGACTTTCCCGGAAATCACTTCGCCGGTCGAGCCATTGATGGTGATGAAGTCGCCTTCTTTAACGGTCGTGCCGAGCACTTTAAACTCTTTGGTTTTATAATCGACACGCAGATCGCCCGCGCCGGACACACACGGCTTACCCATACCGCGCGCAACGACAGCGGCGTGCGAAGTCATCCCCCCGCGAGCAGTCAGAATTCCCTGAGCTGCGTGCATGCCATGAATATCTTCCGGTGAGGTTTCAATGCGTACCAGAATAACCTTTTCGCCATTGCCTGCGCGATGCTCGGCTTCCTCGGCGGAGAATACCACCGTGCCGGCTGCTGCACCAGGTGATGCGGGCAAGCCTTTGCAGAGAAGTTTCTTTTCTGCTTTCGGGTCGAGAGTCGGGTGCAAGAGCTGATCGAGTGACGCGGGGTCAATGCGCTTGATCGCCTCCTGTTTGGTGATGAGTTTTTCCGCAACCATATCCACTGCAATTTTGAGTGCGGCAGCGGCGGTGCGTTTGCCCGAGCGCGTTTGCAACATATAGAGTTTACGGTTCTGCACGGTGAACTCAATATCCTGCATATCGCGGTAATGTGATTCCAGTTTCTGATACACTTTCACTAGTTCGGCAAATACGTCCGGCATGGATTCTTCCATGGCAGGAAGGTCCGAGCCTGAGGCTTTTTTACCTTGCACAGTGATCGCCTGTGGCGTGCGGATACCCGCCACAACGTCCTCGCCCTGTGCGTTGATGAGATATTCGCCGTAGAAGAGTTTTTCGCCGGTCGACGGGTTGCGGGTGAAGGCCACGCCGGTCGCACAATCATCGCCCATATTGCCAAACACCATGGACTGCACGTTAACTGCTGTGCCCCAGCTTTCGGGGATGTCGTGCAGGCGGCGATAGGTGATGGCGCGCTGGTTCATCCACGAATCGAACACCGCTTTGATCGCTCCCCACAGCTGCTCCTGCACATCTTCAGGGAAAGGTTTTCCGAGTTCTTCCTGAACTTTTTCCTTATACTGTTTGACCAGCGATTTTAAATCGTCCGCATTCAGTTCGGTATCGAGGTCGACGCCCTTATCGAGCTTCATGGATTCGAGCAGTTCTTCGAAATGATAATGATCGAGGCCCAGCACGACATCCGAATACATCTGGATGAAGCGGCGATAGGAATCATACGCAAAGCGTGGATTGCCCGTTTTCTTGGCGAGCGCTTCGACGGTGATCTGGGTGAGCCCAAGGTTGAGCACGGTATCCATCATGCCGGGCATGGATGCGCGTGCGCCGGAGCGCACCGAGACGAGCAGGGGATTAACAGCGTCGCCAAATTTTGCGCCGACATTCTTTTCGATTTTGGCAAGTGCTTCGGCAACCTGTTTTTCCAGCTCTTTGGGAAGCTGCTTGTTGTTCGCATAGTAAGCCACGCAGACATCCGTGATGATCGTAAATCCCGGAGGAACGGGAAGTCCCAGCGAACACATCTCAGCGAGGTTTGCACCTTTACCGCCCAGCGCATTTTTCATATCGACTTTGCCTTCGGCAGAACCTTCAGCGAATGAATAGACGTATTTGGTCATGACTTACCTTTGTCTGGCGTATATTTTAAGGCACGCACCTTAATAAGGAGATGGCGGTTTCGCAAGGGGAAATGGGGGTTTGTTTAGCTTGGCTGGTATGCTTTTTTGTCATTCTCCGGTTTGCTTTTAGCAAATGCCGGGAATCCATCGGAAATAGCGAAGATAACTGGATCCTCGGGATTCACAAAAGTGAACCCGAGAATGACGAAAGAAAAATTAAGCAGCCTTCTTTTGCGTAGCAGGTGCTTCGATTTTGGAGAAGTCGGCTAACCCATTCATGATTTCGCGTATGCCATTGAGCAGACCTAAGCGATTTGCCCTAATCTGCTCGTCTGCATCATTGACCATCACTTTCTCAAAGAAGGAATCGATTGGATTGCGCAAGGCAGAAAGTGCTGCAATGGCCTGCGGATAATCATCTGATGTCAGCGATTTTTCGACTATCGGACGCGCTTTCACAATAGCATTATTCAGCGCGGTTTCTTCAATCACAATAAGGGCAGCACTATCCACAATCTCGAATTTACAGCTGTCTTTCTTTTCCTCAATTGCCAGAATATTGCAGGCGCGTCGGTATCCCGCCATCAAATTCTCGAAATCTGCCGACTCGGTGAATGCCTGTACCGCTTTCACGCGGTTCACGATTAGGAGTAGATCGTCGAGCGTGTTGTTTGCCAGTACTGCCTCGATCACATCGTGACGCTGTCCTTGATCTTTAAGCATGACCTTCAGGCGGTCGAGGAAGAAATTATAAATATCACCAATAATTTGTTTGTTATTACCAACCACATCCCATGTAGACGTTGCTTTAGTAATTTTGCCATTGCTACCAAAGTAAGAGGCTTCAATTAAAATGCTATTAAGTGAGATGCTCAACTTGTTCTCGAATATAGTTCTCAATACTCCAAGTGCTGCGCGACGTAGAGCAAACGGGTCTTTTGAGCCGGTGGGTTTTTCGCCAATCGCAAACATCGAAACGAGTGTGTCGATTTTCTCAGCAAGCGCGACGCAGATGGAAACCGGTGCAGTCGGCACAGGAGAATCCGGGCCGAGCGGGAGGTAATGATCGCGGATCGCGTCGGCAACTTCAGCGGATTCTTTTTGCTGCAGTGCGTAATAACGACCCATCACGCCCTGAAGTTCCGGGAATTCACCGACCATACCGGTGACGAGATCAGCTTTGCAGAGTGATGCTGCGCGCTCAACTTGTTTGATGAAGCTGTCATCGCGAGCTGCGTCAGAAGCGTGGCGATCCAGGCTGGATTGCTTCGTCGTGTCCGCTCCTCGCAATGACGAAGCTATCTCAACTGCAAGCTTCGTAACGCGCACGACTTTATCCGCAACGGTTCCAATCTTTGCATGGAAGGTAACACCCTGAAGCTTCTTGTTCCACTCGGCGAGTGCTACGGTGCGATCCTGATCCCAGAAAAAGCGACCATCGGACAGGCGGGCGCGGAGCACGCGCTCATTACCGGCAATGATGGCTTTACCCTCATCGGTTGTCGTCATGTTCGATGTGATAAGAAAATGTTTAGAGAATTCGCCTTTCGTATTTTGCAGTGCAAAATATTTCTGGTGTGCACGCATTTCGGAAACCAATACTTCCGGCGGCAGGTCCATAAATTTATCGTCGATCGTGCCTACCAGAACATTCGGCCATTCGACTAGTCCCATTACTTCCTCAAGCAACCCCGCATCTTTTCGAACCTGTAAATTCTTTGAGGCAGCGGCCTTGTCTGCGAGCTCCACAATTTTTGCTTTGCGCTTATCTGGGCAGGGGATGACGAAGGCTTTTTCAAGCGCGGCTTCATATTCTGAAGGGGCTTTGATGGTAATCAGTGAAGGGGCCAGAAAACGATGCCCATGCGTGGTGTTGGACGCAGTGAGGTGAGCGAACTGAACCGGGATTACCGTGCTATCCAGCAGACACAGAATGCTGTGAAGCGGGCGAACCCAAGCGACATCATATGCACCCCAGCGCATGGATTTAGGCCAGCTGAAACCAGCAAGAATTTTTTCTGAGATTGGTTTGAGCGCGTCTGCGGTAGGCTGGCCCTTCTTATGCGCAATTGCGAAATACACCTCATCCTTACCAACCACCCGCTTTTCAAGCTTGTCTAGTGGCAGACCGGACGATTTTACGAAACCGTCAATGGCGGCTTGTGGTGCATTGGTTTTCGGTCCTTTTTTCTCAACGGAGATGTCGGGCTGTTGCGTAGGTAAGCCGGAAATGAATACGGCCAGATGGCGTGAGGATACAAAACCACGGATAGATTTATATTCGAGCCGTGCTTCCGCGAGGGCTTTTGCGAAGGCATCCTTCAACGATTCCATCGCCGCACGTTGCATGCGTGCAGGGATTTCTTCGGAAAAGCATTCGAACAGAAAATCGGCCATGATGATTATCTACGCTTTTTCTGAACGACACACTCGTCTTGAACACAACTTGCCATCACTGGAACGAACGTTCTGTCCTGAGAGATAGTGCATTCTGCCACTGCGCGGGCTTTGCGGTTGGCTTCCTGCTTTGCCTGCGCGCGCTGAACATTCACCGCTTCAGAGGCTTCGCACACCCCTTCGATCAGAGTGCAATCGGAATCAAGCACGCATTCACGCAAGCCGGGCTGCGTACGAATCGTATTTCCAAATTCGGTTACATCTTCACTGTCGCTCGCCGATTCCCTGCTGTCATAGAACTTGTCTTCCTCTGAAGGTGGTTCGGCGGAGAATGCAGGTGCCGTCGTCAGCAGTAAACCTATCAACAAAAGAAAAGCACGCATAAAACTACCCTTTCTTAATTTTGTTTTTGGAATCGACGAAAATTATACTCGGAGAATATTTCTTCGCTGCCTTTTCATCCATCGTGCAGAATGCGCAGATGATGACGAGGTCGCCTTTTTGCACAAGACGAGCAGCAGCACCGTTCACTGTGATTTCGCCGCTACCTCGCTTTTTGCTTTTGATCGCGTAGGTCGTAAAACGCGCGCCGTTATTGACGTTGAGCACATCCACCTGCTCATACGGCAATATGCCGGAGGCCTCAAGCAGGGCAGGGTCAATCGTGATCGATCCTTCGTAGTGCAGTTCCGATCCGGTAACAGCCGCGCGATGAATTTTGGCTTTGAGCATGGTGAGGTTCATGCGGCCTCCAAGCTTTCAGCTGTCAGCTTAGAGCTTTCAGCTTTAGTAATTAGCAATTGCCGTATCATAGTATTTAACATCTTGCCGATTTCTGATGTTTCTGAGTGAATTGCGTCAATATCATTATTAGAGCAATATCCAAATTCGCACGCCAACGTGAGCAATGTTTCTACTTCGGCAAGAGATCCATTCGCAATACGCAAGAATTGTACGAAATCTTTGCGCGAACCTCGGCTTCTACCTTCAGCAATATTGGCAGAAACGGAAACGGCAGCTCTTCTGAGCTGACTCGTAAGTCCATACAGTTCATCTTTTGGAAATGTTTTAGAAAGAGTATAGCAAAGCCTGGCCATCTGAATGGATTTTTGCCAAACGATCAAATCTTTGTAGGATTTTATCATGCGTTTTCTTTCGTAGCTGAAAGCTGAAAGCTGGAAGCTGATAGCTGACTTGCGACCCATGCCTCGCAGCAGGCTTTTGCGAGGGCGCGTACCCTGCCGATATATGACGCACGTTCGGTAACGGAAATCACACCGCGCGCATCCAGCAGGTTAAAACGATGCGATGCTTTGATGCACTGATCGTATGCGGGCAGGGCAAGTGGTGCTGGAACGTCGCCGCGCTTGAATTCAAGAAGTGCCTTGCACTCGGCTTCGGCATCCTCAAATTGCTTCAGCAATTGTTTTGTATCCGCAGCTTCGAGGTTATAGGCGGAAAACTCACGTTCGTTTTGAAGAAATACTTCACCGTAACTAACGCCTGCGCCGTTGAAATCAAGATCGTACACGTTCTCTTTTCCCTGAATATACATCGCGAGGCGTTCGAGTCCGTAAGTCAATTCGCCTGAAATAGGCTTACATTCTATGCCGCCAACTTGCTGGAAATAGGTGAATTGTGTGACTTCCATCCCGTCACACCACACTTCCCAGCCCAGCCCCCATGCGCCCAGCGTCGGGGACTCCCAGTCGTCTTCGACGAATCGAATATCGTGTTTCATGGGGTCGATACCCAGTTCGCGAAGGCTATCCAGATAGAGTTCCTGAATAGTATCCGGGGAGGGTTTCAGAATAACCTGATACTGGTAATAATGTTGCAGGCGGTTGGGATTTTCGCCGTAACGCCCATCTTTAGGGCGGCGGGATGGTTGAACATATGCACAGTTCCAGTTCGTGTCGCCAAGTGCGCGCAGTGTGGTCGCCGGATGAAATGTGCCTGCGCCAACTTCCATATCGTAGGGTTGGAGAATGACGCACCCATGCTTTGCCCAGAACTGGTGCAGTGTCAGGATAATATCTTGAAACGATTTAGTCATGTCGGTGTTTTAGTGGTTTAACCGACAGATTCAACGAAAAACTTAATAGCTTCGGAGCCTTTTAGGGGCATCTCTGAACATATCGTTAACACTATTATAACTGAGCAATGTCGCTAAACCATCCAGTTCCTTTTCGTAAGGTCTGGCACGGCCCGCAAGAATGTAGCGCATTCTAGTCTCGTTTATGCCGAGCTTATCTTTTATTTCATCGTTTGGACGGTTGCTCAGTAATGTGGCAAGATGGAGTCTTTTGCCAGGAGATAAACTGACTAAGGGGCCTTTGG
>Ga0315900_10006920_pt1 | contig 15035 bp, 14 predicted proteins | sample LakEriMetagenome_FD_203521 | JGI IMG/M metagenome (GOLD analysis project Ga0315900, IMG submission 203521) | Freshwater fungal communities from buoy surface, Lake Erie, Ohio, United States - Buoy 12 MA114 | ecosystem: Environmental > Aquatic > Freshwater > Lake > Lake biofilm | place: USA: Lake...
GGCGCCGGGTCTTGCGGGTCGACCCGCGCGACCCGGCACTCCGGCGCGACCCTTGCGCGGCACGCCAGCGGCGTATCGCCCTGCGCGAGCGGCGAGGTCGGGGGGGCGGGTGCCCGTGCGTGCCCGGCGGCCGGAGGGCGGGGGCAGGCGTGCGGGCCGTCGGAGACGGTCGTGCGCGCGGTGCCCGGGCAGGGGGAGATACCCCTGGTGCGCCCGGCCCCGGGCATGCCGGAGGAGCCGCCTTCGCGCTGGAGGCTGCAGGACATTCCGCCGGAGGATCCGGCCACCTACGCCATGATCCAGCGCGCGGACACGATCGGGGTGTTCCAGATCGAGTCGCGCGCGCAGATGACCATGCTGCCGCGGCTGCGGCCCGCCTGTTTCTACGACCTGGTGATCGAGGTGGCCATCGTGCGTCCCGGCCCCATCCAGGGTGGCATGGTGCATCCCTACCTGCGCCGCCGCCAGGGACTGGAGCCGGTTGCCTATCCCTCGGAGGCGGTACGCGGGGTGCTCGAGCGCACGCTGGGGGTGTCGATCTTCCAGGAGCAGGTGATGCAGCTCGTGGTGGTGGCGGCGGGCTTCAGTGCCGGCGAAGCCGACCAGGTGCGTCGCGCGATGGCGGCCTGGCGGCGCCGCGGTGGCCTCGAGCCGTTCCGCGAGCGGCTGATCGACGGCATGCGCGCGCGCGGCTACAGCGAAGCCTATGCGTTGCAGATCTACCAGCAGATCCTCGGCTTCGGCGAGTACGGGTTCCCCGAGTCGCACGCGGCGAGCTTCGCGCTGCTGGTCTACGTGTCCTCGTGGCTGAAATGCCATCACCCGGCGGCCTTTGCCTGCGGTCTGCTCAATGCCCAGCCGATGGGGTTCTATTCCCCCTCGGCAATCGTGCAGGATGCGCAGCGGCACGGCGTGCGGGTACTCGCGCCCGATGTCACCGCGAGCGGCTGGGACTGCAGCCTCGAGCCCGATCGCGGCGCGGGCGGACCGGAGACGGCGGAGCCTCCGTCCGATCGGCAGGTGCGGCAGGCCGCGGAGCCTCCGTCCGTTCGGCAAGCCGCGCACCCGGCAGGCCGCCTCGCCCCTGGCGGTTCGCGGGGCGCGGATGCCGCGCGCGCGCCTGCCGCGGGGCACTCGGGCGGCACGCAGGCGATCGCGGGGCCGGCGCTGCGACTGGGCCTGCGCAGCGTGAAGGGTCTGTCCGAGGCGGCTGCGCGTCGCATCGAGCGCGCCCGCGCGCGGGCACCGTTCGCCGACGTCGCCGATCTCGCGCGTCGCGCACGGCTCGATCGAGGCGAACTGGCCACGCTGGCCTCGGCCGACGCACTGGCTTCGCTGGCCGGGCACCGGCGCGAGGCGGCCTGGGCGGCGCTGGGGCATGAGCGCGACGGTGCGCTGGTGCCGGCACCACGCGAAGCAGTGCAACCGTCCCTGCTGCCGCCGGAGGAAGGCGAGCAGGTGGTGCTCGACTACGCGCGGCTGGGGCTCACGCTGCGCAGCCACCCGCTCGCGCTGCTACGCCCCCGCCTGGCCGGACGGCGGCTGTCGACCGCTCGGCAGTTTCGCGCCGCGCGCGACGGGCAGGCGCTGCAGGCCTGCGGCCTGGTCACCTGCCGCCAGCGACCCGCGACCGCGGGCGGCGCGGTGTTCCTCACGCTGGAGGACGAGACCGGCTACGTGAACGTGGTGGTATGGGGCGATCTCGCCGAGCGCCACCGGCGCGAGGTGCTGGACGCTCGCCTGCTCGTCGTCCAGGGGCGTGTTCAGCGCGAGGGCGAGGTGGTGCACCTGGTGGCGCGACGCCTGGTCGACGAGACCCGCCTGCTCGGTCGGCTGGTCACCCGGTCGCGCGACTTCGGCTGAGTGCCCGGCGCCGCCGCGGCGGGCGCGCTGCCCACGCCCGCCTCGCGTCCCGGTGCGCCCGTGCCATCCGGGTCGCCCATGCCGTTCGGCCGTCGGCACCCCGCGCATCCGCCCTTCGAGCGGGCACGGCGCGAGCAGCGACGCCGAACGGACGGTCGACCGTACTGCGCAGGACGGTTCAACCGGCCCGCAGCGCCTCGGCCAGCACCTCTCCGCGCCAGCCTCTCCATTCCGGTACCGTCTCGCCTCGCACCTGCGCCTCGAGCAGGCGCCGCGGCGCGAGCAGCGCCGCCGGCAGGTCGAGCTCGTCGGCGCGGCGCGCAACCGCCGCGCGCAGGGCATCGAAGCGCCGTTGCGGCTCGCCCCGCAGCGGGGCGGGAATCGGCGGGCACGCGTCCTCGGCATGCGCCGGCTCGTCGTTGAGGACGGCCAGCAGCGCCGGCAACTCCCGCCGCGGCAGGCTGCGCTGGCCGCGCACCCGTTCGATCAGCCCCTCGCTGCGCGCCGGCGGCTGGGTGGCCAGCGCGCCGGCCGTCGCGTTGTCGAGCACCCACAGCCGCGGCCGGTCGATCTGCCTCGCGAGGGCCTCGCGCCATCGCAGCACGCGCCGCAATCGCGCCTGCACCGGTGACGGCTGCTGCCACAGCGCGGTGAACGAGAGGTGCGGTTGCGCGTCGGTGTTCGCCGACTGGCCGGCGAGCCGCGCGCAGTCCTCCTCGCACCACCCGAGCATGCCGCGCGTGCGCAGCCGCTCGAGCAGCGCATCGTGCAGGGCGGGCAGGTGCACCACGTCGGCCGCCGCGTAGTGGCGCTGCGCGTCGGACAGCGGCCGGCGCAGCCAGTCCGACCGCGTCTCCCCCTTGTCCAGTTCGACGCCCAGCAGCAGCGCGACGAGCTTCTGGTAGCCCAGCCCGCTGCCCAGCCCCGCGAAGGCGGCGGCGACCTGGGTGTCGAAGAGCGCGGCGACCGGAACGGGCGCGACCGTCCACAACGCGACCAGGTCCTCGCTCGCGCTGTGCATGATCTTCACGCACCGTTCGCTGGCGAGCAGGGCTGCGAGCCCGGGCAGGTCCGCGCAGGCCAGCGGGTCGGCGAGTACCGGGGGGCCGCTGTCGCGCCACTGCAGCAGCGCGAGTTTCGGCCAGTAGGTATCGGTGCGCATGAACTCGGTATCCAGTCCGATGCGCGGCTCGCCGGCCGATGCGGCCAGTCGCCCGGCGAAGGCGGCTGGCGATTCGATCCATTCGTGCATGGCCGATGATACCCGGGCGGCATGCGCGTCCGGTCGCGGCCGGGGGATGCCGCGCGCCCGGGCTTTCTGGCTACACTGTCCGCCTCGGGAGGTCGACCCGAAGGCCGCCACGGGGTCCGAGGCGGTCGATGGGCCCCGGCCATAAAAACATCCGTCGAACACCCACTCCAGGAGAGAGCGATGCAAGCCGACGCGAAGAGCCCGGCGGCGCCTGCTGGCGCCGCGACCGAATCCGCCCCGGCCCCCGATGCGGTAACGACCGTCGCCCAGGCGCAGGCCTCGAGCCGATCGCGCCGGCGCGCGTTCCTGCGTGGAGCGGCCGCGGCGTCCTCCGCGGCGGTGGCCGCGCCGGCGATCGCGCAGTCCGGCCCGGCGGTACGCTGGCGGCTGCAGTCGAGCTTCCCCAAGAGCCTCGATACCCTGTTCGGCGCCGCCCAGATGTTCTGCGAGCGCATCGACCGGCTGACCGGAGGGCGCTTCCAGATCCGGCCGTTCGCCGCGGGCGAGATCGTCGGCGGCCTGCAGGTGCTCGACGCGGTGCAGAACGGCACGGTCGAGGTCGGCCACACCGCGAGCTACTACTACATCGGCCGCAACCGCACGCTGGCCTTCGACACCGCGGTGCCCTTCGGGCTGAATGCCCGCCAGCACAATGCCTGGATGTACTACGGGGGCGGGTTGCAGCTGATGCGCGAGGTGATGCGCGAGTTCAACATCATCAACTTCCCGGCGGGCAACACCGGCACGCAGATGGGCGGCTGGTTCCGACGCGAGATCCGATCGGTGAAGGACATGGAAGGGCTGCGCTTCCGCATCCCGGGGCTGGCGGGCGAGATGCTCTCGCGCATCGGCGTGCTGCCCCAGACCATCGCGCCGGCCGACATCTATCCCTCGCTCGAGCGCGGCACCATCGATGCGACCGAGTTCGTCGGCCCCTACGACGACGAGAAGCTGGGCCTGGCCAAGGTCACCAAGTTCTACTACTACCCGGGGTTCTGGGAGGGCGGCGCAGGCCTCTCGATCTACGTCGGCCTGAAGGAGTGGGAGAAGCTGCCGCGCGAATTCCAGCAGGCGATCGACGTGGCCTCGGCCGAGATCAACCTGAACATGCTGGCCGAGTACGACGCGAAGAACCCGGCCGCGCTCGCGCGCATCGCCAGGACCGGCGTGCAGGTGCGGGCCTTCCCGGTCGACGTGATGCAGGCGGCGCAGAAGGCCGCCTTCCAGATCTTCGACGAGGAGGCGGCGAAGAACCCCTCGTTCGCGAAGGTCTACGCGAACTGGCGCGCCTTCCGCGATGCGCAGCATGCCTGGCACCGCACCGCGGACCTCACGTTCGACAACTTCGTGATGAACAACGCCGCGCCGGGCAAGCGCTGAACGACGGCGGGTGCCGCGAGGCGCCTGCCCTGCGGCCGCCTCCCGGTGGCCGGTTGCGACCGGCCGGGCGCGGCCGCGGGTCGACGTGCGGCGACGCCGGTCGCCGGCGGGCCGTCCCGCGGGCGATCAGCGCGTGACCAGCCCCGGGAAGGCGATCAGCAGCCCGACCATGACCAGCTGGATCACGATGAACGGGATGGCGCCGAGGTAGATGTCGATCGTGCGCACCGCCGGTGGCGCCACGCTGCGCAGGTAGAACAGCGCGAAGCCGAAGGGCGGGTGCATGAACGAGGTCTGCATGTTGACTGCAATCAGCACCGCGAACCACACGAGGTCGATGCCCATCTTGTCGGCCACCGGGCCGAGCAGTGGCAGCAGGATGAAGGCGATCTCGAAGAAGTCGAGGAAGAAGGACAGCACGAACACCAGCGCGTTGACGAACACCAGGAAGCCTGTGGTGCCGCCCGGCAGGGACGAGAGCAGGTGCTCGACCCACAGGTCCCCGTCCAGGCCCCGGAAGACCAGCGTGAAGATGGTCGCGCCGATGAGGATGAAGATCGCGAAGCTGGTGAGGATGGCCGTCTGCTCCATCGCCTCGCGCAGCACGCCCATCGACAGCCGGCGGTTGGCGCGGGCGAGCGCCAGCGAACCCAGCGCGCCCATGGCCGCCGCCTCGGTCGGGGTGGCGAGCCCCATGAAGATCGTGCCGATGACGAGGAACAGCAGGACCACCGCCGGCACCAGCGACTTGAGCACGCGCATCAGCAGCGCGCGATCCCGGGGCTGGCGCTCGGCCTCGGGGATGGCGGGCACGGCGTCGGGGAACAGGCGCGAGACGATGAACACGTACAGCGCGTAGAGCCCGGTGAGCACCAGGCTCGGCACCAGCGCGCCCTGGTAGACGTCGCCGACCGAGATGCCCAGCACCTCGGCCATCACCACCAGCACGATGGAAGGAGGCACGATCTGGGCCAGCGTGCCCGAGGCCGCGATCACGCCGGTGGACAGCCGCGTCGAGTAGCCGTGGCGCATCATCACCGGCAGGGAGATGAGCCCCATCGCGATGACCGTGGCCGCCACCACTCCTGCCGGTCCGCCCAGCAGCGCGCCCACGAAGATCACCGCGTAGGCGATGCCGCCGCGCACCGAAGCGAACACCTGGCCCATGGTCTCGAGCATCTCCTCGGCGATGCCCGATCGCTCCAGCACCACGCCCATGAACGTGAAGAAGGGGATCGCCAGCAGCGTCTGGTTGGACATGATGCCCAGCACCCGCTCGGGCAGTGCCTGCAGCAGTTGCGGCCCGAAGGCGCCCAGCTCGATGCCCACCAGCGCGAACAGCATCCCGACTGCCGCGAGCGAGAAGGCCACCGGATAGCCGATCAGCAGGAAGCCGATCATCGCGGCGAACATCAGCGGGGCGAGCAGTTCGAAGCTCATGGGTGGACCCCGGGGCGCTGCGGGGCCGGTCGCGCGGGGCAGGCCTCGGCCCGCCTGCCGCACGCCCGGTGGCGAATCGTTCCTGCCCAGGCGCGGGGAGCGGTCGTCACTGCAACTCCCGCCGCAGTTCGGGCGCGGGCGCGAGCCCGCGCAGGAAGCCCACCCGCTTGATGATCTCCGATACCCCCTGCAGCGAGAGCAGCGCGAAGGCGATCGGGATCGCGAGCTTGATCGGCCACCGCGGCAGGCCGCCCACGTCGGGCGAGCGCTCCCAGACCGCGATGGAGGCCTCGACCATCGGTAGCGACAGCACGGTGAGGCCGATGGTGGCCGGCAGGAAGAAGAGCAGGGTGCCGAGGATGTCCACCCAGGCCTGTCGCCGCGGGCTCATCCGGCCGTACAGCACGTCCACCCGGACGTGGCCGCCGCGCTTGAGCGTGTAGGCCGCACCGAACAGGAAGATGAGCGCGAACAGGTACCACTGCGCCTCGATGAACGCGTTCGATCCCAGCCTGAAGCCGTAGCGCAGCAGCGCGTTGGCCACCGCGACCACCACCACCACCAGCGTGAGCCAGCACACCATCCGGCCGATGGCCGTGTTCAGGCGGTCGATGGCGCGGGCGAGCGCGAGCAGGGCGTTCAAGGTGGACGGGCGCGGGCAGGGTTGGGAACCGGGCGTGGACGTGGGGCCTCGGGGCGGCGGCGGGGCCATGAGTAGCACGGCGGCCGCGGCCGTGCCAACTGCGCCCGCCTGACCGGCTCGCGGCCCCTCGCCCACGGCACGGAGCCGGCCGATGGCAACCCGTAGCCCGCCGGCCGCGGGCCGCCCGGCCGTCCCGTGCCGGGTGCGCGCCCGACGGCGGTGCCGCGAGCCTGCAGTCGCGAGGGCCGATCGCGGCCCCGGGCGCCGCGATCGGACGCCTCCCGCGCACATCGGCCCCCGGACCGGGAGCGCGGGCGGTTGTTGCTACACTTGGCGTTTGCCTCGTGCGCAGGGAGCGTCCCGATGTTCACCGACCAGGATCGCATCGCCGATTTCGACCCCGAACTGTGGGCGGCCATGACGGCCGAGCTCGCCCGCCAGGAGGCGCACATCGAGCTGATCGCCTCGGAGAACTACGCCAGCCCACGGGTGATGGCCGCCCAGGGGTCGGTGCTGACCAACAAGTATGCCGAGGGCTACCCGGGGCGCCGCTACTATGGCGGCTGCGAGCATGTCGACGTCGCCGAGACGCTCGCCATCGAGCGCGTGAAGTCGCTGTTCGGGGCAGCGTTCGCCAACGTGCAGCCGCACTCCGGCGCGCAGGCCAACATGGCGGTCTACCTCGCGATGCTCAAGCCCGGCGACACGCTGCTCGGCATGTCGCTCGCGCACGGCGGCCACCTCACGCACGGCGCGTCGGTCAACTCCAGCGGCAAGACCTACCGCGCGGTGTCCTACGGACTGCGCGCCGACACCGAGGAGATCGACTACGACGAGGTCGAGCGGCTCGCGCACGAGCACCGGCCGAAGATGATCGTCGCCGGTGCCTCGGCCTACTCGCTGCACATCGACTTCGCGCGCTTCCGGCGCATCGCCGATGCGGTGGGGGCGCTGCTGCTGGTCGACATGGCGCACTACTCGGGCCTGGTGGCCGCCGGCCTGTACCCCAGTCCGGTGCCGCATGCGGACTTCGTCACCAGCACCACGCACAAGACCCTGCGCGGCCCGCGCGGCGGCTTCATCCTCACCCGCGACGAGGCGCACGCGAAGGCGGTCAACTCGGCGATGTTCCCCGGCATCCAGGGCGGCCCGCTGATGCACGTGATCGCCGCCAAGGCGGTCGCCTTCCGCGAGGCGATGGAGCCGGGCTTCCGCGACTACCAGCAGCGCGTGCTCGACAACGCCGCCGAGATGGCGCGGGTGCTGCAGGCGCGCGGACTGCGCATCGTGTCCGGGCGTACCCAGAGCCATCTGTTCCTCGTCGACCTGCGCCCGATGGGCGTGACCGGCAAGGACGCCGAGGCGATGCTGGGCAGCGCACACATCACGGTGAACAAGAACGCGATCCCCAACGACCCCGAGAAGCCCTTCGTCACCAGCGGCGTGCGGCTGGGCTCCCCGGCGATGACCACCCGCGGCTTCGGGGTGGCCGAGGCCGCGCAGGTCGCCAACCTCATCGCCGACATCCTGTCGGCTCGCGGCGAGGTGGGGGCGCTTGCACGGGCGCGCGAATCGGTGGCGGCGCTGTGCGCGCGCTTCCCGGTCTACGGGCCGGGGGCGCTGCCGAGGAGCTGATCGCGTGAAGTGCCCCTGCGCGCGATCGAGCGACACCAAGGTGGTCGACTCGCGCGAGAGCGACGACGGGCGCACGATCCGCCGGCGCCGAGCCTGCCTCGCCTGCGGCAAGCGCTTCACCACCTTCGAGCGCTTCGAGCTGCGCATGCCCGCGATCATCAAGGGCAGCGGCATCCGCGAGGAATACGACGAGTCGAAGGTACGCCTGGGCTTCGAGCGCGCGTTGCACAAGCGCCCGGTGCCGACCGAGTACGTCGATGCCGCGGTCGACCGCGTCACGCAGCGAGTGATGTCGATGTCCGAGCGGGAGATCGACTCGCGGCGCGTGGGCGAACTGGTGATGCAGGAGCTGCGCCGGCTGGACAAGGTCGGCTACATCCGCTTCGCGTCGGTCTACCGCGATTTCAAGGACGTCGACGACTTCCGCGACGCGATCGCCGAGGTGCAGAAGGTGCCGGGACGGCGGGGACGCGGTTGAGCGCAGCCGCCGTGACGTCGGGGCCGCAGCCGCTGCCTGACCGCGATCTCCCGCACATGGCGCGCGCGCTCGAACTGGCTGCGCGCGGGTTGCACACCACCACGCCCAATCCGCGCGTGGGCTGCGTGATCGTGGACAGCGGTGGCGAGGTCGCGGGCGAGGGCTGGCACGAGGTCGCCGGCGGGCCGCACGCGGAGGTGGTGGCCCTGCGCGCGGCCGGGGCGCGCGCGCGCGGGTCCACGGCCTACGTCACGCTCGAGCCGTGCAGCCACCACGGACGCACGCCGCCCTGCGCCGATGCGCTGCTGGCCGCCGGCGTGGCGCGGGTGGTGGCGGCCATGCGCGATCCCAACCCGCGCGTGCGCGGCGAGGGGCTTGCGCGGCTCGCTGCCGCCGGCATCGCGACCGAGGTGGGGCTGCTCGAGGCGCAGGCGCGCGAGCTCAACGAAGGTTTCGTCTCGCGCATGGAGCGCGGGCGACCGTGGATGCGGCTCAAGGTGGCCTCCACGCTCGATGGCCGCACCGCCCTCGCCAACCGCACGAGCCAGTGGATCACCGGCGAGGCGGCGCGTGCCGACGGACACGCCTGGCGCGCGCGTGCGTGTGCCGTGCTCACCGGCATCGGCACCGTGCGCCAGGACAACCCCCAGCTCACGGTGCGCGCGCTGGCCACGCCGCGCCAGCCGCTGCCGGTGATCGTCGACTCCTCGCTCGCACTCGACCCTGCCGCCCGCGTGCTCGACCAGGGTCGGGCGCTGGTGTTCTGCGCGACCGACCGTCCCGCGGCGCGCGCGGCACTCGAGGCCCGTGGTGCCGAGATCGTCGTGCTGCCCGACGCCCAGGGCAAGGTCGACCTGCCGGGCATGCTGCGCGAACTCGGGCGGCGCGAGGTGAACGAGGTGCTGGTCGAGACCGGTACCCGGCTCAACGGCGCGCTGCTCGCCGCCGGCTGCGTTGACGAACTGCTGCTCTACCTGGCTCCTTCGCTGGTGGGCGAACGCGGCATCGGCATGTTCGACCTGCCGGAGATGACGCGCCTCGAGCAGCAGGCCCGGCTGGAGATCGTCGAGGCCCGGCAACTGGGCGCCGACCTGCGACTTCGCGCGCGGGTGCGCACCGCGCCCGTGTTCGACTGACGGCGGCGCGGCGGCGCTGCTGCCGGTGGCGCCACGGACCCCGGTTCGTCCGGTGGCCTTCGGGCGCCAAGCCGCGGTCGGGGCGACGCGCGCGGCCGCAGCCCGGGCGCGGCGCGCGGTCCGGGGCTGCCCGGGTGCGCCGGGGCCTGCGCCGTTCGCGCGGACAGGTGGCACGTTGTCGCGACGCACGCGCCCGGGACGGACAATCGCGCACCCGCCGGCCCGACGCCGGCACGTTTCGGAGGTGCGCCATGTTCACCGGGATCATCACTGCGGTCGGCACCCTGCTCTCGCGCGAGCCGCTGGCCGCGCCGCCCGGCGCCGGCCCTGCGGGCGTGCGCGTGGCGATCGACACCGCCGGCCTCGGGCTGGAGGACGTGGTGCTGGGCGACAGCATCGCGGTCGACGGCTGCTGCCTCACCGTGGTGGCCATGGCCGGGGCCGTGGCGAGTTTCGACGTCTCGCTCGAGTCGATCGCGCGCACCGCCGGCTTCGACCCCGGCCGGCGGGTGAACCTCGAGAAGGCACTGCGGCTGTCCGATCGCCTGGGCGGACACCTGGTCAGCGGGCATGTCGATGGCATCGGCCGGGTCCGCGAGTTCGTGCCGGTGGGCGAGAGCTGGCGGCTCGCGGTCGTCGCACCCGGGGAACTGGGCGCGCTGATCGCGCCCAAGGGGTCGATCGCGGTCAACGGCGTGAGCCTCACGGTCAACGCGGTCCGCGACGAGGCGGGCGGAGACGGCACGCAACGCACCGTGTTCGAGGTCAATCTCATACCGCACACGGTGGCGATGACCAGCCTCGGCGAGCTGCGCGAGGACAGCCCGGTCAACCTCGAGGCCGACCTCATGGCCCGCTACGTCGCGCGCCTGCAGTCGGCGGGCGCCGCCGCCGGTTCGGCCGGCGAATGGGTTTCCGGGCGATAATCACCGGTTGCCGCGCGCCGCGCGGCCCACGTTCCACGCCCCGTCTCCCACGATGCCCATCAGTTCGACAGCCGAGATCGTCGCCGAAATCCGTGCCGGCCGCATGGTCGTGCTGGTCGACGAGGAAGACCGCGAGAACGAGGGCGACCTCGTGATGGCGGCCGAGTTCGTCACGCCCGAGGCGATCAACTTCATGGCCCGCTTCGGGCGCGGCCTGATCTGCCTCACGCTGACCGAGGAGCGCTGCCGGCAGCTCGACCTGCCGCTGATGGTGCGCGACAACCGCTCGCCGATGCACACCAACTTCACCCTGTCGATCGAGGCGGCGGAGGGGGTGACCACCGGCATCTCGGCGCACGATCGCGCCCACACGGTGCGCACCGCGGTGCGTGCCGACGCCTCGCCGACCGACATCGTCCAGCCCGGGCACATCTTCCCGCTGCGCGCCCAGCCCGGTGGCGTGCTCGTGCGCGCCGGCCACACCGAGGCCGGCTGCGACCTCGCCCAGATGGCGGGCCTCACCCCGGCTTCGGTCATCTGCGAGATCCTCAAGGACGACGGCACGATGGCGAGGCTGCCCGACCTGGAGGTCTTCGCCGAGGAGCACGGGCTGAAGATCGGCACCATCGCCGACATGATCCACTACCGCAGCCGCACCGAATCGCTGGTCGAGCGCGCGGGCGAGCGCGTGGTGGACACTCCGCACGGACCGTTCCGGCTGGTGGCCTTCCGCGACCGCCTCGCGACGGCCACGCACCTCGCGCTGGTTCGCGGAGAGCCGCGTCCCGGCGACGAGGTGCTGGTGCGCGTGCACGAGCCGATCTCGCTGGTCGACCTGCTCGACTCGGGCAGTTCCACCCATTCGTGGAACGTCCATGCCGCGATGCAGGCGGTGGCCGCCGCCGGTTGCGGTGCGATCATCCTGCTGCATCGTCCGGAGGGCGCCGAGCAACTGCTCGAGCGTGCGATCGGCCAGGTGCCGACGGGCACCCGGCGGCGGATGGACCTGCGCGACTACGGCATCGGTGCACAGATCATCCGCCAGCTGGGCATCACCCGCATGAGGGTGCTCGCGCAGCCCAGGCGCATGCCCAGCATGACCGGCTTCGACCTCGAAGTCACCGGCTACCTGCTGCCCGACGGGCAAGGCGGCAGCCGCGATCCGCGGGTGTCGTCCGGCCCTGCCGGCGGCGCCAACCCCGCCCCCGAGGAGGCTGCGCGATGAGCGACACGCAAGCGAATACCGTACGGCACCTCGATGCCGACCTGGACGGATCCGGACTGCGCATCGGCCTGGTACAGGCCCGGTTCAACGAGTCCGTCGGCACGGCCGAGCGGGTCGCCTGCCTCGACGAGCTGTCCAGGCTGGGTGTCGCGGCCTCGGCGATCCTCTGCTGCAGCGTTCCGGGGGCCCTCGAGATCCCGCTCGTGCTCCAGCGGCTCGCGCGCACCGGGCGCTTCGATGCGCTGATCGCGCTGGGCGCGGTGATCCGCGGCGAGACCTACCACTTCGAGGTCGTCTCCAACGAGTCCTGCGCGGGCGTGTCGGCGGTGTCGCTCTCCACGGGCATCCCGGTGGCCAACGGCATCCTCACCACCGAGACCGACGAGCAGGCCGAGGTTCGTGCGGTCGAGAAGGGCCGCGACTGTGCGCGCGCGGCCATCGAGATGGCGAACCTGCTGCGGCGGATCGACGATGCCCCGCGCTGAGGCGGCTGCCGGTGGCGCTCGCCCGGCCGCGCGCACCAGCGCGCGGCGGCGCTCGCGTGAATTCGCGCTGCAGGGCCTCTACCAGTGGCTGGTCTCGGGCACCGAGGCGGCCGAGATCGCGCGCCAGTTCCGCGAGCAGGAGGAGTTCGGACGCGCCGATGCCGCCTTTGCCGACTGGCTGCTGGCCGGCGCGATCGAAGGGGCGGGGGAGGCCGGCGCGCTGCTCTCGCCCCTGCTCGATCGGCCGATGGCCGCGCTGAGTCCCGTCGAGCGGTCCATCCTCCTGCTGGGCGCACAGGAACTCCGGACGTCCCCGCAGGCGACCTTCGGGGCCCCGTGGAAGGTTGTCATCAACGAGGCGGTCGAGCTCGCCCGGCGATTTGGCGGCACCGACGGCCACAAGTACGTGAACGGCGTCCTCGACCGTCTCGCGCGGCAGTTGCGGGGCGACGAGCGCGTCGGCAGCTGAGCGAAGGAGCGCGGTCGATGAAATCACTGAAGATCCGGATCTACCTGTTCTACGTGGCGGCGGTGTTCTTCGCCGCGCTGGGGTTGTGGATGATCGGGCGAGGCCTGTTCGGGGACGGCGGCTTCACCGCGCTCATCATCGGCGGGCTCATGTTCGCGACCGGCGTGGTCGACTACGCGATGGGCAGCTACCTGCAGAAGATCTACCTGCAGCAGCCCGCCGCGCCCGCTGCGCCCGCCGGGAACGGCACGCGCGACGGCGGCAGCCAGCCCGGCTGACCCGTTCCCTCCCGCCAGGGTCGGTCACCGGCCCCGTGGCGACCCGGTTTCGAACGACCGCAGGCGAGCGCATGGCCTCCGAATTCGACCTGATCGCGCGCCACTTCACCTGGCCTTCGCCCGGGGCCCTGCTGGCCGTGGGCGATGACGCGGCGCTGCTCTCGCCCGCCGCCGGCGCGGCGCTCGCGGTCTCCACCGACCTGCTGGTCGAGGGTACGCATTTCCTTGCGGGCACCGACCCGCGCCGGCTCGGCCACAAGTGCCTGGCGGTGAACCTCTCCGACCTGGCCGCGATGGGCGCGAGGCCACGCTGGTTCACGCTGGGCCTGTCCTTGCCGGCGGTCGACGAGGCGTGGCTTGCAGCCTTTGCCGCCGGCATGCGCGCACTGGCGCAGGCGCACGGCATCGAACTGGTCGGGGGCGACACCACGCGCGGACCGCTGACCATCGCCATCACGGTGATCGGCGAGGTCCCCGCCGGCGAGGCCCTGCGCCGCGACGGCGCGCAGGCGGGCGACGAAGTCTGGGTCTCGGGTGAACTGGGCGAGGCCGCCTGCGCGCTGCTGGCCTTGCAGGGGCGCGCCGGCTCGCGCGCCGCAGTGTTCGCGAGGGGGCGCGAGCGTCTCGAGGCACCGCGGCCGCGGGTGGCGCTCGGGCTTGCGCTGCGCGGGGTCGCCAGCGCGGCCATCGACGTGTCCGACGGCCTCTGCGCCGACCTCGGCCACGTGCTCGAACGCTCGGGCGTGGGCGCGCGGGTACGCGTGGACGACCTGCCCCGATCCGACGCGCTGGCCGGTTGCCGGGACGATCCCGCCGTGCGGGCCGCGGTGCTCGGCGGTGGCGACGACTACGAACTGTGCTTCACCGCACCTGCCAGCCGCCATGACCGGGTGCTCGCGGCCGGGGCCGCCGCCGGCGTCCGGGTGAGTGCCGTGGGCGAGATCGTCGCCGGCCGCGAACTCGTACTGCTCGACGGGCACGGCGCGGTCGTGCGCCCGCCGCGCGCCGGCTACGACCACTTTTCCGATGGCTGAGGCGCTCCGTCCGGTCGGGGGAAAGGTGGACGCGCGACGCGTGTTCACCGACCCGGCGTTCTTCGTCGCCTGGGGGGGCGGCAGCGGCCTCGCGCGACGGGCGCCCGGCACCTTCGGGACGCTCGTGGCCTTCCCGGTGCATCTGGGGCTCGCATCCCTGCCTGCCGCCGCCCACGCCGGCGCGATCGCGCTGCTGCTCGCGCTGGGTACCTGGGCCTGCGCGGTCGTTGGCCGTCGGCTGGGCGTGCACGACCCCGGCGGCATCGTGATCGACGAGATCGTGGCCTTCCTGGTCGTCCTCTGGGCGATCCCGCCGACCGCGCTCGCCTGGCTGTCTGCCTTCGTGCTGTTTCGCGTGTTCGACATCGCCAAGCCCTGGCCGATCGGCTGGCTCGACCGCACGGTGCCGGGGGCGATCGGCGTGATGCTCGACGACCTCGCGGCAGCGGCCGCGACGTTGCTCGTGATGCGGCTAACCGCTATCGTGGCCGGAGGGTGGGCGTGAGACGCCGCACGAACGCGGCACGCGCCCCCGGCCTTGCAAGGGGAGTCGATTGAGCACCGAGGATCCCGGCCTGCTGCTGCTGTCGCGCAACGTCGGATACGCGCTGTCCGCGCGCGGCCTGATGCTGGTCACCGCCGAGTCCTGCACCGGCGGGTGGGTGGGCCAGGTGATGACCATGGTGCCCGGCAGTTCCGAGTGGTACGAGCGGGGCTTCGTCACCTATACCTACGTCTCCAAGGTCGAGATGCTGGGCGTGAGCCAGGCGACCCTCGAGGCCCATGGCGCG
>Ga0315900_10006921_pt1 | contig 15034 bp, 16 predicted proteins | sample LakEriMetagenome_FD_203521 | JGI IMG/M metagenome (GOLD analysis project Ga0315900, IMG submission 203521) | Freshwater fungal communities from buoy surface, Lake Erie, Ohio, United States - Buoy 12 MA114 | ecosystem: Environmental > Aquatic > Freshwater > Lake > Lake biofilm | place: USA: Lake...
CCATCGACATGGCGGCCGCCGCCTACCAGCGTGACGGCAAGCTGTCGGGCATCTCGACCGGCCTCAACGACCTCGACCAGCGGCTGGGCGGCCTGCAGCAGTCCGACCTCGTCATCCTCGCCGGCCGCCCCGGCATGGGCAAGACGGCGCTCGCCACCAATATCGCCTTCAACATCGCCAAGGCCTACAAGTTCGAGGTCGAACCGGACGGCACCCACAAGACGACGAACGGCGGAATCGTCGGTTTTTTCTCCCTCGAAATGAGCTCCGACCAGCTGGCGACGCGTATCGTCGCCGAGCAGGCGGCGATCCCCTCCTACAAGATCCGCCGCGGCGACCTGAACGAGCAGGAGTTCTACAACCTGACCACGGCCGCCCAGCAGATCCAGTCGCTGCCCCTCTACATCGACGACACGGGCGGCCTGTCCATCGTCCAGCTCGCGGCCCGCGCGCGTCGCCTGAAGCGCCAGCGCGGCCTCGACTTCATGGTCGTCGACTACCTCCAGCTGCTGTCCGGTTCGTCGAAGAAGGGCGAGAACCGCGTTCAGGAGCTGACCGAGATCACGACAGGCCTCAAGGCTCTCGCCAAGGAACTGCACGTGCCAATCATGGCGCTGTCGCAGCTTTCCCGTCAGGTCGAGAACCGCGACGACAAGCGGCCCCAGCTCTCCGACCTGCGCGAATCCGGCTCCATCGAGCAGGATGCCGACGCCGTCATGTTCGTGTTCCGCGAGGAGTATTACCTCAAGAACAAGGAGCCGAAGCCCGGTACCGAGGAGCACCTGAAGTGGCAGACCGACATGGCGCAGGTCCATGGCCGCGCCGAGGTCATCATCGGCAAGCAGCGCCATGGCCCTACCGGTACCGTCATGCTGCAGTTCGAGGACTCGGTGACGCGATTCTCCGACCTCGCCGACGCCGATCGCCTGCCCGAGCGTTTCGAGTGATCCGATGACCATCCCCGCGAACGAGGCCGGCGCGGTCCTAACCATCGACCTCGCGGCGCTTGGACGGAACTACCGGGCGCTGGCGGCCATGGGGAGCGGTGCGGCCTGCGCCGCCGTCGTCAAGGCCGACGCCTACGGCCTCGGCATCGAGAAGGCGGGCCCGGCGCTGTCGGCCGCCGGCTGCGAGACGTTTTTCGTGGCGCATGTGTCGGAAGCGCGGCGGCTCAGGGCGGTGGTGCCACGCGCCACGATCTATGTGCTCAACGGGCTCCTGACCTCGGCGATCGGCACCTATGCGGAGCTCAATCTGCGGCCGGTGCTCGGCAGCCGCGAGGAGGTCGAGACCTTCGCCGCCTTCTGCGACACGCTGGGGCGCCGGCTGCCCGCCGCCGTTCACGTCGACACGGGCATGAACCGTCTCGGCCTCGACCTGGCCGAGGCCGCCCTGCTGGCGGAGCCGGGGACAGCGTCCCTGGCCTTCGAACCGGCGTTGATAATGAGCCATCTCGCCTGCGCCGACGAACCGGGCCACCCGCTGACGGCGCGGCAGATCGACCGCTTCCAGCAGATCCGCTCGCTCTTTCCCGGCGTCCCCGCATCGCTCGCCAATTCTGCAGGCTGCACGATTGCCGGCGCCCGCCACGACCTCCTGCGCCCGGGGGTCGCCCTCTATGGGGCCCGCTTCGTCGCCGGCCGCGATCCGCTTGCAGCCGTCGTGCGCCTCGACGCGCCGATCCTGCAGCTCCGCACGATCCGTGCGGGCGAGACGGTTGGCTATGGCGCGGCATGGACGGCGGGGCGCACCAGTCGTATCGCCATCGTCTCGGTCGGCTATGCCGATGGCTACATCCGTCAGGCCGGCTCCACCGACCGCAAGACCGGCGCGCCGATCCGCGTCAACGGCGTCCTCTGCCAGCCGGCGGGCCGTGTCTCCATGGACCTCATCGCCATCGACGTGACCAACGCGGGCGCGGTCGGCCCTGGCGATCTGGCGACGCTCGTGGGCGACGGCATCGGCCTCGACGATGTGGCGGAGGCCGCCGGCACCATCGGCTACGAGATCCTCACCAGTCTCGGACGCCGGTACCACCGGCGCTACGTGGACTGACATGGCCCGCTCCACCACGACATTCGTCTGTCAGTCCTGCGGCGCCTCCTACGGGCGCTGGCAGGGCAAGTGCGAGAGCTGCGGGGCGTGGAATACCATTGCCGAGGAGAGCGTGGCGGCGACCGGTGTCGGTGGTGCGCCGGCAAAGACCGCGGCCAGGGGCGGGAAAACGCGCGGCCGGGCCTTCGTGCTCGCCGGGCTCGACGGCGTCAATGACGAGGCCCCGCGCACCGAGACGCAGGTCGGCGAACTCGACCGCGTTTTCGGCGGCGGTCTCGTCAAGGGCTCCGTGATCCTCATCGGCGGCGATCCCGGCATCGGCAAGTCCACCCTGCTCATCCAGGCCTCGGCGCGGCTGGCGCGCATGGGCCATCGCGTCGTCTATATCTCGGGCGAGGAGGCGGTCGGCCAGGTGCGCCTCAGGGCGGACCGCCTGGCGCTGACAGCCTCGCCGGTGGAACTCGCCGCGGAGACCAATGTCGAGGACATCGTGGCCACCCTGTCGGAGGGGCCTCCACCCCGCCTCGTGGTCATCGATTCGATCCAGACGATGTGGACTGACACCGTGGAGAGCGCCCCGGGCACCGTCAGCCAGGTACGGTCCGCTGCCCAGATCCTGATCCGCTACGCCAAGAAATCGGGCGCCGCCGTCATCCTCGTCGGCCACGTCACCAAGGACGGTCAGATCGCCGGTCCGCGCGTCGTCGAGCACATGGTCGACGCCGTGATGAGCTTCGAGGGCGAAGGCGGGCATCATTTCCGCATTCTGCGCGCCGTGAAGAACCGCTTCGGACCGACGGACGAGATTGGTGTCTTCGAGATGACGGGAAAGGGCCTGCGCGAGGTGCCAAACCCGTCGGAACTCTTTCTCGCGGGCCGCGACCTCGGCGCACCGGGCACTGCCGTCTTCGCCGGCATGGAGGGCACACGCCCCGTGCTTGTCGAGATCCAGGCCCTCGTTGCGCCGTCGTCCCTCGGCACGCCACGCCGCGCCGTGGTCGGCTGGGACCCGGCGAGGCTCTCCATGGTGCTCGCCGTACTGGACGCCCATTGCGGCGTCCGTCTCGGTGGCCATGACGTCTACCTGAACGTCGCCGGGGGTCTCAGGATCGCCGAGCCGGCCGCCGATCTCGCCGTCGCCGCAGCGCTTGTCTCGTCGCTGTCGGGCGCCGTGCTGCCGGCGGATGCCGTCTATTTCGGCGAGGTCAGCCTCTCGGGGGCCGTCAGGCCTGTGGCGCAGGCGGCGGCCCGCCTCAAGGAAGCCAAGAAGCTCGGCTTCACCAAGGCCGTGGTTCCCGAGATCGCCCGCGGCGAGAGCGGCGAGCCGGGCCTTGCGACACAGGCCGTCACCAACCTTTCGACGCTCGTCGCCGACATTGCGGCATCGGGCGTTGCAAGGGAGCGACCGAAGGCTGCAGCCGGGCAATGACCCGGCAGGGGAGGATACGGGCGATGGGCTATCTGAGGCGCGTGTTCCTTGCGGGCGTCCTGCTGCTCCTGCCCCTCGCCGTCACCGCGTTCGTTGTCGGCTGGACGGTGAGCTTCATCTACGGCTTCGTCGGCCCGGGAACGGTGGTCGGCAGATTTCTGACCTCGCTGGGCCTCGGCTTTTCCAGTTCCTCCCTCGCCGCCTATCTCATCGGCATCCTCATGGTCTGCGGGCTGATCTACCTGCTCGGCCTCATCGCCATCGTGCTGCAGGAACGCTTGCAGGACGCCCTCGACCGGATCATGCGTCGCATCCCGCTGATCGGCACGGTCTATGATCTGTCCCGCCGCTTCGTCTCCATGGTGGACCGCAAGGACGCCGACGGGCTGAAGAGCATGAGTCCGGTCTGGTGCTTCTTCGGCGGCGAACCCGGCGGGGCCGCGGTGCTGGCGCTGTTGCCCTCCCACGAGCCCGTCATGGTCGGAGAGATGCGCTACCTCGGCATTCTCGTGCCGACTGCGCCGGTGCCCATAGGCGGCGGCCTGATCTACGTGCCGGAGAGCTGGGTGACGGCGGCCGACATCGGCATGGACCAGCTCATGAGCATCTATGTCTCGATGGGAGTCACCCCGCCCAAGGCGGTGCCGCGCCCGGTGGTCGAAACGCCCGCATGAGGCGCAGATCCCGGTCACACCGCCACATTTTGGACCGGTGTCCGTGGTCAGGGTTTGCTTCCACCCATGACGGGGTGACGAGCACCGGCCACCCGGCTATAAGCGCGGGATCGCGACCGGGTTAGGTGACTCGGACGCCCCTTTTTGAGCATTCCGGAGCCGACATCGATGCCGGTCACCTATCTCGATATCGGTCTCGCCGCGATCATGCTGATCTCCGCGCTGCTGGCGATGGTGCGCGGCTTCGTCCGCGAGGTGCTGTCCATCGCGTCCTGGGCGCTGGCGGCTATCGCCACCTGGTATGCCTTTCCGCGGCTGCTGCCGATCGCCCAGACCCAGGTCTCCAACGAACTGATCGCCAAGGCGATCGTCATCGCCGGCGTCTTCCTGACCGTGCTGGTGATTGTCTCCCTCATCACCATCAAGATTTCCGACGCCATCCTCGATTCGAAGATCGGCGTGCTCGACCGCACCCTCGGCTTCGCCTTCGGGCTCGGCCGCGGCCTCGTCATCGTCGTGGTTGCTTTCGCCTTCTTCACCTGGCTGGTGCCGGGCCCGAACCGGCCCGACTGGGTGACGCGCGCCAAGTCCTATGCCCTGCTCGAGCAGACCAAGGACTGGCTGATCGCCCAGCTGCCGCAGGACATCGAGGGATCCGACATCCTGCGCCGCCTGAACCGCACCCAGGCTCCGGCCGGAGGTGCGACGGCGCCCGCCACTGGAACGCCCCCTGCCGCCAACGCGCCGCCCGCGGCGACGCCGGCGCCGGGTGCGACACCGCCGCGGCAGCCCTGATGTCTTGTGCGGCTCGATCGATCGGCGCATGGTCGCCGTGCATGGGGTGGATCTTTCGTTCCGGCGCATCGGCCCGCATCTATGGCGACGGGTTGACGACCTAGGCTTTCAGACGACGAGGATGCGATGACGCAATCCCTGGAGATCCGCCACCACGAGGCGGATCAGGACGCTGCGTTCGGCCATGAGCCGGGCCTCGATTGCGAGAGCGACAAGCTGCACGAGGAGTGCGGCGTATTCGGCGTCTATGACCATCCCGACGCCGCGGCGCTGACCGCGCTCGGCCTTCATGCCCTGCAGCACCGCGGCCAGGAAGCGGCCGGCATCGTCTCCTTCGACGGAGCCCGGTTCCATTCGGAGCGGCGCATGGGCCTTGTGGGCGACAACTTCTCGCGCCGGGAGGTGATCGAGCGCCTGCCCGGGCAATCGGCCATCGGCCATACACGCTATTCCACCACCGGCGGCACGCTCCTGCGCAACGTCCAGCCGCTCTTTGCCGAGCTCGAGACCGGCGGCTTTGCCGTCTGCCATAACGGCAACCTGACCAACGGTCTGACGCTGCGTCGCCGTCTGATCGCCGACGGCGCCATCTACCAGGCGACGTCGGATACGGAGGTGATCCTGCACCTCGTCGCCCGTTCGCGCCGCAACCGGTTCGTCGACCGTTTCCTCGACGCGCTCAGCCAGATCGAGGGCGGCTACGCCTTTGTCGGCATGACCAACAAGAAGATGATCGGCGCGCGCGACCCGCTCGGCATCCGCCCGCTGGTGATCGGCGAACTCGACGGCCGCTACATCCTCGCCTCCGAGTCGGTGGCGCTGGACATCATTGGCGCCCGCTTCGTGCGCGAGGTCGAGAACGGCGAGGTCGTCGTCGTCGACGAGAAGGGGCTGGAGTCGATCAAGCCCTTCCCGGCGCGTCGCAAGCGTCCATGCATCTTCGAGTACGTCTACTTCGCGCGCCCCGATTCGATCGTCGACGGCAAGAACGTCTATGGCCTGCGCAAGAAGATCGGCGCCATCCTGGCGGAGGAAACCCCCGTCGACGCCGATGTCATCGTGCCGGTGCCGGATTCAGGCGTGCCTGCCGCCATCGGCTATGCCCAGGCCGCCGGGATCCCCTACGAACTCGGCATTATCCGCAACCACTATGTCGGACGCACCTTCATCCAGCCGACCCAGTCGGTGCGTGAGCTCGGCGTCCGGCTGAAGCACTCGGCCAACCGCGCCGTCATCGAGGGCCAGCGGCTCGTCCTCGTGGACGATTCCATCGTGCGCGGAACGACCTCGCGCAAGATCGTGCAGATGATGCGCGATGCGGGCGCCCGAGAGGTGCACTTCCGCATCGCATCCCCGCCGATCAAGTTCCCGGACTATTACGGCATCGACATGCCGGACCAGGACAAGCTGCTGGCCGCCCACATGTCGATCGAGCAGATGCGGGATTATCTCGGCGTCGACTCGCTCGCCTTCATCTCGATCGACGGACTCTATCGCGCTCTCGGCGAGCCCGGTCGCAATGCCGCCCAGCCGCAATTCACCGATCACTATTTCACCGGCGACTATCCGACCGCCATCACCGACCTCGTCGGCGAGGCGGCCAAGCAGCTCTCGCTGCTGGCGGAAGCGAGCTGACGGGGACCTGTTCCAGCCATGACGACCAAGCCCTTCTCCGGACGCATCGCCTGCGTCACCGGCGCCTCGCGCGGCATCGGGCGCGCAACGGCGCTGGCCCTTGCCGCCGGCGGCGCCCAGATCGTGGCGGTCGCCCGCACGCAGGGCGGACTTGAGTCGCTGGACGACGCCATTCAGAAGGACGGAGGCCTGCCGGCCACGCTGGTGCCGCTCGACATCCGCGATGGCGACGGGCTCGACAGGCTCGGCCACGCCATCCATGAGCGCTGGGGCCGCCTCGACGTTCTGGTGGCGAACGGCGCCATCCTCGGGCCGATCTCGCCGCTCGGACATGTCGTGCCGAAGGAATGGGACCAGATCGTCGCGGTGAACCTGACGGCGCAGTGGCGGCTGATCCGCTCCTTCGATCCCTTGCTGCAGGCCTCCGAGGCGGGGCGCGCCGTGTTCGTGACGTCTGGAGCGGCAACGAAGTGCCGGCCGTTCTGGGGCCCCTATTCCACCACCAAGGCGGCGCTCGATGCGCTGGCGCGCACCTATGCCGCCGAAACCGAAAGCACGGCGATCCGCGTGAACCTGTTCAATCCCGGCCCGATCCGCACCACCATGCGGGCCCAGGCCATGCCGGGCGAGGACCCGCAGACGCTGGATCCTCCGGAGGCGCCGGCCGAGGCCATCGTGGCCATGTGCCTCTCCTCGCTCACGGAAACGGGGCGCTTGTTCGACTTCCCGAGCCGCAGCTGGAAGAGCTTCCGCGAGCCGGCCTGAGGCACCGTCAGGCGAGCCCGGAGCCGTCGCGCGCACCTGCGTCGTAGCGTTGCTGCGCCGCCTCGACGGCGCCGATGTGGGTCTCCGCCCAGACGCGCAGGGGATCGACCGCGTCGTGCAGGGTGATGCCGAGAGGGGTGATCGAATATTCCACCGTCACCGGCACGGTGGGGATGACGCGGCGCGACACGAGACCGTCCCTTTCCAGGCTCTTCAGCGTCTGCGACAGCATCTTCTGCGAGACCCCGTCGATCAGACGGCGCAGCGCGTTGAAACGCTTCGTGCCGCGCGCCAGCAGGATCAGGATGAGGACGGCCCACTTGTCGCCGATGCGGTCGAGAACGCGCCGGGTCGGGCAGGCCGCGGCGAAGACGTCCGGCGGGAACAGGTCCGGCGGCACCTGCCCCTGCCCGACCCGGTTGTCGATCATCATCTTGCCGGCCATGGCGGTTCCCTTCGCGTGACCTTGTGAGGGATAGGTGCCTTCTTACGCAGGCGCTTCCCATTGGCTATCTGGTTTCTATTGGTAACTACCACAAGGAAACCCCCCATGAAAGTCGCACTGCTCGGCGCCTCCGGCATGATCGGATCGCGCATCCTCGCCGAGCTCGCCTCGCGCGGACATCAGGTCACGGCGCTCGCCCGCAACACCGCCAGGATCGCCGCTCTGCCCGGCGTCACGCCGAAGGGGGTGGACGCCCATGACCGCGCGGCGCTCGCCGCCGCCTATGCCGGCCACGACGCGGCGATCTCCTCCGTGCACTACCTCGCCTCGAACGCCGACACGCTGATCGGCGCGGCGAAGGAGTCGGGGGTTGCGCGCTATCTCGTCGTCGGCGGCGCCGGCAGCCTGGAGGTCGCGCCGGGCGTGAAGCTCGTCGACACGCCGCAGTTCCCGGCCCCCTATCTGGACGAAGCCAGGGCCGGTGGCGTCTTCCTCGACAAGCTCAAGGCGGAGCCGGAACTGAACTGGACCTTCCTGTCGCCCTCGGCGCTGATCCGGCCGGGCGAGCGTACCGGCAGGTTCCGACTCGGCACCGACCGGTTGCTCGTCGACGCTGCCGGCAACAGCACCATTTCAGCGGAGGATTATGCGGTGGCGCTGGTCGATGAACTGGAAGCACCGAAAAACACGCGCCAGCGCTTCACCGTCGGATACTGACCCGCGCCGGGCGGAGCGCCTCGCGCGATCCCGCCCGGGCTAGCGGATCTTCCGCCCGGTCTCGGCGTAGGGATTGTCGGTCTTCTTCAGATGGAAGCGGATCGGCGTTCCCTGCAGGTCGAAGCTCTCGCGCAGGCCGTTGACGAGATAGCGCAGATAGCTCTCGGGAAGCGCCTCGGGGCGTGAGCAGAAGGCAACAAAGGTCGGTGGCCGCGTCTTGGCCTGCGTCATGTACCGCAACTTGATGCGGCGACCGGTGACGGCCGGCGGCGGATGGTGATCGATCGTCTCCTGCAGCCAGCGGACCAGCGTGCTGGTCGAGATGCGCTTCTGCCAGGGCACGCGCGCGTCGAGGATGGCCTGCATGAGCCTGTCGAGGCCCTGGCCGGTCTCGGCCGAGTTGGCAACAACCGGACAGCCCTTGATCTGCGGCAGCCAGTGGTCGGTCTCCTCGCGGAGCTTCGCGGCCTTGCCGCCCTTGTGGGGCACGAGGTCCCATTTGGTGAAGGCGAGCACGACAGCCCTGCCCTCCTTGGAGGCGAGGTCGGCGATGCGAAGGTCCTGGTCCTCGAAGGGCTTGGTGGCGTCCATGCAGACGACCACGACCTCGGCGAAACGGATGGCGCGCAATGCGTCAGCCACCGACAGCTTCTCCAGCTTGTCCTCGATGCGGGCGCGCTTCCTGAGTCCCGCCGTGTCGACGAGGCGGAACTTGCGACCGCCCCACTCCCAGTCGACCGAGATGGAATCGCGGGTGATGCCGGCCTCGGGACCGGTGAGCAGGCGCTCTTCCCCGATCAGCGCGTTGACAAGCGTGGACTTGCCGGCGTTCGGGCGGCCGACGATGGCAACCGGGATGGGCTTCGACAGATCCTCCGGCGGAGCCTCCTGATCGCCCTCCGGGACGTCCTCGACCGCCTCCTCGTCCTCGTCGGCGAAGACCGGCGGCGGCATCAGGGCGGCCAGTGCCTCGTATAGCTCGTTGATGCCCTCGCCATGCTCGGCCGAGAGCGGAACGGGATCGCCGAGACCGAGCGAGAAGGCCTCGTAGGCGCCGGCCATGCCGACCTTCCCCTCGCTCTTGTTGGCCGCGAGGATGACCGGCTTGCCCGACTTGCGGACGAGTTCGGCAAAGGAGCGGTCGTCGGGGGTGAGGCCGACGCGCGCATCGACCATGAAGAGCACGGCGTCGGCGAGGCGGATGGCCTCCTCCGTCTGGGCGCGCATCCGGTGTTCGAGCGAGCCCTCGCGGGTATCCTCGAGGCCGGCGGTATCGATGATGGTGAACTCGAGGTCGCCAAGGCTCGCCTCGCCCTCGCGACGGTCGCGGGTCACGCCCGGCCTGTCGTCGACCAGCGCGATTCGCTTTCCGACGAGACGGTTGAACAGCGTCGACTTGCCGACATTGGGCCGGCCGACGATAGCGAGCGTGAAGGTCATGAGGGGGGCGATGCGGGTCAGCGGCCGCGCGCCGGCGCTTGGGCCGGCGGCGGCTCGGCGGGCGGCGGAGCGGCGCCGACAGGCGAGTTCGCCGGCTGCTGGATGGACCGATCAATGCCGGGAACGCCTTCAGGGAAGACCGGACGGCGATCACCGGCGAGCGGCGGGCTGCGACGCTCGAACATGGCGGGGATGTCCTGCAGGGTTTCGCAGCCGGCCATGGCAAGGCCGATCCCGGCGACAATGCCGGTGCGCAGGATGAGACGGCGGTCAGGGCGGAAGGTGGTCATGGGCAGGTTCCGTTGATCGCTCAGCTGCCGCTGGCAGAGAAGACGGTGGACATGAGGTCGGCGCGGCCGCGCACGCCCTGCGGCGAGTCGCGGTCGTCCTGGATCGCCTTGATCCAGCGCTCGGCCGTGGCGCGGTCGCCGGCCTTGAGGGCCGCAAGCGCGAGGATCTCGCGCGCCGAAGCGCGGAACGGCCGGTCCGCCCCGGCGAGGGGTTCCGCCCGCTGGACCAGATCGGCCGGCGACGCCGTGTCGATGAGCAGGTAGGCGGCACGCAGGCGCGCCAGATCCTGCAGCACCGGCCCGATTCCGGCGTCCGTGCCGAGCGCGTCGAGGGCGCGCACGGCCTCGGCCTTGTCACGGGCGGCAAGCTCGGTCGCATGGCGGAAACGGGCGAGGATGCGGTATCCGGAGGGGGCTTCCGCAGCGAGCGCGGCGAACTGGCCCTCGGCTTCCTGCACATTGGTGCGCGACAGCCTCAGCGCGGCCTCGAACTTCGCGCCGGCGGCCGCCGACCGCTGGGCCTGCAGGTAGTCGTAGAAGCGCCAGCCGCCGACCACCAGGACGACCGCTGCTGCGGCGCCTGCGATGACGGGCCAGTACTTCTTCCACAGCGCCTCGGCCTTGGCCCGGCGCAGGTCCTCTTCAACTTCGTCGAAAATATCGGCCATGGTCTCATCCAGCCGCGGCGAGCCCGCAAAAGGTCCCGCGCGCCCCCGTCGGAAGGCGCGGAACCTATCAACTCCCCCTGTGCGACGCAAACGCGGCGCGACTGGGGCAACGCGGGCGGATCGCGGGGCGCGAGCAGGCCGGTCTCCTGCGCGCAACGCGAAGCGCAGATAGCGTCGCCTGGTCCGCCACATTTCCCCATCACCGCCACATTTAGGGGGCATGGAGGTTGGCAAGAGCTGCTGAAGGCTCCGCCGCAGGCCGCTATCTGGCCAGGGGCGGCCGGAAGTGGTAGCGACGTCAGCCTCTCCTGCCCATGGTCGAATGAAGCACGTTCCAGTGACAATCTCCGACACAGCGCAGCCTGTCCCGCTCCACGACGCCGGTGTCGTTCTGGCGGATGCGTATGATCCGGCTCGCGAGCGTGCAGTGGCGCGCCGGCTGCGTGGCGCACGATGGCGCCGCCTCGCTCTCATTGTGACGGCCATCTCGATTTCGGCAGCAGCAGCGGCCAGTTTCACGCTGATGAACCGGGACATGATCCAGGCCGAACTGACGCCCGCGCCGGTCGTCGCAGCGCCGGCACCGGCCGCCGAGGCCCCGGCCCTCGCCTCCAGCACGTCACGGCCGGTCCAGCTCCCCGGCACGGGTGCCGACCCGAACAAGGCCCAGGCCCGCGTCATCGTGCCGGCCGACCCGGAGCCGCAGCCTGTGCGCCCGCCAGTCACCGAGGCCACAGCCCCCGTCTCTCAGGCCTCGGAAACCCTGGCCGCGTCCGCCCCGCGGTCGATCTCGCTCTCTCCGGCATCGCCGGTTCGCGGCGACGCCGTCCAGCCCGCGTCGCCGGCCGGCCTTCCTGCCGCGGCGCTCGGCTTCGCGCCCGTTCCGGCGCCGCGGCCCACCCGCGCGCCCTGAGCCCTCCCCGCCTCGGCTGAAACACAGATCCTGACGCGAGCCACTGCGCCGCAATCGCATCCGTCTAGACAGGGCGTGGCGTCATCGCGACGCGGGGCTGTGATCGGGGCAAAATGATGCGTGTACTGGGCTGGGCGCTGGTCTGGGGACTGATCGGGCTGGTTGGCGGCTATATCGCCGCCGTCGGCATCGGCATCGTGCTGTTCGAGGTCTTCAGGGTCTCGCAGCGCGAGGGGGCCGCCGCCATGGGGCTTGTCTTCGTCATCGGCCCCTTTGTCGCCTGCCTCGTGGCGCTGGCCTCGGCCGCCACGGCCGCTGTCGTCACCCGCAGGCGGGAGAGGCAGCGCGAGGGCGGCCACGTCGCGCCGCGCCGGCCGTGGGGACGCAATACCCGGGCGGCCGTCGGCGCGGTCCTCGGCCTGATCGGCGGCTATGGTGCTGCCGTGATCGTACTGGCCGCATTCTACGCCCTCAGGGGCTCACCCTATTTTTACAGCTACGCCTGGGCCTATGCCGCCGCGTGGACGCCCTTCCTTGCCGCAGCGCTCGGCGGTGGCTTCGGCGTGTGGCTGGCACTCCGCGACAAGGGCCCGGCGGCAGGCGACGTCAGCGTCGGCTGAGAGCCTGCGCATAGAGGTCCGCCCTGTAGCCAACCATGACCGTGCCGGCCGCTTCCAGCACCGGCCGCTTGACCAGCGTCGGGTTGGCAAGGATGAGCCGTTCGGCCTTGCCCCGGTCGAGATCGGCGCGCTCGGCCTCGGGGAGCTTGCGGAAGCTGGTTCCCGCGCGGTTGAGCACGGCTTCCCAACCGAGCACGTCGAGCCATCCGCCGAGGCGTCCTGCATCCAGCCCGTCGACCCGGAAATCATGAAAACGATAGGCGATGCCCTGCTGGTCAAGCCAGGCACGCGCCTTGCGGACCGTGTCGCAGGTGGTGATGCCGTAGAGTGTGACAGTCATCGGGCGCTTTCGGTGTGGTTCGGGCCATTCGGATGGCGCCTGCCGCCTACCCTGGAAGAGCAAACGGGCGGGTTCGAGCCACCAGCGGAGCCCGTGGACCGCCCTCGCGGGCTGCCCAGGAGCTGACGCCCGACGACCGCCCTCATCGGACTCAGCCCAGGGCCTCCAGATAGGCCTCGATCTCGTCGAGATCGGCGGAGAAGAGATAATCCCTGTCGCCGAGCACGATCTTCATCGTATCGGCGTCACGCAGCATGTAACCACCATGGGCCAGGACCTGCTTGTCCGGCTTCTGCGCCGTCATCAGATGAAGGCCGAGCCGCACACAGCTGCGCTTGATCCGGCGCTCGCGGGAAGGGGCCGACGCCTTGTAGCTCATGGCCGCGGGGCCGCCGTCGTGAGGCGCTGTCTCATTCCCACTCGATGGTCCCCGGCGGCTTCGAGGTTACGTCATAGACGACCCGGTTGATGCCGCGCACCTCGTTGATGATGCGGGTCGCGGCGCGGCCGAGGAAGTTCATGTCGAAGGGATAGAAGTCGGCGGTCATGCCGTCGACCGAGGTGACGGCGCGCAGCGCGCAGACATGGTCGTAGGTGCGTCCATCGCCCATGACGCCGACGGTGCGCACAGGCAGCAACACGGCGAAGGCCTGCCAGATGATGTCATAGAGCCCGGCCTTGCGGATCTCGTCGAGATAGATGGCGTCGGCCTGGCGCAGGATATCGAGCTTCTCCCGGGTGATTTCGCCGGGAATACGGATGGCGAGGCCGGGACCCGGGAAGGGATGGCGGCCGACGAAGCTGTCGGGCAGGCCGAGCTCGCGGCCGAGCGCCCTCACCTCGTCCTTGAACAGCTCGCGCAGAGGCTCGACGAGCTTCATGTTCATGCGCTCGGGCAGGCCGCCGACATTGTGGTGGCTCTTGATGGTGACCGAGGGGCCGCCGGTGAAGGAGACGCTCTCGATGACGTCGGGATAGAGCGTGCCCTGGGCGAGGAACTCCGCGCCGCCGACAGCCTTGGCTTCCTTCTCGAAGACCTCGATGAAGAGACGGCCGATGGTCTTGCGCTTGGTCTCCGGGTCGGTGACGCCGGCAAGCTCGCCGAGGAAGAGGTCGGCGGCGTCCACATGGACGAGCGGGATGTTGTAATGGCCGCGGAACAGGTCGACGACTTCCTTGGCCTCGTTCTGGCGCATCAGGCCATGGTCGACGAAGACGCAAGTGAGCTGCGACCCGACAGCCTCGTGGATCAGGACGGCGGCGACGGAGGAGTCGACGCCGCCGGACAGGCCGCAGATCACCTTGCCCTTGCCGACCTGGGCGCGGATCTTGGCGATCATCTCCTGGCGATAGGCCGACATGGTCCAGTCGGACCGGGCCCCTGCGATCTTATGGACGAAGTTCTGGATCAGCTTTGCCCCGTCCGGGGTGTGCACCACCTCGGGGTGGAACTGCACCGCGTAGTAGTTGCGCGTCTCGTCGGCGATGGCGGCATAGGGGGCATTGTCGGAGGTGGCGATCACCTCGAAGCCCTCGGGCAACTGGGTGACGCGGTCGCCGTGGCTCATCCAGACCTGATGGCGGGTGCCCGGCTCCCAGACCCCCTCGAAGAGTCGCGACGGCTTCTTCACGTCAAGGAAGGCGCGGCCGAACTCGCGATGATGGCCGGCCTCGACCTTGCCGCCAAGCTGTTCGGCCATGGCCTGCTCGCCATAGCAGATCCCGAAGACGGGCAGTTTCTCGTCGAAGATGAGCTGCGGCGCGCGGGGGGAAAAGTCGTCCGTCACCGAGGCCGGGCTTCCCGACAGGATGACCCCCTTCGGCTTCAGCTTGCGATAGGCAGCCTCCGCCGACTGGAAGGGATGGATCTCGCAATAGACCCCCGCCTCGCGCACGCGCCGCGCGATCAGCTGGGTCACCTGCGAACCGAAGTCGATGATGAGGATGGTATCGTGCTGTGTCATTTTTCTGCGTTACGACCATGCCGGGCACGGCGCAAGCCCGAGCGCCGCGCCATCAACACAGAGATGGCAGCAGGGCGTCAGCGGGCCAGGATCAGCGCCCAGTACGGACGGCCGCCGCGGGTGGCCGCGCGGGCGAGACCCATGCGGGTCACGGCAGGCTTGCGCAGGTTGGCATCATGCGGCGGAGAGGCCCTCCAGGCTGTGACAGCTTCGGTCACCGACACCTGGCCGTAGCCGAGGTTCTCAGAGGCCGTGGAGAAGCCCAGCTGCTGCATCCGGGCGGC
>Ga0315900_10006922_pt1 | contig 15034 bp, 14 predicted proteins | sample LakEriMetagenome_FD_203521 | JGI IMG/M metagenome (GOLD analysis project Ga0315900, IMG submission 203521) | Freshwater fungal communities from buoy surface, Lake Erie, Ohio, United States - Buoy 12 MA114 | ecosystem: Environmental > Aquatic > Freshwater > Lake > Lake biofilm | place: USA: Lake...
AAACCTTCCGCGCCCTTCCATCCGCCGATGAAATGCGCGGGCGGTGCCGCGCCGCTGATGAGGAAGACCCAGACATAATCCTCGTGAGGCGGACAATCCTGTCCACCCTTTCGTTTGGGATCCGCGGACAGGATTGTCCGCGTTACGGGCGCACCCCATCGCACGTCGTGCAGCGTATTTTCCACAGGCTGGCCGAGCGCGGCGTGGACGCGCTGCGTGAGCAAACCGTCGAGTCCGGCGCACTCATCGACTTCGTTGAAATGCGTGACGGGCTTGCCCGCGTAGAGCACGCGCTTGCCGTCGCGCGATTTCACCGGCGGGCGATCCGAATTGTTCAGCGTGCCTTCGACGAGATCGCTCGCGGGCAACAGATCCTTCAGACCTTGCTGATACTGGATGCCGATCGCGTCGCAACCGAAGTCATTCGCGATGCGCACGGTGGCGACATACATTTTGCACTGGAGGCGGATCTGCGCGTCGGTGAGATCCGCCGAGTGCGTCGGGCCGGTGTGGAATTTCATCCCCTTCTTTTCCAGCCATGCACGCACGGCATCGGCATCGGCGTCCGGCACGCGCATCGTCTCGGCAAACAGTGCGGACTGGCTGAGGCGTTCCTTGAAAACTCCGCATGCGTGCAGCGCGTGATCGGGGATGATCGCGTTGAACATGCCCATGCAGCCTTCGTCGAAAATGCCCATGATCGCCTTCTCGCTCCGAAGTTGCATCGCGAGTTTCTCGCCGAGCTTCGCGGCACGGGTGGGGACTTTTACTTTCTCGATCGCACGCGCGTGCGAGGTGTCGTGCGTGATGCGCCCGGTCTTCAGCCACCGGCGCAATTTCGTGAGGAAAAAGTCGTCAGTGAAGTCCACGCTCCACAGCGTCGAGTAGCGCACGCCGGCCTTGGTCAGCGAGCCGTTGAGGTTCAGCATTCCGACGAGTCCCGGCCACTGGCCGCTCCAATTTGCGACGGTGAGGATCGGACCGCGATGCGTCGTGAGCCCGGCGAGGACGTGGTGCGAATACTGCCACACCGCCTCGGCAACGATGATCGGCGCATCGGGATCCACACCGCGGAAAACTTCGAGCCCCAGCTTTTGTGAATCAATGAAGCCGTGTTTCGCCTTCGCATCGAACGGATGCGCGCGCACGACGTTGAATCCCTCGGCCTTCAGAGCGGAGCCGAGCGCCTTTTCCATCGCGGCCTGCGCGGGCCAGCAGACTTGATTTGCCGTGGGCCGCAGGTCGCCGCTGGCAATGAGTTGGACGGTGTTTTTCGGGAGACGTTTTGCAGGCATCGGGGTGCGGATTGTTGTGGGACGTTCGGATGGAACTTTGCGAAAAGTTCACGGTCATCACTGGCAGGTTCCCGGCATCTTGTCGAACTTCGAGGGAGTTCCCCACGCTCAGTCCTCGGACTCAAGATTTGCGACCGCTGCACGCTGACCGCCGAGATTTGTCGATCGCGCGTGCCATCACGCGCGTGAACGAAGTGGCGCTGCGCGCGCGGGAACGTGGCCGCCGAAGACGGCATCACTTCATCACGCCACGCAGCCTTCGAGCGATTTCCGGATCTTCGCCTCGTCGAGATTTTTGCCGATGAAGACGAGCTGGCTGTGGCGTTTCTCATCCTTGGCCCAGAGGCGATCCCAGAGCAGCGTGAAGCGGTTGTTCACGCCGTGGAAAATCGCGCGGCGCGGATTTCCGGCGATGCTGAGGAAGCCCTTGCTCCGGTAGATCTGCTCCTTCTCGGACATCTCCTGGATGAAGAACTCGAGCTTCTCGATGACCATCGGCTTCTCGAAGGTGAATGAGAAGCTGTTGATGTCGTGGTGATGCCGGTTACGCATCTCGTCGAGGAAGCCGGGATCGATCTCGAGTTTTTTGTCGAGGTCGAATGCGTTCATGTCGAGCAGCTCCTTCAGGTTTGCCTGCGACTGGTTCGTGCGGACGGTGCGGCAGTGCGGGTTCAATTCGCGGATGATGCCTTCGACTTTCACAAGTTGCGCCTCGTCCACGAGGTCGGTCTTGTTCACGAGGACAAAGTCGGCCATCGCGATCTGCTCGCGCGCGGTCTCCTGCGCCTTCATCTGCTTCTCGATCTGCTCGGCATCCACGACGGTGATGATCGAGTCGAGCATCACGACCTGCTGGAGCTGCGGGATGTTCAGGAACGTCTGCGCGACCGGCTGCGGATCGGCCGCGCCGGTGGTCTCGACGAGGATGTAGTCGAAGCCGCCGCGCTTAATGAGCTTCTGCACGCCAGCGACGAGATCCTTGCGCACCGAGCAGCACACGCAGCCGTTGTTGAGTTCGAGGATGTCGTCGTCCGTCTTCTCGACGAGTGCGCCGTCCACGCCGATCTTGCCCATCTCATTGATGATGACGGCGAACTTGTAGCCGTGGTTTTCCTTGAGAATGTAGTTGAGGAGCGTGGTCTTCCCGGCGCCGAGGAAGCCGGTGAGGATGGTGACGGGGATTCGTTTTTGGCTCATAAAAAGTGTGGGTGATCGTGGTTGGAAAATTTCGCCGGGCTCGCTCCGGCCACATCTTCTTAATCCTAATCTTATTCTTAATCTTAATCCCGCCGCGTGCTCCGGGGCATGAGGTTAAGGTTAGGATCAAGATGAAGATGAAGAAAAAAACTGGCGGCCCGGAGACAAGCTCCCAGCCGCCAGTTTTCAAATTGGAAAGTCCGCGCGGAGCCTACTTGATCTTGCGGAGCATCGGCAGGCCGGTGCGCTCATTCTCAATGATCTCCATGCCCGCGGGCACGGCGTCAATCGCGCCTTCCTTGGCCTCGCCGCCAAAGTAGTAGAGAGTCACTTCCTGCCCACCCTTGAGCTTCTGCTTGCGGGCGTGAAGGTGGTAGGTCTTGCCGGATTTTTTGCTGACGGTGGTGAAGGCCATGTTGTTGGATTGGTTTTAGAAAACGTAGCGGGCGCTTAGGCGACGATGCCAGCCTTTTTCAGCGTGGCATACGCGCCATTCTTAGCGACGGTCTTCAGCGCGCGCGCAGTGAGCTTCACGGTGACGAATTTCTTCAGCTCCGGCACCCAGATGCGCTTCGTCTTGAGATTCGGCAGGAAGTAGCGGCGGGTCGTCGCAGTGACATGCTGACCGATGCCACCCTTTTTCTTCGCGAGACCGCGGCGGTGAATTTTGCGGCCCTTGAGGGCTTTGGTTCCATTGATGTCACAGACGCGGCTCATAATTTTTGGCTAGGTTTACGGGTGAAAAGGGCGCGGAACATCGCGGGCACGTCTGGCATGGTCAAGGGCAATCTTGGCCCGCGGCCATTTCATTTCGCCATGCGCGCGCGACGGTCGGCGGCGATGGCATCGCGCAGCGCGGGAAGAAAGCCTGGCATCTCCTCGGCGATTTGAACCCAGGCCGGGGCACACGCGGCGGCATCCGCAGGAGCGGGGAAAATATCCGCCGCCTCGTGATTGGCGCGGACGAATGTCTGCACGGCGAGTTCCTCGTCGTGACGCGGGTAATCGAGACCGTTGATGAGCGCATCGGCGGAATACAACCGCAGCGCATCGGCTGCATGGCGTGAGTATGCAGAAAACAACGCGGAAAAAAGCGGCGCGCCCATTTTCACCCCCTCCGCGCTCATGCTGCGGAAAAATGCGAGCGTAACCTCGCGCGCCACCTTGTGCAGACCGCGCGCCGGATCGCGCGGCGAAAGGCTCTGGTGCCTGTGATCGTAGTTGTCGCACAGCTCTGCCTGGCACACGGCGCGCGGCGCGCAGTGGCGGAAGGTCTCCGCGAGCACGCCCAGCTCCAGCGCCCAATCGCACGGCACGCGCAGTCGGCGCGCGTGCTCCGTGCGGAGCGCGACTTCGCCCGCGAGCGGGTAGCGGAACGAGCCGAGATATTCGAGCAGCGGATGAGGCCCGGTGATGTCGCGCATCGCACGCAGCAGCGGCGCGACGAGCAACCGGGTGACGCGCCCGTGCAGCCGGTCCGACACGCGGGCGTAGTAGCCTTTGCAAAAATCAAACTTCAGCGCGGGATTCGCGAGCGGGTAGCAGAGCCGCACGAGCAGTTCGCGCGAATAGTTTGCGATGTCGCAGTCGTGCATCGCGATCACGCGCGCCACGTCCGCGGAGAGGACCGCACCGAGGCAGAGCCACACATTGCGCCCCTTCCCCGCCACGCCGCCGAAGCCGCACCGCGCGAGTCCGCGCAACAGTTTGGAAATCCGCGGGCCGTCGTTCCACAGCAGCAGCGTTTCCTGCGGCAGGACACCGAAGATTTTCCGCGCGCGCGACCACTTGGCCGCAGTGTCCGCACCGTCAATCCCCACGACGATCTGCCGCAGAAAATCCGCATCCCTCAGCTCGCCGACGATCCGCTCCAGCGCGGGCGTGCCGAATTCGCGCGCATGGCACGGCAGCACGAGCGCGATCGGTGTCTTCGCGGAAAACGCACACAGCTCCGCCTCAAGCCGCGCGACATTCGGCGGGCCGAGCCGGTGCAGCGTGGCGATCGCGCCAGTCTGAAAAAAATCTGCCATCCGCGGCACTCTGCCTTGCGAAAAATTTGCATCAAGCGCGGCGGAAAAAAATGCGCGGCACGCCTAGGCTTCCAACAATGGCCGGACCAGCTCCCTCATGCCCGCTCCGATGCCCCGGAAGGTCACGGGCAATCCCATGCACTCGCCAATATCCTTTTGCCTTTTTGAAGTGCAAAGCCCGCGCTCATTCCGCATCCCTTCGCGGCTCATGCGATCCGCGCCGACTGACAGCCTCCGCTCCGAATTGCGCTCGCTGCCGCGTGCGTATTGGGTGCTGGTGGGCGGCTGGTTTGTGAACCGCTTCGGTACGTTCGTCATCCCGTTCCTCACGCTCTTTCTCACGAGCCGCGGGCATCCGCCCACGTCCGTCGCGCTTGTGCTGAGCATGAACGGGCTTGGGCAGTTCAGCGCGTCGCTGCTCGGCGGATATTTCTCCGACCGCTTTGGGCGGCGGCATACGATCGTGATCGGCACGTTTGCCAATGCGGCGGCGATCTTCTCGCTGTACTTCGCGCATGAAATCGGCGCGATCGCCGGGTTCATGTTCCTCGCGGGATTTGCGGGCGGATTCTACATGCCTGCGAGCAATGCGCTGCTCGCCGACCTCGTGCCGGAGCCGCTCCGGCTGCGTGCCTACTCGTTGCAGCGCGTGGCGATCAATGCGGGCTTCGCGTGCGGCAGCGCGGCGGCGGGATTTTTGATCGGCTGGTCCATCTTCGCGCTGTTCGCGGGCGATGCGATTACTACGGCGGCGTTTGGAGTCATCGCACTCACCATGCTCCCGCACGGGCTTCGCGTGGCGAAAAAGGAGGCGTCGTGGTCGCAGGCGTGGGTGGTGCTGCGGCGCGACGGCGCATTCTGGGCACTGTGCGCTTCGACGATTCTCACGTCATTCGTGTTCCAGCAGTTTGGCTCCACATTTTCCCTCGAAGTGAAGCAGCGGAATCTCACGCTCGACCTCCTCGGCTGGCATCTTGGCCCGGAGATGGTCTTCGGCATGATCCTCGCGTGGAACGGCACGCTCGTCGCCACCTGCGAATTGCTGCTCACGCGATGGACGCAGCGCTTCGAGTCGCGAAATGTCATCACGCTCGGCTACCTGCTGCTCGGCGGCGGCTTCGCGATCAATGCGCTGCACGGCGGAGTCGGCATGTTTTTCGGCGCGATGACCGTCTTCACCATCGGCGAGATGCTCAGCCAGCCGATGCGCTCGGCGTACGTCGCCGCACTCGCGCCCGAGACGATGCGCGGCCGCTACATGGGCGCGCTCGCGATGGCCGCGACGAGCGCAAACATCTTCGGCCCGCACGTGAGCCTCCCCTTTCACGCGCGCTCGCCCGCCGGTCTCTGGCTCACCTGCGGCGCGCTCGGCGTGCTCGCCGCAGTCGTGCTCGCGTGCTTCGGCCGCAAGGCCCGAGGCGATTCGCGATGAAACGGAACGCGTGCGCCGTGCGGATCTCCCGCTGGATCCGCAACCCGTAAATCACGCCGATTCTTGCTTGCCAGCCGCCGCGCTTCTGCACAATTTCCGCCCCGTCGTTAGACAGCCGGGCAGTCCTTGCAGTCGCCGGAGCAGCATAAGTGTGCGGCTCGGGCGTTTTTGCCAAGTGTCAGTTCAGCGCCTCTCCAGAGTCGCATGTCGGTCTGCGGCAAAAACAAAAGTAACAGTAATCCATGAACAACAAATTGTTTGTCGGCAACCTCGCCTGGGCAACCACCGAAGGAGCCATTGAAGAAGCCTGTGCCGCATGCGGCACCGTCACCGAATGCAGCCTTATGCTCGACCGCGCAACCGGTCGTTCGCGCGGCTTCGCATTCGTCACGATGTCCTCGGAAGAGGAGGCGAATCGCGTCATCGAAGCCATCAACGGCAAGGAAGTGGACGGCCGCAAGTGGCAGGTCAACATCGCCCGCCCGAAAGAAGACCGCCCTCCGCGTTCTTTCGACGGACCTCCGCGCGGTGACCGTGGCGGCTACGGTGATCGCGGCGGCGGCGGTGGCGGCGGACGCCGTCCCGATCGCGGCGGCGGCGGCGGCGGTGGCTATCGCGGCGGCGGCGGTGGCGGCTATGGCGGTGGCGGCTATGGCGGCGGCGGCGGTGGTGGTGGCGGCGGTGGCCGCGATCGTTACTAGTCCGGCTCACACGCATTCGCAAAAAGTGCGGCGAAACACGCCGCGCTCTGCATCACATTTCCCGCGGGATGACACTTCCCGCGCAGGGTCTTTCGTGCCCTGAAACCTCATCAGACGACGGGCAGGACGCAATGCGCCTGCCCGTCGTTTTGTTGCGCACGCAAATGCACAGCGCGAGGCTCCACGATTTCCGATTGAAGGCCAGGGCTGACGCATCAAAATGACGCTGGCGAGCGACGGAAACTCCCGAGTGGAGCACGCGACTCGCGTGCTGCTTCCGGCGACTCGCCGGAAACACCTCGTGGCGTCCGAGGAAACACACAGGATTTCCGAATCTGCGCGTCTTCAAATCTGTATGCCGCTCACAAACACATGAACATCGGGCGTCTGCGGCGAGTCGCCGCAGACAGCACGCGAGTCGCGTGCTCCACCCGAAAGCTTCCGCTCACCGCTGCCGCGATTTTGATGCGTGAACATTGGGTACAAGGCAGCCCCGGCTTTGCCGCCGACCACGGACATGCCAAAATGCCGCGATTCCATCACGCCCTTGGAAACCCGCCCTGCCCGCTCCGCATTGCGCCATCCACTGCGACGTCTCCATATTCCGCGCGGCCACACTTTTTAATCCACAATGCGTTAGGCGACAAAGCGAATCACACGCGCAGTGGGGGAAGTGCTCAGTGCTCAGTGCCCAGTGCTCAATGCTCAGTGCCCAGTTCTCAGTTCTCAGTGCTCGATGGTCGCACGTTTCGAGTCTGAGCACTGACAACTGGGCACTGAGCACTTCCTTCCCCTCGCTCCCGCGAAACCGATCCACAACTGTATGGATGCCTGCGCGCTTCTCTGCCATACGTCCGCAGTGAAATTCCTCCGCCGACTCCCGCTCCTTTCACTCCTCGCCGCGCTCGCGGCACTCATATCCGCTCCGCTCTCCGCGGCACGGCTCGATGTACTCGAAGTGCGCAGCGCGAAACTGAAGAACAACCCCGCCGGCGATCCCAGCACGCGCCGCGTCGCGGTGCTTGTGCCGGACGGATCGAAAAATGACGCGCCGCTGCCGCTCGTGATCTACCTGCCGGGCTGGGGCGGATCATCGGAGGATGTGATCGCGCAGGGCGGCGGCTGGCTCGCCCGCACGGTGGACAAGATGACGGGCTCCGGGCTCGCGCTGCGCATCGCGGTGGTGGATGGGCGATCGCATTTTGGCGGTAGCCAGTTCCTGAATTCCGGCGCGACGGGCGAGTATGCGGACTATGTCGCGGATGAGATCGCGCCCGCCGTCGAGGCGCGCTACGCACTCGCAAAGGAGGCTGCTTTTCCGCGCATCATCGCAGGACACTCGAGCGGCGGCTACGGCGCGCTGATGCTCGCGATTTCACGGCACGCGCAGTTTGCGGCGGTCGTCGCGCTGTCGCCGGACAGCGATTTTGAAGTGACGCACAAGAGGATCGTCTCGCAGCCCTCGGTGCGCGCGATCACACCGGCGGCTCTCGAAAAGGTGATGGCCTCCGGCGCAAAGGCGCGACTGCCCGGCGACGGCCTCGCGCACATGGTCATGGGCCTGTGCGCAAATTACGCGCCGGTCGCCGGGAAGCCGGGGCGCTTCGAATGGCTGTACGACGAGCAGGGGAAATTCCGCCAGCAAGCGTGGCAGCGCTGGCTCGACGTGGACCCGCTGCACGTCGTGCGCAAGCGCGCGGACGCATTTGCGCCGGCGCAGCGCGTCTATCTCGACGGCGCGGAGCACGATGAATTCGGCGCGAACATCGGCGCGCGGAAAATCTGGGAGGTGCTGCGCGATCGGAAGTCGCCCGTCACATTTTACGAATCCCCCGGCCACCACAATGACCGCCTCGCCGAGCGCCTCGTGCGCGGGCTGGGCTGGGCGATTGGGAAATGAGAAATGACAACGGCGCACACGCGCTTCAGTTCGTCATTCGTCATCCCGCACTTTTTAGATCGGCCCTCCTCCTGCCGTCGGCGGCTACTGCTGGCCACGCCATTCGCCGCGCCTCACCGCACGACGCCGAATTCCGCGCGCCGGTTTTTCGCCCATGCGGACTCGTTCGAGCCTGAGTCCGCCGGGAGTTCCGCGCCGAAGCTCACCGTCTGCAAGCGGTGCGCGGACACGCCGAGTTTGATCAATTCCTCGCGCACCGTGAGCGCGCGACGCTCGCCGAGGCCGCGGTTGTATTCCGGCGTGCCGCGTTCGTCGGTGAAGCCGGCGATGATGATGTTGTTGCGATCGCTGCGGCAAAAGTCCGCGACGGCCTGCAGCTTCCCCCGCTCGCCCGCGGCGACGGCGGAACTGTCGAACCCAAAATGCACGGGCGAAAACCGCGAGCGGTCCACATTCGATCCGAGGAACGAAGCGCCCTCGGTGCGCTCCGACAGCGCGGTGCCGAGCGGCGTGCCATTCACGCTGTCGCTGTCCGAACCGCCGCCGCCGTGCCGCCCCGTCGTGGAGCAGGCTGCAAATGCGAGCGCGGCGAATGATGCGAGGATGCGGCGGATTTTCATCGTGCCGTTTCATGCCGTGGCCTGCGCATTCGAGTCGAGTTGAAAAGACCGGCGACCACGAATCGTGGCCGCAGAATTCGCAGGCCAATCGCCCCGCACGCAAGACAGCAGTGGAGTACCAAATTTTAGACGAGTGAATCGCTTGCAATATATTTGTCGCGCCTGTTATTCATCCCTCGTCAGCCCCAAACCGACACCCCTCATCCCCCCATGAGAACATCAAAAATTGCGCACTGGGCGCGACGCCGCGGAGTGCTTCCGGGCCTCGTGTCTTGGGCCGGGCTGCTGTTGTTTTTATCCGCCGTCGGCGCCGCAAATCCAACTCCGCCCGAACCGCAGAAGACCGCAGCCATCCGGCACGGAATCCTGATCCTCGCGACACGCAGCCCCTCGGATCTGTGGACGACCACGGAAGTTGATGGGATGTCCCGCTTTTTCCAGCAGCAGACGCCCGCGATCATCCCGAAGATCGAGCACATGGACTGGCAGAATGACGGCAGCGGAGCACAGGAAAAGCGGATGACCGAGTATTACGCCGCGAAATATGCGGGGGGAAAAATCCGTGTCGTCATCGCGCAAGGTTCGAGGGCCACGGCGTTTCTCATCAAGTATCGCGACACACTGTTCCCCGGCTCGCAAGGCGTCTTCTGCGGCACGCCGAGCATCGGAAAGCACGCGCCTCCCCCGTGGCTCACGGGAGCGCCCAAGGTGAACGACACGATCGGCAGTTTCCAGCTTGCACGCGAGCTTCAGCCGAATCTCCGCCGGTTTGTCATGCTTGATGACGTCACAGCCGCGAGCAGGGCGCAGTTGCAGGCCATCCGCGAATCGTGCGCCGCTGATGCGCCGGACATCAGCTTCGAACTGCCGAAGACGGACAAAGGCCAGCAGCTCTCCGCTGCGATCGAGGCGCTCCCGCCGGACTCCGCCGTGCTGACGACCCGCTCACGGCTTGCGCGCTACTTCATGGCGGTACTTCGCGAGCACTGCCCCGTGCCGATCTACGGACTGCTCGCGCCGCTGCACCTCCCAGGCATTCTCGGCGGCTTGATGCTCGATGGCTCGGAGCACGGAGCAGCCGCGGCGCGGCTGGCACAGCGGCTCTCCCGGGGTGAACGCGCCGAGACAATCCCCACCATCACCGAGCCGCGCCACCGGCACATGGTGGACTACGGCCAGATGGTGCGCTTCGGTCTCCCCCTCAGCGCGCTGCCTGCGTGGACCGAAGTGCTCGGACGCCCGCCGGGGATTTTCCAGACGCACGGGCGCGCCCTCCTCGTCGGCGGCTCGCTTGTCCTCGTGCTGCTCGCGGCGATCGCCTTTCTCACTTGGATGCTCCGCCAGAAACGCGCCTCAGAGAAGGCTCTCAGCCGATCGCTCTCCATGCTGAACGCGACATTCGACTCGATCTCCGACGGCGTCCTCGTGGTGGATCTCCACGGCAGCATCACCAGCTTTAACGAGCACTTCCTCGAGATGTGGGGAATCCCGCGCGATGTGGACCCGAACGTGCGCGACGAGGTGCTTCTGCGCTACGTGCGACGTCACCTGAAGGATCCCGACACCTTTCTCGCAAAGGTGAAAAGCCTCTACGCGCATCCTGAAGAATACAGTTCGGACATCGTCGAATTCAAAGACGGGCGCGTCTTCGATCGCGACTCGCGGCCTCAGCGCGACGGCGGCAAGATCGTCGGCCGCGTCTGGTCATTCCGCAACATCACCGCGCGCATCACCGCTGAAGAGGAAAAGCACCACCTCCTCGAGCAGCTCGCGCAGAGCCAGAAGATGGAGGCTGTCGGTACGCTCGCCGGCGGAATCGCGCACGACTTTAACAACATCCTCACCGGCGTCATCGGCTATGCGGAACTCGCCCGCGCGCGGCTCCCCGCGAGCCATCCCTCATCCGAGGATCTCGCCTGCGTGCTCACCGCCGGCGAACGCGCGCGCGACCTCGTGCGGCGCATCCTCACCTTCAGCCGCAAGCACAAGCCGGAAAAATCCGCCATCTCGCTCAAGCCCGTCATCGGCGAAATCCTCCACCTCCTCCGCGCCACGACCCCCGCCTCCATCGAGATCCACTCAGAGCTTCAGAAAGATGACGACTATGTGCTCGCCGACACCGCCCAGATCCACCAGGCGATCCTGAACCTCGCCACAAACGCCGCGCACGCCATGAGCGGCGGCCCCGGCACGCTGAACGTGGGCCTTGAGACCATCTCCGGCAGCCCCCAGTTTGCCCGCGAAAACCCGCGCCTCCTCACCGGCAAATGGGCGCGCGTGAGCGTGGGCGACACCGGCCACGGGATTGCCCCGGCCACGCTGCGCCGCATCTTCGAGCCATTCTACACCACGAAGCAGCCCGGCGAAGGCACCGGCCTCGGCCTCGCCGTCGTCCACGGCATCGTCACCGCGCACGGCGGCATCGTCACCGTCGAGAGCGAGCCGGGAAAAGGCGCGGCCTTCCACCTTCATTTTCCCGTCGTGGAAAAGCCCTGCCACACGCCCGTGCAGAGCACCGCGGATCTGCCGCGCGGCCACGGCGAACGCGTGCTCATCGTCGAAGATGAAACCGCAGTCGCCGAAGTCGCGCGCAATTATCTCACCGGCCTCGGCTACCGCCCCTCCGTCTGCCACAGCCCCGGGCAGGCGCTCGCGGAACTCGGCGCCCACACGCACGAATTCGCAGCCGTACTCACCGACCTCAGCATGCCGCAAATGACCGGCCTCGAACTCATCCGCCGCATCCGCGCGCAGGCTCCCGGGCTGCCGTGCGTCCTCTGCACCGGCTTCGTCGTCTCCGCCTCCACCGAGATGGAAGCCAGCCACCTCGGCGTCGTGGACGTGGTCACGAAACCGTATTCGCGCGGCGACCTCGCGAACGCCCTCGCCCGCGCACTCCACGGCGTGCGGGTGGTCTGAAGCGCCTTGCAAAGATCAGCCTGCGCGAAAACTTGCGCGATTCGTGCCGGGATGCTTGCCATCCGGCTCCGCACCCGTAATTTCCCCGCGATGTTCCTCCGCCCGTTCCTCGCCATTGCCTGCGCCGCTGCGCTCGCGACTGCCCAGGAGACCGGCACCCTGCCTGAGCAGCCCACGCCCTTCTCCGTGTGGCTGGATCTCATCGCCCTTTCCAAACCCGGCGCTGCAAAACCCGCGCTGCCGATCTGGTTTGAATCCTTCCAAAACGAACCCGTCGCCGCGAAGGACGGCGAACCGCCGAAGACCGTCTATCGCATGCGCCTGCGCCGCATGCCCACGCTGCACCGCGAGATCCTGCTGCGCGTTTTCTTCGACGACCTGCCCGGCGTGCAGCCCTCCGTCTCCGCGTGGACCGAGAGCGGACGCGAGCTTTTCCGCGGCCCGGTGATGGGTGTCGGCGCGGGCCTGCCGTCGAGTGAAAGCGCCACCGTCCCGCTCGACGGCGCGGACTATCTCGACATCGCCGTGCCCGGCGACGGCAGCAACATCCGCGGCGTGCTCGCAAGTTCGCTGAAGGACGCGGCGGCGAAACAGACCATTGATTTTCACCCCGCAGCGGCAGTGGCGGATCCCTTCGGCAATCTCCCCGAGGCGCAGCCTGCCGAAGATGCGAAACTTTTCGGCCGCGTAAAGGCGACCGTGGACACGGGCATTACGCGCCTCTCGCCGAGAGGCGAAACGACCGGCACCACGGCCCAATGGCAGTTCGAACTCACCGCACAGCCGCTCACCGCCATCGTCACCTTCGAAGTGCTGAATGCCGATCTCGCCGCGCCGCCCGTCGTCGTCGCGAACGACGGACAGCCCGGCTACGCGAGCATCCACTGGCCCGACCTCGCCGACCCCGGCTACCGGGGCGAATCGCGCCCGCTCGAGCCCGCGCTGCGCTTCCAATACACGGGCTGGGTGCGCGCGCAGTTCGTCGTGCCGGGCAACGTCCTGCGCTCCGGCCTCAACGCCGTGAACATCAGCCTCGCAGCCGACAGCGGCACGATCGCGATCCGCAACGTCGAGTTGCAACTGAAGCATAATTGGAAACATTTCGACTACATCCTCACACCGGCCAGCAAATGAAACGCCTCGCACCGAAGCCCAACGCCGCATTCACGCTCATCGAGATCCTGCTCGTGATCATCATCATCATCTCGCTGATGGCCGTGCTGATTCCGAACATCCAAAATGCGATGAACCAGTCCCGCATCGGGACCGCGAAAATCTACGTGGCCAAACTGGTCGGCGATCTCGGCCAGTACGAACTCGTGAACAAGCGCCCGCCAAGCACCGAGCAGGGCCTGCGCGCCCTCGTGGAACGGCCCGGCGGCGATCCCGTCCCGCGCATGTGGAGCCAGATCGAGACCAAGCTCGAAAGCGATCCGTGGGGCACCGAGTACCAGTACGAATTTCCCGGCAGGCACAATCCGAAGAGCTTCGATGTTTTCAGTTGCGGCCCCGACCGCCTCACCGGCACCGCCGACGACGTCGGCAACTGGGACTCCGAGGGAACAAAATGATCTGACGGGATCGGCGCACAACGCCGAAGAGGAATGACCACCATGGAAAAACCGGCCCGAGCTTGCGGAATCTCGCGCCGCGCCGTGCTCGGCTTTTTCCTCTGCGTGCCTTCGCTTGCATTTCTTGCGACGGCACGCGCTGCGGCGGACGGCGAAATCAAAAGGCAGCCCCTCCAATCCTCCGTGCTCGAATCCGCGGGCTACGATGCAAAGGCGCGGGCACTGGAGATCGCATTCCACTCCGGGGCGATCTACCGTTACCTCGAAGTGCCCGAGGAAATTTTTCGGCGCCTGCTCGCCGCGGAATCGAAAGGCCGCTTCTTCAGCACGGCCATCCGCGACAAATTCCGCAGCGAACGCGTGAAACCCCGGAACGCAAAATGACGAAGGACGAAATCAAGCTCGTCGTCTTCATCCTCAGCGCGCTGCTCATCGGCGCGCTCGTGCAGCACTGGCGCACGCGCATCCCGAACACACCGGCGATGCCATCCACTCCCCCGCCCCACGGCTGGGCCAAGCCGCCCTACGTGCTCAAGGAAAAGAAAAGCAGCGGGCCCCAGGCGAGGGAACCCGAAGCGGAGTAGCGCGGTTCAGAAGTGAAAAATCAGGCCCCCGGATTTTCCGGAATATCGCAACCGGCGAGATGCTCGCACACGATCCGTTCGAGCGCGATGCGATCAGGCTCGCCGAATGCGCCCGTGCTGTGGCTGTCCAAGTCGAGCACGCCCACGATGCGCCCGCCGCGCGCACGCACGGGGACGACGATTTCCGAAAGGTCGCGCGGATCGCAGGCGATGTACGCAGCGCCGAGTTCGCGCACATCGCGCACCACGATCGTCCTCCCAGCGAGCGCCGCAGTCCCGCACGCCCCGTGGAGACCGATCGGCGAGCACGCAGGCTTGTCGCGGCGCGGCCCGAGGATCATCTCCTCCGCGCGCAGCAGGTAAAATCCCACCCACGACACCGGACGGTGCGAACCGAATTCCTCCCAGATCGCATCCACGATGATCTCCATGCGCCGCGAAAAATCCGTCTCCGGAAAAATCCCGCGTGCAACCGCATCCGACACCCGCGCGTAACGCCTGCTCAGTTCATCGCTCATGGTTTTACGCACATCAGTTCCGCAGGGTCCGGGCACATCGCAAGCTCCACATTTTCGATCTCACCGGCGCTGCGGACGGCCTCAGCGGTCCGCCCGCGAAGCCGTCAGAAGCTCGATCGCAACACGGCAGCCACCATGCCGATAAAGATGAAGAGCACGAAGATGCTCACGAGGACGATCGTGACGATGCCGACGAAACGCCAGAAGCCGCGGTGCTCGTTCAGCGCAGCCTCGAGATCCCCCGTGCGTGCGCTCTGGAGCAGCGCG
>Ga0315900_10006926_pt1 | contig 15025 bp, 18 predicted proteins | sample LakEriMetagenome_FD_203521 | JGI IMG/M metagenome (GOLD analysis project Ga0315900, IMG submission 203521) | Freshwater fungal communities from buoy surface, Lake Erie, Ohio, United States - Buoy 12 MA114 | ecosystem: Environmental > Aquatic > Freshwater > Lake > Lake biofilm | place: USA: Lake...
TACCTCGATTTCCTGACCCTTGCGACCGATCACCAGGCCCGGACGGGCGGTGTGCAGGGTGACACGCACCTGGTTCCAGGCGCGCTCAATAACGATCTTGGCCAGGGCGGCGCCGTTCAGCTTCTCCTTGAGGTAGTTGCGGATGGCGATGTCACTGTGAAGAGAGTCGGAGAACTCCTTGCCAGTGGCAAACCACTTGGAGCGCCAGTCTTTGGTGACTGCGAGGCGGAAGCCGATCGGATTAACTTTCTGTCCCATGGAGGTGCGTGATGTGAGGGTGATTATTCGGCGGAAGCCTTGGACTTCGACTTTTTGGCGGGCTTTTCAGCCTTGGCGGGTTCTTCAGGCTTGTTGCCAAGCACGACGGTGATGTGGGTCATGCGCTTCTTGATCGACGAGGCGGAGCCGCGTGCGCGGGGCATGATGCGCTTGAGGGACGGGCCGGGAGTGGCCACGGCGCTGGCCACGATCATCTCCTCGGCGTCGAGCTCATGATTGTTGGTGGCGTTGGCAATGGCGCTGCGGAGAACCTTGCTGACTAGCAGGGCTGCTTTTTTCGGGGTGAAATCGAGCACGCTGAGCGCCTGGGAGACAGGCATGCCGGTGATGGCACGGGTGACCTGGCGCGCCTTCTGGGAGGAGATGCGGGCGTATTTGTAGGTGGAGCGAACTTCCATAAGACAGGTGTGGATCAACGGTTGACGGCTACTATGGCACGATCACCCACCCGGACAGGGTCGGTGGCGGAGGCCAGTTCCTGGACCACCGCGCCGCTGACAGATGTGCGGACTTCGGTGATGAGGACTTTCGCGATGGGTTTGTCTTCGCGGAAAATTTCAAAAGGCATGCCAGGCTTCACGCCATCACGGGCGCCGACTCCAATGACGGCAATGCCAAGTTCGTTTTTGAGGCTGACGATGCGGGCGTCCTGCAAATCGGCAGCGGGGGCGGCGGGATCTTCGGTGACACGGCTGGCGGCGCCGGCAAGTGTGGATTCGGCCTTGACCAGCGCCTTCTGCAGACGGTCTCCCGTGACTGGATCCGGTGCCTGCACGGTTTTGGCAAAGGACAGGGAGGCCTCGGCCAGCTCCATCAGGCTGTCAGCCAGCTTCTGACGGGAGGCTTCGGAGATGCGCAGATCACTCAGGGCGGAAAGCAGACGATCCTGCGTCTGCTCTCGGTTGTTTTCCAGAGCAGCAATGCCCAGGCCTTCAAGAAGTCCGCGCAGGCGCTCGTAACGTTCCTTCAGTTCAAGCGCCTCCTGGTTCGAGGCGGCCGCGCTTTGGGCAAGAGCGTCGTTCTTGTCCTTGGAGGCGGCAATCTGGTTCTCAAGGGCCTGAATCTTCTGGGCCGCCACCTGCAAAGTAGTGTTCAACTCCTGTAGCTCAAACGAAGTCTGCGCCTGCGCACCCGCAACCACCCAGACTGCAATAAGCAGCGCGGCTGGCTTGAAGAGGCTGGCGAGAGGGAATTTCATCGTTTGCGGATGCTGTTCAGGGGCTTGCGGCGCAGGATTACTTGGCGGCCTTGACCGTGTGAGCACCGTGGCCCTTGAAAATACGGGTCAGGGCGAATTCACCCAGGCGGTGGCCGACCATGTTTTCCGTGACATAGACGCTCACGAAGTCCTTGCCGTTGTGGACGAGGAAGGTGTGGCCGACGAGGTCAGGGGTGATCATGGAGGAGCGAGCCCACGTTTTGATGGGGCGCTTGGGGCCTTTGGAATCGTTCATCTTGTCCACCTTCTCGAGCAGAGCCTGCTGGACGAAGGGGCCTTTTTTGAGGGAGCGTGGCATGAGTCAGGAAAGCAGGGCTGGATTACTTCTTGGCGTGACGGGTCTGCACGATGAGCTTGTTCGTGGCCTTCTTCTTGTTGCGGGTCTTCTCACCCTTCGCATGGCCCCAGGGGCTGAGAAGGTGCTGACGACCACCACCGGACTTGGAACGGCCTTCACCACCACCGTTGGGGTGGTCGATCGGGTTCATGCACATGCCGCGAACGGTCGGGCGGGTGCCCTTCCAGCGGGTGCGTCCAGCCTTGCCGGAGACCACGTTCATGTGCTCGCTGTTGCCGACGGCGCCGACAGTGGCGTAACACTCGGAGTGAACTTTGCGGACTTCACCGGAGGGCATGCGGACCAGGGCGTACTCACCCTCGCGGTTGGAGAGAATGGCGGCCTGGCCGGCCGCGCGGGCGGCGACGCCACCCTGGCCGCGGACCAGCTCCACATTGTGGATGCTGGTGCCCAGGGGGATCTTGCGGAGAGGAAGCGCGTTGCCCACTTCGGGAGCGGCCTTTTCACCCGCCATCACGGAGGCACCCACGTTCAGGGTGGCCGGGGCGAGGATGTAGGAGCGCTGTCCGTCCTTGTATTCGATCAGGGCGATGCGTGCGGAGCGGTTCGGATCGTACTCGATGGCGACGACCTTGGCGACCTCATCACGGCGTTCACGCTTGAAGTCAATGAGGCGGTAACGGCGGACAGCTCCACCACCGATGTGACGGCAGGTGATGCGACCCGTGTTGTTGCGGCCACCGGACTTGCGAAGCGCAACGGTCAGGCTGCGATCCGGCTTGTCCTTGGTGATCTCCTCAAAGGAGTTCCACTCCTTGTAGCGGTTCGATGGGGTGTTGGGCTTGAAAGTTTTCAGCGCCATGGCTGTGAGTCCTACTGGTTAAGGGTTCGGAACCGGGGTTAAAAGGGATTACACAAGGTCGAGACGCTCGCCATCCTTCAGGCGGACGACGGCCTTCTTGTAGTGGTTCGTGCGACCGGCGTCAGCGCGGCGTTCACGACGGGCCTTGCCATCAAAGATCGAAGTGCGGACGGCGGCGACCTTCTTGCCGAAGTGCTTTTCCACGGCGGCCTTGATCTGAAGCTTGTTGGCGTTCCGGTTGACGATGAACACGTACTCGTTGTTCTCTTCACCGAGGCGGGTGGCCTTCTCGCTCAGGCGGATGGTTTGGATCACGGAATGAGGGTCTTGGATCATATCAGGCGGTCCTCCGGGCAAGGGTTGTGAGGGCTTCAGTCGTGACAAGCACCTGGGGGAAGTTCAGAAGCTGCTCAGCGTTCACGTCTTCAGCGGAGATGAGCTGGACGCTCTGCACATTGCGGGCTGAGCGGAAGGTGTTTTCATCGAAGGAGCCGATGACCAGCAGTTTTTCAGCCTTGGTCAGGCCCTTGACGGCGCTCACGAAGCTCTTGGTTTTGCCGTCGGCGACGGCAAGACCGGGGATCGTGGCGACAGCACCGTCACTGATGCGGGCGGTGAGAGCCGTGCGAAGAGCAAGCTTGCGGGTGGCCTTCGTGGTCTTCTTGGCCCAGACCGTCGTGTTGCGGGGGCCGAAAACGACACCGCCACCACTCCAGATGGGAGAGCGCTTGGAACCCATACGGGCGTTGCCGGTGCCCTTCTGGTTCCAGAGCTTCTTGCCAGAACCGGCCACTTCGGAGCGGTTTTTGGTGTGAGCATTGCCCTGGCGGCGGTTGGCACGGTAGGCCACGACAGTTTCATGGAGAGCCTGCTTGCCCTTGTGGCCTTCCACAAGGTTCAGGTTCGCCTGCTTCGCGGCGTCGATGGAAAGAACAGTAGCGGACATGATTCGAATTCCTCCTAAGATTACTTGGCCGCAGGGGCGGGTTTTTTCTTGGCGGGGCGCACCACGACGATGCTGCCCTTGTTGCCGGGGATGGCGCCGCTGATGAGCAGCACACCGTCTTCCGGACGACTTTGGATGACTTTGAGATTCTGCGTGGTGACGCGCTCAACGCCGTCGTGACCAGGCATTTTCTGATTCTTCCAGACAAGACCGGGGGTGAGACGGCAGCCGATGGAACCAGGGCGGCGATGCATCATGTGACCGTGGGTGGCGGGCTGACCGCTGAAGTTCCAGCGTTTGACAACGCCCTGGAAACCCTTGCCCTTGGTGGTACCGATGACGTCGACCCACTGGCCGACGGAGAAAAGGTCGGCCTTTAACTCGGTTTCAGCAGCGGGAAGCTGGTCGTCGGAAGTGAACCGGAATTCCTTCACGATGCGCTTCGGGGCGGAGCCATGCTTCTTAAAGTGGCCGAGGAGGGGCTTGCTGACGCGAAACTCCTTCTGCTCGCCATAACCGACCTGCACGGCGCTGTAGCCGTCCTTGCCGGATTTCTGCTTCACCTGGATGACCTTGTTGCCGGAGACATCGACGACAGTGACGGCAATCGCCTCACCTTTGTCGGTGTACACCTTTGTCATTCCGAGTTTTTTTCCAATCAAGCCGAGTGCCATGGTGGGTGTCCTCCTTTGAGGTCAGTGGGTGAGGGTTAGATCTTGATCGTGATGTCCACGCCGGAGGGAAGGTTGAGCTTTTTAAGCTCGTCCACGGTGCGGGAGGTGGGGTCGACGATGTCGAGCAGGCGCTTGTGGGTGCGGATCTCGAACTGGTCCATGGACTTCTTGTCCACGTGGGGAGAGCGGTTCACGGTGAACTTCTCGATGCGGGTCGGAAGCGGGATCGGGCCGGCGACCTTGGCGCCCGTGCGCTTGGCGGTCTCCACGATGTCCGCCGTGCTCTTGTCGAGCGTGCGGTAATCGTAAGCGCGGAGGCGGATGCGGATTTTCTGATTGTTCATGGCGTGTGTCCGTCGTGAAAGGGTTTCTTGATGCTAAGGGAATCAGGCTTTGCCACCGCCGCGCTGCTCGACGATCTGGTCGACGATCTGCTGAGGCACCTGCTCGAAGTGCGAGGGCTGCATGGAATAGCTGGCGCGGCCGGAGGAGAGGGTGCGGATGGCGGTGGAGTAGCCGAACATTTCGGCCAGGGGAACTTCCGCACGAAGGATGGCGGTGGCACCGCGGCTGTCCATGCCCTGGATTTTGCCGCGGCGGCGGTTGAGGTCACCCATGATGTCGCCCTGGTAGTCTTCGGGCGTGGTGCACTCGACCGCCATGATGGGCTCAAGAAGAATGCACTTGGCCTTTTTCAGAGCGTCCTTGACGGCGAAAATGCCGGCCATCTTGAAGGCGTTTTCATTGGAGTCCACCTCGTGGCTGGAACCATCAACGAGGTCGATGTGCATGTCGATCACCGGATAACCGGCGATGATGCCGTTCAGGGCGGCCTCGATGCAGCCAGCCTTGGCAGGATTGATGAACTCCTTTGGAATGGTGCCGCCGACGACCTTGTTTTCCACCACAATGCCGGAACCTTTTTCGCCAGGGCGGACCTTGATGACGACGTGGCCATACTGGCCGCGACCACCGGACTGCTTGACAAGCTTGCCTTCGCCATCGGCCTCCTTCGTGAGGGTCTCACGGTAGGCGATCTGGGGTTTGCCGGTGTTGGTTTCAACCTTGTGCTCGCGCTTCAGACGGTCGCAAAGGATTTCAAGGTGAAGCTCGCCCATGCCGGCGATGATCGTCTGGCCGGTTTCTTCATCGGTCTTGACAAAGAAGGTCGGGTCTTCTTCGGACAGGCGCTGGAGGGCGTTGCCCATTTTTTCCTGGTCGCCCTTGGTCTTCGGCTCAACAGCCATGCTGATGACCGGCTCAGGGAATGTTGGCGGCTCGAGCTGAACTTCGAGGCTTTCGTCGCAGAAGGTGTCACCCGTGCGGACGTCCTTGACACCCACGAGGGCAGCGATGTCGCCGGAGTAGCAGGTGTCGATGTCCTTGTGGACAGCGGCCTGAATCTGAATCAGGCGGCCCACGCGCTCCGATTTGCGGGTGCGGGGGTTGTAGATGGTGTCACCCTTGGAAATCTTGCCGGAATAAACACGGAAGAAAACCAGACGGCCGAACTTGTCAGACCAGAGCTTGAAGCCCAGGGCGATGAACTTGCCGTTGTCGTCAGGCCTGGCCTCGACGATGTTTTCAGGCTCGTCGACCACCGTGCCCTTCTGGGGTTCAATGTCGAGGGGGCCGGGAAGATAGTCGATGACGGCGTCGATCAGATACTGAACACCCTTGTTCTTGAAGGCGGAACCTCCCGCCATCGGGATGATCTTGTTGGCAATCACCGCGCGACGAAGGCCAGCCTTGAGTTCCTTGGGACCGATGGGCTGTTCTTCCAGGAACATCATGCCCAGTTCGTCATCAGCGCTGCAAACGGCGTCAAGCAGTTCATCATACGCCTTCTTGGCCTTGGCGACTTCATCACCCTCAAGCGCGCGCACCGTGTATTTCGAACCAAACTTTTCATCGTCCGAGTAGATGATTGCCTTCTGGTTCACCACGTCGATCTGGCCGATCAGGTTGTCTTCCGCACCGATGGGGATCAGGATGGGGAAGGCAGGCGCGCCAAGCTTGGTGCGGACATCTTCAACAACGCGTTCAAAATTCGCGCCGGTGCGGTCCATCTTGTTGACGAAGGCGATGCGGGGAACGCCGTACTTTTCGGCCTGGCGGTACACCGTCTCGGACTGGGGCTGCACGCCGGCCACGCCGCAAAGCACGAAGATGGCTCCGTCAAGGACGCGCAGAGAGCGCTCCACCTCGGCCGTGAAGTCCACGTGACCGGGGGTGTCGATGATGTTGACCCGGATGTCCTCAAGCTCACGCGTCTTGTAGATGCCCTCTTCCTTGAGCTGCTTCCACTTGGCTGTCACGGCGGCGGAGGTGATCGTGATGCCACGCTCCTTTTCCTGCTCCATCCAGTCCGTCGTGGCGGCACCATCATGCACCTCGCCGATCTTGTGGATCATGCCGGTGTAGAAAAGGATACGCTCAGTCAGGGTCGTCTTGCCCGCGTCAATGTGGGCGCAGATCCCGATGTTACGGGTGCGCTCCAGAGGAAATTCGCGGTTGGGAGAATTCGGGTTGGACATGGGGGAAAAGTAAAAGGGAGGGGACGGAACAGCGTGTTTAGGAAAGCTTCCGGCAGATTAGAAGCGGAAGTGGGCGAACGCACGGTTGGCCTGGGCCTGCTTGTGAACGTCATCACGTTTGCGGACGGATGAACCCTGGCCCTGGGAGGCCTCCTTGAGCTCATTGGCCAAAGCGCGGTGCATCGGCTGCCCCTTGCGGCCGCGGGCATAACCCACGATCCAGCGCATGGCCAGGGACTCGGAACGGGCCGAGGAAACCTCAAGAGGCACCTGATAAGTCGCACCGCCCACGCGGCGGGCCTTCACCTCGACCTTGGGCTTTGCATTGTCGATGGCACGATGGAAGAGCTCGAGCGGATCCACGGTTTCCGTCTTTTCATTGAGGAGGTCAATGGCGGAATAAACGATGTTTTCCGCCACGGACTTTTTGCCGCTGAGCATCACGCGGCTGATAAGGCTGGCGACGATCTCGCTGTCATAGCGGGAGTCCTTGATGACTTTCTTGTCATAAACGCGTTTCCTGCGGGCCATAGAATCGAAGAGGTGAGGTTGAGAAAGATCTGTTCTGAATCGCCACAGGCATTACTTCTTGCCCTTGGCAGGAGCGGCGGCAGCACCCGGCTTCGGACGCTTGGCACCGTATTTGGAACGGCCGCGGCGACGCTTCTCGACGCCAAGGCAGTCCAGGGTTCCGCGAACAATGTGATAACGGACGCCCGGAAGGTCTTTCACACGACCGCCGCGGACCAGCACGATGCTGTGCTCCTGGAGGTTGTGGCCCTCACCGCCGATGTAGGCGATGACTTCGTAGCCGTTGGTCAGACGCACCTTGGCGACCTTACGAAGAGCTGAGTTCGGCTTCTTCGGGGTGCGGGTCATGACCTGAAGGCAGACACCGCGGCGCTGGGGGCAGTTCGCGAGCGCAGGCGACTTCGACTTCACCGCCTTGTCCTTGCGGCCGTGCCTGACGAGCTGATTGATGGTGGGCATGTTGTCTGAGTGAGGGAAAACCGTTCCGTTAAATGGGAGCCTCGACGGGCCGGGAACAGGAGAGACAAAGTGCCCACTCTGAAGTTTCAGAGTTGCACAGTGTTTTTCCGGTTCACTGCTCCGATAGCAAAAAGAGTCTGGGGAGACTCGTTTTCAGCCAGACTTTGGGGAAAGTCCGGGGCTGGGGGGCGCGACAGTGGGGCAAGATGAAAAATAGGCAACCGGAATTTTTCAAATTGTTCGCCTGGAGCTTAAAAAAGTGGGGGGTAGGGTTGACTTTCTGCCCTGCTCCGGGCTTCACGACCTCATCTCTTGTGTTTTCAATGGTTTTCATGACAGGATGGTCCAACCCGTGATCATGAAAGCCCTGACCCTCTTTTTTGCCGCAACCACCCTCGTCAGCCTCATCTCCCTTGCCTGGCTCCTGGGCACGCCGGCCCCGACCGACCCCCGGCTGGTGACACTGGAGGCGGAGCTCAAGGAGGCCCGGCAGACGATCTCCCAGCTGCGACGCGATCTGGCCGCCCGGCCTGCCAGTCTGCCCGCAACCCCGATGCCCTCCCCTGCGAACCAGGCAGCACCCCTCATCGAGACTCCCCCCGCGGCCAAATCCCCTCAGGCCACCACGGCCGGCGCCCTGCGTGAAATGTTAAAAAACCCCGCCATGCGGGATCTCCTCGGACAGCAGCAGGCCGTTCAGGTCGAGACCGGTTACGCCCGTCTTTTTGAATACCTCAAGCTCAACGACGAGGAGAAGGCCCATTTCAAAAAACTGCTGGTCGAACGCGCCAGGACTGAAGCCGACCTCGGACTGAGGCTGCTTGATTCCAACCTGACCCCCGAGCAGCGCAGCAAAATCATCGCCGAGGGTGAAAAGAACAAAAAAGCCTACGATGAGACCATCCGCGGCTTCCTCAACGATGAGGCTGACTGGGGAACCTTTCAAAAGTACGAGTCCACCCGGCCGGAGAGAACCCAGTTCGAAACCATGGGCCGCAGCCTGTTCACCGCCTCTGGACAGCCGCTTTCAAGCCAGCAGGAGGACCAGTTGATCGACCTCATGGCCCAGGTTCGCCAAAGCCCGACTCCAGAACAATCGCAGCTGGCAAGGGCCATGAGCAACCCGGCGCAAATGACCGATGCCAACCTCAAAAGCCTGCTCGAGTTCCAGCGTGCCAGCAATGCCAGGATCATTCAGCAGGCCGCAGGTTTTCTCTCACCCGAACAGCTCAAGACGCTGACGACCTATCAGGAACAGACGCTTGGCACGATGGAATCCGGCTATCGGATGGGAAGCATGCTTCTACAAGGTCGGAAGCCCTAGCGCAGGGCGGTTCACCATCGGCTGATATCCTCGACGAGCGCCTCCCTCAGCGCGGCCACCGCCCCGGCGTCCGCATAATGATTCACGATCAGGGCGAAACACATCTCACGCCCGTTTGAGGTCGTGACGATTCCCGTGACGGAACGCACACCGGACATCGCCCCGCCTTTCCAGCGCAGAGGTCCTTTTTGAAGCAGCGACGCCCGGTAAACCATGCCCTGCGGTCCGGTGACGGCTAGAAACTGCAGGCGCGCCAGGTCGTGGGGCGTGATGAAGTCCGCCCTGGCCAACCCGCAACCATCCTCCATCCGAAGGCCGGAGAAATCCAGGCCACGCCCTTTCCAATGTTCCCGAATCACCACTTCCGCAGCCTTGGACTCCCTGAGGCCCAGCAGCCGGAACAGGCACTCGGTTTCGTGATTGTCCGAGGTGGCGTGAATGCTGGTGATGATGTCCCGCAACGGGGGGGAGGCATGCCTGAGCAGTTCCACCTGCCCGGCAGCACGCCCCTTCACGGCCTCCGCCGCCCCTGCCACCTCGATGCCCACCTCGAGAAGGGCCCTCTTCAGATGATGCGCCGCATAGCGTTCCGGATCCGGCACCGCCCCCGTCACCTGAAAGGGAGCCTGTCCCAGCGGCACGGTCCCTCGGAAATGCAGCACGCCCGTGCGTTCCCCCCCATGGATCATGACTCCATCGCCAGAATCCACCGCACCGGTCTGCGTCTCATTCGCCCAGATGACACCCGGCACCTCAGGCACCAGCCCCAGCAAGGTCGCCGGCCCGCCCACCTTCTCAGCCGCACGGAAAGCCACGACATAACGGTTGTGCTCCAGGTTCAGTCCACAAACAGGGCTGCCATAGCCGTTGCCGATGTCGCCCCAGTTCCAAAAATCATCGTAAATGCTTCCTGGGAAAAGCCTGCCGTCCCCAAGAACCCGGCCCGTCACACGCTTCAAGCCTCGCTTTTGAAGCTGCCCGGCCCAGCCACGCAGGTCCTGCAGTGACAGCATGGGGTCGCCTCCTCCCACAACGACCAGGTCGCCTGAAATCACCCCCTCCAGGATCTCCGCCGTCGCCGTCAAACGCGTCTCGATCCGGTGGTCCGACCCCCATTTTTCCAGGGCCGTGGCCGTGGTCACCGTCTTGAGGCTGGAGGCGGGGCTCAGCGCGACCTGCGGATTTAGGCAAGCCACCACGCGGCCGTCAGGATCCAGGATGCAGAAGCCAAGGGCCGCGCCGGCCAAACCTGGCCGTCCGGCATGATCCTGAATCAGCTTCTCCACGGGATGCAACGGAGACACAATGTCCGGCGACGGGGCCGGCCTGCGCAGATCAAGCCATACAAGGGCGGCCAGGGCGGACGCCAGCAGCAGGATGACCGCGTTCTTGAGCATGACGTCAGCCTCCGGCGGTAATCTGCACCACTTCAACCACGTCTCCTTCCTTCACCACGGCCTCCACCAGCTCCCGAGGCAGCAGGGCCACCTGGTTCTGCTCAACCACCACCGGTTTGCCAGCCAGACCTAGCGCCTCCAGAAGGGCGGACATGGGCATGGTTCCGGGGAATTCACGTTTCAAACCGTTCAGGGTGACTGTCATGGGGCGAAAAAAGCGCGGATGCTGAGGAAGGCAAGACTGCCCGCCGCCTTCAGTTGCCTTTTTTCCACTCCTCCCCTTCATCATCATCGTCGTCAGGGCGGCCGTAGCCATCGTCGTAACCCTTCCCGTGCCCATCTTCGTCCTCCCCCGCTTCACCCAGATCTAGCCCCTGCAGGGCGTCCAAGTCCAGGTCATCAGGGTCGATCTCCTCCACGTTTTCATCCTCCACCCCTTCCCCGGCGGCCAGGGTGGAGTCCGCTGAAGCCTGTTCCGCACTGCGCTTCTCGATCTCCTCCAGGGTCGCGCTCACATCCTCCACGCTGTCCCAGACGTGCTTGGCCACAAAAATGGGCGCGCTTTGCTGAAGCGCGATCGCCAGGCTGTCGCTGGGCCTGGCGTCCAGCTCGATGACCTTCCGGGCATGGAGCTGATTTTCAGCGGAGATGATGATCCGGGCGAAAAAGACCGTACCTTCCACATTGTTGATGATGACCCGGTCCACCTTCGCGCCAAAGGCCATCAGCACGGAGGCCATGAGGTCGTGGGTCAGCGGCCGTTCCTTGGACACCCCGCGCATGAACATGGAAATGGCGGCGCCGACGGCCTCGTCCACATAGATCACAAAGGTCTTCTCCTCGTTCCCAAGGAACACGGCAAAACTGCCGTCCAGGGGCAGGACGGCCCGCACCTGGGCCTCAGTGACGTCACGGTTCATGCAGGATGATTAAAGCAATGCCCATTTCCCTGGCAACCGGTGTCGGCTGAAAAACATCACCGCCGTGTCTGGAAAGAGGGCAGCCTGAGTTTCCAGCGCATGGCCGCAAACCGGATCCCCAGAATGACCGCCATGCCGATGTAACGATGGGATTCCGAAGGCGACCGCCATTCCCTCAGCAGCACGAAAACCAGGGCGCCGGCAAACAGGGCCGTCGCATACAGCTCGACCTCCGCCTGGAAAACCCAGGGGATTTCGCGGCGCAGCACATCCCGCAAAATGCCGCCCGCCACGCCGGTGACAATGCCCAGCAGCACCGCCACCAGCCCCGGTGCACCATGGGCCAGCGCCTTCTCCGTCCCCACGATGCCAAACAGGGCCAGGCCAAAGGCATCCGCCACCGCCAGCAGCCTGCCCGGCAGATGCACAAACCGGACAATCACAAAGGTGACCGCTGCGGAAATCAGCGCCGTCCACACCACCGGCGGCTGCTCGACCCAGAAAACTGGCCGCACCCCCAGGCACAGGTCACGGATGGTGCCGCCGCCCACCGAGGTCACCAGCGCCAGCACCAGCACGCCAAACAGGTCCATGCGCTTCCCCTCGGCCGCCAGCACGGCGGTGATGGCACAGATGGCGACGGCAAAGTATTCGATCCAGGCAGGCATGACGGTTCAGCTTTTCAGGTAATGCTCGATGCCGTTGAGAAACATCTGCACGGCCACCATGACCAGCAGCATGCCCATCAAGCGCTCGACCGCCAGCGCCCCGCGCTCCTTCAGCACCCGCGCGATGGCCGGCGCACAGAGCAGCACGGCCGCCGTGAGCCCCCAGGCTGTGCACAGGGCGGTGAACCATTGCCAGAACTGGTCAGGGTAGGTGCTCACCAGGACCAGGAGGGTCGCCAGCACCGAGGGCCCCGCCACCATCGGCGTGGCCAGAGGCACGATGAACGGCTCCTGCACCTGCTCCTCATCCCGATTCCCGGGCGGAAAGATCATCTTCAGGGCGATCAGGAAGAGCAGGATGCCCCCGCTGATGAACAGGGCCTCCTGCTTCAGGTGCAGCAGTCCCAGAAGCCGGGTCCCAAGGAAAAGGAACGCCAGCAGGATCACCAGCGCAAACACCAGCTCCCGCGCAATGACCCGCAGGCGCCGCTCCGGGGGAACGGGGCGCAGCCCGGACACAAACGTGGCGACATTACCCAACGGGTCCATGATCGTCAGCAGCAGAAGGGTGGCGGACAGGGTGTCCATGATTTGGCTTAGACCGTCATGAGACCGGTTTCATCCTCAAAAAAACCGGCGGTCGGTCAGGCGGCAAGCCGCCCTCGGACCTCCACAAAGGCTTTCACCGCACGCTCCAGGTCCTCGCGCGTGTGGGCCGCGCTGACCTGGGTGCGGATGCGCGCCCTGCCCTGCGGCACCACTGGATGGCAGAAACCGATGACATAAACCCCGCAGCCAAGCATCGCATCGGCAAACCTGGCCGCCAGAGCCGCCTCCCCCAGCATGACGGGCACAATGGGGTGCTCCCCGGGCAGGATGTCAAAGCCCGCCTCCGTCATCGCCGCACGGAACCAGCGTGTGTTTGCCTCCAGAGCGTCACGCAGAGCGGTGCTTTGGCCCAGGAGTTCGAGGGCTGCGACGGAGGCCCCGGCGATCGATGGACACAGCGTGTTGCTGAACAAGTACGGCCGCGAGCGCTGCCGCAGCAGCTCGATGATCTCCCTGCGCCCGCTGGCATAACCACCGCTGGCACCGCCCAGGGCCTTGCCCAGCGTGCCCGTCAGGATGTCCACACGCCCCATCACGCCGGCATGCTCATGCGTGCCGCGCCCGGTCCTGCCCATGAAGCCAACGGCGTGCGAATCATCCACCATCACCAGCGCCCCATGCCGGTCCGCCAGATCGCAGATCTGTTTCAACGGCGCGATGAAGCCGTCCATCGAGAACACCCCGTCGGTGGCGATCAGCTTGAAGCGTGTCCCGGCGGCATCCGCCGCCTTCAGCTGCGCCTCCAGGTCCGCCATGTCGCAGTTTCGGTAACGGAACCGGCGCGCCTTGCACAGGCGGATGCCGTCGATGATCGAGGCATGGTTCAGCTCGTCGCTGATGACCGCGTCCTCGGGGCCTAGCAGGGTTTCGAAAAGCCCTCCGTTGGCGTCAAAGCAGGAGCCGTAAAGGATCGTGTCCTCCGTGCCGAGAAACCCGGACAACGCGGCCTCCAGATCCTTGTGCACGCCCTGAGTCCCGCAGATGAAGCGCACGCTGGCCAGTCCGTAGCCCCAGTGCTCCAAGGCGTCATGCGCCGCCTGCCTGACCTTGGGGTGCTGGGCGAGGCCGAGGTAGTTGTTCGCGCAGAGATTGAGGACCGGCCCCCCGCCGTTTGCCCGCACCAGCGCGCCCTGCGGCGTGCTCAGCACTCGCTCACGCTTGTAGGTGCCCGCGGCGCGGATGGCTTCGATCTGGGAGGAAACATGGTTCTGAAAGTCGGTGTTCATGACGGGAAGGCCGGAAGATGAAACTCATGGTGCTGGAAAACAGGGCATGGAGGCGGGACGCAGGGCTATGCCGTCCAGTCGAGCACCACCTTGCCGCAGTCGCCGCCCTCCATCGCGGCGAAACCCTGCTCGTAGTCCGTGAAGTGAAACCGGTGGGTGATGACAGGCTTGATGTTGACGCCGCTCTCCAGCAGGACGCTCATCTGATACCAGGTTTCATACATCTCGCGGCCGTAGATGCCGTGGATGGCAAGCATGTTGAAGATGACCTTGTTCCAGTCGATGGCGATGGGCTCGCCGGGAATGCCGAGCATGGCAATCTTGCCGCCATGGCACATGTTGTCGATCATCTCCCGGAAGGCCGAGGCATTGCCGCTCATCTCCAGGCCCACGTCAAAGCCCTCCTTCATGCCAAGCCGCCCCTGCACGTCCGCAATGCTGCCGCTGCGGACGTTCAAGGCCACCGTGGCCCCCATCTTCCGCGCCAGGTCGAGACGATACTCGTTCACGTCCGTGATGACGACGTGACGTGCGCCGGCATGCCTGACGACCGGGATCGCCATGATGCCGATGGGGCCCGCGCCGGTGATCAGCACGTCCTCGCCAAGACATTCAAAGGCCAGAGCCGTGTGCACGGCGTTGCCGAAGGGATCAAAGATGCTGGCCACCTCCTCATCCACCCCCTCTCGATGATGCCAGACATTCGTCATCGGAACGCTGATGAATTCCGCAAAGGCCCCGGATCGGTTCACGCCGATGCCGACCGTGTCCTTGCAGAGATGGCGGCGGCCCGCCAGGCAGTTGCGGCAGCGACCGCAGACCACGTGCCCCTCGGCGCCGACAATCTCACCGGGATGGAAATCGTTCACGTTGCCGCCGACACGCACGACCTCGCCCACAAACTCGTGCCCGACGACCATCGGCACGGGGATCGTCTTCTGCGCCCAGGCGTCCCATTTGTAAATGTGCAGGTCGGTGCCGCAGATGCCGGTTTTCCTGACCTTGATGAGGACGTCGTTGATGCCGACCTCGGGCTCCGGGACGTCCTGGAGCCACAGGCCGCGTTCAGCACGTGC
>Ga0315900_10006927_pt1 | contig 15024 bp, 13 predicted proteins | sample LakEriMetagenome_FD_203521 | JGI IMG/M metagenome (GOLD analysis project Ga0315900, IMG submission 203521) | Freshwater fungal communities from buoy surface, Lake Erie, Ohio, United States - Buoy 12 MA114 | ecosystem: Environmental > Aquatic > Freshwater > Lake > Lake biofilm | place: USA: Lake...
CCCGTGCGGCCAGGGCTTCCCGCACCCCGGCAAGGCGCGCGCGCTGGCGGTCATTGAAGCGCGTGACGCCACAGACCACGCCGAGCCGCCGATGGCCGAGCCCGAGCAGATGCTCGGCCGCCAGCCGTCCGGTCGCGTGATTGTCCACCACCACGGATTCGAAGCGCGGATCGGAGCACCAAGTCAGCACCACCGGCACGCCCGCCCCCTCCAGCAGCGCCCAGGACTCGGCCGGGCGCTGCGCGCCGACCAGCATCAGCCCATCCACCCCGCGCGCGAGCAGGCCGCGGATGACGGCGGTCTCGGTATCCGGATGCTGGTCCGAGGAAGCGACGAGCAGATGCCGTCCAGCCTCGGCGAGGGTGGACTGCATGGCCTGCAGGCAACGCGAGAAGATCGCGTTGTCGAGCGTCGGCACCACCGCCGCCACGCCCGCATCGCCGGCGGCGCGCGCATTGCTGCCGGGCCAGGCGCCGCCGAGCCCGGCCACGGCGGCGCGCACCTTTGCCCGAGTCTCGGGGCTGACGATGGCGGGCTGGGAGAGGGTGCGCGAGGCGGTGGCGAGGGACACGCCCGCGGCTGCGGCGATATCGGCCAGCCGGGGGCGGGTGCGTCGCGTCATCGGCGGACTATGCCGGGCTCTGAAAGAATTTTCAACGCCGTCGGAGACACAGGGGCACGGAATTGCGTTTGACTTGGCCAGATCAGCGTGAAAGCGTGCTGAAAATCTTTCGCGGGGGGCGCGTTGCAGGGCAGGGAGCGCAGGTCGGGCGGCGGCTTTGGCATCTCGCGCCGCATGGCGGTGGGGATCGCCACCGTGCTCGGCGCCCTGCTGCTCTGGTGGCTCTCCACCAGCGGGCTGCGCCTGCTGAACCCGCTGCGCCTGCCAAGCCCGCAGGAGGTCTGGGCCGCCTTCAGCCAGATCATCGCCGGCCAGGGCTATGGCGGCGCCACGCTGTGGCAGCATGCGGCGCATTCGCTGCTGCTGGTCGCCAAGGGCTTCGGCGTCGCCGTGGTCACCGGCATTCCGCTCGGCCTGCTGATGGGCTGGAGCCGCCGCGCGGAGGCGCTGGTCAACCCGATCTTCCTGCTGCTGCGCCCGATCCCTGCGCTGGCCTGGATCCCGCTCGCCATCGTGTGGTTCGGCCTGGGCGATACCGGCAAGGTCTTCGTGATCTGGCTGACCGCTTTCGTGCCCTCCGTCATCAACGCCTTCACCGGCGTGCGGGGCGTGGACACGGTGCTGATCGCGGCCGCGCGCACGCAGGGTGCGAGCACCGCGCAGGTGATGCGCCATGTCGTGATCCCCGGCGCGATGCCGATGATCTTCACCGGGCTGCGCCTGTCGTTGCAGGCGAGTTGGACCACGTTGGTCGCGGCCGAACTGGTCGGCGCCTTCTTCGGCCTGGGCCGCGTGCTGAACCTGGCGGGGCAGGACATCTTCCCCGGCATGATCCTGGTTGGCATGGCGGCTGTTGCCGTGTGCGGCGCGGCCACGACCTGGCTGCTCGGCCTGGTCGAGCGCCGCGTCGTCAATTGGCGCCCGGCGGTCTGAGGAGGCAGCGAGTGGCAAAGCGTGGCAACCGCAACTTCCTCGGCCCCGCCGGCACCGTGCTCGGCCTGGGCGAGTTCTGGGCGCTGACCATCGCGGGCTTCGTGCTGTTCTTCGCGGTCTGGACCGGTGTTGCGGCCTCCGGCTGGCTGCCGGCCAATCTGCTCCCCTCGCCGCTGGCGGTGTGGGAGACGCTGGTGCGGCTATGGCACAACCCCTTCGCCGGGCATGTCTATGCCGAGCACCTGACCGCCAGCATCGGCCGCTTCCTGATGGGCTGGGCCATCGCGGTGGGCGTGGGCATCCCGCTCGGCCTGCTGATGGGCTGGTACCGGCTGCTGGATGAGATTGTCACGCCCCTGTTTGACGCCATCCGCTTCGTGGCACCGCTGGCCTGGGTGCCGCTCGCCGCGCTGTGGTTCGGCACGGGCATCGGCGGGCCGCTGCTGATCATCTTCGTCGGCTCCTTCGCGCCTTGTGTCATCAGTGCCTATCGCGGCGCGCGGCTGGTGGAGGCGCGCTTCGTGGAGGCGGCGCAGACGCTCGGTGCGTCCTCCCGCCAGGTGATGGCGCATGTGCTGATCCCGGGCGCGCTGCCCTCGATCATCGCCGGGCTGCGCGTCTCGGCCGGGCTAGGTTGGCAGTCGCTAGTGGGCTCGGAGCTGATCGTGGTGGGGGCGGGGCTCGGCTACCTGATGGTGCAGGGGCAGGGGAACCTCAGCACCAATGTGGTGATCGCGGGGATGATCGGCATCGGCGTGGTGGGCTTCGCCATCGATGTGGCGCTGCGCGCGGTGGAGAAAGCCTTCAATCGGCGCTGGGGACAGGCATGAGCGAGATCGTGTTTGAGGGCGTCACGCGCCGCTTCCCGCTGCCGAAGGGCGGCGAATTCCTCGCCATCGACCGCATCGATCTACGCATCGAGGAACGCGAATTCGTCGCCATCGTCGGCCCCTCGGGCTGCGGCAAGACCACGTTGATGCGCATGGCCGCGGGGCTCGACTTCCCCACCGATGGCGTGGTGCGCGTCGGTGGAAAGGAGGTGCGCGGTCCTGGCCCGGAGCGCGCCGTCGTGTTCCAGCAATTCGCTTTGCTGCCCTGGAAGACGGTGCGCCAGAACATCGGCTTCGGCCTGATGTGCAAGGGCACGCCGAAGGCCGAGGCGGATGCCGCTATCGCGCGCTATGTCGAGCTCATGGGCCTGAGCGGGCATGAGGACAGTTTCCCGCACCAACTTTCGGGCGGCATGCAGCAACGCGTTGCCATCGCGCGCGCCTATGTGATGAACCCTGCGGCGTTGCTGATGGATGAGCCCTTCGGCGCGCTCGACGCGCAGACGCGCATCGTGATGCAGGAAGAGCTGGTGCGCCTTGCGCGGCGCAACCCGCGCACCGTCATCTTCATCACCCATGCGGTGGATGAGGCCATCTACCTCGCGGATCGTGTCGTGGTGATGGGCCGCAAGCCCGGCCACATCATCGAGACCATCGACATTCGCCCGCTGCGCGCCGAGGGCGCGTGGGAGTCGCTGCCGATCGAGGAAGTCATGGACACGCCCGCCTTCACCCATATGCGCAGCCGCATCTGGAAACTGCTGAAGGCGCGCGAGCAGGAGAAGCCGGCCGGCTGAGGCGCCGGACCGACCGCCACAACCAGAACAACGACAGGAGAGAGAAACATGTTCCGCAGGACAATCCTGGCCGCCGGCCTCGCCGCCGCCGCCTTCGCCATCCCTCAGCAGGCGGGGGCGCAGCAGCTCACGCGGCTGAACATCTCGATGCAGCCCGCACTCTATTCGATGCTGCCGCTGCACCTCGCCACCGAGCAGGGCTGGTGGCGCCAGATGGGCATCGAGCCCAGCTTCTCCTCCTTCCCCGCCGGCCCGCCGCAGATCGCCGCCGCGGCCGCGGGTACCTGGGATGTGGGCATCACGGGCTCGGCGCCGGGCGTGCTGGGGGCGGCGCGCTTCAACATCCGCACCATCGCGATCTCGAACGATGAGAGTGCCACCAACGTCCTGATGGCCCGGCGCAGCGAGATCGAGGCGATCCGCGCCAACCCCGCCAGCCTGCGCGGGCAGCGCGTGCTGATGACGGTGAACACCACCGTGGACTACGTGCTGCAGAACTGCCTGCGCCGCTGGAACATCGCGCGCACCGACCTGCAGGTAGTGAACCTCAACCAGGCGCAGATCCTCTCCGCCTTCTCGACCGGCGAGGGCCGCATCGCCGGGCTCTGGGCGCCCAACATCTACACGGCGGAGGAGCGCATGAACGCCGTGCCGCTGTGCAGCGGCAAGGATGCGGATGCGATCGTGCCCGGCAACATCATCGTGCGCGAGGAATTCCTCACCCGGAATCCCGACATGGTGGCGCGCTACCTCGCGGTCTTCCTGCGCGGCATCGCCTTCATGAAGGCCAATCGCGAGGCGACGGTGCAGTCCATGAACCGCTTCTACCAGGCCGGTGGCGTGACGGTGAGCGAGGCCGCGCTGAACGCGGAGATCGATCGCCGCCCGATCTTCGGGCTCGAGGAGCAGCTCGCCCTGATGTCGCGCGCCAACGGCCCCTCGCAGGCGGATCGCTGGTATGAGGGTCTGAGCGCCTTCCTCGCCCAGGTCGGCACGGTGCAGAACCCGCCCGCGCCTTCCGCCTACCTGACGGATGAGGTGCTGCGCCGCATCGCCGCCAACCCGCAGCTGCGCGCCTTCGCGCTCGGCCAGTAAGGGAGAAACCGGGCGGGGCCGCTCGCGCTCCGCCCGCACCGCCATGGCGCTCGACCTCGTCATCCGCAATGCCCTGATGCTGGACGGCACCGGCGCGCCCGCTCGGCGTGCCGATGTCGGACTCGCGGGCGATCGGATCGTCGCTGTCGAGAGCGGGGGAATCGCTGCGGGCGACGCGCCCGCGCTCGATGCGACGGGGCTGATCCTTGCCCCCGGCTTCATCGACATTCACACCCATTCGGACGCGACGCTGCTGGCCGATGGCGCGGCGGAGAGCCAGTTGCTCCAGGGTGTGACCACCGAGGTCATCGGCAATTGCGGCCATTCCTGCGCGCCGGCGACGCGGCCCGCGCGCGTGGCCGAGCGCATCTTCGGGCGCAGCAAGGATTTCGCCATCGGCTGGCGCAGCTTCGGCGAGTACCTCGACCGCATGGAGCAGGCGCGCCCGGCGGTGAATGTCGCCGCCCTGGTGGGCCACGGCACGCTGCGGCTCTGTACCATGGAAGACCCTGATCGCCCGGCGAGCGACGACGAGTTGCGCGGCCTGCGCCGCCTGGCGCGCGAGTCGCTGGAGGAAGGCGCGATCGGCCTATCCACCGGCCTCGAATACGCGCCTGGCAGTGCCGCGACGCCGCGCGAGATCGTCGAGCTGTGCCGCGAGGCTGCGTCACTCGGCGCCATCCACACCACGCATATCCGCAATCGCGACGCCTATTGGGAGATTGGGCTGGGCGAGGCGCTGGCCGCGGCGCGGCAGAGCGGCGTGCGCACGCAGATCTCGCATATCAGCCCGAAATACGGCGCACCGCCCGGCACGGCGGCGGCGATGCTGCAGATGATCGGCTGGTCGCGCGACGCCGGCGCCGATGTCGCCTTCGATGTGATTCCGCATAATTGGGGCCCCACCACCATGTCCGCCGCACTGCCCGCCTGGGCGCAGGCCGGGGGCGTGGCGCGCATCCTCGAACGCCTGCGTGATCCCGCGGCGCGCGCGCGCATCAAGGCGAATCCCGAACCGATGTGGCGCCTGGTCGCGGATCGGCGCTGGGAGGACATCGTGCTGTTCCACGCGCCGGCCAATGCCGATCTCAACGGCTTGAGCTTCGCCGAGATCGGACGCATTCGCGGTGTCGATCCGCATGACGCGGTGCTCGATCTGCTGGCGGAGGAAGGCGAGGGGCTGTTTGCCGCCACCTGGCTCGCGCGCCAGTTCAGCGATGCGGACCAGGACCTGCTGCTTGCCCAGCCGGAATGCGGCGTGATCTCGGATACCGTCACGCTTTCCCGCGGCGGCGCGTTGGCCGGGATGCGGTGGTCGCCCTCCACCTGGGGCTGGACGGCGCGCTTCCTCGATCACTTCGCGCGCGGGCGGGAACTCATGTCGCTGGCCGAGGGCGTGCGGCGGCTGACCTCGCTGGCTGCCGCGCGCATGGGGCTTGCCGGGCGCGGCGTGATCGCGCCGGGGGCGCAGGCGGATCTCGTGCTGTTCGATGCGGGGCTGCTCGCGGATCGCAGCACCCTCGCAGCGCCCGAGGCGCCGCCCACGGGGGTGGCGCATGTCTTCGTCAACGGCGCCCATGCGGTGCGGGATGGGCGCCTGACCGGCGCGCGTGCCGGCCGCGTGCTGCGCCGCGCCTGATCAGACTCAACGGGCCTCGCCCGAAAAGGAACTTCGCCATGGCCATCGAGTATCTCAAGCGCGCCAGCCGCACCACCGAGGACACCACCGCCGAGGCCCGCCCCGTGGTCGAGGCGATGCTGGCCGAGATCGCCGCGCGGGGTGAGGAAGCGGTGCGCGACTACGCGGCCAAGCTGGACAATTGGCAGGGCGAGATCCTGGTTACGGCGGAGGAGGCCGATCGTCGCGCGGCGGAGGTGCCCGAAGGCCTGCGCCGTGACATCGACTATGCGGTGGATCGCGTGCGCCGCTTCGCCGAGGCTCAGCGCGCGAGCGTGCAGGACTTCGCCGTCGAACTTTCGCCCGGCGTGATCGCCGGCCAGAAGCTGGTGCCGATGGGCGTGGCGGGCTGCTACGTGCCGGCCGGGCGCTACGCGCATATCGCCTCGGCCTATATGGGCGTGGCCACGGCGAAGGCGGCGGGCGTGGCGACGGTGATTGCGTGCTCCGGCCCGCGCGGGGCGGCGGGCATCCACCCGGCGGTGCTCTATGCGCTGCGCCGCGCCGGCGCGGATGCGATCCTGACGCTGGGCGGCGTGCAGGCCATCGCGGCCCTCGCGCAGGGGCTCTTCACCGGCAAGCCCGCCGACATCGTTGTCGGGCCGGGCAACAAATTCGTCGCGGAGGCGAAGCGACAGATCTATGGCAAGGTCGGCATCGATGTCTTCGCCGGCCCCTCCGAGGTCGCGGTCATCGCGGACGCCACGGCGGATGCCGAGATCGTGGCGGTGGATCTCGTGGCGCAGATGGAGCACGGGCATGAAAGCCCCGGCTGGCTGATCACGACCGACCGCGCTTTGGCCGAGGCGGTCATGCGGCGCGTGCCCGAACTCGTCGCTGGCCTGCCGCCCACCGCACGCGATGCCGCCGGCGCCGCCTGGCGTGATTTCGGCGAGGTGGTGCTGTGCTCGACGAGCGAGGAGGCGGTTGTGGTTTCGGACCGCTATTGCTGCGAACACCTCCAGGTACAGGCCGCCGATCTCGATTGGTGGCGCGCCAATCTGAGCAATTACGGGTCGCTCTTCCTGGGCGAGGAAACCACGGTCGCCTATGGCGACAAGGCGACGGGGCCGAACCACATCCTGCCGACGAAATCCGCGGGCCGCTATTCGGCGGGGCTGTCGGTGCACAAATTCCTCAAGCCGCTCTCCTGGCAGCAGATGACGCGCGAGGGCTCGCGCGACGTGGCGCTGGCCACCGCGCGCATCAGCCGCGCAGAGGGGATGGAGGCGCATGCGCGCTCCGCCGACATCCGCCTCGCGCGCTACTTCCCCGGCAGCAACTTCGATCTTGGTGAATCGGTAAAAAGCTGATGGCCGAGCGTCTCGTCCGCGATCTCAGCAGCCCGCCCGAGATTCCAGAAGCCGGTATGACCGCCGCCGAGGCCGTGCTGCGCAGCGGCTGGACGCATCGCTATGGCGAGACGCTGGGCGATGCGTCGGAGGCCGCGCTGCTCGAAGCCGAGTTCGCCGCGCATCTGGGCGTGCGCTATTGCGTCGCGGTGAATTCCTGCGGCAGTGCGATGTATCTCGCGCTGCTCTGCACCGGCGTGCGGCCCGGCGACCGCGTTCTGATGAACGCCTTCACCCTCGCCCCCGTGCCCGGCGCTGTCGCCCATGCCGGGGCGGAGCATGTGCTGGTGGAGATCACGCCCGATCTGGTCATCGATCTCGACGATCTGGCCCGCAAGGCACGCGAGAGTGGCGCGCGGCATCTGCTGCTCTCCCACATGCGCGGGCATATCGCGGACATGGGCCGGCTGATGGGGCTCTGCGAGGAACTCGGCATCACCGTCATCGAGGATTGCGCGCACACCATGGGCGCGCGCTGGGCCGGCAGAATGAGCGGAAGCTTCGGCAAGGTCGGCTGCTTCAGCCTGCAGGCCTATAAGCACGTGAATGCGGGGGAGGGCGGGCTGATCGCCACCGACGACGCCGATGTGGCGGCGCGGGCGATCCTCTATTCCGGCAGCTACATGCTCTACCGCCAGCATCGCGCGCGGCCCGAGGATGCGGTCTTCGACCGCTGGAAGGATGTGACGCCGAACTACTCGCTGCGCATGTCCAACATCGTCGCCGCCCTCGCACGGCCACAGATCACGCTTCTGGAGTCACGCGCACAGCTCTGGAATGACCGCTACGGGCGGCTCGCCGCGCTGCTCGGCGCCATCCCGGGCCTGCGCCTGCCGCAACGCCCTCAGGAGGAAGAGTTCGTGCAAAGCTCCATCCAGTTCGCGGTGGGCGGGCTGGATGAGCCGGCCTTCGCGCGCTTCCTGGCCGCCTGCAAGGCGCGCGGCGTCTTCCTCAAATGGTTCGGCGCGCGCGAGGCACAGGGCTACACCTCCGTCTCCGGGCAATGGCGGTATCTGGCCGATCCGCACACGCCGCCCGTGACGGAAGCGGTGCTGGAGCGGCTCTGCGACATGCGCATCCCCCTCACGCTTACCGAGGCCGAGTGCGCCACCATCGCGCGCATCGTCGCCGAGGAACTGGCCGCGGTGCGCGGAGCGTGAGCCGGCTGGCGCCGCTCTTCGCGCTGGAGGGCCGCGTGGCTCTGGTCACCGGCGGCAATTCGGGGCTCGGCCTCGCCATCGCCCGTGCGCTCGGTCTGGCAGGGGCACGATTGGTGCTTTGCGCGCGCCGCGTGACGGAACTGCAAAGCGCGGCCGCCGGCCTGCGCGAAGAAGGCCTGGACGCCGCGATCCTGTCCGCCGACCTCGCCGCGCCCGATGCGGCGGAGCAGGTGGGCGCGGGGCTCGCGGCGCTGGGCCTCTCGCCCGACATCGTGGTGAATGCGGCGGGCGTGAATCTCCGCCAGCCCTTCGGCGAGGTCACGGCCGCCGCCTTCGACCTGCACATGGCGCTGCATCTGCGCGCGCCCTTTCTGCTGGTGCAGAAACTCGCCCCCGCCATGGCGGCGCGCGGCTGGGGGCGGGTGCTGAACATCGCCTCCCTGCAATCCTGGCGCGCCTTTCCCGACAGCGCGCCCTATGGCGCGGGCAAGGGCGGCATCGCGCAACTCACCCGGGCGATGGCCGAGGCCTGGTCGCGCCAGGGTGTGACCTGCAACGCCATCGCGCCGGGCTTCTTCCCCACGCCGCTGACCGCGCCCGTCTTCGCCGATACCGAGCGCGCCGCGCGGCTCGCCGCGCAGACCTGCATCGGGCGCAACGGGCGGCTCGAGGATCTGCACGGCGCGGCGGTGTTCCTGTGTTCGGACGCCAGCGCCTATGTGACCGGCCAGGTGCTGGCCGTTGATGGAGGCTTCCTCGCGAAATGAAGGCACTCGTTCAGACCGCGCCGAATACCCTGGTCTATCGGGACGAGCCCGACCCCGCGCCGATGCCGGGCGAGGCCATCATCCGCGTCGAGGCGGTGGGCATCTGCGGCTCCGACATGCACGCCATCCACGGCCATGATTCGCGCCGCCCCACGCCGATCATCTTGGGCCATGAAGCCGCCGGGCGCGTGCTGAGCGGCCCGCGCGCCGGGCAGCGCGTGGCGGTGAACCCGCTGGTCGTGCCGCTCGATTGCCCCTTCGCGCAGGAGGGGCGGGCGCATCTTTCGCCGCACCGGCAGATCCTCTCCATGCCGCCGCGCCCAGGCGCCTTCGCGGAACTGGCGCGCGCGCCGGAAGAGAACCTCGTGCCGATCCCCGAGGACATGCCGGCGATCCATGCCGCACTCGCCGAGCCCATCGCGGTCTCCTACCACGCGGTGCATCACGGCGCGCGGCTGCTCGGCCGGCCGCTGCCCGCCGCGCGCTGCCTGGTGCTGGGCGGGGGCGCCATCGGCCTCGCCGCCGCGCTGGTGCTGGTGCAGGCGGGCGCGGGCGAGGTCTGGCTGATCGAGCCCAACGCCGCCCGGCGCGCCACCGCGCTGCGCGCTGGCATCGCCCTGGCGCGCGCGCCGGCGGAAGCCCCGGAGGCGGGTTCCTGCGACCTCATCCTCGATGCCGTGGGCGCCGCGGCGACGCGGGCGAGTGCCTGCGCGCTCGCGCGGCCGGGCGGGGTCATCGTCCATGCCGGGTTGCTGCCGGGCGCCGAGGGGCTCGATGTGCGGCGCCTCACGCTGCAGGAGATCACCTTCACCGGCACCTATTGCTACACGCCGCAGGAATTCCGCACCGTCGTCGGGCTGCTGGTCGCCGGGCGTTTCGGCGCGCTGGACTGGCTTGAGAGCCGCCCGCTGGCCGAGGGCGCCGCCGCCGTTGCCGCCATCGATGCCGGGGCAGTAGCCGCCGCGAAGATTGTGCTGATACCCTGACCTCGCCCAAGGGGCGGGGAAGCCAGATCCAATGATGCGCGTGGCCGTGGCCGGGCTTGAGTATGAGGGCAACAGCCTCTCGTTGCGCGTCGAGCGCCGGGCCGATTTCGCGCGCATGGGCATTTTCGCCGGTGCCGCGGTGCTTCAGGCCGCCGCCGGCAAGAAGCTCGCCCTCGCCGGCGCCATCGAGACGCTCAGCGCCGGCGGCGCCGAATTGCGCCCCGTCTATTGGACCAAGGGCGGCGCGGGCGGGCATGTCGAGGACTCCTTCTTCGCGGAAGCCAAGGCGGCCATCGTCGATGGCATCGCCGCTTCCGGCCCGCTGGAGGGTCTCTACCTCGCCCTGCACGGCGCGATGATCTGCGCCGTCGAGAAGGACCCCGAGGGCGCGCTGCTGGCCGCGATCCGCGCCCGGATGGGACCTGACCTGCGCATGGCCGTCAGCCTCGACCTGCACGCCCATGTCACGCCGCGCATGGCGGCGGCGGCGGATATCATCGTGGGCTACGAGACCTATCCGCATGTCGATGCGCATCGCACCGGCGCCTGCGCGGCCGCGCTGCTGCTGCGCGCGCTCCGCGGGGAGATCCGCCCGGTCACGCGCATCCGCAAGGCCAATGCGATCTTCCCCGTGCTCGGCGGGGCCACGGATCCGGACGCGCCGATGGGCGAGGTGGCGGCGCAGGCGCGCGCGATCGAGGCCGCGGGGCGCGCGCTCTCGGTCAGCTACTTCCCGGTCCAGCCCTGGCTCGACATGGCCGATGTCGGCATCACCGGCCTCGCCGTGACGGATGATGATGCGCCAGGGGCGGAGGCGGTGGCGCAGGACATCCTCGACGCGATGTGGGCGCGGCGGCGCGCCTTCGAATTGCCGGCGATGACGCCGCCCGAGGCCGTGCGCGCCGCGCTGCAGCGCCCGGGCCGCGTGCTGCTGGTGGATGCGCCGGATGCGATCGGCGCCGGTGCCTCGGGCGATTCCCCCGCGCTGCTCGCCGCATTGCTGGCCGAGGCGCCGGAGGTGGACTCCGCCCTCGCCTTGGTGGACCCCGCCGCCGTTGCGCAGGCCACGACGCTGGGCGAGGGGGCGGAGGGGGACTTCACCCTCGGTGCCTGGCAGGACCAGCGCTGGTTCACCCCTGTGCCGCTGCGCGCGCGTGTCGAGCGGCTCTGCGCGGGCGAGTTCGTCTATCGCGGCGGGCCGACGGGCGGGTCCACCGCGCGGCTCGGCCCTTCCGCCGTGCTGCGTGCGGGCGGCCTTCGCGTGCTGGTGACGAGCCACGCGGTCTATGAGCATCTCGATGAGCATTACGCCGCCTGCGGCATCGACATCGCAGACTGCAAGCTCGTCTCCTTCAAGAACCTGATGAATTTCCGCAAGCTGCTCGGCCCGGGCACGAGCTGGATCGCGCTGCATGGGCCAGGCGGGTCGCCGCTGCGCCTGCAGGACGTGGCCTGGGCGCGACGCCAGCGCCCCTTCTGGCCAGCCGACGACACGCCCGCGCAACCGCCGATACCCGCGCCCTGACGACAGGGCGCCAAGATCACCCGCAGGAGAACGCCCATGCTGCCTCGCCGATCACTGCTCGCCGCTAGCGCCGCCGGTGCCGCCACGCTTGCCGCACCCGCCGCCGGGCAGAGCCGGGCGCGCGTGCTGCGCTACGTGCCCAGCAGCAACCTCACCATCCTCGACCCGATCTTCACACCGGCCTCGGTTTCCATCACGCATGGCTATTGCGTCTTCGATACGCTCTATGGCGTGGACGCGAATTTTCGTCCGCAGCCGCAGATGGCCGCAGGACACAGCGTCTCGGCCGATGGGCGGGTGTGGGAGATCACGCTGCGCGAGGGCCTGCGCTTCCATGATGGCGAGCCGGTGCGCGCGCAGGATTGCGCGGCGAGCCTCGATCGCTGGTCCAAGCGCGACAGCTTCGGCCAGGCCCTGGCCGGCTTCACCGACAGCTTCGGCCACAAGGATGACCGCACCATCGTCATCCGCCTCAAGCGCCCCTTCGGGCGGCTGCTCGATGCGATCGGCAAGCCGCATTCCTCGCCCGCGATGATGATGCCCGAGCGCCTGGCGAAGACGAACCCGATGGCGCAGGTGACGGAGATGGTGGGCTCCGGCCCCTTCCGCTTCGTCCGCGGCGAATACGTGTCCGGCGCGCGCATGGTCTATGAGCGCTTCGCGGAGTACGTGCCGCGTCAGGAGGCGCCGGCCTGGACGTCGGGCGGCAAGGTGGTGCATTTCGACCGGCTCGAATGGCAGGTGATCCCCGATGCCGCGACCGCCGCCGCGGCGATCCAGGCGGGCGAGGTGGATTTCATCGCGAACCTGCTGCCGGAACTCGCGACGCGCGTCACCGCCAACCAGCGCGTGCGGCTGTTCCGCAACGATCCGCTGGGCGTGCTGGCGGTGCTGCGCTTCAACCATCTGATCGCGCCCTTCGACAACCTCGCGCTGCGCCAGGCGTTGCTGCGCGCGATCGACCAGACGCCGTTCATCCAGTCCATCACCGCCCGGCCGCAGGATGGCGAGATCTGCCGCGCGCTCTTCCCCTGCGGCATGCCCGGCGTGGTGGAGGCCGGCGCCGATGCGGTGGGCTCGCTCGATGTCGAGGCCGCGCGGCGTGCCATCGTGGCGGCCGGCTATCGCGGTGAGCGCGTGGTGATCCTCAACCCCACCGACATTCCCTCGATCAACGCGCATGGCGTGCTGCTCGCGGATCTGCTGCGCCGGCTCGGCATGAATGTGGACATGCAGAATCTCGATTGGGGCACGGTGGTGCAGCGGCGCATCTCGAAGGCGCCGGTCGAGCGCGGCGGGTGGAACATCGCCTGCACCAACTGGCCCGCGATCTCGATCGACAACCCGGCAACGAATGCGACGACGCGCGGGCAGGGCGATGCGGGCTGGTGGGGCTGGTTCAAGGATGAGCGGACGGAGGAGCTGGTGGAGAGCTGGCTCACCGCCACCACCCCGGCCGAGGCGGACGCCGCCTTCCTCGCCGCGCAGCGTCGCGCGATGGAGATGGTGCCGACCATCCCGCTGGGCCGCACCTTCTACGATGGCGCGCTGCGCGCGGATCTCGAGGGCGCGCTGCCGGCCTCGGTGAACCTGTTCTGGAACCTCCGGCGGCGATAGGCGCTGTGCGGCCGCTGTGCACCGCGTCCCGTCACGCGGCTTTGCACGGTGGCGCGGCGCGGCCCCCCTTGGCAGGCGGGCCGATCCGCCGGAAGCTTGCCGCGCCAAATACGGCAGATGAGGAAGGGGACGCACATGTCACGAGGATTGAAGGCGGCCGCGCTGGCCGCCGGCCTGCTGCTCGCCGGGCTGCCGGCCAAGGCGCAGGTGGTGCCCGACAATTTCGTGGGCGGACGGGTCTCCGACCTCACCGCGCTCTGCGCCGCGGGGCCGTCTGATCCCAACGTCGTCGCGGCGGTGAATTTCTGCCACGGCTTCCTGATGTCCACCGGGCAGTTCCACAGCGCGCTGACGCGCACGGGCGGCGTCGTGAAGCCCTTCTTCTGCCTGCCGAGCCCGCTCCCCACGATCAGCGACATCACGGCCGGCTTCGTCACCTGGTCGCGCGCCAACCCGCAGTACGCCAATGACCCTGCGGTCGAGGGCGTGGTGCGCTTCGCGACGGCTACCTCCCCGTGCCCGCCTCGCCCCGCCGCGCGCGGCCGGCGCGCTTCGTGATCTGAAGGAGAATTCCCATGCGCAAGATGCTCTTCCTGCCGATCGTTGCCGCGCTCGCCCTGCCGGGCTGCGCCGATATGAGTGACACCGGCCGCGCCACGGCGACCGGCGCCGGGCTTGGCGCGCTGAGCGGCGCGGCCATCGGCTCCTTCTCCGGCAATGCCGGCTGGGGCGCGGTCGCTGGTGCCGGTATCGGCGCGGCGGGCGGTTACCTCGTCGGCCGCTCGCGCGAGAATCGCTGAGCCAAGTCAGGGCAGCCGGTGCGGCAGGATCGCACCGGCTGGCCCGCCATTCATCCAGGCCCGCACTGCGGCGCCGAAGGCCGCATAGGGCAGGCCCACCGAGTTGAGCCAGGGTGCCACCCAGGCATTCAGTGGGCCGCCATCGAAGCCCCAGATCGCCGGCATCGGGCCGCCGGCCTCCAGCAGCACGCGATGCACCGCATAGGCCAGCAGGTCTGAGGTGCACATCACGCCATTCGGCCGCTCCGCGCCGGCGATGAGTGCCTGCGCCGCCGTCGCGCCGATGGCGAAGTGATCGAGTCCCGGCGCGCTCAGCACATCGGCTGACGCGAGCCGCCCGCCCGCCGCCGCGCGGAAACCCGCCACGCGCTCGGCCGTGGCGGAGGAGAAGAGCGGGCCGTGCACCACGGCGAGTCGCTTCGCGCCCTCACCCAGCAGGCGCTCTGCCACGTCGCGGCCGGCCTTGTGGTCGTCGATGCCGATGAAGGGCGCCGCGGGCTCGCCCGGGCAGCGGCGCGCGACGAAGAGCACCGGTTCGCCGCCCCGGCGCAGCGCCGCGAGGCCGGGGCTGGCGACGGCGCCCAGCAGCACCAGCCCGCGCGGGCTCAGGGCCCGCATCTCGGCGATGGCGCGGTCCTGGCCCTCGGCCGCGTCGCGCGTGTCACACAACACGAGGCCGAGCCCATCCTGCCGCAGCGCCTCCTCGATCGAGGCGGCGATGGCGGCCATGGTCGGGTTGGCGAGGTTGGGGGCGAGCACGGCCACCAACCGCGAACTGCCGGTGCGCAAATCGCGCGCCGCGGCGAGCGGGCGGTAGGCGAGCTGCTGCGCGGCCTGCTGCACGCGCGCCACGGTTTCCGCC
>Ga0315900_10006928_pt1 | contig 15023 bp, 16 predicted proteins | sample LakEriMetagenome_FD_203521 | JGI IMG/M metagenome (GOLD analysis project Ga0315900, IMG submission 203521) | Freshwater fungal communities from buoy surface, Lake Erie, Ohio, United States - Buoy 12 MA114 | ecosystem: Environmental > Aquatic > Freshwater > Lake > Lake biofilm | place: USA: Lake...
CCCGCAGTGGGACCCCAACCCATATGATCGTCGGCGCTCTGCCGGGGGTGGGTACGATTGAGGAGTTCTACAGCAAGATCGAGGGCAGAGACTTTCTGCTCATCGAGGAATTCTATCGCGGCAATGGTCCTGACAGCATCCGAGACAGGGATGGGTCCGAGTACCACAGCGTCGGCACGATCCTTCTCAACGTCATGTACATCGGGAAGGTGAAGACGTGACTTGGGACAAGTTCAGGAAAACGAAGCCCCGCCGGTCCAAGGCCTGCGTGTCCAGAAGCCGCAAGCTGCCCGAGATTGCCTACATCTTGATGCCAGCCGAAATGGCCTCGGCTGAGCGCGTCTCGATCTACCATGACGGCGGGACGCGCCTCGCGCTGGAGTTTGGCGTCGATGGCGACTTCGTGGTGAGAAAGGCGAGCGCCAGAAGCTACGCGGTCAGGGTGACCATCCCGAGGCGTCTGGTGCACATCGTACCCTTCGGCCTGACCGAGATTACGTTCAAGCGCGACCCAGACGGCTTCGAGATCATCGAGCTTTAGACCGAAGCGTAAACCTGAGTGCTCACTGCGTAAAACTTGGGGGTTCCGGCCAAATGATCTCGAAGGGAAAGCTGGGCCGATCAGGGATGTCCAAAAGGGTGCGCCGATACGCGATGATTTCACCCTGTTGAGCCGAGGTCATCTCATTCCAGCGGAGAGGGTTTGAGACAACGGCATCCACATGCTTGACAAGCAAGTTATCGCGATGGGCTCTAACATCTGCGGCGGCTGAAGCGGTGACTTCTTCCAATGTCGGTGGGACATAAGCTTCTGTATCCGGATCAGCGTTCATTTCAGCATGAAGTTTTGCCGCATCAAATTCTGCCCCGGTGTCGTTGGGGTTGCAGGTAAAGGGTATCCACCCATAGTCTTCATGTTCAATCTCGCAGTCAATCCAGCCGTTTTCGAGGCGCTTTGCGTTGCGGTAGTTCATGTCAAGAAATCCTTAGCCAAACAGTATACCCATAGCGAGTTCTGCTGCTGTTGTCCGAGTCAAAAAGGTAATACGAATAACCCATGCAGCGCCAAGTTCCAGACTGAAGCGTGCCCTGAACATTGTAGCTTACGTTACCGAGTGAGCTAGCGGCGATACCTGCCGGATACAAAGAGCTGCCAGATACCGTTGACCCAAAATTGTAAATTGATGTGGCGCTGTTGTAAAAAAATCCCCAAGTCCCAACACCACCCTCACCCAGAGCGGCGTTTGCAGTCGCAACCTGACCAGAGGTGACCGTCGTTACAGTCGATGCATTTCCCGCTGACGTCGCGTAATTTACAGACTGCGAGCCAATGTTGCTGCTGGTAATAAATGTACCGCCGCCAGAGGGGTTCGATGCTGTCGCTGCGTTTCCGCTAATGGCAATCGCCCATGTGCCCGATGCACCGCCACCAGTCTTGGTGGGTGCATCATTGGCGATTTCTGCGTTGACAAAGGCAGTAGTGGCCAACTGAGTGGTGTTTGTACCCACGGGCGCCGTAGGGGCTGTGGGGGTGCCCGTGAAGGCCGGGGATGACGTTTGGTCGTCAGCAAAACGGATGTTGGTACCATCCGAATAGACCGTCCTTTGCGTTCCCTGCGGGGTCACACCCGAGGTTCCGCCACCAACGCTGCCAATGGTTACCGTAAAGGAGCCCGAGGTTGCGTTTCGTACGATCCACTGTCCGCCAACGCCCGCCGGAATTTGATAGGTCACGTTTGCTGTCAAGGTTCCGGTGAACGTCAGGATCAGCTTTTGGTACTCTGAAGCAGTCAAGACAACCGGTGTCGCGTCAACACCGGTGACGTTCTTTGTGGTGTTTCCACCAAGCGCTGCGTCGATCACGCCAGTATTGGCATTGATTGGCACATCCCAGTTTGTGGAGTTCACCGTGGGCTGAGCGAGGTCTTTGTTGGTCGTGGCCATCAGATGCTCCTGTTCGCGACTTCCAAGGCATGCGCGATGTGATTGTCGGACATGTCGAGAAGGCTCTCGGTCCCTTTGCTGATCCCCTTCTTAGCACGTTCCGCCGCCATGACCAACTGGTCTGCGGCCGCCTCGTGGGGCATGCCGACGCGGCCACCGGCCTTGCGGCCTTCGCGTTCTGTGATGGCCGAGACAGAAGGGGCTGCCAAAAGGGGCGCTCTGGGTGTGCCATACAGGGCGTGAGACCTCGCAACATCCTGAGCGAGCTTGGAACCTTTCGCCGCCTGATACAGCTTCTGCAGGCCGTGAGCCCCAGCACCACCAAAGGTAGCAGCAATTCCAGCCTTAGCTATCGCGAGCGGAGTTGTGCCGTAAAGCATGGCGGTACCGATACCGCCAATGGCGGCAGACCCGAAATCCACCATGTACTGCATCATGGTCCTTTGGTTTCGTGCGGTCAGCGGGACGCCCTTTGCAAGAAGGTACTTTTTGGCGATGTCCGCAATTTCGCTCAGGTCTTTTGTGTGACGAGTACCCGCAGAGTTCGCGATGTCGTCTGGGTGGATGACGCCCGGACGATCAGACTTCTTGGCGAGAGCCAGAGCATCACGCACCGTGGTAAGCCTAGAACTCATGCCGTTCGCGGTGTGCAGCGCCAAGAAGTCATCGGGCCCAAGGGCCTTGAGCATCGCCTCATCAATAGCGTTGATGAGGTTGGTTGCCTGCGGGGCGTAAGACTCCCCAACATTATTGATTGATGCGTTGGCCTTAATTTCCCCCGCTTGCCGCCTGACGCTGTGCAGCCATTCCCCGAACGGGACATTTCCTCTATACTTTGAAAATCCCGGCAAGCTATTTGCCAAGTTTGAAATTCTCGAAAAGTCTCCGGCCGGGATTTGCGACCTTTGAATGCCGCTGTAGAAGTTCCTGATTTGAGTGCCGACCTTGTCCCTAACAGTCGTCACGACATCGTCGACATTCAGGGGGCTCAATCCCGTGCGATACCCGGCTGCGCGGGCCACGTCATCCGTAATGCCCACGGAACTCAGGATGTGGTTACTGAATTGCTCTGGCTGCTTGGCTACGATCCCAGCAATTTTTGGGTTCGAGGCCTCGCGTGTGATGGCGGCCTTTGCGAGTTCAGGATTGGTACCATAAGACCCCGGCGTCACATTGATGCCAGCCCGCTTGAGTTTTTCAATCTCGTCGACGGCAGTTTGCAGCTTCGGGTCAACCAGTTTGGTCCCAAGAGATGGGATGGCTTTTGCTGCGGCAAAAGGTGACAGGAATTCAGCACCAAGCTTGGACCATTTGGCAATGTTTTCCGGGTCCTTGGCCCCGATCATCTCACCCGCGTACCGGCCCCCAGCCTCCGCAGTCGTACCCGCTACGCCCGGAACAACGGCACCGCCAATTAAGGTTGGAACAAGGGACGTTCCGCCGCTAAAAGCTGCCGCAGCTGCGGCTGGCACGAACGTGGTTACGTTCTTCACGGCTCTCCCCACGGGGGTTCCCGGGGTGTAGTCGGTGTACCCATCAGTCCAGCCAGACATTGCGCGCGTCAGGTCGCTATACGAAGGTGCGTCTGAAAAGATAAGGTTCTTCGTGTACTCCTCAGGGACGCCAATTTTTCTAAGGCCCAAGGCGGTGAGGTCGCTGAGCCCGCGCGGGAGGCCAGCCAGCATGGCAGCGCCTTCGGTTGCCCCGGAGGCGAGGGTGCGAGCGCCGCCGCTGATCCAGCCTTCGGGCTCCGGCTTTACCAAATTCGTTCCGGACGGAACGATTTCAGCAGCGCCCCCTTGCTGCGGAAGGCGGAATTTTTTGCCGCTCGGGACAATCTCTTCTTCACCGTTCATTCCCAATCCCCTTATTGAAGTACCCAGCGGCCGCCACGGAAGATAATCGGACGCCCATTGGTATCAACGTCAGTCGAGCCCTCAGGGATTTCACCCCCTTCTGGGATTTCATCAGCGCTAAGCGTCCCCTTCACTTCAGCGTAGGCCTTATCGTAGAATGTCTTCAGATTGTTCGCATCCGAAAATTCGCGATAAGTTTCGGCAAGATTTCCGCTGTTCTTATACGCCTCCTGCAGGGCCGCGTTGTATTCAAACACCGCTTTCCGCATGGCGATGATTTTCTCAGCAGCCTCGGGTGTAATTGTGATGTTGGGGTTTGTGGCAGCAGAGAGTTCACGGGAGTAATCGGTAGCACCCGGAATTGACCGCATTCCATCCAGCGCATCTCTGGCACTTTCCTTGGCAAGAATGTCCCTTGCGGTCGCGGCGTCGGAGCTTTCCGTGATGCCGAGGCCCTGCGCGATGCTCCCAAGCTCGGCGAACACCGGAGCAACGGTGCCGGTCACCGGGAGCGTCTTGAGTGCGTCATACATTATATCTGTACGCAGATTGAAATCTTTATTGGCCTGAATTTCTGCAGGCAAGCGTTCGAGGATGAGCGGTGTGGTTATCAGGTCCTGCCCCGTTTGGGTGCCCGGGAACTTTGTCTCGGCGTAACCCGGAGATGAAATCGATGTTCCGTCCGGTGCAACGACTTGACCGTAGTTGGCTTCGATCTTTGCGATCTGATCTTGGACGGCAGTGAGCGCATCTGCCGCTTCGGTAATGCCCAGAGCGACCTTGGATTTCAGCCAAGTTTCCTTGTTCTTCAGGTACCCATAATCCATCCCGGCCGGAATGGTGATGCCGTCGCCTGCCGGAACCATCCTGCTCAGATCGTTGCCGAAGATGGAAAACTTGACGCCCTTGTACTCGCTCAGAGCATCGCCAGCGGGTTTCACACCGATAAGTCCGTCGGTCAGGGAGATGGGATCGGTGTAGCCGATTGACCTCGCAAAGTCCTCGCGAGTGATTTCGGGATTGTATTCACGCTGCCGCAAGAACGCCTTCTCGAACTCGTTTGCGTTATCGATGCGCTTCTTGGTGATGTCGCTACGCCGCTCTTCAAGGCCAGCGTAGGTGTTCGCTGCGCCGCCAATACCCTGAAGAATGGCCGACCCGAGATACAGAGACGGCGATGACGCCATGGTGCCGATGCCAGACAGGATCGACAGAAGCGCGTCTTTGTTCACGGTGCCGTTGGGGTTGTAGAACATCTTGCCAACGGCGGTGCGCTCGTCATAGGGCTTGTCCGGGGTCAGGCCGAGGCCGCCCGAGTATTCCTCACCAGACGAACCGCTGCCAGCGCCACCAGCAACGCCGGAAGTGGACAAGGTGTTCATAACACCATCATATGCGGGGATGTTGCTGGTGGCACCAGCAACGCCGCTAGATGCCGATCCAGCACCCGTCACCGACGCAACGTAGTTTTGCGTCTCTTCGGGCAGGTAGTCGAGGTAGCTGCCACCCATAGCCCCAGCGCGGTCAATTGCACTGCTCAGGCGGCCCGGGCCAGCGTTATAGGCTGCGGACGCCAGATCGAGGCTACCAAAGCGGTCGTACATGTTCCGGAAGTACGCCTCGCCGAGAGCCGCATTGTAATCAGCATCGGTGCGGAAGCGCTCCTCGTCCCATGGCAGGCCAGCCATCTCTGCGGCTTCAGGTCCGGTGTCAGGCATGACCTGACCGATGCCGATAGCACCGGCGGACGACGTCAGCGGGTTGCCGTTCTCGTCGAACTGACGGTTTCCGCTTTCCTGCTTCAGGATTTTGGTGCGGTAGAATTCCGACACTTCGTCGACCGGTGCTCTGGCGGCCGCGAGACCCGGTTCCGGCGCTGGTTGCGCAGCGGAGCGCTCGATGGCAGCTGCAGCGAGACCCGAAAGGTCAGCCGCTGGCGCGGCTTCTCGCGGTGGGGTTGGGATCGCTTCAACGGCAGGCAAACCCGGCTTGACCCCGGTCGCAGGTGTAACCCGCGCATCCGGCATGGTGCCAAGATTGGCAGGGCGAGGCATGTCACCAGCAAGAAGGCGACGGCGGACGATCTCTTCTTCCGTCTCAGGACCACCACCAACGGCGTAGGAGGGTCGAGCAACACCGCCATTTGCCATGAACATGGTGGCAATCTTTGCGATGTCGGCAAGCTGGCTGGTGGTGCTCTGCGGGCGGTCGGGCATGCCACCCGGCTGCATCATCTGGTTCTTTTTGGCCTCTTCCTGACCCTTCACGGTATCAGAGAGATAGCTGTCCTTTTCGACCGGGTTCTCGGCTGGCTTGAGGCCACCCTCGAGGTAGGCCGGGCCACCAGAGGCGTAACCGACAACGCCGCCGCGCGAGTTCTCGTTCTTGCGGAAAAGCTCCCAGAAGTCGCCGCCCTTGCCGAACCGATCTTTCAGTTCGATCATGTTTTCGCCGAAGTTTGCGGCAGCTTCCATTTGCTGTGCAAAGGTTTTTTGAGCGTTGTCCAGACCAGCGCTGTCGGCGACCATCAGATCGCCGACCGGCAAGTAGGCCTGCGGAACATACCCGCCAAGACCGGGCTGCGAGCCAACCATAGCGCCATACGGGCCAGCGACACCGCCGCCTTCAGCCTTGGTTGCGCGCTCGTAGTCAACCGTCTTGTAACCAGACGCCGGGTCGACCCCAACGGCATCGGGATGACGTTTCTCGACCTCGTCAGCCATGAAGCCAACGTGGGTCTGCTCGCTGTCGTCACCTTTGTACTTGAAGGTGTAGATCGGCATGCCCTCATCCGTCTTGCCGATGCGCTTGATGTCGTGCTTCAAGCGCCGATCAGAGAAGACGCTGACGGGCTGCGTGGTGGTCGTGGTCGATCCGGACAGCGCACCGGTGCCCATGCCGATGTTGGCAAGGAACTGGGCGACTTGGAACGGATAGGCCTGCTGTTGCTGGAACTGGTTGTACAGCGCGCTGAGACCAGCCTGTTCGGTCTGCTGACCAAGGGTACCGGCATTGATCTGTGCTTCTGCGCCCTGCAGGCCCATGCCCTGAGCCGCTTGACCCAGACCGGCCAACTGCTGACCACCAGAGAGGAGGCGCGCGAGGTTGGCCTGCTCGGCACTTAGACCAAGACCCTGCTGCTGCTGGGCGGTCTGGAGAGCCTGCATGTAGTTCTGCGCGTTCAGGCCAGCGAGGGTCTGGCCGGTCGCCATGTTCTGCTGCTGGGCAAGGTTTGCGGCAGCAATGCCTGCGCGGTCGCCACCAAAGGCACCGCTCGAGATGGCAGTACCAAGAGCGCCGGATTGCGCCTGTTCTTGTTCCTGACGCAGGCGGGCCATCGTGGTGTCGATGACGTCCTGCTGGAACGGGTTCATGTACCGGCCAATCTCGAGGCTGGCTGGGTCAGCGGAAGACATACCGGCCACGGTGGCTCCGGTCGCGCCCGCGAGATAGGGTTGGTACGAACCGGCGGCGGTGTTTACATTCTCGATGCCGGTCATCTGCTGCGGGTTCAGCTGGGCAACGAACTTCGACGGGTCGTTCGAGTAAATCTGGAACGGCTTCTCCGCAACGCCCTCTGCCCGGGTGTTGATCGCATTATAGCGAGCAAGGACCTCTGGCGGGATTTGTACCTGCTGCGTCGTTGTCGAAGTTTTGCCGCCCATCAGGAGCCCCCTTGCGCCTCTTCACCGAGGCCAGTTTTTGCGCCGTAGAGGAAGTATACACCAGCTGGCGAGCCAAATACACGCTCATAAAGCCGAATTTTTGCTTCCGTCCGCGAGTTAGAAAGAACACCAATCGCTAAAGGTACACTCAGTCTTTCCGCCGTCATTTTCGCGAATTCAGCGAGCTTCCTTGCCCTACCGCCCTTAGCTGAGCGGTAATCTGGGTCAACGTAGATCGCCTTCTCCTCGAGTATCAGTTCCTTGCTGTACCACAATTCACCCATGCTGAGAAGGACCGCCCCTTCAAGCTTGCCACCGACAGGGCCGATGACCCCACAGATGCCCGTCTTGATCGTCAGGGCACCCCAGATAACGTGTGCCAGCTTGTCGATGTCTGGCGAAACAAAGGCGTTCTCTTGGGTTGCAGCAATCGTTAAGTCCATCATCGCGTTGAAGTCTTCAGCTGTGCCGGTGCGAACGGTGACTTCATCCATTAGATCATCCTTAATCTTTCTTCGGACCCGGCAACGATTGCAGGGTTTGGATGGTCTTTTTTCGCATTTTTTTCACAAAGGCATCAAGGACTTTGTGCCCATGATCCATAGAACCGCCGCCGATATGTTCGACTTCCTCAGGAGAGATGACGTATTCGCCACCGGCCGCAACGATTGGCACCGCATCGACTTCGCCGCCCCCGGCCTTCCGGGGTGACGGCTGACCATACGGCATCTCGCTACCATCGTAGGGCATCTTCCCGGTCGACTTGCCGTAGGGGCCCGAGATTGAGAAGATCGACTTGGCGACCTTGAAGCCCGCCATCGAGTTTCCCTCACCCATCGCCGAGATGATGTCAGCCGGGATAACGTACGATCCAGAGGAGACGTGCATCGGTAGGTGGTCCGTGCGGCCCGCCACGGTGGAGTGGATCGCACCCCTGTGGACCTTGATGCCACCGCCGCGCTTCATACCTTCACGGGCCGTGCGCAGGGCCGCTGCGACCGCCTGATCCTGCGGATGCCCCGCATGCACCATCTCGGAGATGTTGCTGGATACGGTTTCCTGCGAGCTTCCGGGCTTGAGCGGCATGTCGTTCCTCACGAATAGACGATGGCGACGGTCTGCCCGGTGCCGGGCGCGACGACGATGCCGTTGTTGACGGGAATGTTCGCCTCCACAATCCCAATCGTGGTCGGGATTGTCAAAAGCTTGTCGTTGGTGGCCGTGGCTGCTGACGCATCGTACACCGAGCCAGTACCCGATCCAGCCACCACTACCACGAGGCGCGCAATACGCCCCTGACCGGACTTCACCAGCGTTGCCGTGGTGATGCTGGTGTAAGAACTCGTCCCCTCGACATCTAGATACGTCTGACCAAGCTGGTTGAGCGCGGTCACGATATTCTTTGTTGTTGTGAGGATGTCGGATAGCGATGCCATCAGAATTTCCCATCAGGTTGGAGGCGGTACCGGATGTTGCCGAGACGCCAGAAGGAGCCGAGATCGTTGCTCTCAATCCGGATCGAGACAAGACGACCACGAATTCGAGGCGTGATGAACGTCGTGTTTCTGGTTACAAAGTGCTCAGAAATCTTAGGTGTCTGACCGGGATAGTCGACCACATAGAACGTGATTTTGACTTCGGCATTTTGGCTTCCGCCGTACAGACCCCATTTCATGTCAGGCCACATCTGGTCGACAAAAGTCTTCAGGTCGCCTTCTTGCAGCGTAAAATACCCGGTCTGGATATAAGCATTGATCGGGGTGCCGTTCGCATCCTGCGTGACTTCGTGCTGGTACACGACCCTGTCTTCGCCTGCGCCGATGGGTGGCCCAAGAACCGACTGGTCGATCCACGCCGTTCTGGTTAAGTCGCCAAAATCCCATTGGCCCAAAAGGGTGTTGTACTTGACGTACTTGGTTGGGATGCCACCAGAGCCAATTGTCGGATAGTACCACGAGACCTCGCCAAAACGGGCATTCGTCGCACAGATCACGCGGTCCACGTTGTTTTCGTCGATGTCTTGGAAAATAACGTCCCAGATTGGGCAAGCGATAGGGCTAACGCCACTGCCACCCAAAGAATAGAACTGGCTCTGGCTCATCCAGTAAATCGTTCCGCTCAGCGTAGCAGCGGCTTTCTTTCCGATCAAACCGCATCCGGTGCCAATCTCGTTAAAGGACCAGACAAGGGGTAGGCCAATGTACTGCATCGAAAACACGCTAAGATCGGTCCAAAGGACACCCTGCTGCGGCCCTTGTAGGCCGGAAACGATACGCGAACCTTTGGGGATGCGGAATGACCCGGCTTGGTTGGCAACGGTTCCAACCCAGCTAGTGAAGTTTCCAATGTCGCACCAGCGGACGAGGAGCGGGTCCTTGATGCCGGTAAAGGTACTGCCGTAAGCGATGATCTGCCTTTGCGGCATGGCCACAAAGCAACCCTCGTTCACCTTGGGTGCGTTAGGAATGACGACAGACGCTTGTCCACCATCAGAAGGGCTCCAGTAGTAAATCTCCCCGTTTTCCGGGTTTGAGATTAGGATTTCACCCCAGTTGTCGAGCGTCCAGTCAGTGGTTCCACTAAAACCAAACCTGTTTATGACAACAGTACCGGCAACACTTTGGTTTCCAAAAGTGGACGGAACAGGAAAAGAAATGGTTGACGTTGCACCAACGGTTTTTGCGGTCGTCGTCCAAGTCCCATTGTAACCAGAGGGCGTTACACCAGTGAGTGTAATCTGGGACCCGACGGGGACATCGTATCGACCTGAAAACGAGACTGTTGCAACCGTACCGACGCAAGTTGCGTTTGTCGTTACAAATTCTCTTGAGCCGGAAGACGAAACACCGGTACCAAACCCACCCGCACCAAAACCGCCAGCACCAAAGCCAACCGGGGGAGGAAGAGCTGACTGTCCAACGTAGTAAGTAATGTTTGGTGCACCATTGTTCATGGATACCGTGGTGGCGGATGAGGCTTCGTTTTCGGCCGCAATTACAAACACCGAAGAGCTTGTTACGCTTCGTACGATGTAATTTCCATACAACGTCAAGCCACCAACCGACGTTGGGATAAGGACCGGGAACGTAGCTCCAACTTGAAAATTGTGATCGGCCAAAGTTACAGAAACAGATGCGGAGTCGACAATGGTAGTAAAGCTTGCTGTCGCACCGCCCGAAGCAACAGTGCTCGTGGCATTAATGGGCAAGCCAATTACGTTTGAGGAGAAGATTTCGTATTGGTCAGGTGTTGAGCCCGTGCACGAGTAGAACCCAAACAAGACGAGGCCGCCAACTGACACATGGGTTGACAAGTAGATACCGTCAAACCCCGTGATGTTAGAACCAACGTCACCGATCCCCACCTCGTTTGATCCCGAGGTGGTGCTGAAGTTCATTGCAGGATTTGCGATATACGTTTGTGGCGACAGATTTTGGACATCCAAGCTGTCAAACGCATAGACCCCGTCATCGGTTCCAATTCCAAGGTAGCGCTGATTGTTTGTGTCGGCCCATGCCCAGAGAGCCCTGACAACCGCTGTCATGGTAGTGGGAATATATCGGTCCCAGCCCCCGATCTTTTGTGGCAACCCGAGGCCGTTCCGATCCGGGACAAACCGGATCAGGTTGCTCTCAGAGATCGCAGCCTCATTGAGCGCAGGCGTTCTATTCTGGTCAACGCCGGGGATAAGCTTCAGTGATGCGTGTGGCATCTGTTACCCTCGCGTCGGAGTGGCGATTGGCGTCGGCGATTGTGAAGACCACGCTGGGCCTTCGTACTTCTTGCGAGCCTCTTCGACACCAGCGCTGCGTAGGAGGGTCATATACTGGCTCTCGTACGACTGCGCCATCTGCGGGTCATCCGACTGACGACCGAAGTTCCGCTGGTATGCCGAGATGTAAACCATAGAGGCCATGATAAGCAGGTCAGGTAAGAACTCGCTGATGTATGTCACCGGGTTTGATACCGACATTGCTGCAGGGCGATACGTCCCCACAACCTCACAATAGTATGTGGCATTCGAGAACGGCCCCACATAAAAGCTGTTTTGATCCAGCGGAGCGTAGAAAGCAGGTACACCCCGCGCAGCGGTAGTGTTCGACCCATAAACCGCGTCCAAATATTCTTTTGTGGTTGGAAGCAGTTGAACCCTAGACGCACCGGAAGCATCAGGGTTTGTCTCCCCAGCGGGGAGAATGAGGTTGATCTGTTCGCTGACCATAAAACTGCCGCCGTTTGCAAGGGCGACAGGTACAGTGATGTTTCTGCTCGCCGCGTTCACAAGGATCGCGGGGTCAGTGTAAGCGAAAGACGTGCTCGCCAGATCGAGGTCACGATAGATGCGAAGCTCTGCGTAATCGATCATTGCTGGGAGGATTGTAACAAAGTTCGCGTCAGCAGGATCGACGACCGCCATCTCGGCGATCTGCGTTACATATGTGCTATAGGTCAGTCCGGTCACGTCTGCACCCCTCGAGTTTGGGCGATCTTACATCAACCGAGGAGTTTAGCCAATGTCTTAGGGCCAGCAACTCCGTCGGCAGTCAATCCATTTGCAGCCTGCCACTTTTTAAGGGCAGCCTCTGTGCCCGGACCAAAGTCGCCATCAGCTGCAAGGCCGAGTTTGGCCTGCATCTTTTTGACCTCGTCACCCTTGGAACCACGGCGCAAAGTGCCGCTCGATGAGGTTGCAGCTGCAGCGGCCGCCGGTGCAGGAGCCGCGATCTTGCCACCCATAGCAGCCATGGCGCGGGCATAGCGCGCCTGCCGATCAGCCAAACCAATGTTCCCGCCGTTGATGATCTTGGTGATGCGCACCACGTCGCCGGGCTCTGCGTCAGCAACTTCGTTCAATCCCTTGGTTTTCCAGAACCACAGAGCCGAGGCCAGAGCCCCCTCCTTGGTCTCCAGCCACTCTGCGGCTTCCTCTGGGGTGATGTCGTAGTCTTTGGCAAAGCGGCTGTAATTTTCACGGCCGGTGAGGGCTTTCAGACCCCTGCCAATAAACTTTGCCCCGTCGCCGGGCTGGGTGTTGCCAAGTTTGCTGGTGCGGTTCTCGTCCATGTACACATAGTTTGCCAACTTCTCTGGGTTCCGGGCATACTCTGCGGGGTTGCGCTTGCCGGGGCCAAAGTACCGGGGGAAGACTTTGAGCAGGGTTTCTTCCCGGTAATTCAGGTTCTCTTTGAGTGCGTTGAAGTCCATGCTCTCGTGGGCGCACTGGCTGACAAACGCGGCAATGCGCTTGTCAGTCGTGATGCCATACTTCGGCAAGGCCTTGTTCAACTCCTCGCACCAAGCTTCGATTTCCTTATTGGTGGGGATCATCGCGCGCAGCTGGTCTACGGTCAGAAGGGTCATTCAAAATCTCCTATTCGCACCACGAGGACTTCGCCTCGCCTTTGTAGGGACGGGCTAGGCCCGCCGAGATCAGGCTCTCTGCTAGGCTCTGGTGGTCAAGATAGACCTCGCCCAGCACACGGCCGCCGTATTTGTCCCACTTCAAGATCACAACATCGATCTCGAGGGCATTGGCCACGGCGTTCTTGGTGAAGGCGCTGGCCTTCTTTGCCAAAGCAGCCTCGGCGTCACACTGGGCGCGCGGTGCCTTCTCGGGGGTATCTATCCCCATCACCCGGATCGAGAGCTTGGGTGGCAGAGGCTCGGGCAAGAAGTCCACCGCGATTTCGACGGTATCACCATCTATCACACGGGTGATTTCGTACGGTGCAGCGACCGCAGGGACAGCCGACAGTAGGAGAGCGGCGAGCCACTTCACTTCTTTGGCTTCTTCTTGAACAGCCCGCCGAGGACGGCTTCCTGTGCCATGTCTTTACCCATGCCGCCGAGCAAGTCACCGACGTTGCCTGTGGCAGCGATCTTGATCGCGCCCTCGACCGGGTCAGGCAGGTTCACCTTGTCCAGCACTGCGTCCACGACCTTAGCCTTGGCCTTGCGACCGATCATCATTCCGACCATGCGCCCGATCATTCTTGATACTCCTGTGTCGGCGGCTCATCATTGCCGCTCCGGTTACGATTGTTGCCCGCTGCCATGACGCCGCCGAGAGCGCCCACGATAAACGAGGCGATGGGGGTCAGCAGTTCAAAGAACTTACGGTCGTTCTCTGAGCTTTCGCCGAGAGGCTGGGTCACGAAGACCAGCGAGTAAAGGATGGTGAAGATGGTGCCAGCCAAGATCACCACCAAGGCGCAGCCGATGAAATACCGCAGCTTGGCTTCCATCATTTCTGGGTCGTTCTTGCTCATTGCGAGGCTCCTGTCAGATCGGTGGCGCACATTCCAGTGCGGAGGCAAATCGGTGGGGTGCACTCGAGCGCAGCCCAGTTCTCGGGGTCTTGGCAGGGGTAACGATAGAACCCATCACCACTGACCCAGAAGATCGCGGCAACAGCGCCCAAAAACGCCAGCCAGACTAAGGCTTCCATCTTCATCATTGCATCGGGTTCCTTATCAGGTCGTCCATCGCTTTCCAGAGGTCTTCGATCTCAGCGTCATACTTCTCAAGTTTGCCAGCGAGACCGCTAGCTACACTGTCTGACTTCTCGACCATAGACCGTAGGTCCATCAACTCTTTCTGTTGCTCAAGGATCGTCCCCATCTGGGTCGAGATTGCCGACAACTTGGATGCAAGGCCGCGCACATCGTTGTCCTGTATCGCCTGCTCCAAGGTCTGCACCCGGCTCTCGACGCCCAAGACCCCATTCACACTCTCCTCAACAGCCCAAAAACGGTTGACGGTATCGTAGCCAACGTACACCGTGCCGCTGATGCCAGACAAGACGGGCAGGGCGGCGGCAAGCCACCAGCCCTTTACGTCAAAGCCTGCGATCCGCAGGCCGTTGGTTTCAGCCTCCTCGCTCACGAGCCGTAGCCCGCAGCGTAGACATCCTCGACCGACACAGTGTTGGCCTGTAGCAGCCCTTGCAGGCCGATACCGAAGGCGTTGGCGGCAGAGATGTTCATGATGTCAGCCGTGGCGCTGTAGGCCACAGTCGCTCCGTAGAGGCTGGTGCCGCTGTTGGCAGCGTAGGCGTCAACCGTCCCGGTCATGGTTGAGTTGCGAGACGCAGCCAAGAAGGCACCGGCATCGCGGGCGTAGGACTGCACAGCGCCGAGAGCGTTGTTGTAGTTGCTCACGTCAGCCGCCGTGATGGTCATGTCGCTGTTGGTCAGCACAGCCTGCACAACCATCTGCTCCTGCACGGTGTCGGCATTCGCAGCCATGTTCGCCACCGCCTGCACCTCCATCAGAACCGCAGTCGCGGCAACGAGGTTATCGACAGCGTTATCGAGATTGACCATTGTTGCGGCGTATTGATCCTGAAACAACAGTTCGGCGTTGTAGTACGTTGCGTCGATCACCCCCTGTACGTCAGAGTTGTAGTCGAGCCGCATCTGTTCGGTGATTGTGGCGTCTTGCATCACACCCGGTGCGAGGATGTCGCCGTTGCTTGCGCTGTAGATCGCACCAGCCGTCAGGCTCTGCGAGGCTGTAAGCTGGTCAAGGATTGCTTGGGCTGACCCCTCCAGCGCCG
>Ga0315900_10006929_pt1 | contig 15021 bp, 12 predicted proteins | sample LakEriMetagenome_FD_203521 | JGI IMG/M metagenome (GOLD analysis project Ga0315900, IMG submission 203521) | Freshwater fungal communities from buoy surface, Lake Erie, Ohio, United States - Buoy 12 MA114 | ecosystem: Environmental > Aquatic > Freshwater > Lake > Lake biofilm | place: USA: Lake...
ATCCTGGGCAGATCCTTACAATTGACAGGTAGCCTTACCTATACCTATGGACAAAATACAAGTAAGAAAGAACCTATTAGAAGAATCCCTCCACTTTTTGGTTATGTCAATATTCAATATCAAAAGGAGAAATATTGGGCTAAATTATTTTTTCAACTGGCTGGTAAACAGCAAAGGCTTGCCGCGGGAGATATTTCTGACAACAGGATTGGCCGCTTGGGAACGCCAGGCTGGAGCGTAATCAATATATCCAATGGATTCAATTTCAAAAAAATGGATATAAATCTTACGCTCCAGAATGTATTGGACAAGGATTATAAATTCCATGGATCTGGAATTAATGGCGTTGGCAGATCCTTAATTCTTGGATTTAGCTGGTCCATTTGACGATTTCTTACCTGATTTTTCCTCACGTTCCTTAGCCTGTCGTTTCATTTCTTTCATGTCATCCATTTCAGGACTTTCTTTTAGTGCCTTCCAGTCAAATTTCTCATCAAAAGGATCCAATGCTTTTTGCGGGTCAAAAATCCTGGCATCTACGGGTAAGGCAATATAGGGAGAAAAATCAGGCTTATCGGTAAACATATCAGATAAATCGGAGGCAGAAGCATCGTATTGATTCAGATAAGGAATGCCCAGTATATTCCAGAATGTCTTGAAAATACTACCGAAGCTGCTATGAGTATGGCTGATATGATTGCGTTTTGTATAAGGAGATATAGCCATTAGCACGCTTCTATGGGCATCAACGTGATCTACCCCACCCTGCGCATCATCTTCTGTTATCAAAATGAGCATATTTTTCCAATAAGGTGTTTTTGATAAAAACTCAACGATTCTGCCTACTGCCAGGTCATTATCGGCCATATAACTCTCCTTAAATGGGTAACCAGCCTCGGGTCTTTCTCCGGAACCATGATCATTTGGCAAAATAACAGTAAGCATACTGGGTAAACTATCTTTTCCGGGACCCCATTTCTCATTAAACTCCTTTTCAAAAACAGTCATTCTGAACTGGTCAGGAATGGCCATATTGTAAGTAGCAAATTCGTAACTGGTTCTATCTAATAAAGGGGTTGGCATCGGATAATTTGCTTTATGGCGAATGCCGCCATATTTGTAAGTGTCTTTATAATCAGCAGGTTCGAACATAACACCAAAACCAAAATTAAAATACGATTTATCATGTCTGTACAAATGATCCCACATGGAACCTGCTTCGTTATAATCTTCAGGGAAAATGGCTCCAGCAGCTCCGTTTATTCCTAAATTCCCGGGAGCTTCTGAATTTTCCTTATGCTCTCTGTTATTTCCATAATTAGCCGGGGTCGTAGCCTCTACCCATTCATTGGGATAAGTATTTGCCAACCAACGATGGCCGTCCGCTGAAACATCGGAATCGACATAAAAATTATCACTTATCGCAAAGCGTTCAGCCAATTTTATATGGTTTGGCATAACATTCACATTTTCAATGACATTAGATTTATTTTTATTAGACACAGTACGGTTTAATCCAAAAGGTGCCAACGTAGAGTCCCCCAGCCCATTCTTCATTTGGCCGAAAATATCGTCATACGTTCTATTTTCTTTTGAAATGAAAACAATGTGTTTGATTGGGGAATCTTTTTGCCCTGGAAAAAGTGGAATAGGATTATTCTTTCTGGCATTATATATTGGGCTATTAGCGGGAATAATTTTAAAATTATTCTCAATCACCTGTTTCGTTAAGGCAGGTAATTGATCATCCGTTGGAACATCAGTAACCTGAACGGCACCATGCATTAAATTGCCAATATAACTTCCCGACACACCCATTTTAAAGGTAGAACCGCCATTGGGACCACTTCCAAAGCCCTTTGCATTGGAAATGATTAATTTTTTACCATCGGGTGAAACCTTTAATTTAGCTGGAAACCAAGCCGTAGGAATATGTCCCAAAACCTTTAATGTACTTACATCAATCACAGCCACTGCGTTAATGCCGGACTCTGCCACATAGATTCTTTTTTCGTCAGGTGAAACCGCTAATCCAAAAGGAATAATACCTCTTAATGTAGCTAACTTTTCTTCAGGCGCAAGCTTAATATGGATTACAATTTGCTGATTTTCAGCGTTCAGCACAGTAATATTATCATTATTTCCATTACTTATAAATACATATTTCCCAGCAACGACCATAGAATTAGGACTTGAGCCACCCACGGCAGGAATGCCTTCAACCAGGTCACCAATTAAATGCCCTGTTTTTATTTTAGCTGTTACCCGAGGCTGCAAATTATTTTCAACATTCACCGCCCAAACAGAAAAAGACTCCTCAGCATTAATGGGTCCCAATCCGGGTACTAATATAGAATCATTCTGATAACCACGCTCAGCCTCAGGCGTATTATAGGCAAATACAGGTTTTTTAACGGAAGTCTTTTTCCACTCACCCTCTTCTTTTTTCCAGATATAGTCATATTGATACATTCCCACATTAGCCACATAGACTGTTTTCTCGTCTTTTGATAAAGCGATGCCAAAAGGATAGCGACCCACGGGACAAGAAGAAATCAGTTTTTTCTCAATAACATCTACAATTAGTATTCTGAATCCTATTTGATCCACTGCAAAAAGATATCGTCCGTCTTTACTTAACACCATGTCACCAATGTATCCATGTAAATAATTAAACTTATTATTTTTAAAACTGCAGTCAATATCTCCTTTCGATTTACCCGTATTTGCATCAAAAGAATAAATTTTATTAGCTTGTCCACCTGCAGCGTAAACGGTTTGATTATCGGGAGAAATAGCAATACCCATAAAAACAGATTCCAAAACCCCCTTATCACTTTTTACGGTGGGTGGAATCTGAGTTATTTGAGGATTATCTGTTAGAATATTTTTTAAAATACTTATGGATATTGGGCTCGTTCCAGAATTAGCTGTAATAGCGATAGAGCCATCCATACTGAGGGTTAAGCCATAAGGATGCGGAGCGACTTGATGCACTTTTCCGGAAGGTGTGATGACCCTGCCGTTAGGAATAATGGTTTTACCGTTTTTATCAATCTTTACATAACCATCACCAGCGGGTGCAGAAATGATAAATGGTACCGATTGGGCATGTGTTAAAATGGAAATACCCACTAAAAGAACAAGAAAAAATAGTTGTCGCATGTTGTTTTTCTTCAAATCTACTTAAAATTTTACCATCTTTATACGGATTTTTAGTCCTATTTATAAAGCAAATGATTAATTAACATGACCTTTACATTAAACCGACCTAAAATTAAAATTTGCTGTATCAGCAGTTTGGAAGAAGCTTTTCTTGCCATAAAACATGGTGCTGATGCACTTGGACTTGTTGGAAATATGCCCAGTGGACCTGGTATTATAGCTGATGAACTCATTTCCCATATTACAAAACATATACCTCCTCCTATAGCGACTTTCTTGCTCACAAGTGAAAGGAAAGCATCAGATATTATAGCTCATCATCAAAAGGTACATACAAATACCATACAAATAGTCGATTCCTTATTAGAAATGGACTATGCCAAGATTAGAGAAGCTATTCCAACTGTAAAAATAGTACAGGTTATTCATGTTCTAAATGAAAAACAAATAGAGGAAGCGCTGGAGGTTGAGCCATGGGTGGATGCTATTCTCCTGGATAGCGGAAATCCTAATCTGAAGGTTAAAATTTTAGGCGGAACGGGAAATTCACATGACTGGAAGTTAAGTAGAAAAATCAGGGAGGCGGTGAAAAAACCAGTTTTTTTAGCCGGTGGCATAAATGCTCAAAATGTGCAACAAGCTATAGAGGAAGTCAATCCTTACGGCATAGATTTATGCAGTAGCGTAAGAACAAACGGACAGTTAGATGCCTCAAAGCTGGATATTTTTTTTAAGGCTATTCATATTTCTTAAACATTTAAATGTTGAGAATGTTAGGCTTAAAAAAAAATAAACATGGACAGAAGAACTTTTATTCAAGAATTAAGAGTACCCGTTTTAGCCACTTGTGCCATTTGCTTAGGGTCATGTGCTAAAGACGATATTACTACGCCAGGTGGAGGTAATACGGGGGGTAACAATACAGGTGGAAACACCACGAATAGTTTTAAAGTCGATTTAACTAAAGAACTTCAAGCCGTTGGTTCTTTTATTTTTAACGATAAAATTATTGTAGTTCGTCTAGCCGCTGGAAGCGTCCCATCTTCTTTTGTTGCCTTGCAAAGAGCATGCACTCATCAGGGAACCGACGTCAATTGGAACGCATCTAAAAATGAATTCGTTTGTCCGAATCATGGCGCTCGTTTTAATACTTCAGGACAAAATATTGGAGGTCAATCTACCAGCGCTTTACCTGTGTACGCCATCAGTATTTCAGGAACCACGCTATCTGTTGGATAATTACTCCTCTTTGTTTTTTTCCAGAAATTTTAAGAATGGCTTTGAACCGAGGACGTTTACTTCCCCTCTCAGGCCTTTCACAAATCGAGCTGGAGGTGCAAAACTTTGAACTTTAACCTTAAAATGAAATCTACCCGTGCCATACATTTCATTAACGAATGGCTTGCACATTGGGAATTCGTCTTTAAGAATTAAATAAGCTCTCATTGACATGTCCAGCTCGATGGTTTTATCGAGACTAGTACCTTGAAATCCAAAGATATCAGGTTTATTATACTTGTGTTGTTCTTCAAATTTGAAGGTTGCTTTAGTTATTTGTACCTCTGAAATACGCTCAACTTTAAAATATTTATTTTCACCCGATGAAACCTCGTAGGCAACAATAGCCTCATAATTAGGTGTAAATGCTATGGGTTCTACTAATCGATCTGATACTATCTGGCTATTTGCAGAATAATAATTTTTAAGAATTACCTGATTTTTCTGAGTGATAGCCTCGTAAAGGTTAAATATAATTTGAGAAAGATGCGCTTTAAAAATATTTTCCGCGCCCACATTTGCTACCGTCAGACCTTGTATTTTCTGTAATACACTTTGTGATAAATTATGTTGATTTCCTACACTTTGAACCAGTTTAACCAAGTAATCTATCTCTTGATCGGAAAGATTCAATGACTTTTTATCCACATCAGCAGGTAAAAAGTACCTGTTTTCATCGTCCTTTAATACTTTGATACCTAGCTCCGCTAAAAGATCCAGGTATCTATACACCGAGCGTTCAGAAATATCCAATAAACTTACCAAGGTTTTCATACCTTTCGATGGCCTGGCTTTTAAAAAGTTAATCAACTCAAAAACCCTGAAAATTCTATTTTGATTGAACATAAATGAATATTTTTTCAAATAAAGTCATTTTTTTTTGCTTTTGAAAACTTACTGACCTTAATTGGCAAAATAAAGTCTTTATTTTGTAATAGTTTTAGTTTTCAGCCAAGCCACCTTAACTTTTCAGCCAGTTAGGGTGGTTTTTTATTGAATAAATTTCTTCCGATACCATATAAAAGGAAAAAAGAAAAAATTTAAACCAATAATAGAAGGTAATATCCATTCCAATTTATTTATGGCCAGTAGGAACGACATAATCAATAATTGAAATCCTAATCCATACATTGATAAAAAAGTCATAAACAAAGAAGGAAATGAAGTAGCTTTTGAGGCTTTGGGGTCTAAATAATAAATAATTTTATCAAAAAGACCATAGCTTAGCTTATACCATTGGAATAAAAAATTAACCTTTTGCTGACTTTCGCCTGGATAAGCATCCGGTGCATTTATTTCAAATATTTGACTCGTATGATCACTCCCGGCAGACTTATTTCGCAAGATTACGTAGTAATAATTGTAGAGAGTACCCTGGGTTTGCAAACTAAAAAAGGCAATAAGCATAATGAAAATGGAGACATCAGATTTCCAATAGAAGACCATTAAAAACAAAAAATTTAAAATAAGATCAAAAATGCTATCCAAATATCTACCCACATAGGAAGGTTTATTTCTCATTCTTGCTAACTCTCCATCGGCTGCATCGATGACTGATTTGAGTATAATAAAGAAGGCAGCCAGATAAAAATGGTCTGTGAGGATAAAATAAATGGCGAGCAATCCGCTTAGACCAAACAGAAAAGTAAGATGAACAGGCGTTATGCCTGTATTAAGAGAAGCTCTGGAAATAAATTTTGCAAAAAACCTGCCATAATCAGATAAATCCAAAAATTTATCTTTGTCAATAAGTTTGGGCATTATGATAGTTAAAAGATGATTTTAATTACTTCCTTTTAAGGAAATTCGGTAAAAAACGCGGTACTTTTTCCTGATATTCTTTGTATTTTGGGTATTTAGACGCAGAAATTTCCTCTGAAAAATTGGCACTACCCCTGAATAAAAGAATTAACAGTATAGCGCCACCGATAGACCAATTAAACCATTGACCCGTAGCATGGACGCTGAACAAATACAAAATAACCCATATAGCTTGTTCCGCGGCATAATTAGGATGTCTGACAAAAGCCCATAAACCATTTGATACAAATCCGTCTTCATATGTCCCCAGATCTTGATCGGTGTACATTCTATTATATTTTTCCGTTTGATAATCGTATTGTTGTTGATCAGCAATATATTCAATGAATAAGGCCGCCATAAAAAGGAAAGCAAGCAGGTAATCAATCATTCCCACCGCGGCTACATTTTCAGCATATACGGCAATTACGGGTAGTGTAATAAGAAAAATGAGAGTATTCTGGTAGAAACAAATGAATCCCAAATTAAAAAGAGTCCAAACAAAAGGATTTTTAAGACCCGGTTTTTTTCGCAATATTTCCCAGCGATAATCCTCTTCACCTTCCCAAAATTTCCATGAATACGCTCCCCTTCTGGCAAAATTATAAGTAAGTCTCACCCCCCAGAGCGTAACTAAAATAGCCATAATTAACATCCTGTCATTCCACTGACCAAGATAAGCCATATACCAAACATAAACAACGGGCACAATACTCCATAGTTTGTCCACCTGCGAATAATTTTCTGTTAACTGCCCTGCGGTAAAAGTGAATAAAATAACAGCTCCTGCGATATAATAGGAATTTTTAATCATATCCCATTGAATATCATTGGGAGGCGTACCAAAATAAAACGCACAGACTGGTAAAATAAAAAGGGTAATGAGTAGGAAAAATACCGTCTTTTTCATGATTTTTTGGAGTTTATTTACTATCGAATATAACAAAAGTCGGTAAATCTAACTAAAATGCGCCTCATTATAGGTAGTTCTCTAAATAAAATTAAAATATACCTTAGCTTTGGTATTAATCAAAAAGCTTATTTACTTTTAAACACTTTGATTATTATTATCTTCCATAACTTAAATGGCAAAAAATGAAATATCTAATTTTCTTATTCCTTTGTTTTTCTTTGGTTGTACAAAGTCAAACAACCGAGTTTTTTTCTCCCAATTCCTTTGTTGATAAAGACAGGGTTGAAAAAATAAAAAGCACCTTTTCCCTGGTAGAAAAAATGTACAGCGACCATGCAGTAAAAAATCATTTTCCAGGATATTCCTTCGGCATAGTGGTGGACGGACAACTCATTTTTAAGGGTAGTGGTGGGTTTTCCAACCTGGAAAATAAAACACCTGCCTCTTCTTCCACATTATTCAGAATTGCCTCTATGTCCAAAAGTTTCACTACTGCAGCTATATTAAAACTGAGAGATGAAGGGAAATTAAGCTTAGATGACCCCATTGAAAAATACCTGCCAGGTATTAAAAACCAAAAATTAACAGCAGATGGGCCTCCCATTAGCATAAGACATTGTATGAATCATTTAGCTGGTTTTCCAGAGGATAATCCATGGGGAGACAGACAGTTAGCAGATTCTGAGGAAGACCTGATACAACTTATAGGTAAAACCTTGTCCTTTTCCAATACGCCTGGAGTTTCTTATGAATATAGTAATCTGGGATTCACCATACTCGGTTATATTATTCATAAAGTTTCTGGTTTACCCTATAATGAATACATTCAAAAAAATATACTAAGGCCTATTGGCATGCAGAATACAACATACGAGTATTCAGAAGTTAAACCAGAATTATTAGCGCAGGGCTACCGTTTCATAGATGGAGAATGGAAAATTGAACCCTTCTTAGCCGATGGAATTTATGGTGCCATGGGAGGAATGATTACCTCCGTAGATGAATTTAGCCAATACGTTTCCCTTCATCAGCAGGCCTGGCCAGAACGAAATGATGTGGACAAAATGCCCATTAAAAGGGGAACCCTTAGAGAAATGCATGTTCCCCAAGCTTTTATAGGCCTAAATCCAGGATATACTTTGCCAAATGGAAAAAAAATGGCAACCACATCCAGTTATACTTTCGGCCTGAACTGGATGAAAGACCAATGGGGAAAAATAAGTTTGGGACATAGTGGAGGCTTACCCGGTTTTGGCAGTAATTGGCGTTTTATGCCTGAATATGGTATTGGTGTTATTTATTTTGCCAATGTCACTTACGCCTCAACCTCTGGACTTAATGTCGCTATACTTGACACCATCATTCAATTAGCTCAATTAAAACCGAGGAGCGTTTCTATCTCACCTATATTGGCGAAAAGACAAAAAGAAATGATAGACCTTTTACCAACCTGGGAAAATTTGCCCGATATTTTTGCTGACAATTTCTTTTCTGATTATATTTTGAAGGATCTCAAAACAGAATCAACATCTTTATTTTCAGCTGCGGGTAAAATCATTTCGGTTTCGCCTATTTTTCCTGAAAATCAATTAAGGGGTTATTGTGTTTTGAAGGGAGAGAAAAAATCTTTGAAATTGAGCTTTACGTTAACTCCCGAAGTCCCAGCCCGTATCCAAGAATACGATTTGACAGAATGGAAGGATACCAAATAAAATAAAAAAGACCGGAACTCCCCTGGGGGAGATTCCGGTTACCTATTACTCTCGATTTAACTTTTATGATTTTCTTATATAATTAAAATTGGTTTATTTTAAGCAAAGATAATCTCTTGTTTTTTCTAATCATATACTCATAAATGAGTATTTTTTTTACACCCAACCGTTCTTTATCGACTTATTGACCAATTCCAACGTATTTTTTACATCACATTTAGACAACATATTCCTTCTATGTGTACTGACCGTTTCCCTTGAAATGAACAATTCTTTGGCAATTTCTTCACTCGTTTTACCTTGAATCAGCTTATTCAATATTTCCTTTTCTCTGGGTGAGAACCGCTCTTCTGGTTTTAAAAAGGAAAATTTACTTTCAACCTGAACATTTTCATAAGTGGGTTCACCATCCAACCCTATAAAAGACAGAACTGGCAAGCCATCCTTTTTCAAATCTGTTATATCTGAATGAATACCCATTGTTCTAACAATGGCTCCTTTTTCATCAGTTTCAATAGTTACCATTTGTTGTAACACTCTAATATAATGTCCCTCCTTATGTTTTAACCTATAATCATATCTTACCTTATACTTAAAGATTTTTTCTACTGGCAATTCATTAAAAAATTCCCTTACTTTTGACTCATTGGTTATGACCACTGGTAAATCGATGGGATGAACTAATGAAAGCATTTTTCCCATAGACATTTCTTCAGGTTCATAACCAAGTACTTCAATGGTGCCCTTACTAAAATTATTAAGATTAACGTCTTTGATATCCGAAAGAAAAAAATAAGATTTTCCAATCATAAAGAGGGCTAACCTATTTTCCTGGAGGATATCAATGAACGCCAGATTTTGTTTTATTGAATCCCCGTAGCTTTGGTCATTCCATATTTTGTCTACTAATGTTTTAACGGGTTGATTTCTGTTCATCTGGAGTAAGGTTTAATAGGCCAAACATAAATACAATCGTAGAATTAACTTGATTATTGACGTAAAAAGCAGGGTTTTGACGTGAAATGCAGAAATCAGATATAAATCGCTGTTTAATTTTTCAAAGTAAACGCTAAGCACACATATTTGAAAGTATGTTTGAAAGATTAAAATAATTTCCCAGGAAATTTGAAGCTCATATAGATGCCGGAATATTAGATTTATTAGACGAAGCGGCTTACCTTTCGGATGAACAATAATGGGTAAAAATGGGACAAGTCAATTTGGCATTCATCACCACACTAGCATTTATCTTCACCGGTTTTTTATTAAAAACGGGAGGTATTATCAAAGAGCAAGAAGGAAAAATTTTATCCCGCCTACTCATGCATACCACTTTTCCTGCCTTAATGATTGTCTCCACCATTCACATTGATTTGAATTTTCAGTTATTTTTAATCCCTATCTTTGCTATAGGAATTTCAGCGATCATGCTTACCATTGCTTTTTTTCTTTTTAAAAAGGAAAAAAATTCTATTCGGGGAGTCTTAACCATGGGTTCAGGAGGCTGGAATGTTGGTCTATTTGGATTCCCTCTTATTGAATCTATATGGGGTGCTAAAGCCCTTTTATTTGCCATTATGTATGATATTGGGAATACCTTTTTAGCTTTTGGCGTATTGTACCCCATTGGAAACCATTTTTCTGAGGTTCCATCCAAAGGAAAACTAAATATGTTAAAAAAAGTCCTTCTTTTACCCCCCGTGCTGGGGATGATAATTGGATTGACACTTAATTCAAGTAATATTCCTCTACCCAATATTTTAGAAGACGTATTAACAACGCTGGCTAAAGCAAATAAACCCTTAGTTTTACTTTTACTGGGTATTTATTTAAGTTTTAACCTGGATAAAAACCAATTTAATGGTATTCTTAAGGTATTATTCGTTCGATATGGTATAGGTCTTTTAACCATTTTAGCTATTTACCTATTATTACCTAAGTCATTAATGAGCAGTGTTTTGATAGCATTGGTGATTTTACCGGTAGGCATGAGCGTTTTACTATTTTCAGACGAGCTTGGTTTCGATGCAAAAATAGCTGGAACGCTGGCAAATCTCTCTTTATTATTAAGCTTTGGCTTACTTTGGCTTGTTATTACCTGGTTACAACTTTACTAAATTTTAGAAGAATTTAGTAGCCTGGTAATGGCGTACCATTTTCATCAGTTGTTAGTATGTCAGAAAAATAATTGAAAAATGGTAACATTTGACTAAAAGTATAAACTGCTTCCTCTATAAATTGATTAGACAATACCTCATCATCGGAAAATTTCCTTATGAGGAGATACTGTTTAAATTTTAACCATTCTATATTTTCGTGATCTTTTGAAAATAATTGAGGCGCCGTTTTCAGTTTCTCTCCCTGCAGTTCACCAAACAATTTCTTAAAATCAGGTGCTTCCGTTATTTTTTTTATGGTAGAAGAATCTACAGCTAATTCCTGTCTGATTCTTTTCACATCGGCTGGTTCCGGATCCCAAAAACCACCTCCAATAAATGATTCACCTGGTTGGATATGCAAATAATACCCTCCTCTTTTCCATTTAGTAGCTCTGGTAATACCCACACTAAAATGTGTTTTATAGGGTAATTTATCTTTGGAGAAACGCACATCCCGATATATTCTAAACACATTTTTTCCCTCCAATAGATCGAAGGACTCCATTTTCAAGTATAATTCATCAGAAAATAATTTGAAATGAGCAAGTTCTTTTTGGAAAACAGGCTTGTTTAAGGTAAACCATTCACGATGATTATTTTGAGCTAAGGTTGAAAGAAAGTCCAGAAGAGATTGAGTAAGTTGCATCTTTTGTAATTTAAAATAATATAACGTGCTAATATCAATCAAAATTAACAGATTAAAACAAAAGATGTTAATAAAAAATGGGATGCGAAAAAATCGCATCCCATTACAGTAGGGTTAACATTAAAAGGTGTCTGGAAGTAATTTTGAAACAAATTTAATTTATTATAAATAATTATGATACTACATGATGATGCAGTCTTTTTAAAGTATTACTATTGTCATTAAATCTTCGTCAAATCAAAGAGAAAAAAAAGGCCTGCACCTTAAAAGAAAGATGCAGGTTACTATTACTCTCGATTTAAGTTGTAATAATAAACAATAGCTAGTATATATTTACTACATTTATATGTGGTAAATCAATTATAGTCTATTTTTAAAATTTAAAAATAAGCTACAATATTGACCATAACCTATTGATTTTATAGGAGACTAAAGCAAGTTTTCTAAGGTATTGGATACATAATTAAAAAAAAAATTATTTAAAAACCTTTTAAAATACCTTGCTTAAAAGAATTTTCACCCCATAAAAAAAGGCTACAATAAATTGCAGCCTTTCTAACTTGGAGTAATTATTCACTAATGTTGAATAGTAAGATTCACTATTGAATAAACAAATATAAACTTAAATGTCTGATAATTAATCTACATGAAAATGTAGGTGTACTAAATTCAGTATAAATCCACCGGAAATCGTATAGAAACAGTATAAAAATAGTATAAAAGCAGTAGTAAAACAGTAGTAAAAATTTAAAATACAGTAAATAAATAGAGGTCAAAAAAATCAAATCTCCTTGTTTTTTAGTCTTTTGTATGCGTAATCAGCTGCTCTGGCGGTCAAAGCCATATAGGTTAGAGAGGGATTTACACAAGATGCAGAAGTCATTGCAGCGCCATCTGTGACAAAAACATTATTGCAAGCATGCATTTGATTAAATTTATTGATCACCGAAGTTTTAGGATCATTTCCCATTCTTGCTGTCCCCATTTCATGAATACCCAGACCGATATGCACTTCCTTTCTATTATAGCCTGTCACCTGCTTAAAACCTGCTGCATCAAGCATTTCCATAGCATTTTCCATGATATCTTTTCTCATAGCAAGGTCATTATCATTAAAGGAGGCATCAAAAACGATCAGAGGAATACCCCATTTATCTTTTTTAACCGGATCCAAAAACATTCTATTAGTAGGGTCTGGCAGAATTTCCCCAAAGCCACCAAAACCAAAGGTCCATTCTCCTGGCTGGGTAAGTTCATCTTTGAAATCGGCACCAAATCCTTGGATACCATTTCCCCTATTCCATCCTTTTCTGCTGGCACCACCTTGATAACCATATCCCCTCATGAAATTTTTTGCCTTATCAGACCCTAAATTCCTGAAACGGGGAATATACAAAGCATTAGGCCTGGAACCTACCACATAATCTTCTAAAAATCCATCAATAGTTGCATTTGCACCCACACCTAATTGGTGATCCATAATATTTCTTCCCACCTGATCGCTATCATTTCCCAATCCAGTTGGAAACCTATTAGAGGTTGAATTCAACAAAATAGCTGCGGTATTCATTGCCCCGGCGTTTAGAAAAACAATTTTGGCAAAATATTCCATTACTTCCGAGGTAATCGCGTTTATAATACGAACCCCGGTGGCTTTTTGGCTACGGTCATCAAAAATAATTTCTTTGACAATACTATCATGAATGATTGTCATATTTCCCGTTTTAGCAGCGGCTGGTAGAGCACCTGCCAGAGAGCTGTAATAGCCACCAAAAGGACAACCACGAGCACATTTATTTCTATATTGGCAGGAAGACCTTCCCAATGACAAGTGTTGAGGTTCAGGTTTGGTTAAATTTGCAATACGTCCGATAGTTACTTTACGCCCCATTTTCTCCATCATCTTTTCCTTAAAAAATCTTTCAGGAGCATTCATTGGCATAGGTGGCAAAAAATGACTGTCGGGAAGTACATCCCAATTTTCCTTTTGTCCACTGATACCGACAAATTTTTCAACATAAGTGTACCAAGGTGCTAAATCAGCATACCTTATAGGCCAATCTATACCGACTCCTTCCTTTGCATTTGCCTCAAAATCATTTTCATTCCAGCGGTAAGATTGTCTGCCCCAATGCATTGATTTTCCACCTGTATGATAGGCACGAATCCAATCGAAGGGACGTTTTTCAAGATATGGATTTTCCTTATCATTGGTCATAAAAGGCTCCAAATCGTCTTTTGCCATATTATTAAACCTGTTATTTGCCCATCGTTCCTCAGCAGACCTTAAGGTTAACTTATCTCTATGTGGCAATTCCCAGGGAGCCTTCGTTGCTGTATCATAGTCTTCCACATGTTTTACTTCCCTACCCCTTTCTACTACCAATACTTTAAGTCCCTTCTCTGTCAACTCTTTAGCTGCAATACCTCCAGTCATGCCTGAACCGATAACAATGGCGTCAAACTTATTGGCTTTATTTTTTAAAATTTCCATACCAATTAACATTTATTAATAAGCAATCATTTTCATACCCTTTTCCCATCTTACATTCTCTAATTTTCCAGGAACAGGTTGATAATCAAAGCAAGCTTTAATGCCTACTTCAGAACCAAAATAACCCAACAAGGTTAATTCTTTTAACATTCGCCAAAAATCAATTTCATTTGATGTACTTCTCGCGGCCATTGATTCACTCTCCATGGTTTTAAGAAATGCTATTTGAATATCAGTAGAAAGGGATAAAAACTTTCTGTTTAACAGACTTTGCAAGCCATCTGTGAATATTTTCTTATCCTTTTCAACATAACAATCAGCTAAAACCAAATCTATGAAAGCGGCTACTTTAGCCTCTTTTGCACCTGGTGTTTTCGTTTCGGGAATGATTAATTCGGTTAACTCATCCAACAAATGAAATTGTTCAGCGGTCAAAAAAAGGTTAGGTTTATATTCAAAAGATAGACCCAAGGCTGAAAATCTATTCATTGCAGATAAAGTCGGGCTCGATATAGCAAGACCTAACATGGAACTTACGTATTGGATAGCTTTTCTTCTTTTCATTGTTTGGCTACTTTTTCTTAAATTTAATATAAAGATTTGGATTTTAAAAATTGTATATCCCAAAAGGCAACCAATATTCTAACATTCCCGTTAGTAATAAAAAATAAAGAGATGAAAAAATATTTAATTTATCTGGGAATAACCTGTTGCATTTCGCTAAATATAGGTGCTCAAACCGATTCCCTGGACTTATTACTTCAATTAGGAAGTGAAGAACCCGTTGAATTGATTCCAAAACGTATGATTTTCACCCAACGATTGTTGTGGGGAGAAAAAGGATTAATGCGAAC
>Ga0315900_10006930_pt1 | contig 15021 bp, 12 predicted proteins | sample LakEriMetagenome_FD_203521 | JGI IMG/M metagenome (GOLD analysis project Ga0315900, IMG submission 203521) | Freshwater fungal communities from buoy surface, Lake Erie, Ohio, United States - Buoy 12 MA114 | ecosystem: Environmental > Aquatic > Freshwater > Lake > Lake biofilm | place: USA: Lake...
CTCGTTCAGGCCCCCAACTCTGGGAAGAAGCCAAAACCAAAATCTCCTGCGGCACGGGCCTTCTCTCCAAACGCGCCCACCTCTTCGATCCGCAAACCTGGCCCTCCTATTTCAGCCGCGCGAAAGGCTCCGACATCTGGGATCTCGATGGGAAACGCTACACCGACTTCACCGGCGGCGTCGGAGCCATTTTACTCGGCCATGCGGATGACGAGGTGAACGCGGCAGTGAAGCGTCGCGTGAATCTCGGCAGCTATGCCACGCTCGCCTCGCCGGATGAGGTGAAGCTCGCCGATGAGCTTCTCGATCTGCATCCCTGGGCCAGCAAGGTGCGCTACGCCCGCGGCGGTGGCGAGGCGCTGGGACTCGCGGTTCGCATCGCCCGAGCCGCGACAGGCAAAAGCGGCATCGCCTTCTGCGGCTACCATGGTTGGAGCGATTGGTATCTCGCCGCGAACCTCAGTGATGATGCCGCGCTCGACGGGCATCTGCTACCCGGTTTGCAACCTCTCGGCGTGCCGCGCGAGCTGGCGGGTACGGCGGTGCCGTTTCGCTACAACGATCCCGCATCGTTCCGAGCCGCGTTGCAGAAGCTCGATGGCAAACTGGCTGCCGTGGTGATGGAGCCGATGCGCAGCGAGTTCCCACGCGATGGCTTTCTGCAAAACGTGATCGATGCCTGCCATGCCGCCGGAGCCGTGTTTGTGCTCGATGAAGTCACCAGCGGCTGGCGTTTCGGCTTTCCCGGTGCCGCGCCGGTGCTCGGCATCGAGCCAGACCTCGCCGTGTATGCGAAGGCGATGAGCAACGGCTACCCCGCCGGAGCCATCGTGGGCAAAAATGAGGTCATGGAAGCCTCCAACCACAGTTTCATCTCCAGCAGCTACTGGACCGATGGTGTCGGCACCGCGGCCTCGCTGGCCTGCATTGCCAAAATGAGGCGTGAAGGTGTGCAAAAGCATGTGTGGAGCCTCGGCGAACGATTGCAGGCCGGTTTGCGTGAAGTGGCCTCGCGACATCCCGCGCTCGGTTTGAAGGTCGGAAGCATGCCGTGTTCTCCCTCGCTCGTGTTTGCCAATCCAGCCGCGAAACCGCTCATGATTCGTCACATGCTCCAACGCGGCTTTTTGATGTCGAGCCAGCTTTACGTGACGTGGTGCCACGATGACGAAAAAGTCGCCCGCATGCTCGCTGCGCTCGATGAATCGCTCGCCATCGTCGCTCAGACACCACTCGAAGCGGCTCAAGGACCGCAACAAGGCTTTGCGCGGCTCGTTTGAAACAAATCACACTTTTAGTTTGGAAAACTGCCATGGCAGACAGAAGGATGCGATCGACTCTATTTTACGAATCATGAGCATGACAACGCGCAGTCTAACGAAGCAGTCACGACTTTGGATCGGAGCCAGCCTTTTGGCCCTTGTTGCCAGCGCCCAAGCGGCTGTCTATGAGGTCGGTCCTGGCAAGGCGCATGCGACGATTAGGGCCGTTCCCTGGGAGTCGCTGAAAGCAGGTGATGTGGTGCGGATTTACTGGCAGCCGGAGCCGTATCGCGAGAAGTGGGTGCTGTGCTGTCGTGGAACCGCCGAACGCCCAATCACCGTTTCTGGCGTGGCCGGGCCCGAAGGCCAGCTTCCGGTGATCCAAGGCCAGAATGCAACGACCCGGACTGCTCTGAATTATTGGGGACAGGAGCGAGGCGTCCTGAAGATCGGAGGAGCGAATGTTCCAGCGGACACCATGCCTGCCCACATCGTGGTGGAGAACCTGGACATCTCGGGAGGACGGCAGCCCCATGTGTTTACCGGGCGGAAAGGAGTGACGCCTTACAGCAAGGATGCGGCAAGCATCATCGTGGAAAAGGCGGAGCACCTGGTGCTCAGGAATCTGACACTGCACGACAGTGGTAATGGCTTGATGGTGAGTGCTCAGTCGAAGCATGTGCGCGTGGAACGCTGTCATCTCCACGATAATGGCAACCCAGCCAGCATCACCGAGCATAACGCTTACACCGAGTGCGATGGAATGGTGTTTGAGGGCAATCATTTCGGTCCGCTTCGTGCCGGATGTGTCGGGAACAATCTCAAGGACCGGTCGGCCGGTTTGGTCGTGGCTAACAACTGGATTGAGGGTGGAAACCGACAACTCGATCTGGTGGATGCGACAGGGAATCCGGCACTGAACCGCTCACCCGCCTATGGACGCACGCTGGTCTATGGCAATGTGCTGATTGAACGTGATGGAGACGGAAACAACCAGATCGTGCATTACGGTGGAGACAGTGGCAAAGTGGGGGGCTATCGGAAAGGAGTCCTTCACTTCTACCAGAACACAGTGATTTCCACGCGGAAGAGTTCGATAGCGGTTTTCCGACTTTCCTCGCCAGAAGAGACGGTGGAGTGCCACAACAACATCCTGTATGTGGACTCGAAGGGCAAGAACCTGTCACTCATGGCCAAGCTGGGGATTCTGAAGTTGGGAAAGAACTGGCTCAACACGGGATGGGTGAAAAGTGTTGATGACTTCACTGGTGACATCCAGGTGAGTGGAGAACTGATCGAGGGAACCGAGCCAGGTTTTGTGGGCTTTTTACAGCAGGATTTCAGCCTGACTCCCGGGTCTCCATGTCTGGAGAAAGCGTCGCCTCTGCCTGATCAACAACTGCCTGTGCTGAATGCAAGCTATGTGCCGCATCAACGTGTGGAGGTCTTGACTGCGGGGCCAAGCAAGAATCTCGGAGCCTTATGATTCCTCCTATCCCGGCCATGAAATCGAATTTGGGGCTTCTTTTCACATTTCTGGTGGTGGCTTTTGTCAATGCGTCCGGCCTTACACTGCAGGATCCCTGGGAGAAAAGCTATTCCAACGGCGATGCCACAGGCATGCATGTCATGGGATGCTGGAAGTTTGATGAACTGCCGCTCTCGGATGCGTCGGGGCGTGGAGGTGGTCTGGTGCTTCAAGGCGCCAGCGCTACGAGCGGCGGCCGCTTCGGCGGAGGATTGAGCTGTGGAGTGAATGACGGGGCACGCCATGCAGCTGTGGTGGCGACACCGATGGCCGGCCATTCCCCAGTTGGCGCTTTTTCAGCGGAGATGTGGGTGCGGAAGGCCGCTGAAGCGATTGAGACGAAGGCTGCGTGTCTTTTGGACAAACAAGCAGGCCGGATGGAGGACTTTCAGTGGAGTCTCCTTCCTGCGAATGAAAGAGGAATGCGACAGATGAATGTGCGGCTGGGGTTTGGGATGTATGCCAAGGATTTCGCGTCAGCTCCAGTTTGGTTGCCTGTTGGAGAATGGGTGCATCTCGCATTCACCTATGATGGAGCCGGGAAGGTGACTTTCTTCGCCAACTCGCAGAAGGCCGGCGAGGTCTTTGTCGAGCGCTGCGGGGCCACACAGTCAGGCTCCCAGGCGCTTTGCATCGGGGACAGTTCTAATGGGGGCATGAGCTTCCCTGGCGATCTCGATGAGGTGAGACTGTGTATTGGGGAGCGCGGTTTCGCGGCCTTCTCATTGGAAATCATCAGCGCCTGCAACGTGTGGGAGCGCGGGGCGAGGGCATTGCCCATGAAAATCTCGTGCACCAACCTGCAGCGGCAGCCTTTGATTGGAGCAAACATGACGTTCATTGCATGCGGCATTGAGCAGACGTTCATCTTTCCAGACCTGGAGCCTGGAGCAACGAATGTGAATGAGTTTGGCCCGGACACCTTGGTGAAGCCAGGTGATTATGTCCTGGAGGTCGTAATGGGCAAAGGTCATGCCCGGGTGAGTGCCTTCAAGGAATTTCAAATCACGGCAAGACGTCCGCAACTGATGCCCGTGATCATTGAGGGGGCTGACGTGACTGATCTCCCGCGCTTGAAGGCTCTTGCGTGCACCCACTGGACCGGCCTCACAAACGACGATGCTCCCTATCTGGGGACTGCCAACAAACAGCGGCCAGCCATTGTTCAACCCCGCTTGAGTGCCGGGACCGCTTCTGGACTGCAAGCTGTCGCCGCGCTTGATCATGAACCTGCGATGTTGGGTCGGGGACTCCGTCGCGTTGGCCGCCAAGGCATGGCGTACGTTCCCCCGATATTGGACAGTTCCAATCCGAACGCCGCAGGTTTCATCGGTGCCGCAGGCAACATGTTCACGATCTACTACCGCGATTTCACTTCGTGGACCGGCACCTGGTTGAAGGCTCCGTCGCGTGCCAGAACGAGGCCCGGATTTGCACCAGTTGACAACGATGCCTATTTCAAGTTCAGCAAGCAGCAGGTGCCGCCAGAGATTCAAGAGGAAATGCCTGACTGGCGGAAGATTGCCGGCTTCCCGGCGGATCGAGTGGTTCCAGATGATCATCCGGTTCTCAATTATTACCGCTGGTTCTGGTCGGAGGGCAATGGATGGAAATGGTTCGGTGACGCCTGGAACCGTGCTTATGAGCGACGTAAACAGGCACGGCCAGACACATGGCTGCTGCAGGATCATTCAGTCAGTCAACCCGCAATCTCTGGAGCACATTCTACAGTCAGATACATCGCGGATGGCAGCATGGATACAAGGGAGCCGTGCCTGACAGGACTCTGCATGGATCAGCAGCTCGCCATGAGTGCGGCCCACGAAACTCAGCCTGGGGTTTTTGGGGTTGTTCCGTTAGGCTGGGACCGTGGCCTGGTGGTCCCTCCAGCCGCGGCTGACAAGGCGCAAAGCATCCTGCATTCAGATCGCGTCTCGCTTGCCAGACGGATCACACAGGCACCAGCTCTGCTGAAGGAGAATGTTTGGATGGCCCTGTCCAGGCCTGTCAAAGGCATCATTTTCACTGACTGGCCCGCCTTGAGAGCCGCGAATCTCGACGAGATGAAATCGACCCGAAGCTCAACTCACCCGCTGGCTTATGAAGCTCTCCGCGATTTGGCTGCGGAACTGCTTTTTCCACTCGGACCGATGCTAGCCAGACGCCAGATCTGGAGATCGGAGGTGGTCCTGCTTGAGAGCTTTTCATCGCAGATCTTTGCTGGGCGTGGACTGTATCGCGGTGCTTCGCCCAGAAGTTTGGCGGCCTGGAAGGCGCTGCAGAGGGCACATGTCCAGACCGATCTGATATATGAGGAGACTTTGCTAAAGGGCGGACTGGACGGGCGAAAGGTGCTGATACTGACCGACTGCGACGTGTTGACGCGAAGCGTGGTGGATGCGGTCCAAAAGTGGCAGAAGAATGGTGGCAAGGTCATCGGGGATGAGGTTCTGTGTCCTGCTTTGAAGGCCGATGCGCTGGTGCAAATGGATGACACATCGCGGTCGCGTGGAGCTGAAGTGATTACTTCAGCAACGGTTGTTGAACAGCCATCAGCTGCGGCTGGATCTGTCAGTGGGGACAATGAATCCCTTTCAGAGCGATTGGCATCGGTATGCAAGGAGTTTGGCTGTGAGTCGCCAGTGAGTTGTGACAATCCCGATGTGCTCCTCCACACCAGTCAGACAGGGGAGGCCGCTTGTGTGTTTGTGATGAACGACAGGCGGGAGCCCGGAACCTATGTCGGGCAGCATGGATTGGTGAAGGAGGCTCCGCTGCCGTCCATAACCACTCTTGGCATCGGAAAAGATAGCGTTAACGTTTATGACCTCACGAGGTCAACTTTCATGCTGCCAAAGCGAGACGACAGTGGGCTCACGATTTCACTGAAACTTGGGCCGGCTGAGGGGCGCGTTCTTTTGTTGTCCAAAGCACCGCTGCTCGAGATCGGCCTCGATCTGCCCGAGACAGCCACACGCGGAAACGTTGCTGAAGCTCGCGTGACCTTGAATACCTCGGGTGGAAATCCAATGCCAGCAGCGATCCCGGTACGTGTCAGCATTCGCGATGCTGATGGAGCGCCTGCTGAGCTGGATGGTTACCATGTGGTCGAGAATGGAACGCTCGTTTTGCGGCTCGACATGGCCCTCAACGAGACGCCGGGGACGTGGGAGGTGCGGGTCCGCGAACTAGCATCCGGGATGGAGGCTGTGAAGTGGATGCAGGTGAATCCATGAACTGATCACGGTCTTTCTAGTGAATCACCAGATATAAATTTCGATCTCATGCTCATTGACTGCCACAATCACCTCGGGGCCGACCTGTTGTTTTACCTGCACGGCGACTTCCCTTACTCGCAGCAGCTCGTGCAGATGCAGCACGAGGGCGGAGCGCTCGGCATCACGCACTGGGTTGCGTTTCCCTTCGTCAGCTACGCGGCGATGGACGTGACGAAGTTCCGCAGCGGCGAGATCGGCTTCGGTCAGGGCGGCCTTGAAATGGTGCCGTATGCTTTTGAAAACAAACGCCTGCTCGATGAGTGCCAGAAGCTCTTTCCCGAGGGAGGAAAGCGCATCCTGCCCTTCGTCATGGTCGATCCGATGCGGAACACGGACGCGCAAGCGAGGGAGTTGGTCAAACTGCGCGGCGAATACCGTTTCCACGGCATCAAGATCCAGAGCACCATCATTCAGTCCTTCATCAAATGCCTCGCGCATGAAGGAAAAGTCTTCCTCGATCTCGCCCGCGAGTGGGATGTGCCGTTCATCATCCACAGCAGCGTCGCGAAAGACGACCTTTGGGCCCAGGCGCATGACATCATCGACATCGCCGAGGCGAATCCCGACATCCGCTTCTGCGCCGCGCATTCCTGCCGCTACGACAAGGAATGCCTCGACCGCATCCAGGCGCTGCCGAACGCGTGGTTCGACAACTCCGCGCACTGCATCCACTGCGTCGGCGCTGTCAATGATCTGCCTTACATCGCACCGCGCGAGCGTCGTTTCGACAGCGATTACACCGATCCCGGCCGCGTCACCGCCGATCTCGCCGCAGCGTATCCGGACAAGTTCATCTGGGGCAGTGACTCACCCTTCTACAGCTACGCCGCCGAGATCAGCGGGAAGGTGGTGAAGCTCATCAGCACCTACGAGGCCGAGATGAAAGCCCTCCGCGCCGCTGGCGATGAAGCCGTCCAGCGCATCACCTGCACGAACACGCTCAAATACCTCAAGCTCGCCGATGAAAGCATTCTCTCTTGAAGGCCATGCCGCCCTCGTGACCGGCTCTTCGCAAGGCATCGGTCTGGCGATGGGAAAGGCTTTGCAGGAAGCGGGAGCCAAGGTGGTGTTTCACGGCCTCCAGCCTTCTGTCGAAGGCATCGCCAGCTACGTGCAGGCCGACCTGATGCAGAATGACGGCCCGCAACGACTGGTGGACGCTGCATTCGCCTGCGAACCCACTCTCGACACGCTGATCTGCAATGCGGGCAGCTTTTTTGATCTGCCTTTCCTTGAGATGACTCGCGAGCGTTGGGATAAGACGATGCAGCTCAATCTCGCGTCGGCGTTTTTCACGGCGCAGGCCTTTGCGAGGCGTTTGGTGGCCGAGCAGCGCGGTGGCAGCATCGTGATCACGTCTTCCACAAACGGCTTTCAGGGCGAGATGGACTCGTGCGCGTATGACGCGAGCAAAGGGGCGCTCGTCATGCTCACGAAGTCGCTCGCGGTATCGCTCGCGGATCATGGGATTCGCGTGAATGGCGTCGCGCCCGGCCTCATCAAGACGCCGCTGACAGCGCAGTGGATGGAGTCGAAGGACCGCACGCTCCTCGATCATTACGAGAAGAAGATCCTGCTGCGCCGTGTCGGTGCGCCGGAGGATGTCGCGGGCGCGGTGGCGTTCCTGTGCTCGCCGGCGTCGAGTTACATCACCGGCGAGATCATTGTCATTGATGGCGGGCTGACGAGCTGCCAGATCGGCCGGATGTGAGTAGGCCGACGATCATGGTTATCACGCAGCCGAGGAGGCTGAACCAGATGAAGGACACGACGGGGGCGGGTTTCTCGGCAGTGAGGAAGCCGTTTTGATAGACGTAGATGGCGAGCAGGGCGATGAAGCCGGCGAGGCAGCCGAGCAGTGCCCCGCGTGTGTTGGCACGCGTGGTGAACATGCCGAGGAAAAAGAGGCCGAGCAGCGGGCCACCGATGAGGCCGATGACGGTGTTGACGGACTCGACGAGATTTCCCGGCATCACGGACACCGCGAAAGCCAGCGCCATGACGAGCACGCCATAGCCGACGGTGATCCAGCGTGCGTTGCCGACTTGCTGGGCCTCCGTGCCTGCGGGAGCAATGGAGAGCCGCTGTTTGAAATCGACGACGGTGGCGGAGGCGAGTGAGTTGAGTCCGGCTGAGATCGTGGACATGCTGGCGGCGTAGATCGCCGCGATGAGCAGGCCGGGCAAACCGGCGGGAAGTTGTGTGACGACGAAGTAGGGCAGGATTTGATCCTCTTTGGCGATCAAACCGGCTGCGAGGGGATCACCGTGCGTTTTGTAGAAAGCGTAGAGCACGAGGCCGGTGCCGTAAAAGAGCACGAGCACGGGAAGCACGAACCAGAGTTTGATCCACAGCGAGCGCTGGGCCTCCTTCAAGCTGCCTGCGCTGAGGTAACGCTGCACGGAGACCTGATCGGTGGCCATTTGCACGAGGTGCAGGAAGGCTCCGGCGAGCAGTAGCGAATAAATGTTCACTCGTTCGGCGATGCTGAACGAAAAGCTGATGTTCATGCGGCCGTCCGTGACGGCGGTGTCCCACACGCCGCCGAGACCGCCGGAAATTTTACCGAGCGCCACGAAGACAATCATGAGCTGGCCGCCAAAAAGCACGATGAGCTGCATCACATCCGTCCAGATGACAGCCCGCATGCCGCCGAGCGCGGTGTAGAGCGTTGTGAGGGTGCCGGACGCGAGAATGGTGATCCATAGCGGCAGTCCGGTGACTTTTTCCAAAGCCAACGCCGGTGCGTAAGTAGCCGCAGCGAGCCAGAGGGCCACGCGGAAGATGAACAGGCCCGATGCGAGCAGGCGCACCGGCAACGCGAACCTTTCCTCCAGAAACTGATACGCCGTGAAGAACCGCGACTGGTAGAACTTAGGCATCATCCAGATCGCCGTGAAGGGCGTGGCGATGAAGAACGCGAGCACGACGTAGGCGAAGCCGAAGCCGTTTTTGTACACGTCCGCCGGACCTGCGAGGTAGCTGATGCCGGAAAACAGCGCCGCCAGGATCGACATGGCGACGAGGATGCTGTTCATGCCGCGTCCGGCCAGGAAGTAGTCGCCCAGCGATTTCGATCCGCGAGCCGAGTAAAGGCCCACTCCGACGGACGCCGCGAGATAGCCGCCGAAGATGGCGTAGTCGAGCCAGGAGAAAGTCAGGGACGAGGATGTCATTGGGTGACTAAACGTTTCGTTGCGACCGTGTTTCCTGGTTTGTTTGTGGAGCCAGTGGATTGAGCGGGCTTGACGGAAAGTTCAATGCGATTGGTCACGACTGTAAGGACACCTCCCGCCCATGCCATCAACGGACAGCCTGTCATCGCCGCTGCCTTACACCGACACGAAGCCGGTCGGGCACGCTGATTTCTATTTTGCGACGAACGCCACCTTCCGCTTCATCAAACAGCGGCACGGCATGGAGGGCTTGAGGCGTTACTGGCAAGACATCGGTCGCGAGTATTATCGGCCCGTGTCGGAGCGATGGACAGAGAAGGGGATGGCTGGAGTGGTGGAGTATTGGAGGGCTTTCTTCAAAGCGGAGCCTGGAGCGGACGTGGAAGTGCATGAATCGCCTGATGAATTGCAGCTGGAGGTGAAGACCTGTCCGCTCATCACGCATCTGCGGGCGCATGGCCGGGAGATCGTGCCGGAGTTCTGCCAGCACTGCTATTTTGTCAGCGAGGCCATCGCGGAACCGGCGGGCCTCGCGGTGCGTGTGTGCGGCGGCAATGGAAGCTGCACGCAGCGCTTCGTGAAGCGTCACGCGGCCTTCGAACCGCAAAACCTGGAGGACATCGCCACGGCATCATGATCGGCTGCTACGACTTCTGCGGGCATTACGAGTGGACTTTCGAGTGGTTGAACCGTCTCGGCGGTCACGAGTTGGTGAGAGCCTACTGGGACGAGGCCATTCATCAGGATTCGCAGCTCCACGCGTCGGAGTTGATCAGTGCGAAGGGCTTTGAGGGCATGAAGGAGTATTGGGGGCCGACGCTGGCCGATGAAGGCGCGGTCTATGAGCGTACGGTCACGGATGACGTCTTCCGCATCGACATGCACGAGTGCCCGTCGAAGGGCTTTTTGATCCGCAACGGCCTCAAGCAATACAGTGACTACTGCGACCACTGCATGGGCTGGATCGGCCCCTTGATGAAGGAGGCTGGATTCGTCATCGACCATGAGCACAACCACTGCGGCCAGTGCTGGTGGGAAATGCGGCGCAAAGAAGACGCGGCACCCGCCAGCGCCCCAGGAGAGCTCAGCGGCGAGAGTGACGTGCGCCTCCGCCCCGGCTGGAGATCCGAACACACCGACCACTATGAACGAGCGACTGATTCTGATGACAAAACGGCTGTTTCTTAGCTTCGCCCTTGTTTCCACCGTTCACGCGCAATGGGAGAAACTGCCACCGCTGCCTGAGCCGAATGGCGGGTTTGTCTGCGGAGTCGCGGCTGGCAAAATCGTCGTTGCTGGTGGCACGAATTGGGCAGGCGGGAAGAAGAACTGGCTGAAGGCGGTGCATCTGTTCGATGTTAAGGTCGGGCAGTGGGCGACGAGGCCCGACTGGGCGGTGAGGCGTGCCTACGGAGTCTGTTTTCAAGATGAGCGGGGCATGGTCATCGCCGGTGGTAGTGATGGTGTCAGTTCCGTTCGCTATATGGTCATGCTGGATGGCTCGAACCTTGGGATTTCAAAGGAACAAGAGCTTCCGGCCAGCATCGTTTTGTCCGCCGGGGGCAGGGTGGGCAAAAAATTCTATGTGGTCGGCGGCACTGATGATGCCGCGAACATCGCCGGGGTCACGGGGACGACACATGTCGTTCTGTCTGGCAAGACGGAGCGTCTCGCCGATTATCCTGGCAAACCCTTTGCTGTGGCGGCCTCGGCAGTCGCAGGTGACGAACTGTTTGTCTTTGGCGGCATGAACTATGACGAGGTTGCCAAGGCGGCGGTGAATTCGTCGGAGGCCTTTGCGTTTTCTCCTGCGAAGAACGCATGGCGCAAGGTGAAGCCTCTGGTGGCCGCGAATCGTGGATTGACGGCTGTGGCGCTGGACGAGCGGCACATTTACCTCGCTGGCGGCTACACGGATGATTTCACCGCCGAGGCGGCCATCTATGATGTGCAGTCGGACAACTATCGGAGAGCCAGGCTGCTTCCGTATGCGGCGATGGTGGGGCTGGTGAAGCACGATGGCTTCGTTTACTGCCTCGGCGGGGAGGACAAGAAGCAGTCGCGGACGGACAAGTTCTTCCGTATCCCGGTGGCGGAGCTGTTGAAGTGATCACTTTGCCGTGTAGCCGCCATCGACGGGGAGGTTCACGCCGGTGATGTACTTGGAGGCATCGCTGAGGAGGAAAATGACCACGCCGCCCAAGTCGGTGTCATCGGCCATGCGGCCGAGCATGGTGTGCTCGCAGTAGCGTTGCAGGAAGGGCTCGGGCTGATGATTAAAGAAGCCACCGGGGGCCAGGTTGTTCACGCGGACGTTCCGGGGGCCGTAGAGCGCGGCGTAGAAGCGGGTGAGGTTTTCCATGCCGCCTTTGTGGAAGAAGTAATCCGGCGGCATGTCGCCCATGTTCGTGCCGGTGTAGAGTTCGTAGCTTGGGCCAATCATGCCCTGGATGCTGCCGATGTTCACGATGCTGCCGCGACCCGCCTCGGCCATCGTCTGGCCAAAGTGACGATGCATGAGCATGACGCCCGTGGCATTCACCCGCATGGATTCGGCAAATTGCTCCGCCGAACCATTCGCGCCTTTCATCGGACGCAGCACGGCGTTGTTCACGAGGCCGTGTAGCGGGCCAAACTTGGCTTTGATCCGATCATGCAAAGCGATTACGGAGGTTTCATCGCCCTGATCGAGCGATTCGGCGAACACCTGGTGGCCCTTCGCGGTTTCCTCATCCGCCACGAACTGGAGCTTGCCCATGTCCCGCGCCGCGAGAATGAGATTCGCGCCAGTGGCGGCCAGCATCGCGGCAAGTCCACGGCCGTAAAGGCCCGCGCCGCCGGTGAGCAGGATGGTTTTGCCCTGAAGCGAAAATAGATCGGGCTTCATGATGCTATTTGGATTTGTAGATTGAGTCACTGCCGGTGGTCGCCACGCCGCCGCCAAAGTCACCGATGAGCTTCTTGAAGGCGTTGCCGAGTTCGAGCACATCCGCGCCGAGGGTGAAGAGGCGGGTGCCTTCCTCGATGAGCTGGTCTTTTTGACCGAAGAGCGAGGCGACGGCGGGATGCTTGCCGTGCTTGAGAGCGGCGGCGGCGACTCTTTTCCGTGCGGCTACGACATCGGGATGAGTGGCCTGGCCAAGCTTGCCGATGCGGTGGCTGAAATCGCCCGCTCCGAAGAGCAGCATGTCGAAGCCGGGCACAGCGGCGATTTCTTCGACAACTTCGAGTGCCTCGGGGCTTTCGATTTGAAGGATCACGAATTTCTCTGTGTTACAGTGATGCGCGTAGTCCGCCAAGGGCACCTGGCAGAAGAGGCCGTCCATGTTTCCGGCGTCGAGCGCCTTGCTGCCGATGGGACGGCAGCGCACCATGTCCACCACGTTACGGGCTTCATCAGCGCTGGTCACGTGCGGGACCATGATGCCGGTGGCATCGCACTCGAAGGGCTTGATGTAGTCGCTGTAGCTGCCCTTGTTAACGCGGACGATGGTGTCCATATCGTAGAGCTTCGCGGCGCGGATCTGGTGCTCGAGGTTCAGCCAGTCATTTGGCACATGCTCGTTGCAAAGCCACACGGCGGAGGCTCCGGCGAGTCCGGCGAGCTCGACGATGCGCGGATCACCCATGTTGAGTTTGATGACGGTGCTGTTTTGACCGGCGCGGAGTTCGCGAAGGATGCGGGATGGTCGGAGTTTCATGAGTTGGTTTCGGAAAGAATGTCGGTAATCTGAATGAGAGCGCCATTTTGCTCGCGGCTGCGACGACCAGCGATGATGACTGCCATGAGTTCGACGGTTTCGTCAAAGGGCAGGGGGCGTATGCCGGTGGGCACCATGTCGATGAAAGCGATGAGTTGTCCGCGAAAGGCATTGTAAGTATCGGTGAGGCGCAGAGGGATCTGGCCTTTCGAGCCATAGAGATGCACGGCACCAAAGCTGCCGTAGGCGTCGTGAATGGCGCCGATAGTGATTCTGACACCGCTGCGATGCGTGATGTGCATGACGTCCCCACCCGCATCATGGTGTGCTTGAACACTGACAAATCCCGGACCCAGCAAAGGCTCGACCGCTTCGAGCGCGTGGATGCCGTAGCGTTCCCATGTTTTGCAGGTGAAACTGGTGATCCAGCGCAAATCACCGATTTGAGCCTGCTGTTCGGCGCTCAAGCGCATCTCCGGTGCGTAGCGCATGCCACTGGTGGAAAGAATCACGGCTCCTGACTTGTGCCACTGCACAAACTGCCGCAGATCGGCAATGTTGGTGGCCATCGGCTTGTCCACAAAGACGGGAAGACCGGCTTCGATGAACGGCTTCACGCGGCGAACATGGTCATCGCCGTCGTCGGTCGAAATGATCGCGGCATCGACGTGTTCGATCACGTCTTCGGGTTTGGCGACGATGCTTTCGATCAAACTGGCTGCGGCGACTTTCGGTGCGTCTGCGGGATCATCGGTCCAGAGGTGGGTGACGCGTGCGCCGGGAATGCGCACGTTTTCGACCCGTTGTTTGCCGAGATAGTCGAGAATTGCGGGATACGGGCACGCGGCCATCGCGGCGGGATCGAAGCCATTGACGATGGCGGACCACGAATAGGGATGACCGTTGCCCTCGATCATGCCGAGCATCGCCAGACGTAGTTCTTTGCCAGCGTTGCTCATGGAATCGTGATCGGGAGACCCGTGGCGGCGGACTGGAGCGCGGCGCGATTGAAACGCAAGGTTTGCACGGCCTCGTCGAAGGTGCAAAGAGGCGTGGGTTTGCCTTCCATGCCGTCAAGAAAGGCGTTCGCCTGAGCGATGAATAGATCATCGCGCTCCAGCGGCGGCGCGGTGTGCCAAGTCCAGTCCGTCTCGCCGAGCATCATCGAACCCCAGCGCTGGGCGTGCGATTCGATCTTCAAGCTGCCTTGTTCGCAGTGAATCTCGAAGATGGCTTCGTTGGCGGCTTGAAACTGCGTCATCGCGTAGCTGGCGAGTACGTCGCCATGCCGACCGCTGATGTTGACCGTGTCCTCGACGGTTACGCCTTCCAGCCGCTGATGCGCGGCGTCGCAAAACACACGGGTCATCGGTCCGACCATCCACTCCATGGCGTTCACCAGATGAGTGAGAGCGTCCTGGATGGCGCCGCCACCTGTTTCGTGGCGTGTGTAGTAGATTTCGCGGTAGGCCGGACGGAAGGTTGGAAAATGCTGTCCGGCGACGACACTGGCGTGGAGTGGTTTTCCAAGGGTTCCACCGTGCAAAAATTCCCGGGCGGCAGCCACCCATGGAAAACAGTGAAACACATAAGCGACGGCGGTAAACCGGCCGCCATGGGCGATGACGGCGCGGGTTTCGTCCACTTCGTCGAGTGAGACAGAGAGCGGCTTTTCAATGAGCAAAGCCGCTCCGTGCCGTGCCCCCTCACGAGCGATGGCGAGATGTGTCTGCGCGGGAGTGCAGATGATCAGGCCGTCGAATTTTCGTTCCTCCAGGGCCTCTTTGAGGGTTGAGCACGTCTTTGCGCCATATCGAGCGCCCACATCGGCCAGCAATTTCGGATTGGCGTCGCAAACACTGACCTCGCTGCGCCCGGTCTTTTGAAAACAACGAAGGTGGCGTTCGCCGATGCTGCCGCAGCCGATGACGAGAATGGAATGCATGTGAAGCGAGTAAACGCGGAGCTGCGCCCCGTTCCATGATGAAATGCCTGGTCAGTGCAAAGAACCAGGGTCACTCCGAATCCTGAGTGACGCGCATCTTCTGAAACGGGACGCTTTCACAGACGGCGAGG
>Ga0315900_10006931_pt1 | contig 15019 bp, 14 predicted proteins | sample LakEriMetagenome_FD_203521 | JGI IMG/M metagenome (GOLD analysis project Ga0315900, IMG submission 203521) | Freshwater fungal communities from buoy surface, Lake Erie, Ohio, United States - Buoy 12 MA114 | ecosystem: Environmental > Aquatic > Freshwater > Lake > Lake biofilm | place: USA: Lake...
GCTATGGCAGTAACTGGCTATCTGGCATCACTGCAGGCCTTGGCAGGTTCTCTAGGCGAGGCTTCATCACAGAGGAGTCAATTTCCGGGCCTTTGTATTCGGGTGCCTTGTCGCCCTCAGTAACCACCATAGCACCAGCTTCCTTGTAGCCAAGGCGGACCATGCACACCGGCACGACAGTCCATAACAAGATCAAGCACGTGGTCATGACGACTATAGATTCAAGAATAGTAAGTCCATTGTTGTTTTTGATCATAAGGAAAATGTAAAGAAACATGATTTGCGATGCGGCTGCTCAATTTTGATTGGCAGCCACCTCCCGCAAAACAGTTAAAACGATCTATGACATAGGCGTGCCGCTCTGCCAAGGCAACCGAACAAAGCTTTTCGGCAACAACTTTTGACAGAATTGCTTGTTTCTGGCATGAGAACCTGCGCTTTCCCATACATGCATTCTTTTTGCTCCTGACTCTGCCAGCCTTTTACCATTTCATGAAGTTTGTTTTTGTCAGCGCGAACCAAGGAGGCGGGGGCAGCGAGGAACTTTGGATCCAGGCTGCTGGACACTTGCGTACAATGGGCAACGAGGTGATGGCCTTGACCGAATGGAAAGCTAGTGCACAAAGGCGCGTGCGGCAGCTTGATGCGCTTGGGGTGACGCATCGCGCCTTGGACCTCAGTGGCAAGCGGGCACTGGTGACCAAGGCACTGGAGCGTCTAATCGGTCGTATGCCATGGCGTGACCGCTTCTTGAAAAACTCACTCGATGTTTTTAAACCGGACCTGGTGATCTTCAACTCTGGGACACTGGTGGATGGCATCCCACTGCTAGAGACCATCCACGAGCAGCGGCACCCCTGTGTGGTGGTGACGCATCTGGTCTCCACGGACAACTGGCCGGACGACGCGCTTGCGGAGAAGATTCATCGCGCTTTCAGCAGTGCCCTAGAGGCGTGCTTTGTGTCGGAGCACAACCGGCAGCTCTGTATTCGGCAGACGGGACGACGGCTGGCGAACACGAGCCTCGTACGGAACCCCTTCTTGGTGCACGGGGCGGCCATCCCGATGCCAACGCTGGACGCGGAGGCGACCGTGCGGCTGGCGCTGCCAGCGCGGCTGCACCCGAAAACTAAAGGGCAGGACATGCTTTTTGAGGTGCTGGCAAGGCCAGAGTGGCGGGAGCGGAAGATTCAGGTTTCCCTCTTTGGCACGGGTGGATCTGAGAGAACGCTGCGGGCGCTTAGCCAGGAACTAGGAGCCGACAGCAAGGTCGAATTTGCCGGTCATGTGGACGACATGAACGAGGTCTGGCGGCGGCATCATGCGCTCATCCTGCCCTCCCGGCACGAGGGACTGCCCATCGCCCAGATTGAGGCCACGCTGGCCGGACGCGTAGTCATAGCTACCCCCGCAGGTGGTATCCCGGAGATGATGGAGCCGGGCCGCACGGGATTCTTAGCCGCCGCATGTGAAGCGAATGCGCTGCATGCGGCGATGGACGAGGCATGGGATAGGCGGCAGCACTGGGGTTCCATGGGGGAGGAAGGCCGGAGGCTGGTGCAAGGGCGCATTCCGGCGGAGCCGGTCAAGCTATGGGCGGAACATCTTCTGGGGCTGGCCTGCTCAAAGAGCGGCAGGCCTTGAGCCAGACTCGGGATGCGACATCCCTGCGGGAGATGAGCTTCTCCATGGCATGGAGAAACGATGGACGCCGCATGCGGGTGAAGGCCGCCATGCCGTCGAGGCGGCGGAAGTGGCCGGCCATGCGCCAGAGCGCCAGCAGGGCAAAGGGGCTCGCGCGATGGTGCAGCAGCAGCGCGGTCTGCTGTGGCAGTCCGGTGAAAGAGGCCCCGTTGCGCTCCCACACACGGCGGCGCGCCAGGGCGGCGCGTTTTTCCTTCATGGCAGTCTGCGTCACGCCTTCGGGATTAATGCGGTAGTCCAGCAGGCGCTCCGGCACGGCGGCGGCAAGATGCTTCGACTGAAGGCGCATCCACAGATCGTAGTCTTCCGACCAGTACGGCTCGTCAGGCGTGCTATGGTCCTGATAATTTCCGACTTCAACAATACAGCTCTTTCTGAACAGCACCGCCGGATGCCAGAGACTGTTGGGGCCTATGAGTGTTGCATGCAGCACATCTGACGGCTCAAGAGGCAGCGGCATGCCCCCATCCAGCCTGCTCCCTTTCATGTCAATGTAGTTCCGTTCAGTTCCAACCAAGGCGAGCCCAGGGTGTGCACGCAGGAAGTCGAGCTGCTTGCGAAACCTGTCCGGGTGACAGATGTCATCAACATCCATGCGGGCGCACAGTTCGTGCGGGGAAGCTTCGACCAGGTTTCTTAGTGACAGCCCCAGCGACAAGGGTTGGTCGGTAAAGACATGACCGGGCAGCCGTCCTGGCAGCCATTGTCTGAGAATGTCCACGGTGCCGTCGGTGGAGCCATTGTCCCAGACAAGCACCTCGAAATCACGGTGGGTCTGCCGCTCCAGAGACTCCAGCGCCTCCTCAATGAACGGCGCCCCGTTCAGCACTGGAATCAGAACACTCAGTTTTTCACTCATTCATTCATCACGCCTTGCGTGCTCATGGTCTTTTCAAGATCCCCGAGGCGGACGCAAGGTCGTGCAGCAGCACGACAATGTTTTCACCCACCTGCCTACAGTCATACTCATGGGCTTTCAACGCCTCGAAAAAACTTCTCCAGCAGCCGGGATGCAGTTCGCATATCAGCACCCGGACCTTGCTCAGCCATGAGGTGTCCCGTGCAGAGAACACCTCCTTCTCACCGCCTTCGATGTCCATCTTTAAGATGTCGATTGACGGCCAGTGGTGGTCGCGCAAAAGCCCTCCAATGGTCACCGCCGATATGGCCTTTCCGGGCTGCTTGTCATCCGAACCGAGCGACTTGCATTTGAAGCTCCATTTCTCAGCGCCGGGGTCGTCGATCCTGAGCACTCCCTCCTCGGACCACACACCCGCCTTGATGCACACCACACCGGCATAGGGTTTAACGTTGCTGCTCAACAGGGCAAAGTTGGAGTCCTCCGGCTCAATCGCAATGATGCTGGCCTGCGGATAATGATGGGCGGCAAAGACGGAAAAGTAACCCGCGTTGGCCCCTGCGTCCACAATCGCCTCAATCTTGTTGAGGTTCACCACTGGATAACCGCCAACGCAAAAGATGTTGTAAAAAATCACTGGGTCTGAGGTGCACCCTCGAAGGCCTATGGCATGCCGGTACCCCTTTGGCCTGATCAGGAAATTTCCAGAACGCTGGCTTGCAAGGAAGAGCCTCAAGGCACCCATTAACCCAAGCGACGCGATCGAACGCGCTGTGCGAAAAATCCAAACGATCATATGCCGAAGTCTTAGAGGACAGGTGTATGCTGATGACGGCGCAGCCTGTGATCCCAGTGGCGCTATCTAAACGTCAAAGCACCGCTTGTCACGGTTTTCCTGACGCGCATCGGGTCGCCACCGCCACCAGCTCCACGTAGAAGCGGTGCTCAGACAGGTCCTCGGCAACGACCACGCGATGGGCAGGAAAGGCACGGTCCGCCCATTCGTGAAACTGTCGGCGTTGTCTCCGGACCCAATAAGTCAAAATGCGAAACAAGGTGCCAAAGGGCGGCCTCCCGGGCAGTCGCTCCATGCATATCTCCCACATTTGCAACACGGCACGGGGCCCTGTGGTCACCTGAAGCATTTGGGTTGTTTCAAAACCTGCCTTGGTCATGGCGCGTTTGAGCCCAAAAGGCGTCCAGCGTTGAAAGTCCCAAGGCGCGCCGTGGTCGGGGAACGAACCATGGGTCGCAACGACCAGCGAGCCTCCTGGACGAAGAAGCCGCCAGCAATCAGCAAAATAGTCCGTAGGCTCCTCAACATGCTCCGCGACCTGCGTGGACAGAATCAAGTCAAACTCGGCGTCAGGCGCTGACAAAGGAGCTCCGGGAGAGATCAGATAGTCCACTCCATTATTGCCAGGAAGGTCGGCGCGGCGGTACTCAGCATTCGGAAACAGCGGCTTATAAGGGCTTCCGCCACAGCCGTAATCCAGCATTCGCAACGGTTTGTCGGTGGCCACATGATCCAGCGCCAGACGGAGATCCGACAGGTGCAGATACAGCTTGCACCCAGGCTGAGGATTGAGCCGGTCTTCGAGGGCGGCTGGCTTCAGCACCTCCTTGATGATGGTCCTGGTCTTTTCTTTGCTGGATTGTTGCGAATGCATTTTTAAAAGTGGTAGGAAAAAGACTGTTCGATCATGGCATCCAGCTTGGGTGCTGGCCCAGATACACGGACTCAAGCATTGCGATGATTTTCTCGACTCGAAAGCGCTGGTCTATCAGGACCCTCCCCTTTTGCGACATCGTTTGGCGGGCCTCACGATTGTTCATCAGATCGGACAACGCCACCGCCCAATCGTCTGCAGACTCGCCCACCAGACACACTGTTCCCTCAAGCTCCTTCTCAGGATATCCGCGGTACTGTGCGCTAAGCACCGGCAGACCGACTGCCATCGCCTCCAGCAGAACATTGCCAAAGCCCTCTTGTTCGGTTGGAAAGGCGAAGATGTCCGCCGCCTGAAAGATGCGCTCCATGTCGGTTCGCTCGGCCAGCCAGCGCACGGAAGACCCGGCTGCGGAGATGGCCTGGAAAAGCGCCTGCTGATAGCCGGAGATTTCCGTTCCCTCACTGGCGGAGCCGATGGTGGGCCGGAGAGCCGGACCCACCAGCAGCAGAATGGCATCAGGGTGCCGCAGCCTTACCTTCTCCCAGGCTTTCACCAAAAGGTGGGGGCGCTTGCGGGGAATCATGTTCCCGGCAAACAAACAGATCATTGCATAAGGCGGAAGATCCAGGCTTTCCCGGAGAGCCTTCTTTTCGAACTCATCCGTCGGCGGGCGAAATCGGGTTGTGTCCACCCCATTCGGAATGACATGCATCTTTTTGGCAGGCACGCCAAACTGACGATGCCAGTCAGACATGACGGTCGAACTGGTGATGATGCTCGAATACGGCAGGAAGCTCAGCCATGTCGCAACCCTCGTCTTGATGCGCTGCACAGGCGGCAGTCCCTCCACGCCCGGCTCCACCATCGTGCACACCTGGACCAGCCGCCGCCCTGACCTGCGAATTTTCAGCAATGATGGCAACAAATGCCTGCCGCTCTTGATGGTCTGCACCACCCCCCGGGCGGGTTCAGCGGACAATCTCGCGGCAGCCGCACGATACAAAGTGAGATCACGCTGCCCCGCTTGTGGGCTCACAGTCATCCGGGTTACTGGCAGAATGGCATCGACCACCTCTGTCGCCGGCAGTGTCGATGGATCACGCGCGGTGATGACTTCCAGCTGAAAGCCATCCCTCGTAAGCGTGGGGGCATAACGACGAAAACGCTCTGCCGCGCCGGCTAGCACCGGGTGGAAATGAGGAAAAAGCCAGCAGACGCCGCTTCCGCCCCCACCTGTTTGTCCATGGCTTGCATCTGCTGCCATCATTGCAAAACTCTTCAGCTCCATCCCCTTCAAACCAGGTCGCACGCGGGGCTACCTTTATGCGGCGGCTTGATTGAGAACGATGATTCTTCTCTGTCTCCATCGCTCCAGCCCACCCAGAACAGTCACGTTCAACAGGAATGCCAGCCCGATTGAAACGACCGCCGTGCTGACTCCCAGGGGAAAGCCTTCCATGGAAAACTTCTTTGCCAGCAGCGCCTGGAACGCAAACACGGCCAGATGAACCAGGTAGATGGGATAGGAGAGTTCGCCGACAAAGCGGTCCACCGGATGCTTTTCCAGAAGCCGGAACAAGAACCCCAGCAGTGGCACCCATGTCAGCATGACAAGACAAAGAACGTTTTCCGTTCCGAAGAGAGAACCCAGCCAATTGCTTGCCTGACGATGCAGCCACAAGAAAGCAAGAAGACCACCCCCAAATGCCGCATATTTTGACGGCCTGTTAAGGTTAATGTCCACAGATGGTGCTCGACCAAGGTATTGATAGAGCCTGTAAGCCAGCATTCCGTAGGCGAAGAGGGCGATCTCGAATGGGAAAAAGCGGTATGTCCAGGGATCCCTCCCAAGGCCAAAGGCGTGCACTGCAACAAGCCTGCAGGCCACGCACATGAGGACCAATGCAATCAAATGCTTCGTTTTTAACCGGCAAAGGAAAGGCGCCAAAGCATAGAAGTAAAGCTCCAGGGCAACCGACCACGCCTGCGGGATGATCAGGTACCGGTAAAGGTGGAAAGTTGTCTCATTCAAGTTGCGCACCACGGTCACCGGCTCGCCCGCCCCCTGTTTCAGAAAGACGATCCAATCCTGTCCGAAAACGGTGAGGTTGGTGATGGCTGAAGCGACCACTCCCAGCAAACCGTTGTGTGACAGCGGATCGGAGAAAAACGGCCCAAGAAAAACCAGTCGCCGAACAACAAACGACAGGCCAGAGAAAGCAGACAAACCCCGGCAGCAACAAGCGCGTAAGGAGGAAAGATGCGTAGCGCCCGGCTTTTATAAAAAGCAGTTCGGGTGTGATACTTTCCAGACAAAATCAGCTCGATGTAAAAGCCGGATATGATGAAAAAGATCTGCACGGCCTGCCGCCCATTATGCATCTCCCACGGGAAGACATCGCCTGCATGGCCGGCGACCACACACAAGGCGAGGTACAGTCTCAAAAATCCCATGCCTTGTCAGTCTTTTGAATCTTCGCGTCAACGACTTGCCCTCCCTGTCAGTCCGCACTCAGGACAGCTGCTGCGTGGCCGTGCCACGCAGCGCCGGGCGCTTAGGCAGGCGGAACCAGCAGGTCAGCGGACGCTCCAGCCACTTCCAGACGGCCAGGCCAAACACCACCGACAGGATGACAGACAGGACGAGCAGCATATCCTTCCCCACCGAACCGAACGGCAGGGCACCAGGCCGCACCAGGACAAAGACGGCCATCAAAACAAAGCCATGAGACAGGAAGATCGAGTAACTCGCCCGCCCAAGCCCCAGAACATCCCTCAAGCGCCAGCCTTCGGCGGGCACCGCGCGCTCCCACAGAAGCAGACCACCCAGTCCCAGGGAAAACACAACGGCCCAGAACAGCTTCTGCCAGATCACCACATGGGAGGTGATCCAGCCATGGTGCGTGGCGCCGATGGCCAGGCCCACGAGCGAGATGCCGCATAGCAGCATGCCCCGGAGGCGGTTGCGGGAGGGGTCACGGTCCATCTGCCGCTGCAGCCACTCCGCCATCAGCACCCCGGAGACAGTCTCAAGAACAAACGGGTGGGTCACAAAACCAAGACCGTGAAGCGCCGGACGGATGTCCGCAAAATAGCCCGCACAGGAAAGGAGCCCCCCCCAGGAGACCATCGCCGGCAGGGACCACCGCCGCGGCAGCGCCAGCCCGGCCGCCAGGACCAGCATGAAAAAGACCTCAAAGGACAATGTCCACGCCGCCACGATGACGGGAAACGAGGTCTGCGGCAGCGCCAGCAGCGAGGGCAGCAGATTGAGGCTCTCTTCGTTGCGCCCCGGAACCATCCAGAGCACCAGCACCTTGACCAGCGTCAGCGTCACCAACAAAGGGTAGATGCGCAGCAACCGCTTTACCAGAAACGCCTTCCAGCCCCCCGGCGTGCCTACGTCAGCGCGATGGGCGGCCCACAGCACAAAGCCGCTCAACACAAAGAAGAAGTCCACGCGGAAGGTGCTCTGATTGAAGACGCCGCCCAGCCAGTTGTGCTTCCAGTGCCGCTGTGAGAGAACCCCCACATGGTGGCATACCACCAATACGGCAAAAATGCCGCGCATGGTCTGGACGCCCTGTAGCAGCGAATGAGGGGCGGGGGCCGAAACGGACATTCGTGGGAGAGATTCAGCGGATGCTTCCCGCTTGGGGGGAGCGCTGGAGTGGTGGAGTCTTGGAATGGTGGCAGGAGGAGGCAGATGAGAGGGTGTGAACTAATTAGGAAGATCTGATTTCACAGACTGCCGATTTTTTACTCTATCACTCCATCCCACGCTTTCTCAGCGCGGCAGCGCGGCGAAGTCACACGACCCTAGCTCCGGGACCACACGGCGCGCTGCGGCCTCATCCGAGATGCGCGTTTTTCCATCGCACATGCAGATCTCGTAGTTGAGCTCGCGAAAGTAGGCGGTGAAGTCATCGAAGGTGTAGCCACGCTTCTCGTTCTCGTAGAAGCAGAACTCGAAGACCACGGGGGGGCGCCAGCGCTGCAGCGTCTGCTTCGCTCCCTTCAGGATGTCCAGCTCATGGCCGTCCGTGTCGATCTTGATGAATTCGAGGTGGTCGAGTCCCTGCTGCTGCGCCAGGGCGTCGATGGAGATCGTGGGGCATGTGACCTGATGGGCCTCTCCCAGATGCACCTCGTGCTTGGTGCCGGCCGTGTTGTCCAGCCGCCAGCTCGGGTAGGCGACCATGCTGGCGGAGTTCTGCGAGCCATCCCCCACAAAGGCCTGCACGGTGTGAATGCGGGGCTGCAGCTCCGGATTCAGCTCAAGGTTGCGCCGCAACCGCTTGAAGGCGTGGTCGGTGGGCTCCACGGCGATGATACGGGCGCCGGGGTAACGGGCTGCCAGGGGCAGGCAGATGGCACCGATGTTCGCGCCGATATCGATGGCGCAGAAGTCGTCCTTGCGCGGCAGCAGCGTGCCATCAATGACCCAGCCCTGAAAGCTGCCGAAGACGAAGAGCGAAAGGTCAATGCCTTCCGCGAGATCGGCGTCAAAACGAACGCCGCCGCGGCTGATGACACGATGCTGCTTGAAGCCGACCAGCCGCAGGCAGCGGTAGATGAATTTGGCAAAGCCGATCTTGGTCTTGGTGTTCAAAGCGGGCGGGGGTTGGGGCGGTTTACGGCCTTACGGTCAGGCTGCGCTTGCCAAAGAAGCGCGCACAGCAGGTGTTGCGCCAGTTGGTGGGGTCAGGCTTAAGGTCGTTGAAGAAGAGGGTCTTGGGGCGTGCCTTTAGCTCAGGCAGCACCAGGTCCTGCTCCGAAGAGGCGCGGATCATCGCATGGCGCTCCGCGCATTGACGGTCATAGCGGGCCGCCTCACCGCTGAGGAGGTCGCGCCAGGCGGTTTTCACATTGTTGTTGGTAGCACCGAGCGCGGTGCCGAAAATCAGCAAGGCCGCCAGGGCGAGCAGCACACCGGCTCGCGGGATCTCCACCTGAAAGGAACGCAGCAGGGAGACAGCCCCGGCCAGCAGGATGACCCAGTCGAGGATGAAGAAAAGCAGCATCAGATTTACCGCGCGCAGTGGAAGCCCCCCGCCCGTGCTCCAAGTGCTCAGGAACAGGCTGCCGAACACCGTGGCCAGCATCAGCAGCACGGAGAAGACGACCAGCTCCCACGCGCGCTGACGCGGCAACTGGAACGCCGCAGGCCAGATGCTGAGGATGACGAGTGAAAACAATGCGAAGGGCGTGAAGACCAGCCACAGAGCCACCTGCCTAACCCCGAGCTTCAAGGCCATCAGAGAGGCGGGCATGAGGGCATGCATCACCTCGTTGTGGTACCACGTGCGGCGGCTGGCATTTCCTGGTGCGAGTACGACTATCGCCACGCCAACAGAGGTGGCCGCCAGCACAATGATCAGCGGGCGGCTGACCCTGCGGTGCCGCCAGAAGAAGAGGACATTAAGCGCGGTGATGTGGGCCAGGAAGACGGCCATGGACACCTCCGTGCATCCCGTGATGGCCCAGGCGAGAAAGCAGCCCGCCACGAGCACGACCGGACGCGGCCGCCAGTCCGGCTCCAGGCAGCGCTTGCCAAACATGCCCGCCAGGCAGAAGAACAGCAGGCAGGGCAGCGTGTAACCTGCCGAGCCGGTGCCCCAGTAAAAGCCTTGGGCAGTGCTGCCCATCCCCCAAAGAAACAGAACCGAGGCCATGATCACGAGCGCCCATTTCCAGCCTGTGGAAGACTCTGGAAACCAGGCACCCACCGCCCAGCGCATGCTGGCCACCAGGCCGAGGACGAGCGCTAGACTGTAGAACTTGAACGCCGTGAAGGACAGCAGCATGGGGTGCATGAATAGCAGCGCGGAGGAAAAGAAGCGGCCGGTGAGGTCGAAATAGAAGTCGCGGTTGGACTGCCAGAAGCCTTTCTCCATCGTGTCTGCCGCCACGCACCAGTCGTCTGCGGAAGGCTGCGAATAAGCGCACATGAGCACGAACGGCAGAATGCCAAGGAGGGCCAGCAGCACCACCAGCCAGCCAGAGAATGAACCGAGTCTGCTCTTTGTCTTCATGGGGTTATTTCGTTCTTCCGCTCCAGCACCACCAGGAGCCGGCCGGAGAAGAGAGCTGGCAGCAGCCGGAGACCGCTCTCCAGCAACCGCACCACCGGGAGCATCACGTCCGGGTACAATTGCGGACCGCGCAGGCCTCCGCACAGCAGCCAGGCCCAGCCAGGTTCACGACCCACATGCAGCAACTTCCAGTCCGGCAGCACATGCAGCTCCAGCCCCTCCTGCTGCACAAAGGCGCGCCAACTATTTCCCTGAGCGGCATAGTAAGGATGGCTGGCGGGATCAAAGCCCTGCGGCGCGTCCCACTCGATGGGCTGGCCGAAGCCGAGCGGCTCATGATGGAAGAGACGCATGATGAGACGAGGCAGCAGGCCCATGCCGGGCTCAAACACGATGAGCCTGCCACCGGGACGGACCACGCGTGCTATTTCCGTCAGGGCTCTGCCGGGATGCTGGAGGTGGTGAAAGACGTCAAACAAGATCAAGTTCTCCACCGAGCTGTCCGGCCAGTTCAACGCGTAGGCGTTCTCCACACGATCCAGCCACGGATTGGGAAAGAGGTCGGAGGTGAGGCAGTGCGGCAGAGCCTCCTTGATGTTGCCCATGCCGGAGCCGAGTTCCAGGGTTGCGGCCTCCCTGCCCGGCAGAGTCCAGCGAGCGATCTCATGGTAGAATGCCTGGTAAACACGGCGCAGCACAGGCTTGCGCTCCCAGTGCATGCGGTTTTCCTGGATCTCGATGTCGTGCTGGGAGATCTCGATCATGGACGGCTGCGCGTTGCTCACATCTGCGGGAGTTTGAGTTTCAGGAAGGCCGCCCAGCAGAAGCGCAGCATTACGAGGCCGTTTTTAAACCGCCGGTTCATCTTCGTGTCACCATAGGTGCGCTCCTGGTAATGCACGGGCATATCAACGATGCGCAGGTTGAGCTTGGCCGCGCCGAAGAGCAGCTCGTAGTCCCCCCAGCGATCCTCGGCGCCCCAAGTGTCGATCATGCCATTGATCTTCTCCCAATCGCGGCGCCACAGCACCTTGGTGCCGCAGAGGGTGTCGCGCACGGGCGAGCCGAGCAGGTACGAGAAGAGCATGGCGAAGCCTTTGTTTCCCAGCATGTTGGCGAACTTCATGGCCTGGCCCTGCATGGGATAGACCATGCGGGAGCCATTGATGAACTCCCCCTTGCCCGAAGCGATAGCCTCGACGAAGCGCGGGAGCTCCTCCGGCATGACGGTGAGGTCAGCATCCAGGATCATGAGGATGTCACCGGTGGCGGCGCGGAAGCCGGTCCAGACATTGCGCGACTTCGAGATGGCGGGGCCGTCCACGAGGCGGATGTTTTTCTGCGGAAACTCGGCCTTCATACGGCGCACTTCGTCGGCGGTGCCGTCGGTGGACTTGTCATCGCAGAAAATGATTTCGGTCTCCCTGCCAAGCTGCGGCATGCGCTCCACGGCGCTGCGCACATTCCCCTTCTCATCCTTGCAGGGGATGATGACGGAGACCTTGAAGTCAGATGCGGGACGCGGCTGCGCGGCGGGGCGTGCGATGATGAAGTGGCAGAGGTTCAGGCGGTTGACACCGGGCATCCAGGCGATGAACTTGTTGATGAGATGGCTGAGCAGCGGAATGCCGAAGGGCATGAGCAAGCGGCGGGAGACGCGCAGGAGTTCCAGCCCGGAGAGGTGGAGCAGGCCCTCGTAGTCACGCACGGAAAGCCAGTTGGGCTCCGTCTTGGGTGTCTTAAGATTGGACTTCTCCGCCAGGGAGACCAGCGGCTCCCAGAAGTGGTTGTAGGTGAAGATGATGATGCGCGTGTGTGGCAGGCACACGCCTCTCACGTGGTCCAACATGGCCTGGATGTCCACCGTGTCCGTGGTGTCCTGGATGAGCACGGTGTCGAACGGCCCCTCCGGCAGCGCGGTCTCGGGGTCCATGACCTGGATGTTCGCCTGCGGATTCTTTTGGCGTGCCAGATCAACCATCTTCGCGCTGACCTCCACGGCGGTTACGGAAGAGGCCTGCACGTATTCCAGCAGCTTGCCCGTCTGACAGCGGATAAAGAGCAGGCGGCCGGCATCGCCAATAAGGGTCTTCAATTCACGGCCCACGAGGTGGTAGAAGTGCTCGTTGCGGCTGATGTGGTAGTCGCGCTGGGCGGCATTGGCCTCCGCGCTTTCCACGATGCTCCGCCGCTTGGCCTCGATGGCGGCCATGCCCCAGAGAAGGGGGGTGTCGGGGGAAGGTGCCTTGTTGGAGTCAGACATGGCTTTTACAGACGGGCAAACAGGCTGCGGGCGGCTCAGGAGGCCTGGGTGCGGGCCAGCCAGGATTGATGGATCTCTTCAAACGTGGTCTTGAGATCCTTGGTGATCCCCCAGCCCGGATAGTGGGCCTTCATTTTGTCGAGATTGGAGATGTAGCAGATGTGGTCTCCCTGGCGGTTCTGCTCCACATACTCGTGCTGCATGGGCTTGCCGGAGATGGAGGCGATGAGGTCGAAGGCCTCCAGGATGGAGATGGAGTTGTCACGGCCGCCACCGATGTTGTACACCTCTCCGTGCCGTGGGGCGGAGATAAAGTGCTCCATAAAGCTGACGACGTCGTGGCTATGGATATTGTCCCGCACCTGCTTGCCTTTGTAGCCAAAGACGCGGTAGGTGCGGCCTTCGAGATTGCAGCGGATGAGGTAGCTAAGGAAGCCGTGCAGCTCCACGCCGCTGTGATTTGGCCCAGTGAGGCAGCCGCCGCGCAGCGCGCAAGTGGGCATGCCAAAGTAGCGGCCATATTCCTGCACCATGACGTCTGCGGCCACCTTCGACGCGCCAAAGAGGGAATGCTTGCTCTGGTCGATGCGGAAGGTCTCGCGAATGCCGTCGGTGTAATTGGCATCGGCGTAGTCCCAGCGCTTCTCAAGCTCGGTGAGGGCGATCTCATTGGGTGCGTCGCCATAGACTTTGTTGGTGCTCATGTGGACGAAGGGTGACTCCGGGCAGGCCAGACGAGCGGCCTCGAGGAAGTTCAAAGTACCCACGGCGTTGACATCAAAATCGTCAAACGGTCTGCTGGCGGCCAGATCGTGGCTAGGCTGCGCAGCGGTATGGACGATGGCGGAGGGCCGCAATTCTTTCAGCAATGCTTGGACACCGGCACGATCGCGTACGTCCAGTTCATGATGCTGGAAAGAGGAAAACTCGTTTTTGAGGCGCTGAGTGTTCCAGCGCGTGTCACCGCCGGGGCCGAAGAAGTCGGCGCGCATGTTGTTGTCCACACCATGCACCTTCCAGCCAGCCTGGGAGAAATGGGTCACGACTTCGGAGCCGATGAGGCCGGAGGATCCGGTGACGAGAAGGCTTTTCATAAGAGAGTTGGTGGTAGGCAGGCGGGGGGGTAACTCATGCTGACGGCGCAGGCCGGGCGGGGTTGCCGTGGCAGACCAGTCCGTCGTCGAAAGAGCGGGTGACGATGCAAGCGGAAGCCGCGGCTATCGGGGCAGAAGGCCCGCCTGTCTGAGTTCGCACTCGATCGCGTCTGCCAGGACGATGTTGCCATAGGCGGAGAAATGCATGTCATGCGGTTCTTGGAAGCAGCGGCTGGCCTCGGCGCCCACCGCCTTGAAATGCGGCAGGAGATGAATTGGGTAAATGCCAGACACTTCGGCCAGCGAGGCATAGCGGTCCCAGTAATTCAGCGCCATGTCGGAGCGCACATAGTTCGAACGCACCGTCGGTGCCACAACGAGAGGCCGGGTGCCGGCAAGCTCCTTAAAGCGATGAATGATGGCCTCCATGAGACGCCATTCGGCACTCTGTGGATTTTTGTACTCCGGGAACGGCTCCGACGGCCTGCGCCAAAACAGCAGCCTCTTCACCCATGCAGCTCCCGGCAGTCGGCCCAGGCGTGCTTTCAACTGCACGAAGAAAGTGCGTTGCACGTCTGCGCCGCCGTCTTTCGCGATGGTGCCTGCGGAGATTTCCTTGGGCACCGGCACATTGCGCAGCTCCAGCCTGCCATCCACCAACTCAAAACGCGGCTTGGGCCGCATCACTGGGAGGCCGGTTTTGGGATCGATGCCTTCACGCGCTTCCACCATGTTGCGGCGCACGTTTTGCAGGTAAGGCAGCAGGATCACAAGATCGTGCTCGTACTTGAGGCCGACATCCTCGTAGAGCAGGCACTGCTGGTCGGTGCCGGAGCCTTCGAGCGAGAGATTGATCACCTCCAAGCCGGGAATGCGCCGTTCAAGCAATTCACTGAAACGATGAGAGTTGGTCACATATTGCCCGGCAGACATCGAGTCGCCACAGACGATGATGCGGCACGTTCCCGGCGCCTTTTTCAAATCGTACTCCCGGTCGGCGCGGATGCCGTCCGAATTCACCTGGATGTGATAGCGCCCGCCACCCGGTCGGGGCAGCTCCATGTCAGTGCCCGGAATGTAGCGATAGCCGAAGATTGGATGGTGTTCGATATAAGGCTTTGAATCGAGCAGACGCCTGCTCGCGGCAAAACTTCCGGCATCTGCCGCTGCATCAGGTGCGCCCCCGGCCTTCCGCGCCAGAAACACGAAGAAACCGGTAAAATACTGGTTTTCCTTCAATCGCTGTACACCGATTTCGAAGTACTTTTTCTCCTCCTCATAAAGTGCAGACAGCGATTCAATGGGCTGGAAGCGGTTGATGGAAGTGGAAACCAACTCCATGCCCGTCTCCTTCAACAGCGGCATCATTTCCTCCATCGTATGCTGCGTCT
>Ga0315900_10006932_pt1 | contig 15019 bp, 11 predicted proteins | sample LakEriMetagenome_FD_203521 | JGI IMG/M metagenome (GOLD analysis project Ga0315900, IMG submission 203521) | Freshwater fungal communities from buoy surface, Lake Erie, Ohio, United States - Buoy 12 MA114 | ecosystem: Environmental > Aquatic > Freshwater > Lake > Lake biofilm | place: USA: Lake...
GCATCGGGTGTACTACGGAGACACCAGAATTAACTTTTATGGGCATCGCAAGGGCGCGTTTCTTGTGTCTGCAGTTGCAGTTGTTATCACCATCGCATCGCTGTTGTTTCAGGGGCTGCAATTGGGCATTGACTTCAAAGGTGGCGTCGCATGGGAAGCACCAGTTACCGGCGAATTGACCGTTGATAGTGCGAAGCAGATTTTGGAAACTAACGGTCTTGATGCCAATAACGCAAAAGTACAAACTCTGACGTCAGGAGACGATCAGCGAGTTCGTATTCAGGTCGGTGAATTACCCGAGGAAACGCGAATTGCTGTACAGCAGGCGCTCGCAACTTCTGCGGGGGTCGAAGTTGTAGAAGTCAGTGTGGCCGATGTGAGTTCGTCATGGGGTCGCAGTATCACAGAGAAAGCCATTCGCGCTCTGCTGGTATTCATTGTTGCAGCGTCTGTATTTATTGCATGGCGTTTTGAGTGGAAGATGGCGATCGCTGCCATCGTTGCGATGTTGCACGACGTGATTTTGAGCGTCGGTGTTTATTCATTGTTTCAGTTTGAAGTCACGCCAGCGACAGTCGTTGCGTTTCTCACGATTCTTGGGTTTTCGTTATATGACACGATCGTTGTGTTTGACTGTGTCAAGGACAACGCATCGAAGTTGTCAGGGTCAAAAGTGTCATACGGAGATGTCATTAATGTCTCGATGAACGAAGTGTTGATGCGCTCTGTAAACACCACCGCGTCCACCTTGTTGCCAGTGATGAGTTTGCTTATCGTCGGTTCGTGGATCATGGGCGCTGTCACATTGCGTGAATTTGCAGTTGCCTTGCTTGTGGGGCTCGGTTTTGGTGCGTACTCGTCGATTTATGTGGCAACTCCTTTGCTTGGTGTGATGAAGAGCCGTGAATCGACCTATCGGCCATACGCAAAGAATCTTGCGGTCGGTGATGACCTCGCGATTCTCATTGAGACTGGGTCTGTATCGAAGCGTCGACCCTCATCGGGTAAGGGTCGCAAGGACCGCGACCTCGACCAGTCCCGACATGATGTGTTGCTTGATGATGAGATCGCAGAGGGGATTGTGGTCACTGACGCGGGAGGTCGTGAGTCAACATCTTCTGGCACGGACGCGGTGGAAACACTGTTGAGTCACCCCCCGCGCCCACGAAAGAAGTCTCGTCGGTAGCCTTTAGCCATGGGCACCGTTGACCGAGTACTTCCTTGGCGTCGACATCACAGCGCCCCGATTGAGGAGTTGGCTCCGCTCCTAGCGTCGTATCGCCAGCGCCACCCGCGCGCGTCGGTGGAGATGATTAATCGTGCTTATGAAACAGCGCGCGTTGCTCATGCCGCTCAACAACGTTCCAGTGGTGAGTCATATATCAACCATCCAATTGCTGTTGCACGAATTGTTGCCGACATCGGTCTCGATCACATATCGCTTGCAGCAGCACTACTCCATGATGCTGTGGAAGACACCGAGATCAGTTTGGAGCAAGTGCGCTCAGACTTCGGTGATGAAGTTGCGAATATCGTTGACGGGGTAACAAAACTTGAGCGATTGCAATTCGACTCAAGAGAAGAACAACAAGCAGCGACGATGCGAAAAATGCTCGTCGCGATGGCGCGCGACATTCGCGTATTAGTTATCAAATTGGCAGATCGTTTGCACAACATGCGAACTCTCGCGGGGATGACTCCCGAGAAACAACAACGCATTGCGCAAGAAACCCTCGACATTTATGCGCCTCTTGCTCATCGCCTCGGCATGCAAGAGATTCGACAGCAACTTGAAGACTTGTCATTTGCTGCGTTGTACCCGAAACGATTCGCTGAATTAGATCACTTGGTGTCATCTCGTACACCTGAGCGTGATGTGTACATTGCGAAAGCTGTTGCCGAAGTACGCAATCGCCTGGCAGAAGTGAACATTTCTGCTGAGGTCACCGGGCGAGGCAAGCATTTGTGGAGCATCTACGAAAAGATGGTGCAAAAAGACAAAGACTTCAACGAGATTTTTGATCTTGTTGCCTTGCGCATCATTGTCGACAACATTCGTGATTGCTATGGAGCACTCGGATGTATTCACGGGAAATGGCGTCCCGTTGTGGGCCGATTCAAGGACTACATCGCCATGCCTAAGTTCAATTTGTACCAATCGCTTCACACAACAGTTATTGGGCCAGAGGGCAAACCGCTCGAAGTGCAGATTCGTACACGCGAGATGCATGAACGGGCCGAATGGGGTGTTGCCGCGCATTTCTCTTACAAGAACGGTGCAGATACGTCAGACATCGACTGGCTGAATCGCATCATTGATTGGCAATCTGAGATCAGCGATCCTGCTCAGTTCATGGAGAGCTTGAAGTCTGATCTCGAGCAGGAAGAACTGTTTGTTTTTACGCCCAAGGGTCGCGTCATCACGCTTCCGTTACATGCGACGCCGGTTGACTTTGCCTACGCAGTGCACACAGAAGTGGGCCATAGCTGTGTCGGCGCACGAGTGAATGGTCGACTGGTTTCACTTGAAACTCCACTTCGTTCTGGTGATACCTGCGAAGTCTTCACGTCATCAGTTGAAGATGCCGGTCCATCACGTGACTGGTTGCAGTTTGTTGTATCCCCGCGAGCTCGTAACAAGATCCGTCAGTGGTTTAGTCGCGAACGTAGAGAAGACATGATTGAAGCTGGCCGGGAAGAACTCACGAGTGAGCTGCGTCGTGAAGGTCTGCCCGTCCAACGCATTTGGTCATCTGATGCATTCGAACAAGAGCTGGAATCGCTCAACATGTTCGACATAGACACTCTGTTCGCCGCAATCGGTGAACATCACGTATCGGCACGGGGTCTTGCACAGCGAATTAGTCGTCGCATGCGAAGCGACGATGGAGATGAGCAACTGGCGCTACCAACGCGTGTTGATCGACCCGATCAACGTCAACGTGGAACCGTAGGCATTCAAGTGGAGGGAATGGATGATGTGCTCATTCGTTTGTCTCGCTGCTGCACTCCGGTTCCCGGTGATGACATAGTTGGTTTCGTAACGAAGGGTCGTGGCGTCAGCGTTCACAGAGATGACTGCGCAAACGCACTAGCCCTTGAAGGAGATCAATCCGCTCGTCTGATTGACGTGGAATGGGCAGGCGTTTCACACGGTGCAATTTTCCGCGCCGGTGTTGAAGTGGTGGCGCTAGACCGCAGTCGATTATTACGCGACGTTGCAAACGCGTTGTCGGAGCAACATGTCAACATCGTTGCGTGTAGTACGAACACGGGTGCTGACCGCGTAGCGAAGATGCGGTTCGAGTTTGAGTTGGCCGACCCGAACCATCTAGAGGCTGTTTTACGCACTATCAAGTCAATTGAAGCTGTGTACGACGCATATCGCATCGTTCCAGGCACCGGTGGCGACTAGCCTCGCAGGGCGTGCCAACATTTCGTACTCCACCGGGGACTCGCGACATCATGCCGCCCGAGGCACGACGTTGGCGTCGTTTCACCTCGGTTTTTGCTGACTCCGTTGAGGCGGCAGGGTATGAGTGCATCATCCCACCCATGTTCGAAGAGATCGGTGTTTTTCAACGCTTGGGTGATGCCACCGACGTTGTGACGAAGGAAATGTATGACTTTGTCGACAAAGGCGACCGCCATATTGCTTTGCGACCAGAACACACGGCAAGTGTGTGTCGAGCATTTGCAGAGCACCGTCCAGTGGTGCCATGGAAAGTCTGGTACTCGGGTTCCAATTTTCGTTATGAGAAAGCTCAGGCTGGTCGATATCGACAGTTCGACCAAGTCGGTGTTGAAGTGTTGGGAGTTGATGACGCGCTATTGGACGTCGAAGTCATTGCGCTTGGCTGGGAGTTTTTTCAACGTATCGGATTGCGAAAAGTTACGTTGTTGCTGAATTCGCTCGGAGACTCCGGTGATCGCGAACGTTATGTGTCGGCATTGCGTGCATACTTTGAGCAACATCGTGACTCGTTATCCGACGAAGCGAAGCTGACGCTTGAACGCAATCCATTACGAGTCTTGGATTCCAAGAGAGAATCAGATCGCTCCGTTATTGACGGGGCCCCCACCATCGCATCATTTCTCAGTGATGATGCGACCGCTCACTTTGGGCAAGTGTGCGCTGGTCTTACTGCCATCGGCGTTCCATTCGTGGTGAATGAACGACTAGTGCGAGGTCTTGACTACTACCGTCGAACAACGTTTGAGTACGTATCTGAAGCGTTGTCCAGTGCACAAAACGCGGTTGGTGGTGGTGGTCGCTACGACGGCTTGGTGGAAGATCTCGGTGGTCCAGCGACACCAGGAATTGGCTTTGCCCTTGGGGTGGATCGCACGCTTCTCGCCTGTGATGCCGAAGAAGTCTTCAGTGAATCAACGGGTCTGATTGATGCATTCATCATTGATGTTGTTGACGGACAAACTGCGCTGTCATTAAGTACATCGCTGCGCCTGGCTGGCTTTGTTGTGGACCGTGGTTTCGATGGTCGGAGCATGAAGTCTCAAATGAAAGCGGCTGACAGGGCAGGCGCACGTTGTGCGGTGATTATTGGTGCTGACGAGCATGAAGCCGGCACATGCACGGTGCGCAATCTCGCTACATCGGAACAAATCACAATCCAACAATCAGAGTTAGCAACTCACCTCGCTACCGTGGTGGGTTCGCGAACCCCCCGGAGGCCATCATCATGACATCGACATCGTTGCGAACACATCGTTGCGGTGACCTTCGCGAATCAGACATCGGCAGCGTGGTGTCGGTGTGTGGATGGGTGGGCCGTCGTCGCGAGCATGGCGAACACCTTGCGTTTGTCGACCTCCGTGACTATTCAGGAATTGTTCAATGTGTGGTCGATAACAGTGTTGACGTACGTAGTGAATACGTGATCCGTATTACTGGCACCGTGCGCGCACGTCCCGAAGGGACCACAAATTCGGGAATTGCTACTGGTGCTATCGAAATTGGTGATTGTTCGGTGGAAGTGTTGAATACTGCTGAGCCTCCACCGTTCCCAATTGATGCGCGGGCCGACGAAGTTGACGAGTCAATCCGCCTTCGGTATCGCTATCTGGATATCAGGCGCGAGCGTATGCAGCGAAACTTGCGTGTTCGTGCCGCAGTGAACAGCGCCATTCGTCAGGCGATGGAGGGTAATGGTTTTGTTGAAGTGGAGACACCATTTCTTATGCCTTCAACTCCCGAAGGTGCGAGAGAGTTCTTGGTGCCATCGCGTAAAGAACCGGGTTCATTTTTTGCCTTGCCACAGTCTCCGCAGTTGTGGAAACAGTTGTTGATGGTGGCGGGCGTAGACCGTTACTACCAAATTGCTCGTTGTCTGCGCGATGAAGATCTCCGTGCAGACCGTCAATATGAATTCATGCAGTTAGATGCCGAGATGTCATTTGTGTCGCAAGACGATGTCTTGGAATGTATTGGTGATGCGGTTCGCGCTGCGGCCGAAGCAGTCACTGGGGAAACAATTCCACCAATCGAGCGAATCACATGGCGCGAGGCGATGGAACGTTTCGGAGTGGATAAGCCAGACATGCGATTTGGCATGGAATTGGTGGAGCTCACCGACGTATTTGCCTCGACGGAGTTCAAAGCGTTTGCAGGTGCTTCATCAATCAAAGCGATTTGTGTGGATGCCGTGACGTATCCAGAACAGGCAAGTTCGGGTCGCAACAAACTTGATGCACTGACTGATCGCGCGAAGAAGTTGGGTGCGAAAGGTCTTGTGTGGATGAAGATTGGTGAAGGTGGTGCGATTGATTCCCCGGTGGCCAAGTTCTTGTCCGCAGATGAACAAGCACAGGTCCTATCGCGTACTCGTGCTGTAGCGGGTGACTTGGTGTTGATTGTCGCAGATGCGTGGGACACCACGTGTGAAGTCCTCGGACAATTACGAAATGATCTTGGTCGTCCACCCGTGCACGTCGGACCATTTCGCTATGTGTGGGTGACAGAGTTTCCATTGTTCGTGGGGGTAGATCCCGTGTCAGGTCGACCACGTCCTGGACATCATCCGTTTTGCCATCCACATCCAGATGATCTCGACAAGTTTGAATCTGATCCATTGTCAGTGCGCGCACTTGCGTACGACTTGGTATTGAACGGATGGGAATTGGGTTCGGGCTCCATTCGTATTCACGAACCTGAATTACAACGTCGCGTCTTCAATCAGTTGGGCATTTCTGATGACGATGCCGACAAGCGCTTTGGATTCTTCTTGCAACCGTTTAAGTACGGTGCTCCGCCTCATGGCGGCTTTGCGTTTGGTATTGACCGCCTAACGGCGATCTTGGCGGGTGAAGAAAACATTCGCGAGGTAATTGCATTTCCTAAGACACAAAGCGGTGCAGACCCGATGACTAACGCTCCGACACCAGTCGAATCTGATCAACTCGCCGAGTTGGGATTGCGCTTGTTGCCACCTCCGGTGACATCTTGAAATAATGTCTCATGGCTGATGTCGAAGACCTTTTTACGGCAGCAGCCACTGAACGTTTGCGTTCACGGTCGCCCTTAGCTGCGCGTCTTCGTCCGACATGTATTGATGAGATCGTCGGACAGCAACACGTCGTCGGTTTAGGAAAGCCGTTGCGAGTGCTGATCGAAAAAGATGCGCTCACATCGATGATCTTGTGGGGACCTCCCGGTACAGGAAAAACAACGATTGCTGAAGTTATTGCTCGCACAACAAACCAATTCTTTGTTCGTTTGTCCGCGGTAACAGCTGGAGTTAAAGACATCAGGGAAGTCGTAGATGCTGCTCGGCAGCGACTTGGCCAAAATGGGCAAAGCACGCTCGTATTTGTCGATGAGATTCATCGCTTCTCAAGCACGCAACAAGATGCGTTGTTGCCATCTGTCGAAGAAGGCCTGATCACTTTGATCGGAGCTACTACTGAGAATCCAACATTTCAAGTGAATGCCGCATTGCGCAGTCGATCCACGCTGTTTCGTTTAGAACCCTTAGACCATGACGATGTTTGTGCGTTGCTTCGTCGTGGCCTTATCGCTGAAGGTAAAACTGCTGGCGATGATGTGATCTCTGAGATTGCCAATAAGTGCGGAGGCGATGGGCGTCAAGCGTTGACTGCGTTAGAGGTCGCATGTGCGTTGACAACTTCTGATCGTGTGGAGATAGAGCACGCACACGCGGCGTTGTCTGCAAGTGCATTGCGATATGGCAGAGATGACCACTATGACGTGATCTCTGCGTTCATCAAAAGTATTCGAGCCTCCGATGTCGATGCCGGTATTCATTGGCTGGCGCGCATGCTTGAAGCCGGCGAAGACGCTCGCTTCATCGCGCGACGGTTGATCATTCTTGCAAGTGAAGACATCGGTGAGGCTGACCCGTTGTCGCTCGTCATTGCAACATCGGCAGCGCACGCACTCGAAGTAGTTGGCCTTCCGGAGGCTCAACTAAATCTGGCTCAGGCGGTAGTTCATCTGGCGAAAGCACCGAAGAACAATGCGGTTGCGCAGGCGATTTGGACCGCAAGAGACGACGTGCGTAATGGTCGGATCGGCGAAGTGCCCTCATATCTACGCGATGCACACTATGCAAGTGCGTCGGACCTTGGCCATGGGGTGGGATACATCTCGCCGCATTACGACGCGACAAAGGCTGCTCAGTTGTCCTACTTGCCCGATGAATTACGCAACGTGAGGTACTACCGTGGTGCTGATGAAGCGCAGTGAGAATCGACTCGCAGAGTATCTACGGACAAGGTTTTTGTGATGCGCCGTCTTGTGTGGTTTGTAATGGGTGTTGTTGCTGGCATCTCGTCGTTTGTGTGGGCAAAAAAGAAGGTGACGACTGCTGCTGAGATGGTCTCGCCAGCAGGTATCAAACGTCGTGCCACTGCGAGGATTCGATCACTTCCGGCACGCACTCGCGATGCGATTCAAGCTGGTCGTGTGGCTTTCAATAGCAAAGCACAACAATCCCAACATGGTCGCCAGCGGTAGTATCTCTATCTCATGACGGCTACCTCATCGAACGTGACACAACCGCGCACCGCCGATGAATTGCGCGGTGCTTTTCAGTCATTTTTTGCCGATCGTGGGCACACGGTTGTCCCGTCAGCGAGTTTGATACCTCATGACCCCACATTGCTCTTCACCGTTGCTGGCATGGTTCCTTTCAAGCCATACTTCATCGGAGACGAAGTTGCCCCGTATAACCGAGCAGTGAGCGTTCAAAAATGTGTCCGTGCTGGTGGCAAACACAATGACCTTGATGATGTTGGTCGCACCAAACGGCATCTTGTGTTTTTTGAGATGTTGGGCAATTTCAGCTTTGGGGACTACTTCAAGAGCAATGCCATTCCGTGGTCATGGGAGTTGGTGACTGAAGTATTTGGTTTCGATGGTGACCAGTTGTGGATCACTGTGCATGACAGTGACGATGAAGCAGAACAAATTTGGCACGACGTCGTGGGTGTGCCAATGGAGCGCATTCAGCGACTTGGAGACAAAGACAATTTCTGGCAAGCAGGAGACACTGGACCCTGTGGACCGTGTTCAGAGATTCACATCGACAGAGGAAAAGCGTTTGGACCAGACGGTGGACCGCTGAATGATCCACACGGCGATCGATTCTTGGAATTTTGGAACTTGGTCTTCATGCAATATGACCAGGCCAAAGATGGCACTCGCTCGCCACTGCCGCGACCCAGCATCGACACTGGGGCAGGCCTTGAACGCATTCTCGCACTACGTCAAGGTGTTGACTCGGTGTGGGAAACAGACGTGTTGTTTCCGTTGATAGAACAAGCACAATCTGCAACTGGCGCAACGTATCGCGTTGGCGATTACGACGACCGCAGCAGTTTCAGTTTGCGAGTGTTGGCCGAGCATGCTCGATCGGCCACGATGTTGATCAACGACGGAGTATTCCCATCAAATGAGAATCGCGGTTATGTGTTGCGTCGCATTATTCGACGCGCGGTGCGACACGCGTTCCTGCTGGGCACGGAAAAACTCGTATTGCCGTCCATTGCCGAGACAGCCATTGATGTAATGGGTAACGCCTATCCAGACCTGCGTGCCAATCGGGACTTCATTGTCGGAGTAGTTGCGAAAGAAGAAGAACGTTTCCGCCACACGCTGAAAACCGGCCTTTCTATTCTGGAAGACGACATCACAGCGGGCAAAGGAACACTGTCAGGCTCTGCGACATTCTTGTTGCATGACACCTACGGATTTCCTCTTGAATTGACTCAAGAAATTGCTGGTGAGCGTGGAGTCGAAGTTGACGTTGTTGGCTTTGAAAAAGAAATGGCATTACAACGCCAACGCGCAAAAGATGCACGCAAATCTGGCCGCTCCGATGGTGATCGAGTTGAGGCGTACCGCTCAATTCTTGAAGAGCACGGACAAACCGAATTTGTCGGATACATTCGCGACTCAGCGGAAGCAACGGTTCTCGCTGTGTTAGACGGTGATGATGGCTGTATCGAAGTCTTTCTTGATCACACACCGTTCTATGCCGAGAGTGGCGGTCAGGTAGGGGACACCGGAATTCTTTCTGCAAATGGGGTGACCGCAGAAGTTGTTGACACAACGTTTGCCTTGCCCGGATTGCGTCGCCACGTATGTCGTGTCACATCAGGCGAGGTCATTGAAGGCCAAGTAGTGAGTGCGGTGATCAATGTTGATGCTCGAAATGCGACACGACGCAACCACACTGGTACGCATGTGTTGCACTGGGCGTTGCGCAAGGTGTTAGGAGAACACGTCAAACAGGCAGGTTCACTAGTCGCCCCCGATCGTCTTCGCTTTGACTTCAGCCACTATGCGGCTCTAACTCCTGAAGAGATTCGCCAGATTGAACAACTTGCAAATAATGAGGTTTTATCAAACTCTCCAGTTGACGCTTTTGAGACATCAAAAGATGAAGCACTAGCAGCTGGTGCAATTGCCTTTTTTGGAGACAAGTACGGCGATGTTGTGCGGGTCTTGCGTGCTGGTAGCAGTGTTGAACTTTGTGGTGGAACACACGTGCGAGCAACTGGCGATATTGGAACCATCAAGATTGTCGCCGAGGGTTCCATCGGATCCAACCTTCGCCGAATTGAGGCGGTCACCGGAGAAGGATCTGTTGCATTAGTGCAGCGTTACGAGTCGTTGTTGTCAGAAGCAGCACAGATAGTGGGCACAAAGCCAGAGGATGTTGTGGCTGGCGTGCAAAAGCGTATGGATGACATCAAAGTTTTGCAGGACGAGTTGAAGATGCTTCGCTCGCAACTTGCTTCTGGTCGTGCTGGAGAACTTGCTGAGACCGCCGAACAGGGTGTTGTTGTGTCACGTGTTGATGGAATGAGCCCGGGTGATCTTCGCGATCTAGCCGTCGCAGTTCGTCAGAAGAATGTTGCAATCGTCGTACTCGGTGGCGTAACTGATACTGGTGGCGTATCCCTTGTATCCGCAATTGGTTCGACTGTTTCGGGAGCCGCAGGCGACATCATCAAAGATGCGGCAAAAGCTGTCGGCGGTGGCGGTGGTGGCAAGGGAGATGTTGCGACTGCGGGAGGAAAGAATCCTGCGGCATTAGATGATGCACTCCAAATTGCGAAAGCTGTTGCGCTCGCTGTTGTTTCTGGAAGTAATTAGTTCGCGTGCGCGTCTTGGGACTTGATCTCGGCGCTAAGCGAATTGGTGTCGCTGTGTCTGATCGCAGCGGAACAATCGCTTCGCCGTTGTGCGTTATTCCTCGTTCAAAGTCTCGAGCCGAGGATCACCGTCAGATTGCACGACTAGTGATCGAAGAGGAAGCGCAAGCGATTGTCATTGGATTACCGCTCACATTAAAAGGTGAATGGGGAAGAGCCGCAGAGCTTGCCAAGACAGAGGCAGATGAACTTACTACCGTGGTGGATGTGCCAATTATGTTGCATGACGAACGATTCACCACGGTGACTGCGCAATCTGCGTTGATGGAAGCGCGGATGCGAGCAGATGCACGGAGGCGTTTGGTTGACAAGGTTGCGGCGGCAGTCATGTTGCAGTCATGGCTCGAATCACAGCGTCATCTGCGTGATCGCGAAGGCAATAGTTCTGGAGATGGCCGTTCATTCGAAGACGGTGATGCGTAGTGAATCTTCCGCCAGGTGACCCACTCCTTAGTCAGGCGGATGGTGATGATCGGGATTCTTCTGGTGAAGTTGCTACCGATTGGATGAATGACCCATGGGATGAACCACGTGCTTGGCCAGACGATGATATGGAAGAAGTTCCTCGAGATTATTCGCGCTGGAAACGTCCGCTTGTAATCGCATCTGGAGTAGCCGTAGTTCTCATACTTGTCGTCGGAGCAGCGGGTTGGTGGTTCTTGTCGCAACTGAACCCTGCAGGCGATCCCGGTGATCCTGTCAACTTCACGATCGTTGAAGGCGACACTTTGTCGAGTGTGTCTAATCGTCTAGAAGAGCAGGACTTCATCAAAAACGCCACGATTTTTCGGTGGTATGTCTCTCGTCAAGGTGACGTTGAACTTGTGCCTGGCTACTACCTCATCCGTCCAATGGACGACGCGGGCAACATTCTTCGAACATTACGTACGCCGCCATCGCAGACTTTTGTCAATGTGACGTTCCCTGAAGGATTCACGTTGACTCAGATGGCCGCCCGTCTTAGTGAACAGATGACATTCATGACCCCAGACGATTTCATGTCAGCCGCAACGAACGGATCTATTCGCTCCGCATACCAGCCTGATGATGTTTTATCGCTTGAAGGATTGCTGTTTCCCGATACGTATCAGGTCTCTGGTGATGACACGGAGGCCGCTGTCATTCAGCGCTTGTTGGCAATGATGGAGCGCGTGGGCCGTCAAGAAAATCTTGAGAACTCAAAACAACTTGTCGGATATTCTCCATATCAAACGTTGATAGTGGCATCAATGATCGAGAAGGAGGCCAAAGTGGAAGAAGATCGCGCAAAGATTGCACGCGTCATCTATAACCGACTTGCTGCTCGAATGAATCTCGAAATTGATGCGACGTTGCTCTATCAAGCTGATCCAAACTTGACGTTTGCACAATTGCGTGAGATTGACTCGCCGTATAACACGTACATGAAACGGGGACTTCCTCCGACGCCTATCGCTAACCCGGGTCGCGCATCGATAAAAGCTGCCTTGAATCCGGCGCCTGCTCCGACTGCTGATGATGAAGCTTGTCAGGGTTTGCCGAGAGATCAAGAGTGTGACTATTTCTATTACGTTCTCATCGATGAAGACGGTCGTCACAAGTTTGCAACAACGTATGAACAACATTTGGTGAACGTCGAAGAAGCGCGCGCCAAGGGACTGCTGCAATGATCACCGGTCATACACGCATCGCTGCCGTCATCGGGTGGCCAGTTGAACACAGCCTGTCTCCGGCTATTCATAACGCATGGTTCCAGCATGTCGGAAGTGATTGGGCGTACGTTGCGTTCGCAGTTGAGTCATTGCATCTTGGTCAGGCCATTGCAGGAGTGCGAGGACTTGGCATCGGAGGGCTGTCTGTCACGATGCCTCACAAAGAGACGATCATTGAACATCTCGATGAGGTGGACAACACTGCTCATGTATTGCGCGCCGTCAATTGTGTCGGCGTAAAAAACGGTCGATTAGTCGGAACGAACACTGATGGAGATGGTTGCTGTGACGCGATTGAGCATCAGTCAGGAGAACCGATTAGTGGACGACACGTTGCTTTGTTGGGTGCTGGTGGAACAGCAAGAGCGATAGCCGCTGCGATGTTGCGTCGCGGAGCGCATGTACACGTGGTGAATCGCAGTACGAACCGCGCACATGAGTTGGTTGACATGTGTCGTGGTGTAAACGGGGCAACTGCTGAAGGTGGTTCGTCGTCTGGATCAGTTTCGGTAGCTACCCCTGAAGACATCTCGTCCTGCACAATTGTTGTGAATGCAACTTCCGTCGGCATGAACACCACCGAACACCCCTGCGATGTTTCTCTAGTAAGCAAAACAGCGGTCGTGATGGATGCGGTGTACTCACCGCTTCGTACCTCCTGGTTGGATGCCGCACAAGCCAAAGGTGCCACCACGATTGATGGATTGTGGATGTTGATACACCAGGCGATGAGACAACAGCAGTGGTGGTTTGGTGTTACTCCTGACCCCAAGATCATGCGAGAGGCAGCAGAACGCGAACTCACGCACCGTCGCCAGTAGCCTTTCGCTGTGCTTCGTTATCTCACAGCAGGTGAATCTCATGGACGTGCCCTCAATGTGATCGTCGAGGGCTTGCCTGCGGGTATGCCCATTGTCGCTTCCGACATTGAAGATGAACTTGCTCGCCGTCGTCTCGGATACGGCCGTGGGCCTCGTCAGCGCTTCGAAAAAGACGTCATTACCCTTATGGGTGGAGTTCGTCACGGACGCACGTTGGGTTCGCCGGTGTCGATTGAAATCCAGAACTCTGAATGGTTCCGCAGCGATAAATGGCACAAGGAGATGTCGCCAGAACCGGGCGCAACTGAGTCTGCGCTTACTCAGCCACGACCTGGGCACGCCGATTTGGCAGGCATGCAGAAATACGGTTTCACCGATGCACGCGATGTTTTGGAACGCGCCAGCGCTCGTGAAACGGCAGCTCGTGTTGCGGCAGGTGCGCTAGCAAAAGTTTTCTTGTCTCACATCGGTGTGCAGGTCATTAGCCACGTAATTCAAATAGGTGATGTTCGTGCATCAGTTGACGCAATCCCGTCTGCTGCAGACCTAACAACAATTGATGAGTCAGAAGTACGTTGCTTTGATCGCGATGCCGAGCAAAAGATGATCACATGCATCGAAGACGCGGCTCGTGAGGGCGACAGCCTCGGCGGTGTGGTCGAAGTCATTGCATATGGCGTACCGGTTGGACTTGGCAGTCATGTTCACTGGGATCGAAAGATTGATGCATTGTTGGCGCAGGCAATCATGAGTATTCAGGCTGTGAAGGGAGTCGAAATCGGCGATGCTTTCTCAGTCGCTGGTTTGCGGGGAAGTGTTGGCCATGACGCTATTTCTTGGGACGCGACCTCCAATCAATACGTCCGTACGACGCGACGAGCCGGCGGTACAGAGGGCGGCATCACAACAGGTGGTCCACTTGTAGTTCGCGCTGCAATGAAACCACTGGCCACATTGAACCGCCCAACGATGAAGACCATCGACGTGGTGACCAAAGAAGAAACTGTGAGTTTCAAGGAACGTACTGATGTAACGGCGGTACCAGCGCTTGGTGTTGTCGCGGAAACCATGGTTGCTCTAGTTCTTGCACAGGAAGCACAACGGAAATTCGGTGGTGATTCGCTACAAGAATTCATTCGCAATGCACGCGGATTTATTGACAGTCTGTAGAGATGACCACTCCATCAACTGAGCCTTCTCGACAGGCGTACCCCACACACATTGTGCTTGTGGGATTGATGGGAACCGGAAAGAGCAGCGTTGGACGTCAACTGGCGTCAACGTTAAACCGTCCTTTTGTTGACACAGACAAAAAGGTGGAAGCGCGCGCTGGAAAGACTGTCCGCGAAATCTTCGAATCAGAAGGTGAGAACAAATTTCGATTGCTTGAGTCAGAAATCGTCGCAGAAGTGTTGAAATCTGACTCAGCGTCTGTGATCGCCGCCGCTGGTGGGGTCGTTACCCAGATCGCCAATCGCGAAGAACTGTTGCGACATCGTGACAGCGGGCGTTGTGTCGTTGTGTGGCTACGTGCTGACACCAGTGAATTGTTGGCAAGAGTGCAAAAAGGTGTGCACCGTCCACTTCTTGATGCTGATCCAAGCGGTACTCTCACAACGATGGCCCGTGATCGCACACCACTGTATGAACAAGTCGCATCCGTATCTGTAGACACATCAGGCCTCAGCATCGTTCAAGTAGCCGAGGAAATATTGTCCCGTCTTGGAGAAAGCAAATGACGCTCCGTCGAGTGGTGGTGGCGCTTGAGGAGCGTAGTTATCCGGTTGTTATCGGGCCTGGCGCTCGTGA
>Ga0315900_10006934_pt1 | contig 15017 bp, 15 predicted proteins | sample LakEriMetagenome_FD_203521 | JGI IMG/M metagenome (GOLD analysis project Ga0315900, IMG submission 203521) | Freshwater fungal communities from buoy surface, Lake Erie, Ohio, United States - Buoy 12 MA114 | ecosystem: Environmental > Aquatic > Freshwater > Lake > Lake biofilm | place: USA: Lake...
AATCCGCTATCCCTTAAATGAGGCAGATCCAATGAGATGGGATTCTGTTAATCACACCCAGGTCGGGATAAAGCTAGTAATCCTGCTAACAGTATTAGTCCTTGGATATAGAGCAAAGAGAAAAGAAAACCTATCTAAGAACACCTGGCTAGCTATGGTGCTATTAACGGTAACAGCGATAGTAATAGCGGTGGTTTGGTAATTCGCTGACGTCTATTCCTTAGTGTTTTGATCTATCCGCCACTTTAAGGAAACTTGATTGCCTTAGTCTTAGCGTAGGCAAATACTCCAAAGTTTGGTTTGTCTTGGGTGCCGCCTTGGACTCTAACCAGCAGGGGAATAAATTGGTCTTTGCCCATTAGGTTTAAAATCTTCTTATGAACTTTTTTTGCTGATTCCTTATCCATGTAACCAGCATGAACAAGCTTGAATGGATTCCCTGAATCGACAGCCTGCGCTGTAGGCCTGATTGCATAAATTGCGACCGCCGTTTTGTCGTGAGGGTTTGCGAGTTCAGGCATTAAAAATCCTGCCAGCCACCCAAGTTCTTCCCCGCCTATCCCGTCACAGAAATCTTCAATTTGTTTCTGCCTATAGGACTCACCAACATTGTTAATGGGTTGCTGTTCTTCATCATAAAGAATTCGATCCGTAGAAGTGTGATTTGTAATTGAATCCCAGATTTGCTCTAATAATTCATCATTAAAAGAAACGCTAACCTCAATAGGAGATCGATTCTGCTCTTGCTTGATTCTTAGAGACTCCCAGGAATCAAACCAATTGGAATCAAATGGAATTGTCACCGAAACTGGGGGTTGCTTTGTAGCTGCGCCAAAGAGAGCACTAAATAATCCCATAGGTGAACTGTCCAACCAGTAGTAGGATTTAGTCAAGGAGTTGTTAAAAGTCTTTTTGGGGGAGAAATGGCTCTTGGTGTTCAGAGAATCTGGGGTGAGACTCTAACATTTCTCGCACTCGCTTTTCTATTTGCATTCTCTTATCCAGCTTTTGTAAATCCCATCTCACCTTCAACGCAATCTCTACTTAATGCTATTCAATGGATAACCTGGGTGGCATTTGCTGGAGACTTACTTTATGGATTTTTCAAAGCCCCCCACAAAAAGACCTATCTCAAGAAACATCCACTAGAAGTAGCAGCAGTGCTTCTTCCATTCCTGAGACCTCTACGTCTGATGAGAGTTATCTCCTTTGGTGGATTAGCAATTCAAAAAGTTGCTATTGGTAGACAGTTTGCGATCACTATTAAGGTATTTATAGCAAGTATCTTTGTGGCTTACATATCTGCTGTTCAGATCACGATAAGCGAGAGAGAATTGGATGGCTCCAATATAAAGAACTTTGGAGATGGAATCTGGTGGGCAATCACAACAGTTACTACGGTTGGCTACGGAGATAGGTATCCAACAACTACAGAGGGTCGTTTTTTAGCCGTACTACTGATGCTTGTAGGAATATCTTTAGTAGGTGTGATTACAGCCTCAGTCGCTGCTTGGTTTGTCAAAATGTCTGCAAATGAATTGGAGCAAAAAGAGAAGAGTGACTAGATCGTGAATATACTTTTCTTTAAACTCCACTCATACCCTCGCTCAACCTTTACTACTTTTATCTCATACCAGCTATAGAAGAGCTCTCTGCCTAGCCTTTGAACCTCTTTATGCTCTGGGTGTTCTCGCCAGGTTTTAATTGCTTCAAGGCTTTCAAAGTAAGAGATCGTTACTCCAGATCTAGAGACTGGATCTCTATGGCTATAGCGAGAGAGATAGCGAAGAATAGTCTGTGTTCATATTCCATTCATTAGGAGTAGCAATAGGAAGTCTCCATCGCTCTTATTAAGTTATTTACTGTACTATTTCACCTTATGATAAAAACAAAATTAGATAACATCATTAAACATTTTGATTCTGGAAAACCTTTTGCTCCAGAAGTTATGGACTTAACTGAATTAGATTGCCAGGTATGGGTTCGGTTCAGAATAGACCCTAAGCGTTTCTTACCCAGTATTTTTAACGGTGACTGGGCGAATACAACTCAACATCCGTCGCCTGGGGACATGCGAATTCTAAGGGCTATGCAGGGTAATGATGGAATTACGAGATTAATTGCTCGTCAAGGCAAATACGTTTATGCGTACCCTTGGTTTACCTAATTATTTATAAACAGCTTAAAATTATGCAATCCCAATTAAGGTGGAATTCTCGCACAGGTTCTAAGTTACTTATGCTAAGAAAAAAACTAAGAATACGGATTGTACGTTTTATTTCAATTTCCCTTGTCCGTGATTCAGGTTATTCTTATGGCTGTGAGTAACCTAAAGACAGATCAGAACCTGCAACCTACCAAAAGCACAACTTTAAGAGTCTTTGAAGCTTTTGCAGGCTATGGTGGAGCTTCATTTGCATTGAAGAGAACTGGTATCAATTACAACGTAATTGGTTACTCAGAAAATGACAAATTTGCTTCGGCTCTTTATGAAAAAAATCATCCTGACGTTCCAGCTTTTGGTGATATTACTCAGCTGGACCCCAATACTCTCCCAGACTTTGATTTATTTACAGGAGGATTTCCGTGTCAACCATTTTCTCAAGTTGGCCTCGGAAAAGGTGAGTCAGATACTCGTGGAACTCTCTTCCATGACATTGTCAGGGTGTGCGAAGCAAAGAGGCCAAAGCACATCCTTCTCGAAAACGTTAAAGGTCTAAAAACTAATCGGCATGGCAAAACTTTGCAAACAATCGTAGAAAAACTAACAAATCTTGGATACGACGTCACATTCAAAGTTCTAAACTCAAAGGACTATGGAATACCCCAAAACCGAGAGAGAATCTGGATTTATGGCCATCAGGGGGTACTTCCTTTGACATTCACTTTAGAGCCACCTCGCCAAAAATTAAGAGTGGCTCTCAAAGACTTGCTAGATGATGAACCTGACGAAAGTCTTTTCAAGAGTCAAGAGCAAATCAACAGATTAAAGGAGTTATACGGATTGGATTTTATTGTGAATGAACCATCTTGTGCAGACTTATATAACAAAAACATTCGCACAGATGGCATCAGTATCACAATCCTCGAACCACATCACAATAAAATGAGATTAGTTTTCCCGCCGGTAGAAGATAAATTGATTGTAAGAAACTACTCGATAAATGAGCACTTTAGATTAATGGGGTTCAAAGATGGTGAAATCGATTTTGCCGATCAGTCCTACCAACAACTGTGCAAGAGAGCTGCAAATGGTTGGGACGTTAACTTGGCTCATAAACTCTTTATTCACATATTTGAACAGGTTGGAGTCTAAGAGTTCGTTTTTTAGGGTCTTGTGACGTTTCTAGATTACTACTCGGTCTGTAGCGTCACCAAAAGTCAAAACGCCAGGTATTAATTTTTTACAGGACTCACCCTTGATGTTGCGCAGAAGTATTGTTAGTGCATCTTTGCTATACATATTAAATCTAACTTCGCGATAATGCTGCAAGCTATCATTTCGAATTTCAATTTCGACTATATTCTTCCTCTTTCCTTTTTCCCTCTCATAGCAAAGTAGTGTTTTCTGGCCAGCGACATTGTAATCTTCTGGAACGCTACCGGCTTTGGAAATAGCAGGAAATAATTCTTTTGAAAATATATCAAGTACTTGTTCTCTCTCAAATACTTTATAGATATTATCTTTCTTATAGGTATCATCTTTTATGGCTAAAAATGAAACCTCTTTTCCGTTGAACATGGCCTCTCGAAGAAATTTAGTTAACTCATTTTTTTCTAGAAGCTTTTCGTATACAGCCTGAGTTGAATCTGATAGTTTCTCTTTTGCTTCTATATAAGCGTTATCCTTGAAACGTTTTTTTACATCTGAATTACTAAGATTTCTTGCTTTTTCTCTGCCATGTTTTTTTATATATTCCTCTTTGTATTCCAAACAGAATTCTCGATCTCTGAAATACAAAGGGGCATCCATAGTAAATGACTCAAGGCATGGAGTTAAGATTTTTAGATGCTTGCTTTGAGAAATACGTTCGTACCCGTAGAGAAATACTTGCCATTTTTTCCCTCCTTTAACCGAATGTTGATTCCCTGATTTGTCTAAGACGTCACCTTTTTTTGTTCCTTTTATTCTCTCTCCACTAATCATGTCCGCATAGTCAAATTCGTTTTGGTGCCCTGTGAGTTTCTTTTCACGAGAAACTTTGGTTGATGCAGCTCTTCTTTTTTTTACTGGCATTGGAATCCTTTGAAAAGTTCAAGATATTATGTACGGAGCGTATCTAATTTTACTCTTTTAGGTCACCTATAGTACTGCCCAAGCCTAACCAACATATTTTTTAGAAAATTCAGTGTGCTAAAACTTTTGCAAACGCAGTCCATATCTCCGGAGTCCTAGTATCTGGTAGATATCCCCCAGCTCCACCCATAAGCATTGGAATATTCTTGAAGCGCTCTCTTACCTTTCTTGCTGCAGCTACATAGCCTTCAACTGAATAGTTAAGACCCGTTAATGGATCTTCTCTATGACCATCTGCTCCGCAGGTGAGAAATAGAAGATCTGGAACCCAACTCCAAATCCTCTCTCTTGTACCTAGAGTGCTTATGAATTCATCTATTCCCTCTAGAAGTTCTATATCTCCAGCTCCATCCTCTAGTGGGTAGTTATAGAAATATCCCGTTTTACTCTTATCGCCGGTTCCAGGAAAGATTCCATATTGATGAATCGAGAATGTGATTACTCTTGGATTATCGGCAGTTAAGTTCTCAACCCCATCGCCATGATGGCCATCTATATCTAGTATCGCCACATTAAGGCCATGATCTTTAGTAGCAATATCTGCAGCTATGGCAAAGTCATTAAAGATGCAGAAGCCTGATGAATAGTCAGCTTGAGCATGATGCTTTGCTCCTGGAAAATGGATTGCTAATTGAGTTTTTCCAGTAAGAAGGGCATCTAGAGCAATTAGTGTTCCTCCCACAAATAGTGATGAAAGCTCAGCTAGATCCATCCTTTGGCCATCCCACTGCCCTGAGAGCCCTCCGCCTAAGACTTCATCAATATATGAAGAGGTGTGAACTCTTAGAAGTTCTTCTCTAGTAGCAGGCCTTGGTGGTATTTCGATAACCTCAATACCATCTTTACTTGCCTCTTCTAGAAGTAGATCCCTGGCGTTACTAAAACGTCTTCCTTGGGTTGGATGTGTCTCATCAAAGATCCACTCTTTGTATTTATCAGAGTGCACTAAATAAATGCTTTTACTCATCTGCTCTCCAATCTATTTTTGAAGGCTTCTGGCAGTAGTTGCCTTGCCTTTATTTCTGTGATTCTCTCTAGTGAACTTTCACCTCCTGAGATCATCTTGCTTAGACGGATTGTGTGATTCCAAGATCCTTCTTTTCTATCCCAATGCTGTTCAAGGATTGAGTCTTCTTGGTGGAGATAGCGATAGAGGCCACCAAGCCATTTGCTATCTATATCTACAGTGATCCAATAAGTGTCTTGACCCTCAAAGAGCCTTGAGACCATTAAACCTGGGACTAGAAATGACTTAAAAGCACCTAGCCAGCCACACTCAATACATTTAAGAGTTGGGTCATATTCACTAATACAACAGCCACCTGAAACATAGATACTCTCATCAAGATCTGATGATGGAAGTCCATAAGAAATCTTTCTTAGGCCCTTGCTTGATTTACAGGTGGGGCAGGTTTTCAACTATATGGCTCCTTATCTTCTATACCCAGGGTATAGGGCAGCACTGACAGACTGGAAAGCCGAGATCTTGCATAATTAAATTGGAAAACCAAAAAAGAACTCATAAAAAGTAATTTGTTTCGGAGTCAGCCACTAGGTGTATTCTTTACCCAGGTCAAAGAGATCAGACGTTCTAGCCCTTTAGCTAGTCTGACGCCAACCGAGCTCCGTGCGCGGTGGTCCTAGAGGAAGACCGGCCCAGTTGAAAGCCTTCTGGGAATGCGCGGATCTCAAAGTGATGAGGTCCAGATTAGGACCGGTTATGTCTATTGGTTATTTAGAAGTTAAAGTTTCAAAAGAAAAGATTTTAAAGCTCAAAGAAGATATGGATCGTGCAAATCCCTCTTCTAAATATGGCAGATATAAAGCTTGGCTTCATTATGCAAACCTTGAGAGCGCTCAAGCAAGTGGGATGCACTTTCGCTATCTAACTCAGTCAGCCTTACTTGTAGCTGACAAGTTCATATGTACTTGCGGGCTATATATAGAGGAGGGTGAAGCTTTACCGGACTTATTCATTTCAGCAGAGATTCAGGATAGAAGTAGGGAGCTTCTACTTGACCCAGTGCAGAAAGTGAGGGGCCATAGAGATTTAGATGAATTTAAATCTGCAAGCTGCGCTTTAATTGTGGGGTCTAGATATATTCAAAGTAAATCCTGCTATCTCTATAGCGCCTTCTGCCAAGAGTGCGGCGATATTGTCGTTGAGCTTAGGAATGAAGAAGCAAAAGCTTTTGTTACTAACCATAACCAGAAGCACTTAGGCCAGCTATGAGTAGTACTGATCTACGCCATGCCAATGTAATTTGCCAGCTTCCAAGCCTTTACTACCAGGCTTACTGCGCCTGTGGTTGGAGCTCAACAATCTCACATCCTCATTCAAAAAAGGCTGCAAAACATTCCTTTTACGACAAGTTTCGAGAACGCAAAAAATTCTGAAAAGCAAAAGGCAATACAAGGACTTGTATAAGCCGGTACCTAAAGGGACTAAGCGATATGAGGTTCAAGCTCCTAGGGCTGAACTAAAGAAGTATCATCACGAAACCCTTGATGTTTTTACAATAGATCGAATCAATAAGGCCGCTAAGAACTTTTGGAAATCATCCAATTATGGGAAAGTGATTGATCTTCAATTAGTTTAAGAACAGCATCTGCAGCTCTGTAAAACTTTTACAAGTAATCAGAATCTAGATGGACAATTCCAAGCTTCCATCAATCTCAATGCAGACTCCCCAGAGAAAGAGACATAGGGACTGTATGTGTAGAAAATCCCCAGTTCCTTGCTCTGGTCCTCCTTCATCGTTAAACCTCTCAAATACCAATAACAAGCAGACTTAAGGCTTTCTTCGTCGTCATCGTTAACGTACTTCAGAAGATCGAAAAACCACATTTCTCTAATTGCCGGTAAGTAGCCACCTTGAGCTGAGAGTAAAGTCCATTCGCTTATCTTTCCCTCTATCTCCTTGTCACCAAACTCTTTTCCAGAATTTCCGTTCAAATTTCGATAGTACTTCGCAAGCGCGTACATCGCCCCACTATCGCCCTTATTTGCTCCTTCTTGAGCCCATCTGACCAAATCTAACCATCTCTCCTTATAAAGATAATAAAGCGATAACTCACCCATACAATATGGAACCCCGGCAACCGCACAATCTGTTAGATATTCTTCAATCTCTCCTCTTCGAGGACTCTTGTACAACACTGCTACCGTCGCTCGCTCTACTACATCGTTATATTGCTGTATTTTGGAATTCCAAACTAAGTCTTTTCTTTTTATATCAGTGTTAAAAAGCAGATCTAGAGCAAGATCGTAATTCTTTTGATCGTACAGCCACATGACGTACTGGAAGGTGGCGATCTTCGAACCTAAGTCATGTCCCCTCTTGATCCATAACAACGCCTCCTCCTTGTCACCATTTTCGTCGTACATACGCGCAAGATAGTAAGCTGCTGGTAAGAAACCTGAATCAATAGCTCCCTTAAGTTCAGTTGAGGCAACTTCTACATCTTTAGAATTTCTGTAAAAAAGACTGCGGCAGGTAACGTCTCTATCTTTGCATTCTGCCAAAACCTGAGAAGCTTCCGTTTTAAGATCTTTACCCAAATATGCCAATGCCAAATAAGGTGATGCTTTCAATTCCCCACTATTGACTTTTTCAAGACATGATCTTATTGCCTCACTAATTTGACCGACTTCCAGATATTTGATGCAATCCGAAATCTTCCATTTTTTGTAAGCATCGTTGGCATCGGTAAAAAAACCAGATGCAATTCCGACAACGGTGAGAGCAGAAAAGAAACTTGCCGCGGCTACTTGTCGTAAGCGGCGCTTTTTCCCATACAGGGAGCTTCTGCCCTTGAGTTTCCTGTCTCCATACTTTAGGTAGCTGCGTAAGACTGAGTAATCGATCTCTAACTCATTCCCACCACCAACGTTCAGGTCTCTAAGAGCTCTTAGTAAGTCTTCAGAACTGATTCTGTCGGTCAATTTCTTATAGAGCATGGGTTTAATCAGTTTTGCTTGACTGTATGTCAGGCCATTCAGATTAGGACGTGAATACAAAACTCTGTTTTCCCAATATCTAGAATTTTGAATATCTGGAACATCTGTCGACAAATCATTAGACGAATATTCGAAGGGAAATTGTCCTGTACTGCCGTATACAAGCGTTGAACCTAATGAAAAGATGTCCATTCTAGGCTCTAAAATTTCTCCGAGATGCTCAGGAGACATTGTGGGTTTTGTAGCGCCCAATTCACTTGTAGTATTTAATTCAGTATCCAAGAATTGAGCAAGGCCAAAATCAATGATATATGGTCTTTGGTCTCTGATTAAAATATTTCCTGGGCTTATATCTCTATGAACAATTCCATTTTTATGAATAATGTTAAGAAGCGAGGCCAGTTCATTTACCAAATTGAGCCAACTTACCCCTTTGAAAAGTCTACCTTCATTAACTATCTCTTCGAGAGTCTGTCCCTCTACATATTCAGTTCCAATCCAAGGACTATTCGCATTCGAAAAATCGTAATCGATTAATTTTGGAATTCTAGGATGGTCCAACTTTTGCAATACAGCAACTTCTTGTCCCCAACTTTGCCAATCATCAGCACTTCCACCCTCATGGATACTTAGGAGTTTTATTACAATTTTTTGGGATCCATTTGTAGCTAAAAATACATTTTTCTCAGGATTCAGAGATAGTCGACCCAATACTTTCCATTGGGCATCGCCAATTACATGTGGGTCGTCTGAATTTAAGGCATAAATCGCCATTCGAGAATGATACTCAGGGAATGTGCTCGGTAACCTATTTCTTTTGAATCAAGCGCAAAACAGTGGCTATTTCTTCTATATCGCCTTTTTTTATTCCAGGAACCTCTATGAATAGAAAACTTTCTCCGACTCGATGTTTTGCCTTACCGTCTATTCTTTTGCCGGCGAGTTGAGCTCTCAACGAATTCAATACTTGGTCGATACTTTCATCCATAATCTTATTTGAATATGAGATTGTTATTGCACGATCATCAATGAAATGTTCTAATTCTTGAGCATGTTCTTTAACTATATTTTTATTTTCTGTCGCTAAAAACTGGAAGTATTTTGCCCGGCTGCTTTCTTTAACATTTGATTCAATTAGGTTTCTTATTGAAATTAAAGACGGAGTGTGGGAATCGTAGGGCCTAATTGCCTCCAGAATTGATGTTAAAACTACACTAACTTCTCTCTTGTTTATTACTACGAATTCAGAAACGAAATCACCAATTCGTTTCTCATATGTATCTATTGACTTTGTGCTGACAAAACCTTTTTTTCGTTTTGCAGAAATTAGATCCCCTGAATCAGTAGAATTTGAAGAAATACTTTTGGAGAGCTCTTCGCTACGGTATTCACTCACATGTCGGTAAAATATGATGCTCTCATCGATCCATTTGTAGAATTCTTCATAATCTGCAACTTTTTTGTTTAGGAGCCTTTTTCGATTCTCCTCCAATTCACGAAAACGTATTTTTTTTTGATCAGATTCACTTATCAAGGTATCTTTAATTAGATCGCCAAAAATAGAAGTAACTGAATTTACGGTAGTTCGTATTGAATCTATTGTTGACTTACGACCAGAAATTAGGGCTTCGATTTCGCAGCAGAGTTGAACAAGCTCGTCGCCGGCCAGATCAGGAGAGATTTTCCTAATTCTGGATGGAAGGTTTTCGGCCGAATATGCACCCCCCGCGAGCGCAGCTGCATAGATATATTCGATTTGACTCATGCTGATTTTTCTAGAGAGCTGACTCTCAAGGTACTTTTCAAGGTCTGCCACGCACGAAGTCTCTAAAACCTTTCGTGCGGAAGATCCAACTTGTTTGGCACATGTAACAAGCTCTTTCGCGAGTTCCTGGCCTTTTAAGGGCCCTGATCGAGCAAAGTTGAGTTGGAGAGCCTCTGCTGGAATTTTCATATCAGAAGATTAGCCCTGATAGACAATATAGGCAATTCCTATCAGAACGACACTCCGGCGTTTAAACCCAATTTTGAGCGTAATTTGAAAATCTTTAGTACCAATACTTGACATCTATCAGATTCTATCAGTATGTTATTCCTATGGATCTCACAAGGAGATCCACTAAACGAAAGGAAAACAGCTAAAAATGAAAGAAAATCAAGGAAAAGAAGGGGGGTCTCAACTTCCTTCCCTTAAGCCAGGGTCCAGATTTTTCAAGGCCCTGGCTGCCATCACCTTGGCAAGTGCAACGGCTTTGACCTCTACTGGGTGCGCTCCTCTAACTGGCGCAGTTGAAGGAATCTTTATGGACGAGGGGTTCCCAACCCTTCCCACCCCCGAGATCGCCACTTATGTACTTGATCTATCTGGCTCCACCTACCCGATTCAGCAACTCAAGGCCCTTGGTTCTGGAATTGAAGAATTTGTCTCTGGTTCCTCTTTGGGTGATCCATTTAAATCACCAAAGCTTGCACCTAAGAGCTTAAGTATTCAGTTCATTACCCAAAACTCTGCTAACGCAGGTCGAATATCTCTCGTCTCAGCAACTACTGGATTAGAGCTCTATAACTGGATGATAAGTAAAACTCCAAATCTTGATCAAGCCAAGCCTCTGTGGGAAGGCTTCATGAACGCCCGCAGCGATCTGGCATTTAAGCAAGTTGATGATTTACAAGCTTGTCAGCAAGAAGCAGTTGAGATCTTTGGTCAGCAAGGGCTGACTAAGGCAGTTCTTGCACAACCTGCCAAACTAATTTGCTCTGATATCTATAGGACTCAAGCAGCTCTAGAGCAATTACGAGAGTTTGTTTCAAGCCCTAATGTCCCCCTCGGTTCTGATGTCTATGGGGCAATTGGTCTAGCTGTATCAAATCTTAAGCGAGCAGAAATGCAATACCCAATGTCACAAAAGACCCTGGTATTAGCCTCTGATTTGATCGATCAATCACCTGACAAAGCATTCACCCGAATGGTTAAAGCAAGTTCAAGCAGCGATGAGCTCTGCTCTCAGGCAAAGCAAGATGTCATTGATGAGTATGGAAAGACACTTCCTTTTCAAGATCTCTTCATCGTTCTTGTTGGCCAGGGTAATTCCAGAGCAGATGTTGAGCTCTTAAACAAGGTCGGCAAATACTGGACCTGCTACTTCCAATCTGCAGGCGCAGAAGTAATCCAAACCACTGATCTAAATAACTACTAAAACAAAAAGGAGATAGAAATGAAAAGCAAAAAATACAAGTTTCCAAAGGTGCTTAAAAGAGCTAAAAAAGCTGGCCAGCGCGATGGAAAGAATGAAGTACCAAAGAATGACTGGGATAGTGGCTCAGTTCCTTATTTAACTCTGCTCCATCGAGGATATGAGGAATTACAAGAGTCAAATCTTCTTGGCTTTAAATCCAAGGTCAGCCAGATTGAGGAGTCAAAAAATTCAGCTCAACAAGGATTGATCTCAGCACTTTCTGATCTTGCTTTGGCCGAAAACCGTTTTGAAGATGCTGATCTTCATGTAAAAAGAGTTGAGCAGGAAATAAATGGTGAGCTAGAAGATATGCCATCATCCTTACCGGCTAAACGAAGGAATCTAGGCACACTGCCGTACGCAATCATTCTCTTTATCTGCACAGTTGCAGAATTGATTGTGACAATCCCCGCGCTGCAATTTCTTTTGGGTGAGAAGCGTCAATTTGCAGTATTACTTGCCTTCGCTCTTGGAACTGCAACCTTCTTTGGTGCACACTTTCTAGGAACAACTTTAAAGAAGCGTCAAGATAGGTCTTTGCCTCAACCTAGAACAGACATTGTTCTTGTTGCCATAATGACCTCGATTGTATTTCTGGCAATTGTGTTCCTTGCCTATGTTCGAGCTAACCAAACACTGCCATTTGCATCAAACTTTGTTGAGCTGCCAGATCAATGGAAGCTAGAAGCTCTGTGGTTGATTTGGACAGTCTGGCAGATAACATTCTTCTTCATTGCAACAGTTGCTTCATTCAAACACCACTCTGAAGCCGTTGGAAGACTAAATCGTACGAAACAGATCAGGTTCCTGCGCAGAAGACAGTTGGAGAGAGCAAAGACTGCTGCAGCAAAGAGTAAAGCTAGATTAGATGGACTTGAGATTGATCAGATTCCAAGTCTCAATAATGAAGTTGATGAGTTGAATCAACGCGAGAAACTTCTACAAGCTCATTATCGCCAAGCTTGTGCTCTCTATGTGGATGCAAACATTCACGCAAGACGTCAATCAATAAAGGGTGATCACCCAGCTTTTGATGCTCCTGAATTCAAGCTCTCGGAGCTCGATTTTTTAGCACTAGCTCCTAACGGTGTGCCAGGCAATTGGGATATCTCAAAGCTTGAAACTGTAGGGGGCGATAGATAGTGAAGTTTTTGCTGCGATCGGTAATGACAGTGGTGCTCCTGCTTGCACCACTGTCAGCACCTCCAGTCTTTGGTCAAGCAAAGGTGGAGATAGTAAAAGTCTATGACGGAGATACTGTTTCCCTGAAGGACGGGTCTCGCATACGTTTGGTGCAAATCGATGCTCCAGAAATGGCCGGCGGTGAGTGCTATTCAAGGCAGTCTCGAGATTTGTTGGCATCCCTGATTAAGTCCAAGACAATCACTTTTACAACTGATCCAAATCTGGACCAAGTCGATAAGTATGGAAGAAAGCTTGGTTATCTATTTTCTGGCAAGATGAACATTAACTTGAAGCTAGTTGAATTAGGCGCAGCTACTCCTTATTTTTATCAAGGAGAAAAGGGTAAGTATTCATCAACACTTTCAATGCTTGCCAAAAAAGCTCAAAGTGGCTCTAAAGGTCTTTGGAAATCATGTCCAGGAACAAAACTAAATGAATATTCGGCTATCACTACTGTTGCTAAGAAATCCAAGATAAGTTCACTTGGATGTGATCCCAATTATTCTGGTTGTGTCCCACAAAGCTCTGTGGATCTAGATTGTGCTGACATAAGAAAACTTGGCCTTGCCCCAGTACGAGTAATCGGCACAGATATTCATCGCCTTGATCAAGATGGTAATGGCTATGGCTGCGAGTAACCATAAAGACTGTGGCGAGTACTTTGCGCCACTGCATCAAGCGCTCGCAACAGTGATGCAGAAGGTCTATCGTGATATTGATGGACACAATGGGGCCTTTATTGTCTCAGGATACGTTCAACCTTGGGATCGTAAGTTAAAGAAACTCGCTGAAGCGCGGTGGATCGACACCATCTTTGCTATCTCAGCCTTAATGTCGATCTCTACCCAGCTTTCCTATTGCAAATCAATAGGCTCTCTTTGTAAAGATCACGGAACACCATTTTTAAAGCTAGTGGAGGCTGCAACTTCAAATATCGCTGTAAGTGTAATTAAAGATTCCCAGTTACATCTTGCAAGTATTAACAGAAAGACTAAAGAAGACGCAGCTAATGGAGCCAACAATAGTAAACCCGCATCTTACGATGAGGAGGATAGCTCCAATGTACTACTGAGCCTTGTGAAATTTAGAAGCAGTAGTGCAGCAAGTAGTGGAGCTAATTTAAGGAGAGAGTTGGATTCTATTGGAGAATCAGAGGAAGTGATCTTAAAAGATAAAGATATGCTCTTGGAGTACTTTCAAGTTATTAATACTGCGAGACATACCGTAGAAAGAAATAGTTCAAATCATTCAGTAGAGATGGTTTTCTCACAATTTGCATTTCTGCAACTCATTAAAAATCGATGGTTAACAAAGGTGGACGTATGAAGCTCAAAAAAGATTCCGAAAATTTCGTGGCATTTCTTGCAATAATTGCTACATCCCTTGCAGCTGGAGCCTTTGTTCTAGCGTGGCAGCCCTCTAATCACTTCTTTGACGCTTCGCCAAAGTATGACGGCTTTGTTCCACCTAGGCAGATATCAGACCTGATTGATAAAACTCAGAATTCAACGGTTTTAGTTATATGTTCAATAGACGGCAAGGACTCCGCTTTTGGAACTGGGTGGGCAATTGATTCAGAGACTTTGCAGGTTTCCTCGAAACAAACGACGATAATCACTAATTATCATGTGATTGAAGATTGCGTAAAGGAAAATGGCAAAGTCTCGGTCGCCAAACTCTATAAGGATAAAAAGCCTGCAGAGATCCTTAATTACGATAAGAAAGGTGACTTGGCGGTATTAACTACCAAACTTAAATTGCCGACTCTTGAGTTATCTGAAAATCCACCATATCCAGGCTATTGGGTAATGGCACTTGGTTCAGCCGCAGCCTATGAAGGCTCAGTTGCATTTGGTAATGTTTTAAATGTCACCAATGAAGACATTCTCATTACTAATAATATTTCCGAAGGAAATAGTGGTGGAGCACTTATTGATAATGAAGGAAAAGTGATAGGAGTAGTGACCTGGGGAATGGATTACAGGACTGATCAGTACAACGGAGCAAGTATTCTTGATGTTGCTTGTGTCAAGATTTTACAGTGTCAGTATGAATTTGATACCGAGAAGACCTGGTTTGACTACGACGGGTAATCAAACCATAAAGACCACCCCAGCAGCGCTGAGGTGGTCTTTTATTTGTTTAGAGATTAGTTACGTGGCTCGATCTGATGAATCGAGAGTGAACCTGATAATTCATAGCTTGTGATAATCAGCGCTCTGCCAGAAGGTGATTTATTTGCAGGAACAAAGACGATTCCCTCTGGTGACCAGTGCTTCACATCCTTTGCAGGAGTTGCCTTTGTTGGGAGCATTTGAAGCCACTCTTGAAAGACTGG
>Ga0315900_10006936_pt1 | contig 15014 bp, 14 predicted proteins | sample LakEriMetagenome_FD_203521 | JGI IMG/M metagenome (GOLD analysis project Ga0315900, IMG submission 203521) | Freshwater fungal communities from buoy surface, Lake Erie, Ohio, United States - Buoy 12 MA114 | ecosystem: Environmental > Aquatic > Freshwater > Lake > Lake biofilm | place: USA: Lake...
GCTTCTGCAGCGGTACTTGGGGCCGCTGCTGCGGCACGGTCAGAACACTGCGTGGTCGCCGCGCTCGGTGTCTGAACCGGTAGCTTCCCCGCGCACGAGTGCCGCGTAGTGATCCCACAAGGTCTGGCTGCCGAAAGAGGGCGTGGCGGCCTCGTCATAACGGCCGGCGGCCGCGTCCCACACCAGCATGGACTCGGTGGCGTAGTAGCGGCCGATGCGCGCCAACTCCGCCTTGGCTGCCAGCGCCGGTACCACGCGCCCGGCCAGCCCCAGCACAGCGATGATGGCGTCCATCAGCCCCACAGGCACCTGCTTGAAGCGGGGCGGGCGCCCCATCAGCGCGAACAAACGCTCGCCCTGCTCGCGCGGCGTGATCGCCGGCCCCGGCCCGCCAATGGGCAGCACCCAACGGTGGCGGGTCTGGTCGTCCACGCAACCGGCCAGATAGTCACCCAGGTCATCGTCGCTGATGGGCTTGCAGGCGGTGAGGCGGCCGTCACCAAAGAGCAAGAACGGCTTGCCCGCGCGCACGCGCTCCACCTGGCCTGAGAGGGACTTGAAGAAGGCCGTGGGCCGGACGATGGAGTAGTTCAGGCCGGAGTCGACCAACACCCGCTCGAAGGCCAGCTTGGCCTGCTGGAAGGCGAGCAGCGGCTTTTGCACGCAGATGGCCGACAGCAGCACCACCTGCGTGACGCCGCAGCGTCGGGCCTGCTCCAGCGCCTGTACATGGGCCTGGTGGTCGATGGCCCAGGCGTCCTTTGGCGCACCCGTGCGCGAGGCCAGGCAAGACACCAGCACGTCAAAGTGCTCGCCTGCAAAGCCGTCCCTCGCCAGCGAGGCCGCATCGGTCACGTCGCCTACGCGGAGCTGCGCCCCGGGCAGCAGGCGGACCAACTCCTGCGGGCCCAGCGCGCCGCGCACGCTCGAACGCGGCCGCACGAAGCACACCACCTCGAAGCCGCGGCGCACGAGCGCCCGCACGGTGGCCTGGCCGATGGTGCCGGTGGCGCCCAGGACGAAGATGCGGCGGGTCATGCCGGGCCCTGCCCAGCTTGGCCTGTGCCAACGTCCTGCGCCCTCACAACTCGAACCCGTAGTCGATGGTCAGCGGCGCGTGGTCGGAAAAGCGCTGCGCCAGAAAGATCTGCTCGCGCTGGGCCGTGGCGGCGATGGCCGGTGTGGCCAAGTGGTAGTCCAGCCGCCAGCCCACGTTCTTCGCCCAGGCCTGGCCGCGGTTGCTCCACCAGGTGTATTGCTCCGGGTGCGGGTTGAGCGTGCGAAACACGTCCACCAGCCCCACTTCGCCCTTGCCGCTACCGAGCAGGCGGTCCATCCAGGCACGTTCCTCAGGCAGGAACCCAGAGTTCTTCTGGTTGCCCTTCCAGTTCTTCAGATCGATGGCCTTGTGCGCGATGTTCACGTCGCCCACCAGGATGAATTCGCGCTGGGCCTTGAGGGCCATGAGCCTCGGGTACAGCAGGTCCAGGAAGCGGAACTTGGCGTCCTGGCGCTCCGGCCCGCTGGAGCCGCTGGGGAAGTAGCAGCTCACGACGCTGAAGGCCCGGCCCGGGCGGTCAAAGCGAAGCTCCACCCACCGCCCCTCCGCGTCAAATTCCGGGTCGCCGAGCCCGACCACCACCTCGCTGGGCTCGTGGCGGGCGTACAGGCCCACGCCGGAGTAGCCCTTCTTCTGCGCAAAGTGGAAGTGCCCCGGCATGCCGGCCACCTGGTCAAAGCGCCCCGCGACGTCCTCCGCTTGGGCCTTGACTTCCTGCACCCCCATACAATCCGCGCCCATATCCTCGGCCCATTGCACAAAGCCTTTGGTGGCCGCAGAGCGGATGCCGTTCAAGTTGAGCGTGACGAGCCGAAATCCCACCGGTAACCCCTCATGAGCGTGACAACCCCGGATCCCCTTGCCCAGGACTTCGTGCGATTCTCGGTCGAAGCCGGCGTGCTGCGCTTCGGCGAGTTCAAGACCAAGGCTGGGCGGCTGTCCCCTTACTTCTTCAACGCGGGCTTGTTCGACGACGGCGCCAAGCTGGGCCGCCTGGCGGAGTTCTACGCCCGCCGCCTGTTGGCCAGCGGACTCGAATTCGACATGCTGTTCGGCCCGGCGTACAAGGGCATCACACTGGCCGCGGCCGTGGCCATTGAACTGGCGCGCCTGGGGCGCAACGTGCCCTACGCCTACAACCGCAAGGAAGCCAAGGACCACGGTGAGGGCGGCACACTCGTGGGTGCGCCGGTGCGCGGCCGCGTGCTGATCATCGACGACGTGATCAGCGCGGGCACCTCGGTGCGCGAGTCGGTCGCCATGATCACCGCCGCGGGCGGCCAGCCCTGTGGCGTGGCCATCGCGCTGGACCGCCAGGAAAAGGCCACCGACAACGGCACTGACGCCCCCTGGTCGGCCGTGCAGTACGTGCGGCAGCACCACGGCATCGAGGTGGTATCGGTTGCCAACTTGGCCGATCTGCTGCAGTATCTGTCCACGAACGACGACCCGCAGCTTCGAGGTCACGCGGCGCCCGTGCAGGCCTACCGCGAGCGCTACGGCTGCTGACGCTGGAAGGATCCGGATTGAGAACGCTTTCCCGCAAGGCCTCCACCCTCGCTGGCGCATGCGCGCTGTGGGTGGCCGCGGGTGGCGTCTGGGCCCAGGCCCCCGCGCCGGGCACTGCCGTGGACATCTATGTGTGCACCGATGACCAGGGCCGCCGCATCACGGCCGACCGGCCCATCCGCGAGTGCATGGACCGCCCGCAGCGCATCCTCAACCCGGATGGCTCGCAGCGCGGGGTCAAGAACCCGCCCATGACCGCGCAGGAGCGTGCCGCCAAGGAAGCGCAGGAACGCCAGGCAGCCGAGGAAGCCGCCGCCAAGGCTGAGGCCGTGCGACGCGACCGCAACCTGCTCTCGCGCTACCGCAACGAGGACATGCACCGCGCCGCGCGGGAGTCCGCGCTGGACCCGGTGCGCCTGACCATGGACCTGACCGAGACCCGGCTGGCCCAGTTGCGGCGGGAGCGACGGTCATTGGAAGAAGAGTCACGGGCCCCCAAGAGCAAGGACCACGCAGCCACGCTAAAGCTGCAACTCGAAGCCAACGAGGCAGCCGCCGCCGCGCAACGCGAAAACACAGCCAGCCAGCGGGCCGAGCTGGACCGCATCAACCGCATCTACGACATCGAGCTCGAGCGACTCAAGCGCCTGTGGGCCGGGGAGCCCGCCGGCTCCATGGGCGCCATCGAGAGCCCGACCTACGAGGCGCTGCCAGTAGCCCCGTCGCGCGTCAGCGCAGAGCGCAAGCCGGCAGCCAAGAAGTAGCCGCCGCCAGGCCCCCCGGCGGGGTTCACCCGAGCTTGCGTTTGAGCAACTCGCCGGCCTGGGCCGGATTGGCCTTGCCCTTGCTGGCCTTCATGACCTGACCGACCAGCGCGTTGAAGGCCTTGTCCTTGCCGGCGCGGAACTCCTCCACCGACTTGGCGTTGGCCGCGAGCACCTCGTCGACGATGGCCTCCAGCGCGCCGGTGTCGTTCATCTGCTTCAGGCCCTTGGCGTCGATCAGGGCGTCGACGACTGCTCGGGGGTCCCCCGAAGTCGAAGCACCTTCGCCATTCCACAGCACATCAAACACCTGACGCGCGCCGTTGTTGGAGACGGTCGAGTCGAAAACGCGGCCGATCAGCGCAGCCAGCGCCTCGGGCGAGACCGGGCTGGCCTCGATTCCGATGCCCTGCGCGTTCAGCCGCTTGGAGACCTCGCCCATCACCCAGTTGGCGACCAGCTTGGCCTGTCCGCAGGCGTCACGTGCCGTCTCGTAGAAGCGCGCCGTGGCCAGGCTCTGCGTCATCATGGCCGCGTCATAGGCCGGCAGCCCGTCACGCTCGACGAAACGCTGGGCCATGGCACCCGGCAGCTCGGGCATCTCGCCACGCACCCGCTGCACCCACTCGGGCGCAATCACCAGGGGCGGCAGGTCGGGGTCGGGGAAGTAGCGGTAGTCGTGCGCGTCTTCCTTGGTGCGCATGGCCCGGGTCTCACCCGTATCCGGGTTGAACAGCACGGTGGCCTGCTCAATGGGCAGGCCATCTTCGATGCGGTCGATCTGCCACTGCACCTCGGAGTCAATGGCCTGCTGCAGGAAGCGGAAGGAGTTGAGGTTCTTGATCTCGCGCCGCGTGCCAAAGGGCTGGCCGGGCCGGCGCACCGACACGTTGGCGTCGCAGCGAAAGCTGCCCTCTTGCATGTTGCCGTCGCAGATGCCCAGCCACACCACCAGCGTGTGCAGCGCCCGGGCGTACTCCACGGCCTCGGCCGAGGAGCGCATCTCGGGCTCGGAGACGATCTCCAGCAGCGGGGTGCCGGCGCGGTTGAGGTCGATCCCGGTCATGCCGTGGTAGTCCTCGTGCAGGCTCTTGCCGGCATCTTCTTCCAGGTGCGCGCGGGTCAGATTCACGCTGCGGGGCTGGCCGTCGAGCAGAAAGTCGATACGACCGCCCTGCACCACCGGCGTCTCGTACTGGCTGATCTGGTAGCCCTTGGGCAGGTCGGGGTAGAAATAGTTCTTGCGCGCAAAGATGGAAAGCGGCGCGACGGTGGCCTGCACCGCCAGGCCGAAGCGGATGGCGCGTTCCACCGCGCCGCGGTTCATCACCGGCAGCGTGCCGGGCAGGGCCAGGTCCACGGCGCAGGCCTGGGTGTTGGGCGCGGCGCCAAAGCGGGTGCTGGCGCCGCTGAAGATCTTGCTCTGGGTGGACAGCTGGGCGTGGGTCTCGAGGCCGATGACGACCTCCCAACCCCGGACGAGCGGTGCAGACGTGACGGAGGGAGCTTGGCTCATATGCAATCGCAGCGGCGGTGCGCGCGTCAGAGACCCGCGGGCGCGCGCAGGTGGATGTCGGTGGCCTGCTGCAAGGCGTGGGCCGCGTGCAGCAAGGTGCCTTCGTCGAAGTAGTTGCCAATCAACTGCAGCCCCACGGGCAGGCCGCCTTGGCCAAACCCCGCCGGCACGCTCATGCCCGGCAGGCCGGCCAGGCTGGCGGGCAGGGTGAAGATGTCGGCCAGGTAATCGGCCACTGGGTCCTTGTCGGCCTGCCCCAGGGCCCAGGCCACGGTGGGTGCTACCGGCCCGGCAATCACGTCGCACTGCTGGAAGCAGGCCTGGAAGTCGTCGGCGATCATGCGGCGCAGCTTCTGCGCCTGCAGGTAGTAGGCGTCGTAGTAGCCGTGGCTCAGCACATAGGTGCCGATCATGATGCGGCGCTTGACCTCGGCACCAAAACCCTCGGCTCGGGTCTTCTTGTACATGTCCAGCAGGTCGGCGTACTGGGCCGCACGGTGGCCGAATTTCACGCCGTCAAAGCGGCTCAGGTTGGAGCTGGCCTCGGCCGGGGCGATGATGTAGTAGACCGGAATGGCCAACTCGGTGCGCGGCAGGCTCACGTCCACCAGGGTGGCCCCCAGCTTTTCCAACTCGGCCAGCGCCCCGCGCACGGCGCCGTGCACATCGGCGGCCAGCGCGGCGGGGAAAAACTCTTTGGGCAAGCCAACCCGCAGGCCCGCCAAGGGGCGGCTGGCGGAGGCGCCCTCACGGGCGCGCAGCATCTGGGCGTGAAAGTCCTGCCGCGGGCGCTGGGCGCTGGTGGCGTCGCGCTCGTCAAAGCCGCTCATGGCCGACAGCAGCAGCGCGCAGTCCTCCGCCGAGCGCGCCATCGGCCCGGCCTGGTCCAGGCTGGAGGCGAAGGCGATCATGCCGTAGCGCGAGCAGGTGCCGTAAGTGGGCTTGATGCCCGTGACACCGCAGAACGCTGCCGGCTGGCGGATGGAGCCGCCGGTGTCGGTGCCGGTGGCCGCGGGCACCAGGCGTGCGGCCACGGCCGCGGCCGAGCCGCCCGAAGAGCCGCCGGGCACTCGCGTCAAGTCCCAGGGATTGCGCGCCGGGCCGTAAGCCGAGTTCTCGTTGGCCGAGCCCATGGCGAACTCGTCGCAGTTGAGCTTGCCCAACGTCACCATGCCGGCGCCGGGCAGCCGGCCATCGCGCGAACCGTCGCCCAGAAGCGCTACCACGCTGGCATCGAACGGGCTCTGATACCCGGCCAGCATCCTTGAGCCGGCGGTCGACGGCAGGCCGCTGCGCTCGAAGTCTGTGACGAAGATGTCCTTGTGGGCCACCGGCACGCCCGTGAGCGGGCCGGCCTGGCCGGCAGCGCGCAGGGCGTCGGCACGGCGGGCCTGGGTCAAGCTCGAGTCCTCGTGCCGGGCCAGAAAGGCGCCGTAGCGGTCTTGCGCTGCCACCAGCGCCAGCAACTCCCGAGTCAACTCCTGGCTAGAAAAGCTGCCGGCGGCCAGCCCCCGGCCAAGCTCGGCCACGCCCATGTCACGAATGCTTGCAGATGTTGCACTCATTCGATCACCTTGGGCACGAGGAAGAGGCCAGCGTCCACGGCCGGGGCGCTGCGCTGGTTGCGTTCACGCTCGTCAGACTCGGTGACGGCGTCTTCGCGCAAGCGCAGTTCCACCGCATGAACCGCCGACAGGGGCGTGTACAGGGGCTCCACGCCGCGCGTGTCGACGGCACCCATGGCCTCCACGATGCCGAAGAAACCGTTCAACTGGCCCAGCAGGGAAGCCTGCTCGGCGGCGGAGAGTTCAAGGCGCGCCAGATGCGCAATGCGCTCGACGTCCTGGGGGTTGAGGGCCATGTCTGGAAAGCAAGGTCTGGGAGCGGGCCGGAGCCCGGAAACCACCCCTTACAGCGAGGTTTCCACAGGGGGGTGCGGTATTATCCGCCCTCGCTCAAAACGGCCTCCCGAGACCCTGCCGAAGGGCCGGCGGCGGCATCCGACACCCTGGCCATCGGCTGACCAGTCACCCGGACCGACGCTTGAGCGGCCCCGCCTCGCTACCCGCCCGACGCAAGACGCACGGCCCCAGACGCCCCGCACCCGATCATGTTCGCCTTCCTGCGCAGCCACTTCTCCACCGATCTCGCCATCGACCTCGGCACCGCCAACACGCTCATTTATGTGCGCGGCAAGGGCATAGTGTTGGACGAGCCCTCGGTGGTGTCCATCCGCCACGAGGGCGGCCCCAACGGCAAGAAGACCATCCAGGCCGTGGGCCACGAGGCCAAGGCCATGCTGGGCAAGGTGCCCGGCAACATTGAGGCCATCCGCCCGATGAAAGACGGCGTGATCGCCGACTTCACGGTCACCGAGCAGATGCTCAAGCAGTTCATCAAGATGGTGCACCCGCGCTCGCTGCTCAAGGCCAGCCCCCGCATCATCATCTGCGTGCCCTGCGGCTCCACGCAGGTGGAGCGGCGCGCCATCCGCGAATCGGCGCTCGGCGCGGGTGCTTCTGAGGTCTACTTGATCGAGGAGCCCATGGCCGCGGCCATCGGCGCCGGCCTGCCCGTCAGCGAGGCCTCGGGCTCGATGGTCGTCGACATCGGCGGCGGCACCACCGAGGTGGGCGTCATCAGCCTGGGCGGCATGGTCTACAAGGGCAGCGTGCGCGTGGGCGGCGACAAGTTCGACGAAGCCATCATCAACTACATCCGCCGCAACTACGGCATGTTGATTGGCGAGCCCACGGCCGAGGCCATCAAGAAGAACATTGGCAGCGCCTTTCCCGGCAGCGAGGTCAAGGAGATGGAGGTCAAGGGCCGCAACCTCTCCGAGGGCGTGCCTCGCAGCTTCACCATCTCGTCCAACGAGATCCTGGAAGCCCTGACCGACCCACTGAACCAGATCGTCTCCAGCGTGAAGAACGCGCTGGAGCAGACGCCTCCGGAGTTGGGCGCCGACATCGCCGACCGCGGCATGATGCTCACCGGTGGCGGCGCCCTGCTGCGCGACCTGGACCGCCTGCTGTCCGAGGAGACCGGCCTGCCCGTGCTGGTGGCCGAAGACCCGCTGACCTGCGTGGTGCGCGGCTGCGGCATGGCGCTGGAACGGATGGAGCGCCTGGGCAGCATCTTCACCTCCGAGTGACGGAGGCGGGATGCCGCTGGGGACGCTGGACCGCACCCCGCCACCGTTCTTCCGCCAGGGCCTGTCGGCGCTGACGAAGCTGGGCCTGTTCTCGGGCCTGGCCTTGTTGCTGATGGTGGCCGATGCCCGCTGGCACATCGTGGATCCTCTGCGGGCCACCCTGGCCACGGCCTTGCTGCCAGTGCAGCGCACGCTGGCGGTACCCGTGGAGGCCTGGGAGGGCGGGGGCGACTACCTGCAAGGGCTGCGCGAAGCCCGCCGCGCCGAGGCCACCGCGCTCGCCGCGCTGGTGGTGCAAGCCGAGAAGGCCTTGCGCGTGGACCAACTGGCCGCAGAGAACGCGCAACTGCGCGCCCTTCTGGAGTTGCGCCCCACGCTGAGCGTCAAGTCCACGGCCGCGGAGATCCTCTACGAGGCAGCCGACCCCTACTCGCGCAAGGTCTTCATCGACCGTGGCGCGACCCAAGGCGTGGCGCGCGGATCACCCGTGGTCAACGAGGCCGGGGTGCTGGGCCAGGTGACCCGTGTCTACCCCCTCACGGCCGAGGTCACGCTGCTGACCGACCGCGACGCCGCCATTCCGGTGATCAACAACCGCACGCAACAGCGCAGCGCGGCCTTCGGCGGCGCAGGCGGGGGCGCCAACCCCGGGATGGAACTGCGCTTCATGGCCGGCAATGCCGATGTGCAGGCGGGCGACGCCCTGAGCACCAGCGGCCTGGACGGCGTGTACCCGCCGGGCCTGCCCGTGGCCCGGGTCCAGGGTGTGGAGCGTCGGGCGGACTCGGGCTTCGCGCGCATCACCCTGGTGCCCGCAGCCTCGCCAGACGGTGTGCGCCACGTGCTGGTCCTGGAGCCCACGGGGCTGCAGATGCCCCCGCGGCCCGAGCCCACGCTCGTGCCCGGCGGCACCTTCAGCAAAGCACCGGCGGCTGCCGCTGCAACGGCGCGAGGAGCGTCCCGATGATCATGCCGCGCGGCTCTGACCAGCTGTTGCTGCCGGTCAACCCCCTGTTCATCGCGTTGTCGCTGGCGCTGGCCTTCGGCTTCAACCTGCTGCCAATCGGCCGGCACGCGGCGGCGCCCGATGTACTGGCCGTGGTGCTGGTGTTCTGGAACGTGCACCAGCCCCGTCGGGTCAGCGTGGGTCTGGCCTTCTTCTTCGGGCTGCTGATGGACGTGCATGAAGCCGCGCTGCTGGGTCAGCACGCGCTGGCCTACACCCTGCTGAGCTTTGCCGCCGTCACGGTGCACCGCCGGCTGCTGTGGTTCGGCCTGGCCGAGCAGATGCTGCAGGTGCTGCCGCTGTTCGTGCTGGCCACGCTGGTGTCGCTGGGGGTGCGCATGGCCGTGGGCGGGATGTTCCCGGGCTGGTGGCTGATCTTTTCGCCCCTGCTGAATGCCCTGCTGTGGCCGCTGGCCACCTGGTGCCTGCTGGCACCCCAGCGCCGCGCGCCGGACCCGGACAAACACCGCCCGCTGTGAGCAGCGCCCGCCCCAGCATGAGCCCCGCCTGAGCCACGCCTGAACTGCGTCGATATGGCTGAGATCCGCAACCTCGAGCGCGACCTGCACCACTTCCGCGGGCGCCTGATCGCGGCCGCGGGCTTCGTGCTGCTGTGCTTCGCGCTGCTGGCGGCGCGGCTGGTGTGGCTGCAGGTCGTCCGCCATGACGAGTTCGCCCTGCAGGCCGAGGCCAACCGGATCGCGGTGGTGCCCATCGTGCCCAACCGCGGGCTCATCGTCGACCGCCACGGCGTGGTGCTGGCGTCCAACTACTCGGCCTACACGCTGGAGGTGGCCCCGAGGCGCAGTGCCGACCTGGACGCCCTGATCGACGAGCTGTCACAACTGGTGGAGATCACCCCACGGGACCGACGTCGCTTCAAGCGTCTGCGGGAGGAGCTCAAGGGGGCCGAGTCGCTGCCCATCCGCACCAAGCTGACCGACGCCGAGGTGGCCCGCTTCACGGCGCAGCGCTTCCGCTTCCCAGGCGTGGACATCAAGGCCCGGCTGTTCCGCCACTACCCGCTGGGCGAGTCGGGCAGCCACCTGCTGGGCTACATCGGGCGCATCAACCAGGCCGAAAAGGCCGCGATGGACGACTGGCCTGATGAGCGCGTGGCCAACTACCGCGGCACCGAGTACATCGGCAAGCTGGGGCTGGAGCAGCGCTACGAGGCCGATCTGCACGGCACCACGGGCTTCGAGGAGGTGGAGACCAGCGCTGCCGGTCGGGCCGTGCGGCGCCTGAACAGCCACCCGCCCACCCCAGGCCACAAGATCACCCTGTCGGTCGACATCCGCCTGCAGGCACTGGTGGAGGATATGTTTGGCAACCGCCGCGGGGCGCTGGTGGCGATGGACCCGCGCAACGGCGAGATCCTCGCCTTCGTCAGCAAGCCCACCTTCGACCCCAACCTGTTCGTGGACGGCATCGACGTGGAGAGCTGGCGCGAACTCAATGAGTCCATCGACAAGCCGCTGCTGAACCGCGCGCTGCGAGGCACCTACCCGCCGGGCTCGACGTTCAAACCCTTCATGGCCATGGCCGCGCTGACCTCCGGCAAGCGAAGCGCCAGCCAGATCGTGCAGGACGGTGGCACCTTCCAGTTCGGCAACCACGTCTTCCGCAGCCACGGTGACAAGGGCCTGGGCCCTGTGGACATGTACCGCTCCATCGTCAAGTCCAGCAACGTGTACTACTACTCGCTGGCCAACGAGATGGGCGTGGACATGATGCACGAGCTGCTGTCGCCCTACGGCTTCGGCCAGCGCACCGGCATCGACCTGGAAAACGAGGTGACCGGGGTATTGCCCTCCACCGCCTGGAAGCGACGCTTCTACAAGCGCCCCGAGCAGCAGCGCTGGTACGCCGGCGAGACCATCTCGCTGGGCATCGGCCAGGGATACAACAACTTCACGATGCTGCAGCTGGCCAACGCCACGGCCACGCTGGTCAGCGGGGGGCAGCGCTTCCAGCCCCGCCTGGTGCGCGAAGTGGAAGACCCGGTCACGCGCGAACGCCGCGCGGTGCCACGCGAAGCGCTGGAGCCTCTGCCCCTCAAACCCGAGCATGTGGAGGCCGTGCGCAAGGCGCTGTACGGCGTGACGGTGGAAGGCACCTCCACGCGGGTGTTTGCCGGCGCGCCCTACACCAGCGGCGGCAAGACCGGCACCGCCCAGGCGGTGGGCATCCGGCAAAACGAGAAGTACAACGCGGCCAAGCTGGAAGAGCACAAGCGCGACCACTCGCTCTACATCGCCGCTGCCCCGATCGAGGCGCCCACCGTCGTGCTGGCCGTGGTGGTGGAGAACGCGGGCTTCGGCGCCGAGGCCGCGGCGCCGATGGCGCGCCGCGTGTTTGACTACCTGCTGCTGGGCCAGCACCCCAGCGAGGAAGACCTCGCCGCCACGCGAGAAGGCCGCTCCGCCGCACCCATCGGCACGCCACGCCGAGCCGCCGACGTGCCCTTGCCGGGCACCGCACCGGCGGCCAACGCCGCTTCCCCCGCTTCCGCGCCATGAACACGGTTGTCCAACGTCCACCGCTGTGGAAACGTCTGCAGCCGGCCATCAACGGGTTTGACGGCCTGCTGTCGCTGGCCATCGCCATCCTGGCGGTCATCGGGCTGGTCACCATGTACTCCGCCGGCTTCGACCATGGGACCCGCTTCGTGGATCATGGCCGCAACATGCTCATCGCCCTGGCGGTGCTGTTTGTCGTGGCGCAGGTGCCGCCGCAGCGGCTGATGGCGCTGGCGGTGCCCTTGTACGTGATCGGGGTGGCGCTGTTGGTGGCCACGGCGCTGTTCGGCATCAGCAAGAAGGGCGCCACACGCTGGCTCAACGTGGGCATCGTGATCCAGCCCAGCGAGATCCTCAAGATCGCCACGCCGCTCATGCTGGCGTGGTGGTTCCAGAAGCGCGAGGGCGTGTTGCGGGCGTCAGACTTCCTGGTGGCTGGCGGCCTGTTGATGGTGCCCGTGCTGCTGGTCATGAAGCAGCCCGACCTGGGCACCTCGCTGCTGATCCTGGCCGCGGGGTTCTACGTGATCTTCTTCGCGGGCCTGAGCTGGCGGCTGATCCTGCCGTTTGTGGTGGCGGGAATGGTGGGTATCGTGGCGCTGGTGGTGAGCGAGCCCATGATCTGCGCCGAGGGCGTGCGCTGGCCCGTGTTGCACGAATACCAGCAGAACCGGGTGTGTACCCTGCTGGACCCGACCAAGGACCCGCTGGGCAAGGGATTCCACATCATCCAGGGCATGATCGCCATCGGCTCCGGAGGCTTGACCGGCAAGGGCTTCATGCAGGGCACCCAGACGCACCTGGAGTTCATCCCGGAGCGCACCACGGACTTCATCTTCGCCGCGCTGTGCGAGGAGTTCGGCCTGCTGGGCGTCCTGGTGCTGCTCACGGGCTTCGGCTTTCTGATCCTGCGCGGCCTGACCATCGCGTCGGAGGCGCCCACACAGTTTGCGCGCCTGCTGGCCGGCTCCATCACGCTCAGCCTCTTCACCTACGCCTTCGTCAACATGGGCATGGTCAGCGGCATCCTGCCCGTGGTGGGCGTGCCGCTGCCCTTCGTGAGCTACGGCGGCACCGCCATGGTCACCCTGGGGTTGGGCCTGGGCATCCTGATGTCCGTGGCGCGCAGCCGGCGCCTGATGCAGAGCTGAGCATCCTCAGGCGACATCGCCGGTATTGGCGGTAGCGGTCGGTCGCAGCGGGAAGCGCACCGTGAACAGCGCGCCCTGGCCCTGCCCCGGCGTGGCCGGACGTGGGTGCGCCGCGGTCACCGAGATTTCGGCGTCGTGGCTCTTGGCGATCTCCTGCACGATGGCCAGGCCCAAGCCGGTGCCGTCCACGCCCGTGCCCAGTGCGCGGTAGAAGGGCTGGAAGATCAGCTCACGCTCGGCCTCGGGAATGCCCGGGCCAGAGTCCTCCACCTGCAGCACCAGCACCTGGCCAAACGGGTCTGGCAGCACACGCGCTGTCACCGACCCGCCCGCGGGGGTGTACTGCAAGGCGTTATCCAGCAGGTTGCGCACCAGCTCGCCCAGCAGCACGGGCTGGCCGACCATGGCGGTGTTCGCACCCGGGTCAGCCCCTTCGTAGCCGATGTCGATGCCCTTGTCCTGGGCCTTGGTGAAGAGGTCCAGCATCGCGTCCTGGACGATCTGCGCCAGGTCGACCAACTGGGTGCGCAGGGCCTGCTGCTGGTCCTCGGCCCGGGCCATGGCCAGCAGCTGGTTGACCGAGTGCGCTGCGCGCTGGCTCGACAGTGAAATCTGGTTCAGCGCCGCCTTCAAGGCCAGCGGGTCCCGCTGGCCGGCGTCAATCTCGCGCACTGCCAGTTCGGCCTGCATGCGCAGCCCCGCCAGCGGCGTCTTGAGCTGGTGCGCGGCGTCGGCCAGAAAGTGCTTCTGCACCGACAGCGATTGGTCCAGCCGCTGCAGAAGGTCGTTGATGGAGGCCACGAGCGGCGCCACCTCTTCGGGCGCTTCGCGGCCGTCGATGGGGCTCAAGTCGCCGCTCTCGCGCTGGCGGATGCGCTGCTGCAACTCGTTCAGTGGCTTGATGCCCTTGGCCAGCGCCAGCCACACCAGCAGCACCGCCAACGGCAGGATGACGAACTGTGGCAGGATCACGCCCTTGATGATCTCGGTGGTCAGCCTGGAGCGCTTGCCCAGGGTCTCGGCGTACTGCACCATCACGCCACGATCTTCCGGCTCACCCGGGATGGGCAGCACCAGGGTGGCCACACGCACAGGCTCGTCCAACATCTGGTCGCTGCGGAACTGGACCTCCCCCACCTCGGGCAGCGAGCCCTCGGGCACGGGCAGGTCGCGGTCCCCAAACAGGAACTCTCCCCGCACGCCCAGGACCTGGAAGTACACCTTGTCGGTGTCGTCAAAGCGCAGCAGCTCCAGCGCGCGGGCGGCCTGCACCGACACGCGGGCGAGGTCACCCCGGGCAGGCCCCGGGGTAATCTGCACCTGACGCGCCAGCAGCCGCGCCGACTCCCCCAGATCCCGGTCGTAAGGCCGGTTGGCAATCTCCTGCGCCACCACGCCCGTCAGGCCCAGGCTCATGGGCCACAACAGCAGCAAGGGCGCGAGCATCCAATCCAGGATCTCGCCAAACAGGGAGCGCTGCTCCTTGGGAGAGGCCATCAGTTCAAGGGGGCTCGGGCGAGGTGCTCGCTCGCCTGTGCGACCCTGTCAACCCGGGATCTTCTCGAGGCAGTAACCCAGGCCCCGCACGGTGGCGATGCGCACCGGCCCCTGCTCGATCTTCTTGCGCAAGCGGTGGATGTACACCTCGATGGCGTTGGTCGAGACCTCCTCGCCCCATTCGCACAACCGCTCCACGAGCTGGTCCTTGCTGACCAAGCGCCCGGCCCGCTGCAGCAGCACCTCCAGCAAGCTGAGCTCGCGGGCGGACAGCTCGACCATCTTGTCGTCGAAGTAGGCTACGCGCCCGGTGGCATCGAAGGTCAGCGGGCCGTGCTTGATGAGTGCCGAGGCGGTGCCCAGGCCCCGGCGCGTGAGCGCGCGCACACGCGCTTCCAGCTCCTGCAGCGAGAACGGCTTGGCCATGTAATCGTCTGCGCCGAGGTCCAGCCCCTTGACGCGCTGGTCCACGCTGTCTGCCGCCGTCAGGATGAGCACCGGGAAGGTGGCGCCGCGGGCGCGCATGCGCTTGAGGACGTCCAGCCCGTTCATCTTGGGCAGACCCAGGTCCAGGATCAGCAGGTCGAACTCGTGGGAGGCCAAGGCAGCGTCGGCCTCGGTACCGCTGGCCACCTGGTCCACGGCATAGCCGGCTGCACGCAAGGAGCGCAACAGGCCGTCGGCCAGCACCTGGTCATCCTCGGCGATCAGAATCCGCATGACTGTCTCCTCTGGGGGCCGGTCGGCTTCTGCTGGCCGCCACGGCGTTCAAGTTGCCGGCAATGTTCGCTGCCTTGTCGATTCTAGGCAAGCTGCCATCGGGTAAACCCAGGCC